>ULPS01070804.1_pt1 | contig 59562 bp, 55 predicted proteins | sample 1953711 | NCBI WGS metagenome assembly ULPS01 (sample SAMEA4835635, study PRJEB28245) | human gut metagenome | biome: gut microbiome; material: fecal sample | place: Denmark | collected 2008 | reverse complement strand
GGACCGGCAGGCCTGTCAGGTTGGGCAGAAGAACCGGCTGGCGGAGAAGGTCCGCCGGTATATGGAACAGGAAAAAATGGCGCGGCGGGGAAGCAGGATTCTCGCAGGCGTATCAGGCGGCGCTGATTCTGTCTGTCTTCTTGCGCTGCTCGTGAGGCTGAGTGAGGAATGCGGCTGGCAGATCGGAGCGGTTCATGTCAATCACCGCATCAGAGAGGAAGCGGGGGAGGACGCCGCATATGTGCGCGGGCTGTGTGCGGAGTGGAATGTACCTTTTTTCCTGAAGGAAGAGGATGTGAAAAAGAAGGCCGGAGAATGGCATATGTCTCTGGAGGAAGCCGGAAGGAAAGTGCGCTATCAGGCGTTTGAGGAGGCCGCGGAGCAGTTCGGCGCGGATCGGATCGCTGTTGCCCACAACCGGAACGACCGGGCGGAGACGCTGCTGTTTCATCTGTTCCGCGGTACAGGACTGAAGGGAATGGGCTCCATCCGTCCGGTGCGGGGAAAGATCATCCGTCCGCTTCTGGATACCAGGCGGGAGGAAATCGAGGAATGGCTGAAAAAAAACGGAATTTCCTGGTGCACGGATGCCAGCAATGAGACCGACGATTATACCAGAAACCGGATCCGCCGCCGGGTCATTCCCTATGTGGAGGAGGAAATCTGCGGGGAAGCGGGACTCCATCTGGCACAGGCAGCCGGGCTGCTCGCGCAGGTATCGGATTATATGGACGGGCAGGCGCGTGCCAGGCTGGAGAAGTGCCTGGTGTTTCGCACAGAAAAAACGGCAGGTCTGGATGTGCAGGCCTTTCTTGCCAGCGACGGGCTGTTGCAGACCCAGATGCTGAAAGTTCTCGTGGAGGAGCTTTCGGAGGGCGGCAAGGATATCGGACAGCGCCATATTCTGGATGTGCAGGCGCTTTTTGCCAGACAGAGCGGACGCAGACGTATGCTGCCGGGCGGCCTGGAGGCCAGACGGGAGTTTGGACGGGTCATTTTGGAAAGAAAGACGGAAACTGCCGGAGAGACACCCTCCGCACAGGGCGGGAAAACATCCTCCGGGCGTGGCGGAGAAACGGAAGCCGATCTTCTGGAGGAGGTGCGCAGAACGGGAAGCGCGGCAGTGGAAATCCCCGGCATGGGGACGCTGGAAATCATCCTCTCTGACTGGGAAAAATCTCAGGGAATTGAACAAAAAGCGTATACGAAATGGCTGGATTATGATAGAATAAAGTCTCTGGTACTTCGTACCAGAAGGCCGGGAGACTATCTTGCGATCAATGACAGGCTGCAGAGAAAGAGCCTGAAGGAATATCTGATTCAGGAAAAGGTTCCGGCGGACGAAAGAGAAGCTCTGCCGCTGCTGGCGGACGGCAGCCACATTCTGTGGGTGATCGGACACCGGATCAGCAGTGCGGTTAAGGTGACGGAATCTACCGAAAGGGTGCTTCGGATACACATAAGAGGAGGAAAGGAAAATGGCTGAGAGAATCAGAGTGCTGCTGACAGAGGAAGAGGTGGATGCGCGCATCCAGGAGATCGGAGAACAGATCAGTAAGGATTATGCGGGAAAGCAGGTACATCTGCTCTGCGTCCTCAAGGGAGGCAGCTTTTTCATGTGCGAGCTGGCGAAGAGAATTACGGTTCCCGTGTCCCTGGATTTCATGTCCGTTTCCAGCTATGGAAGCTCCACCAAGTCCAGCGGAGTCGTTAAGATCGTGAAGGATCTGGATGAGCCGCTGAAGGATAAGGACGTAATCATTGTAGAGGATATCGTGGACTCCGGCAGGACGCTGAGCTACCTGATGGAGATGATGCGGGACCGCGGGCCGAAGAGCCTGAAGCTCTGCACGCTTCTGGATAAGCCGGAGCGCCGGGTTGTGGACGTGAAGGTGGACTATACCGGATTCCAGATCCCGGATGAATTCGTGGTTGGCTACGGACTGGATTACGACCAGAGATACAGAAACCTTCCCTACATCGGCGTGGTGGAATTCGACGACTGAGAAGGGAGGAGCGGCCCGCCTGAGACAGGGCTGCATAACGGAGGATGCCGCGCTCTGCGGAGCATCCCGCGTGATGAATGATATCAGAGAAATTCAGAAGAAGCTGCAGACGCAGCTTTTTCTGCCGCAGAAAAAGCCGTTCCGGACACGGAGAGGAAGATGCGGCAGAAGGAAGTGTGAAACGCTTCGGAATGGAGGACAGAATTGGTTAAAAACAGCAGAGGCATAAACCTGATTTTTATTCTGCTGCTGGGAGCGCTTCTGGTCATGGTATGGACCAGTTCCCTGAATCAGGTACAGGATAATTATACGGTCGGAGCGCTGCAGCAGGATCTGGAGGAAGGACTTGTGACCGGCGCGGTGATCGGGCAGAACCGGGAGACGCCGACAGGATCAGTTACGGTGTCGCTTTCGGATGGACGCAGCAGGACGGCATATGTGACCAATGTGGAGGATGCGATCGATCTGCTTGAGCAGTATGACATCGATCCGCTGGTGCGGGATGTACCGCAGGAAAGCTGGTTCATGAATTATATGCTTCCCGTGCTGGTGATGGCGGCCGTGATCATGATCTTTTTCTTCATGATGATGAACGCTCAGAATGCGGGAGCGGGGGCCAGCGGAAATAAAATGATGAATTTCGGCAAGAGCCGCGCCCGGATGAGCACGGGAAAGGATAACAGGATCACCCTGAAGGACGTGGCCGGGCTGAAGGAAGAGAAGGAGGATCTGGAGGAGATCATCGATTTCCTGAGAGAGCCTTCCAAATATACGAAGGTGGGAGCCAGAATTCCCAAGGGCGTCCTTCTGGAGGGCCCTCCCGGAACGGGTAAGACCCTTCTTGCCAAGGCCATTGCGGGAGAGGCAAACGTGCCGTTTTTCAGCATTTCCGGTTCTGATTTCGTGGAAATGTTCGTCGGTGTCGGCGCCTCCCGTGTGCGCGACCTGTTTGAGGATGCAAAGAAGAATTCGCCCTGTATCGTGTTCATCGACGAGATCGACGCCGTGGCAAGACGCCGCGGAACGGGTATGGGCGGCGGCCATGATGAGAGGGAGCAGACCCTGAATCAGCTGCTGGTTGAGATGGACGGCTTCGGTGTGAACGAGGGCATCATCGTGCTTGCGGCTACAAACCGGGTGGACATTCTGGATCCGGCCATTCTGCGTCCCGGACGTTTTGACCGGAAAATCGCGGTTGGCGCGCCGGATGTTGGAGGAAGAGAAGATATCCTGAAGCTGCACGCCAGAAACAAGCCGCTGGCAGAGGATGTGGATTTAAAGCAGGTGGCGCAGACCACGGCGGGCTTTACCGGAGCGGATCTGGAAAACCTGCTGAACGAGGCCGCCATTCTGGCTGCGGGCGCCGGGCGCGCCTATATTTCCCAGGAGGATATCAGAAAGGCCTTCGTCAAGGTTGGCATCGGCACTGAGAAGAAGAGCCGTGTCATCTCCGATAAGGAAAAGAAGATCACCGCTTTTCACGAGGCGGGACACGCGATTCTCTTCCATGTGCTTCCGGATGTGGGGCCTGTTTATACGGTTTCCATCATCCCGACGGGAAACGGAGCGGCGGGCTATACCATGCCCCTCCCTGAGCGCGACGAGATGTTCATGACAAGGGGCAGAATGGAGCAGGAGATCATGGTATCCCTGGGCGGCCGCATCGCGGAGCAGCTCATCTTTGACGATATCACCACAGGAGCCTCCAGCGACATCAAGAAGGCCACCAAGATGGCCAGGATGATGGTTACCCGTTTCGGTATGTCCGAAAACATCGGTGTGGTGTGCTACGACGATGATGATGACGAGGTATTCATCGGCCGTGATCTGGCCCATGCAAAGGCGCACAGCGAGATGATCAGCGGCGAGATCGATAAAGAAGTGAAGCAGATCATCGACGGCTGCTACGCAAGGGCGACGGAGCTCATCCGTGAAAACATGGATGTGCTCCACAAATGCGCGAACCTGCTTCTGCAGAAGGAAAGAATCAACCGGGCGGAGTTTGAGGCGCTGTTTGAAGAGAAAAAATCCTTCTTTGAGAATGCCTGAATCTGTATGCGAGATTTTCAGAAGATATAAATTGTGCAATTCATATAAAAACGATCGGATGAATTTGTGAAGTTTGTGAATTCTGAGAATGTACAAAAAGGGGAGGGTCTGCTATTATAATACTCGTAACCCCCCCCAATACATTATATAGTTTTTGCTATACCCCATAAGAAATACCTTCTCTAAAAAAGACAGCCTGTGCTGTCTTTTTTACTTTTACGGAGTAAATGCTTGATTGTCAGTTGGGAATCAGTTAAAATGGGAGAGAAAGGGTGTAGTGCTTATGAAATTCGAAAGGTTTTTACGGGGAGAACAGCATCAGTACATCACGAGCATGCGGCCTGTTCTCAGTAAAAGGGCTTTATTCAGCGATACAACGGGAAATTTCATATCACCGGCGGAGCCGGCGCCATACAGTGAAGTCACCATACGTTTCCGGGCCAAGAAAAACAATCTGGACCGTGTATTTCTGGTATGTCAGGGAGAGAGGAATCTGATGTTCAAGGTTTCGTCAGATTCCCTTTTTGACTATTATGAAGTAAAATACCAGCTCGATAACGAAAAAATTACCTACTATTTTGAGATACAGGCCGGAAGAGCCAGGTGCTATTATGACACCAGGGGCGTGGTGAAGCAGACGGAGGCGCATTACTATTTCTGCATCATTCCGGGATTTTCCACGCCGGACTGGGCGAAGGGCGCGGTCATGTACCAGATCATGGTGGACCGCTTCTGCAATGGGGATCCATCCAACGATGTGCTTACCGGGGAATATCAGTATATCGGCGACAAGTCCGTGCGGGTGGAAGACTGGTACCGGTATCCGGCGCAGATGGACGTACGGAATTTTTACGGAGGCGATCTGCAGGGTGTCCTGGATAAAATGGATTATCTGCAGGACCTTGGGATTGACGTGATTTATTTCAATCCGCTGTTCGTTTCCCCCTCCAACCACGGATACGACATTCAGGATTATGACAATATCGACCCGCACAAGGGGAGGATTGTCAGCGACGAGGGCGATCTGCTGGCGGACTGGCAGACGGAAAACCGGTTTGCAACCAGATATATCGACCGGGTGACGAACCCGAAGAATCTGGAAGCCAGCAACCAGCTGTTCATCGAACTGGTGGAGGAAGCGCACAGGAGAGGAATCCGCGTCATCATCGACGGCGTATTCAATCACTGCGGCTCCTTCAACAAGTGGCTGGACAGGGAACGGATTTATGAGGGCAGGGAAGGCTATGAAAAGGGCGCCTTTATCGACAGAGACAGTCCCTATCATAATTTTTTCATGTTCCATGATGAGAATCGTTTTCCCTATAACACCACCTACGACGGCTGGTGGGGACATGATACCCTGCCAAAACTGAACTATGAAAACTCCAGACAGCTGTACGAATATATTATGAAAATCGGAGCGAAGTGGGTTTCTCCGCCGTTCAACGCGGACGGCTGGAGGCTGGATGTGGCCGCCGACCTGGGCCGGTCACCGGAGTTCAACCACCGCTTCTGGCGGGATTTCCGTCGTGCGGTGAAAAATGCGAATCCCAACGCGATCATCCTGGCGGAGCACTATGGAGACCCTTCATCCTGGCTGCAGGGCGATCAGTGGGACACAGTGATGAACTATGACGCCTTCATGGAGCCGGTGACCTGGTTTTTGACGGGCATGCAGAAACACAGCGACGATTACAGACAGGATCTTCTGGGAAACGCTGAGAGTTTCTGGGGAGCGATGGGCTACCATACCGCCTGTTTTGCCACCCCGTCCCTGTTCGTTGCGATGAACGAGCTGTCCAATCATGACCATTCCCGCTTCCTCACCCGGACGAACAGAAAGGTGGGGCGCATGAATACCCTTGGGCCCCAGGCCGCCAATGAAGGGGTAAATAAGGCGGTGATGCGTGAGGCTGTGCTGATCCAGATGACCTGGCCCGGCGCGCCTACCATTTACTATGGCGACGAGGCCGGACTATGCGGCTTTACCGATCCGGACAACCGGAGAACCTACCCGTGGGGAAGGGAGGATCAGGAGCTGATCGCTTACCATAAAGCGGTGATCCGGATGCATAAGGAAAACGAGGAGTTTAAAACCGGCTCCATCAAATGGATGCTTTCTGATTACAATATGATCGGATATGCCAGATTTACCCGGAATAATCATTCCGCCATCCTCATCAACAACAACGATTATGAGGTGACAAAGGAGGTTTCCGTCTGGGAACTGGGCATTCCGAGAGAGGCGGAGATGACCCGGCTGATGCTGACGGACCGGAACGGCTTTTCCACAGATCCGGTAACCTATCCGCTCCGGGCAGGCAAGGTGACCGTGACCCTTCCGCCGGAATCCGGCATCGTGCTCCAGTATCGGGATCCTGTCCGTGAGAAGAACGGAGATGCGGAGGACAGCAGCGGAGGCTGGAATGGAAGCCTGAGCGGGAAGTTGGACGGAAGAAAAAATTTCTTGCATTTCAGGTAAAACTATGATTAAATAGATATGCTGATGGGCACAGGTGAATATCGCTGTAGATGTTCACCTGTATTCCCAAAAGGTATTCCGGAATATTTTTACCGGAAAGTGATACGGCTTCCGGATGGAGCCGCGTTCTGAAGATATGGATGGATTCCCGAGTGGCCAAAGGGGACAGACTGTAAATCTGCTGCAAATTGCTTCGGTGGTTCGAATCCACCTCCATCCATTTCCATGGCATGATGTCCATTAAGGGCAGGCGCGTGGAGAAATGCCGGCATGGCGGAATAGGCAGACGCAAGGGACTTAAAATCCCTTGAGGGAAATCTCTTCTTTTTCCCTGAAACTCTTGGTTTTACTTGGGTTCTGGCGAAGTGGCACAAGCCGGAATCGTCTGCATCCCTCCTTACATCCCTCCAAAAGTTTTGGAATGTAACGGAAAGGAATGGAAAAGAGTGCCAACTTAAAAATTTTGCTGGTATGGTGGAATAGGCAGACACAAAGGACTTAAAATCCTTCGGGAGTGATCCCGTGCCGGTTCAAGTCCGGCTACCAGCACTTGGGTGTTTGGGAATCTGACTCTAGTTTGCGGCTGGGTCAGATTCTTTTTTTACGGGTAGAAACAGCTCTTCAAATCCAGATAACTTTCCCAGGATAGTTCCCATAAGTATATTAGCTGAAGTAATTTTGGTTTTATAATTCAGATGAGTATAGATATTTGCGGTAGTGGATACACTGCTGTGCCCCATCCAGTCCTGAATTCCTTTGATGTCTACTCCTCCATCATATAACAGGCTTGCGCAGCTATGGCGGAGATCGTGAAAACGAATATGCTTCAGGCCATTTTTGTCACAGATCAGCCGGAAATGATGTGTATAGTAATCCGGTTTCAGCAAATTTCCGAGAGGATCTACAAAAATGTATTCCAGAAAGTCCTGATTATAGGAATCCGCAAATGTTTTATAGTTATGCTCCTGTTGCTTCAGCTTTTTTACAAGCAGGTCTTCAAAATATGGAATAAGGGGATACGTCCGATAACTGGATTTGGTTTTTGTACGATCTTTTTTTATTATTTTATATTTCCCTTTTACTTTTGCCTGTGTTACTACATGACCGACTGTGAGCGTTTTCCGTTCGAAATCAATGAATGTCCATTTTAATCCTGCTATCTCGCTCCTTCGCAGCCCGTAAAAACAGGCGAAAAGAATTGGCAGTTCCAGCGGATCTCCCTGAAATACTTTAAAAAGAACCGATAGCTCAGAAGCATTATAGGTAGTAGCCTTAAATGACGAAAGTATTTTAGGCTTGTCTATGCGGTCAGCCGGGTTGGAATCGATGATTCCTAATTTGAAAGTCAGCTGAAGGGCTTCTCTGATATTGGCATGATAATGATGGACAGTATTTGCGGAAACCTTTTTCTCCTTCATTTCATAATCGTAAAATGCCTGTATCAGATGCGGATGCTGAACGATCTGAGCAAGCGTATAGCCCTTTTCCTGAAAATAGGGATAAATGCGTCGTTTGACGACATATTCATATCCACAGAAAGTGTCCTCATCTACCCTTGTTTCCATGGAGTTCAGCCAATATATCATGTAGTCACAAAAAAGAATGTTTTCTGTTGGCTGCAGCAGCAGGGAATCCCCATATTCTATGTTATCCGTCTGTTCTTTCACATCTGTGAGAGAAATTTCCGCTGCAGGTGCACTATTAATATTATCTTCAGTATCAACTCCCTTCTGTTCTTTGGCAGACTCGTCAGGAGGTACAAAATCCATTCGTGCCTGTTGAAGCATTTCCTCAGCTTTTCTGGCGTTTCCTTTTACGCGAAGCCCTGTAGAAAAAGATTTTGTCCGGCGTTTTCCGGATACGTCCTTATAGTTGAGAATAATTTGATAGATACCGTTTTGTATTCGCAGATGTCCTGCTACCATAAGTATGTCCTCCAAGGTAATCAGTTCTCATCTGCCATGACGAGAACATTATAGCACGTATCACCACATTTGTGTGGTATCTACTCATTAATCTGCAAATACTGTAAAAGATAAACTTTTGGTATCCTGTATGTTCTGCCTATGGTAATGGATTTGATTTTTTGCTCCTTCAGGAGTTTATAGGCTGTCTTTGTACTGATGCCAAGCATCCTGCTCAAATCCTCTACAGTCAGAACATCCGGATAATCAGAAAAAATTACCGGTGTATCTTTATTTTTCATATATGTATCCTTTCTTTTGATTAAATATCGCATACCTTCCACCACCGTTTCCTGCGCCCCTTCCGGCCGCGTATTTGACCTGACCTCAAACCAGCAGTATAGCCGGTATCCATGATGGTGTATGCTATTCAGTTTTCAAGGTGCTGGATTGCCAGAAATGGAATTATCTGGCAATCTATAAAGTAAATACTCAATGAACAGGGAAATACTTGAAAATTTTAGAACAAATATCTTGTATATTGAAATTGACACCATACAAGATATTGTGTTAGTATGAAGCTGTAATTGATTTTTATGCGAAAACGGCCGATAAAGAGAGCCGGAAGCATACGTGGTTTAGGATTGTAAAAAGACCGAAAATTGCTGATGTTGTCTGAAATTTCAGATAATATGATGTGTTTTCGGTCTTTTTTTGTTTTCAAGAGGAATGGGTATAAAAGAGTATCCATATGGCCCGGACTGTGGACAGATCAGGCCGAAAAAAGAAAAGCTGTGGAAAGCGTATGCTGAGGGAATGGATTCAATGAAAAACCATTCCTTTTTCGTTTCCAGGAGAGCCAGAAATGTCCGTATGGACTTGTCCGCGTCAGCGGCTGGATAAATACTAATACCCTGCGGGGAGAGAAAGGAGAAATTATGAAAATCTACAACCTGATGTGTATCCATGAAAAACCATATGAGCAGGCAGCGGCATCGGCTATGCCATATGCTTCATTCGATCTGGCATCAGATCAGATGAAGAAGGAATATGGAGAAGTCATGCAGAAGCTGGAGAGTGAAGAAGTTGCGGTTGTCAAAAGCGGCGATTATGAAAGCTGTATTTTTAGTACGGGTGCGGTTCTAAATTACGAAACCAGAGATGGGATATCGACTATCCAATGGGAGATCATAGAATCTGTTATGTAATCCATGAACAATTGTCATAGGACAGAAAGAATGAAGCATCGCTGATCGCGGTGCTTTTTTAGCAGATCTGTTGGAAGCAAATCAAAGGAAGGAGAGAAAAAAATGAATGGAACAAAGGTGTATGAGGATGGCTACTGTGCGGTATTTCAGGATCAGGAAGATTTTCTGGACTGCATCAAAAGGATAGGGAAAAATTCCTTTTGGGATGTGAGAAGATCCAGAAGTCTCCGGCTGGTAGCGATCAGAGAAGGAAGTGAACTTGAGACAGAACTGAAGGAAGTGTATGAAAAGGAGGGGCTGGATCCGGAAATCATTACGGACACGGTTCTGAATACCGGGCTGCTTCTTAAAGTGAAGGGCAGATATTATCCGATACGGGCCTGTGCGGTTAAAAGTATTCTGGACCGGGCAGGAATCTCCGGTAACGGGTTGAAGCGGTTGGAAAAGCAGGTTTATGCCAGAATCCTGAATGAATGCCTGAAGACGGCACGGGGCGAAGCACTGATCCGGATATCGGAAGGAAAGATTTCTGCGGTGCTGGGCGGCGATGCTCATGATTATTCCATACTGGATATGGAACAGATCTTCCGGCATACTGCAGAGTATCTGGAGGACAACTATCAAGGCTGCCGGTATCTGGCAGGGTTTTATGAGCATGAGATGGCATCCGCCATGTGGGAATTATCCGGAAACGATGAACTGCTGGATGCCTATCGGCGGGAGATCCGTCAGGCCGGAAAAGTGCCGGAGGAGATGAAGGCCGTTGTCCGGGTTACCACGTCGGATACTGGAGCCGGGGGTGCGAATATCTTCCCCATGCTCCTTGCCGGGAAGGAAAACAGGACGATCAGTCTGGGCAGCCCTCTGAGACTGGGCCACAGGAATGGCAGCAGTCTTCGTGAATTTGATGAACAGCTTAAAATGCTGCATGGCAAGTATCAGCTCGCAGCGGGAAATCTGATCCGGCTTCTGAAGGTGGATATTCAGTATCCCGTCAGCTGCATGAAGCGTGTTCTTGACAGGGTTCAGATTCCCAGAAAATATGCTGCGGAAGCAGTGGAACTGTTTCTGGCACAGAACGGGGAGGAACCCTGCACGGCCCATGACATCTATTATGCAATGGGAGAAATCCCGTTCCTTCTTGCCTGTGATGGAGAAGAGGGGAGCAGACTGGCCAGGGTGGAAGAAAACCTTGCCAGGGCGCTTGCATTGAACTGGGGCGATTATGATATTGCAGGAGATTACAGATGGTAAAGGAGAGCTAACATGGAAGAGTTTGCAAATTGGATTATGGATGAGCTTGAAAAGTTATTTGGAGAAGACTACTGGATGAAATATATGGAAATGGAAAAAGGGAACGGGAAAATCTATCATGGAATTCTGATTGTAAAAAAAGGCGAAGATACTGGACCTTTGGTATACATTGACTACTATCTGGAGAAATATCAGGAAGGAGGTCTTACAATCCCGGAGATTGCTTCGGCTATTCGGAAAATGGTCAGACAACACCCGGCTCCGGTAGTGGATATGGATAAAATCCAGAATTGTTATGAAGCAATAAAAGACCAGATCAAAACGGCAGTGTGTAATTATATGGCAAATGAGGAAGATCTTCTTGGAATGCCTCATAAGAAATTTCTGGACCTTGCGACATTCTATTATGTTCCTATACATGGAGTAAATGGCTGGGATGGAGCACTCAGGATCAGGAACGAACAGCTCAGGCTCTGGAAGATATCTTCTGAAGAACTGATCAAACAGGCTGAAAGAAATACCAGACATCTGGAAAAGTACAGTCTCTTTCCCGTAAACACATTTATGGAGAATTTACTTGAAAAGTTTTTGGGAGAAGAAGAAGCAAAAACTATATTGGAGTCAGAATCAGAAATTTTATCCATAAAAGGCCATATAGTAACGAATATGGAGCATTTTTGGGGAGCTGGAATTTTGGCAAATAATTCTATGCTGAAGAATCTGGCAGACAGATTTCAGGATGACATAGTTATTTTTCCCGTGAGTATTCATGAACTAATTGTAGTAAAAAAGGCAGATTATGCAGAAATACCGCTTGGTCCTGATGAGATTGAAGAAATCAATCAGGATTCCGTTCATGAGGAAGAACGTCTGTCAAATAACATTTATCTGTATTCCAGGGATAGAATGGAATTGAGGATTTATAGAGAAGGCGGTCCTTTATAAAGGGCTGGCAGAAGCGGGCGGTTATAACACCGCCTTTCTTACTGCCTGAAATTGCAGAAAAACAAAGATATAGCAGAAAGGAAAAAGAGATGAGTCTGAATCTGAATTACAAACCGGATGTCCTTGTAGACACGGAGAACCTGAGCCGTGAGGAATGGCTCCGTTACCGCCGGAAAGGAATCGGCGGAAGCGATGCAGCCGCAGTGCTGGGGTTATCCCCGTTCTGTACAAAGAGAGACCTGTATTATGATAAAACCGGAATCCAGGTTGTGGTGGACGAGGAAGAAGATAACTGGGTTGCCAAGGAAGTGGGACACCGGCTGGAGGATCTGGTCGCGGAAATCTACGCAAAACAGACCGGCCTGACAGTTTTCCCTATTCGGAAGATGTTTTTCCATCCCCTGTATCCATTTATGCTTGCCGACGTGGATTTTTTCATTGAGTATCCTGACGGCAGTACAGGTATTCTGGAGTGCAAAACGACAGGATACCATGGAAAAGAGAAATGGGAGAATGACTCTGTACCGGTCAATTATGAATATCAGGGCCGGCACTATATGGCAGTCATGAACCTGAACAGGGTGGTCTTTGCCTGCCTTTACGGAAACAATGAAAATGATTTTATTGTCCGTGAGATGGAAAGAGATCTGGAAATCGAAGAGGATCTGATCCGGGAGGAAGAATATTTCTGGAAGGAAAATGTGCAGAGCAAACAGGAGCCTCCGTATACGGAGAAGCCGGATCTGGTTCTGGAGAGTATCAGAAAGCATTGCGGACCGGCAGATAAGGATGCCAATATTGTAAGGCTTGGCAGATCCCATATCGCAGAGCTTGAGAAATTCCTGGCTCTGAAGGAAGAAAAAGCAGCGCTGGAAAAGCAGGCGAGAAAGTTGGATGAACAGATGAAGGAATCCTGTCTGGGAATTGTGGAAGAGCTGGGCGTAAGCTGTAAAGGCATTATCCAGGACGGCTCCAGGGAATATGTTGTGACCTATAATCCTTTTTACCGGACCGGAATCGACAAAAACGGCCTGAAAAAGCTGGAGGCGCAGCATCCTGACATTTATGACGATTATGTAAAGGTCTCTGAGAGCAGAAGGTTTTCGGTAACGAAGAAGGAAGCTGCCTGATCAGCGTCTGCATGAAGAAAGGAAAAGAAGATGAGATGTAAATTGGTAAGGCCCATTTATCAGAATAAGGAGAATGGATACTGCGTGTATCTGTATCAGACAGAGGAGGAAATCCCGAAGGAGGCAGAAAACGGAAAGGAAGAAGGAAGGACAGGATCATCCAGATTTGGCGCGGTTGGGAGTTATCTTCCGGACAATAACCATCTGGAGGTAGAACTGTATGGAAAATGGATTAAAGGAAAATATGGCCTGCAGTACCATGTGGACCGGTATGAGGAGATCCGCCCGCAGACCAAAGAAGGCATCCGTTCTTATCTGGCGTCCGGAATGGTGAAAGGGATTGGCCCGCGAACTGCGGAACTGATCACAGAGCGTTTTGGAACAAGAACCTTTGAAGTTCTGGAGCACTATCCGGACAGCCTGCTGGAGATCCGCGGCATCACAAGAAAAAAGCTGGATGTCATATTGGAATCCTACCAGAGTGGAAGGGCTTTGAGGGATCTGGCAGCCTACCTGACCCCTTTTCAGGTTACTCCAGGAAAGGTACACAAAATTTATGAGATGTTCGGAAGCAATTCTCTGGAAATGGTAAAGAACCACCCATATAATCTGTGCCAGATTAAGGGGTTCGGTTTCCTGACGGCGGATGCGATTGCCAAAGCATGCAGGTGCAGCCCGGACGATCCGATGCGGATTGAATGCTGTATTCAATACTGTATGGAACTGGAACAGCAGGCTGGAAATCTCTATCAGGAGAATGAGACTTTCCGGAGAAAAATTTATGGCTGGCTGAACCATGGGTATCAGGAGGAAGCCGTTACGCAGAAACAGATATCTGCCGTATTGAACTGGCTGGTTGGACAGGGGAAGCTGCGTCTGGAAAGAGGCGCGTTTTACCCGGAAAAAATGTTCGAATATGAATGTCAGACTGCAAAGAAACTGGCGGCCCTTCTGGAAGATACACAAAAGGAGAAAGTGGACATTGAACCGGTTCTGGATCAGGCAGAACAGGAGCTTTCTATCTGTTTGTCACTAAAGCAGAAGGAGGCAGTGAGGAAAGCTTTTGCCTGTCCGGTCAGCATTATTACCGGAGGACCGGGAACAGGAAAAACCACTATCCAGAAGGTTCTGCTTTATATCAATGAGCATACAGAGAAACGGACGGTCCTGCTCACGGCCCCTACTGGCAGAGCAAGCAGAAGAATGGCAGAGAGTACAGGACATGACGGAAGCAGCACCATGCACAGCGCCCTTGGACTTGGAATGGAAGAGGAGGAGGGAGCCGGATTTGATTTTCTGGAGGCCGGATTCATCCTGGCAGACGAATTCAGTATGGTGGATATGAGGCTGGCTTATGAGTTTTTCAGCCGGATCCATTCAGGAACACGTCTGGTTCTGATAGGAGATGTGGATCAGCTGCCCAGCGTCGGCCCAGGGAGCGTTTTCCGGGAGTTGATAAACAGCGGTGCTATTCCGGTTACTGTACTGGATCTGGTATACCGCCAGAAGGAAGGCGGCAGAATTATCGAAAATGCCAAAAGAATCCGGGAGAACAGGGCTTCTCTGGATTATGGAGATGGGTTTCGGCTGTATTCTGCAGATACCGATGAGGAAGCAGCGGAAGCGGCAAAGGAATTGTACCGGAAAGCAGCGGAGCAGTATGGAGCAGAAAATGTCCAGGTGCTTACCCCTTACCGGAAACGGGGTGCTGCCAGTGTGAATGCCCTGAATCCAATTTTACGGGAACTGGTGAATCCGGCCGGAGCAGGAAAGAGAGAGATCCGTTCCGGAAAGTCCCTTTACCGCACGGGGGACCGGGTACTGCAGAACAGGAATAAGAATGAAATCAGCAACGGGGATATTGGCTATATCGAGGATATCCTGACTGATGAAGAAGGCGGATATCGGATTCGGATTGCTTTTTCTGATAACCGGATCGTAGAATATGGACCGGATGACCTGGAGCTGATCGAACACGCCTATGCCACAACGGTACATAAAAGCCAGGGCTCAGAGTATGCTGCGGTTATCCTGCTGTGGCTTCCTTCTTTCTACAAGATGCTGCGGCGGGATATCTTTTATACAGCCATAACCAGAGCCAAAGAACAGGTCTGGATTGTTGGAAATCAAAAGGCCGTGGCCATGGGAATCCATAATACGGAAAGCGAGCGGCGTAATACACGTCTGGGAGAGCGGATCCGGAAGGAGTATGAAAAGAAAAATGCGGCATGATTTTCAAGAAATGACAGTGTTGGAGGGTATTTATTTAATAGATATCCTCTTTCCTGAATGGAGGCAAAAATGAGCGAAGGTATTACGACAGGAATCTATGATACAGTAAACGCCGTAAAAGATCTAAACGACATAGAGGGGTTTGATCCGCGGAAATTTATGCGTGCAATTCCTTCAGAGGATGGAAAAATCAGGTATTACCTGGAGGTGGCATACAGGAAGCTGTGGTACAGGCTGAAATATCCGGAAGGAAAGATTGTAAAACGGATTTTGAAGATGACTGACCAGGTTGCCGTAATAGAAGCGCGGGTTTACCTGAACAGAAATGATCCGGAAGAGAGTTATATTTCCAGTGCGCTGGCACAGAAATATTATTCCAACGAGCAGTTTGGCATGAAGTATGTGGAACTTGCAGAAACGGCAGCTGTCGGAAGGGCACTTTCGGATGCCGGGTTTGGGCTGCAGTTCGCGGACCTGGAAGGAGAAATCGATCCGGAAGTGGTGGATGCTCCCATAGACGAGGCGCAGCTGAAAGCGGCCGGGAGAAAAGAGACTGAAAAAGAAGCAGAAGCTGACCTGGATCAGGAAACAATGGATGATAATCTTCCAGGCCAGTATGATATCAGTTCCTATATTCCAATGCCTGATGAAACCCAGGATACTTCCGAAAACAATATGGAACGGAATGACTCTGAATGTGTGGAGAATGGAATTGAGGAGCAGAGAGGAAAAGAAAGCCAAGAAGAAAACCTGCCAGTACAGCAGAAAAGGGGAAGAAATAAAGAAAAGACGGATCCTGTCAGAGCGGGAAAAGAAGGAACAGAGCAAAGGACAGGAAAACCGGTGCAGCAGAAAAATCTCCTGCCGGAACTCAGAAAAGACATGCCGGTAGAAGAGATTTACTCCAGACTGGATCAGAAAGCAGCAGAGAATGTTGTAATCAGCATCCGGTTCGGACAGGGGAAGACACTGGGCCAGATGGCCAGGGAAAATCCCAAAGCGCTGGAATGGTACGCCACGCAATATGGCGGCCCGGATAATCTGCTCCGCGCCGCATCCAGATTTCTTTTGGATCTGGCGTTGAAAAACGCGGGCTGATTGAAAAGCCTGGCCTGTTCCATCAGGGAAGAGTCACCAATATGCGGCCGGTGAAAAACTGGCCGCAGCCAAAAAGGAGGAGACCATGCTGCACGATTTTCCTTTTACCATCCGGGAGGTGGCAGAGCTGTGCGGACTGGGAAGCGGAATAGAGAGATATCCAAACAGAGTCAGTATAGATATCAACTGTCCTTTCTGTGGTGGGAAAAAGAAGATGAACCTGAATCTGAAAAAGGATGTGTTTGGCTGTAACCGCTGTGGGGAAAAAGGAGGAATGCTTGCCCTTTACGGGAAAATCTTCGGCGTGAACGGCCAGACAGCCTATGAGGAGATTACCGGAAAACTTGGAAACGGAAACATAAGGAAGCCCGGCAGCTCCTACATTGCGGAGAAGGATATAAAAATAGAAAAGGACCAGGAGCAGGAAGTTTCTGACTGTATTAAGAACCAGGCATATACTTCACTTTTGTCTATGCTGCCGCTGTCAGATACCCATAAGGGAAAACTCCTTGAACGGGGATTGACAGAGGATCAGATTGGTCAGAATGGATACCGGAGTACGCCGGTTTTTGGATTCCGGAAGATCACGGAAAAGATTATGGAGAGCGGCTGCAGGGTAGAGGGTGTGCCCGGATTTCATGTTGATCCGGAAGGAAGATGGACCATTCATTTCAGCCAGAAGTCTTCCGGTATCCTGATACCGATCCGGAATACTCAGGGCCTGATTACGGGGATGCAGATCCGTCTGGACCGGCCTTACGACGGCAGGAAATATGTCTGGCTCTCCAGTGTGAATTTTCCTAAAGGAGCTTCCTCTGGCAGCCCTGTGCATCTGGCCGGAAAGGCCGGGGACCGGGTAGTGTATATCACGGAAGGCGCATTAAAGGGAGATATTGCCCATGCCGTTTCCGGGAAAACCTTCGTCTGCGTTCCGGGGGTGAATCAGTATGTAAATTTGGAACCTTTTTTACGGAGGATGAAGGAGTTGGGAAGCCGGCAGGTGTACGATGCCTATGATATGGATAAATTCCTGCGGCCTGTGTGCAGAGGTGACTACAACGATAAGTGCTGCTTCTGCGAACATTACAAGAAAAAACAGGAATATGGATCAATAGCCTGTGAGAAGAAACAGATAAAGCGGGAGAATATCCAGCGCGGCTGCCGGAAACTGGCTGAACTGTGCCGGAGACTGGAGCTGCCGGAGCGGATGCTTGTGTGGGATACGGATAAAAATGGAGAATGGGTCGAGAGAGTTAAGGGGGTGGATGATTATCTGGTTGGTCTGCAGAAAATAGACAGGAACACCTGAAATCCATTTAATACAGATAAGGACTCGAAGAAGGATATCAACAGAAGTTTAACGGGAATTTGAAAAAATAGCGGGATCTTTTCATAAAAGGATTTCGCTATTTTTTTTTATGCTCTTCTGTTGGCTTTTAATTAATGTGTGCGTATATAAACGTATACAGAATATAAATCATGGAAAAGGAGCTGAGAAATGATGTATCAGAAACTTATGGTGGCAATGGATCACGGAAACAGGAATATGAAAACGGAAAATTATATTTTTACGTCTGGGCTTGTGGAAAGCGACTGCAGACCAGCTTTGGGGGACTATCTCAGGTATCAGGATAAATTTTATTCCCTGAGCGAACAGAGAATTCCTTATATGAGGGATAAAACTGCAGATGAAAGATTCTTCGCACTGACGCTTTTTGGAATTGCCATGGAAGCACAGCGGCAGGCGCTTCCTCTAGAAGATGACTGCCTGCAGGTGGAGCTGGCCGTGGGGCTTCCACCCAAACATTACGGCGCGCTGTATGAGAAATTTGAGGAGTATTTCAGGAACAGGGGGAGGCAACAGATCCGTTACCGCGGGAAAGCATATGGGATAGAGATCATTGATGTGGCGGCTTATCCACAGGACTATGCGGCCGCTATGACGATTTATCCGCAGATCGTGGGATATGACCGGGTGCTGACCGTTGATATCGGAGGGTTTACGCTGGACTATCTGCTAATGCGGGGAGGAAGGCCGGACCTGTCTGTCTGCGACTCTCTGGAAAAAGGGGTGATCCGGCTCTATAACGAGGTGATCTCCCGAATCAATTCCGAACAGGATATCCTTCTGGAGGAGCAGGATGTGGACAGGATCATCCAGGGGAAGCGGACGGACTACAGCCGGGAGGTCACTGAAGTAGTGGAAAGTATGACGAAGACGTATGTGGAAGATATTCTGGGGACGCTGAGGGAGCGGGGACTGGACTTGAAGACCGGATGCGTTGTTTGGATCGGCGGCGGGGCAAGGCTGCTGAGAGGTTATCTGGAGAACTCGAAGCGGATCGGGAGAAGCGTTTTTGTGGAGGATATCTGCGCCAATGCAAAAGGATATGGAATTTTGTATCAGCTGCAAAAGAGAGGCAGGTAGACAGCATGAAAAAGAAAAATCCGTATGTAATGACGATCGGCTTTAACCGAAGGGATCCGAACCATAGAAAAGTGGCGGAATTTCTGAATGGGATGGAGAGGGGGAAGGCACAGTATATTGTGAATGCGGTGATGGAGTATCAGGATGGGAGAAAAGAACAGGTAACAGGAATACCAGATTATGAAGTGATTAGAAAAATCGTAAAGGAAATACTTGAAGATAAAAAATATGTGGAGAAGTCAAGGAATTTATCTGAAGATATAGATATGTCAGAGAAATGTAAAGAGATAACCGGTATATGGAATCTAAAGGAAGGTGAGGCAGAAAATATTATAGATGCTTTGGAGCTATTTAAAAAATATTGATGCCGCATAACATGATATCTATGCCTGGGGGAGATAGTAAATCAGGTATTTGACTCCGACAGACGCAGGAACATGGAACGCGTCCCTATACAGAAGGAAACTACGGATTTAACTTCTGTTTTGAACGCCAATGCGTATGGAGCAAGATTCACCTTTCGGATGCCAGGAACTCACCATTTCCAGTCAGTCCAGACATCCAATTTTGTGAAATTCTTTAGCTGTCACAATTTTTTACATTTCTGCGAATATTGTGTGGGGCTGCAGCCATAATAACTTTTAAATACCTGAGTAAAATATGGATAATTTAGATAGCCGACCTGTTCTGCCACGTTTACAACAGAATGATGCGGATCTTCCAGCAGATGCGCGGCAAGGGCCATACGTTCATTTATAATGCATTTGTTTAAGGTTATTCCTTTTTCTCTTTTAAAAATCCGGTTCAAATAGACCGGACTCATATAAAAATGATCCGCAAGATGGTTGACATTCAGATCGGTATCGCTCAGATGGGATAAAATATAGTAATAGCAGTCGGCAGCAATCTCTGCTGGAGATTTACGGCTGATTTCATCATGTGCTGCCAGTTCTTTTTCGCTGATCCATGATTTCCCATATTCCATCAGTTTTGCATCCTGAATCCTTTTCTGGCGCCTATGTACAGTTTTCAAGATAGTGCGTCCGATTGTTTCGTAATCTGCAGGCATGAGGATGTATTCCTGGCATTTCAGAGAGACTGCTTCTCTGGCATAGTCAAAATCTGCATGGCAGGTCAGAAGGATACAGTCAATATCATAATTATTCTCACGGATCCAACGGATCAGGGTAATGCCGTTATCGCCAGGCATTTCGATGTCACACAGAAGGATATCGGGAATATGACCAGCAATTTTTACTTTTGCTTCGTCTGCGTTATAGGCAACATCTACCTGGGAAATACCATAGGAAGACCATGGAATTTCTTCCTGCATTGTCTGCACAGTTTCCACAGCGTCATTTACCATCAGTAGTTTCATAGCTATCATCCTCCTCGTTATCGTCAAGATTATAAGGAAAGGTAATGGTAAAAATACTTCCTTCACCGGGCGAGGAAGTAACAGTAACACTGCCCTTTCCGTCGTAAAAATATTTTAGGCGTGTAATGGAATTACGGATTCCCACATGCCGCCCATTCTCAAAATCCGGATAATCCATTCGATTGATTTGTTCCACATCTTCCAGAGGCATGCCGCGGCCATCATCCGCGATATGAAAAGTAACATAGCCGTTTTCATAGGAGCCGTCCATCATAATGTGAATAATCTTTCCAGGTATGAGAGCATGACTGATAATATTTTCAATAAAGTTATGGAGCAGCAAAGGTGGAATCCGAACAAAATAAATTTCGGGTTCGAAGTCAGACTGGAATACAAAGGCATCATGGGTCTGGATTTTGGCAACCTCTAGGTACTGTTCAATAAGCTCATATTCTCTGGAAAACAGCTCAAGATTTCTGTTGTACCGAAAAAGATAACGAAAATAGTTGGAAAGATACAGGATCAGTTTTTGAGCCGGTTTGCTGTTTCGTTGCTGTACCAGAGCGAACAGAAGGCTGAAGGCGTTCAGCAGAAAATGAGGTCGGATCTGTAGTTGGAGATTGTCCAGAAGCATCTTGTTTTTTGCCAGTTCCTTATTGATATTTTCCAACCGAAGGGTTTGCAGGCTGTCAGCCATCTGATTAAAGGATTCAAATACGGTCTGAAACTCTGCTGAATTGGCATTTTCAGAAATCCGATAGTTTTCTTCTCCTTCGCGCAGTTTCCGATGAGCGGTTTCCAGCGTCTGCAGTGGTCTAAGCAGCCAGACCTTCAGAAAATGATACATCAGAGGCATCAGAAAGATAAAAAAGACGATTAAAATGACCAGAACCCATCGGAAAACAGAAACGGAGTGGTTCAGCAGGAAACGATCGAAGGAGACAGACAGGGAAAGTTCTGCATTCTGGCAGGACGCTGTGATCCACCGGGAGGAGTTAAAAGATTCGGAACTCTGGTGAAACTGTATAGACTGTGGGGAAAATTCCAGATTTCGGTCAAGGTCTGTAATCACCGGATCCAGATGGATCAGGGCTCCATAGCAGACAGAACGGTAAAAATAGGAATGAATCAGGTAATGATCACTGTTTATTTCGACCAGCTGCCAGCCATTGCCGTGTTTTTCCGTATCATGGAGAAAATCGGAACGGGTAAAAAAGGAATCCAGTGTTCTGTCATTATGGGGAATCAGGAGAAAATCCTGATCGGTTCGGAGAAAGAAAAAGTAGTCGGTGGTATGAGAATAACTCTGGTGTCTTAAAAGTTCCTGAGTCAGCGCGGATTTGCTCAACTGATAATCCAGAGCGTTTGTATCGGTTCCAGAAAAATAGGACTCATATTCGTTAGGAAAGGAAATCACAGCAGACAATTCCACTTCCGTATTCCGGATGACGGTATCAATGTCTTTCATATAGTTGGCAAGTATTGTCCGGGTGGACAGAATAATGGAATTCCGGGCATCTGACAGGATAATCATGGAGGTGATCATCGCAAGCAGATCCAGAGGGATGATAAACAGGAAAAGAATCCATAAAATCCTTGCGGAAAGAGAGTTTTTCGTTGCCTTAAAAATTTTCATAATAATATCCTTTCCTGTCAGACGACGGAAAATCCTGCCCGGCTAGTCCATGTAGCCACCCTGCATAGGGGATACGGCAAGACGGGCAAACTGCTTCAGGACTCCTTTTTCATACGGGTTTTTTCGTGGTTTCCACCGGGCTTTTCTCTGCTGTAGAATCTGTTCGATTTTGTCTTCCGGTAACCGTTTTCCATTGACTCCGACAATGCGTAGAAGCCGTCTCGGTATATCAAGCTCGATCAGGTCGTCTTCTTCCACGAGGGCAATAGGACCGCCTTCCGCAGCCTCAGGGGATATATGGCCGACCGCGGGACCCTTCGAAGCGCCAGAAAAGCGGCCATCTGTCAGAAGCGCAACGCTGGAAGAGAGAAGCGGGTCGGAAGCGATAGCCTCTGTGGTATAGAACATCTCCGGCATTCCGCTTCCCTTCGGTCCTTCATAACGAATGATGACCGCATCGCCGGGCTGAATCTTGTGGGTGAGTACAGCATTTAGTGCATCTTCTTCACAGTCAAAAGGACGGGCGGTGAGAATGGCGGAAAACATCTCCTTCGGTACTACGGTGTGCTTGACCACAGATCCGTCCGGTGCCAGATTTCCTTTTAATACCGCTACGCTTCCATTCGTGCCGAAAGAATGGTAGAAAGGCCGGATAATATCTTCCTTTTTCAGACCATATGCATCCAGGCGCTTCAACCGTTCGTTATAGAAGCCATTTCTTTTGAGCTCCTCCAGATTTTCACCAAGTGTTTTTCCGGTTACCGTCATTACGTCCAGATGCAGCATGCTGCGGATTTCCTCCATGATAGCGGGAACACCGCCGGCATAGGAGAAGAACTGAGCGGGCCATTTTCCGGCGGGGCGGATATTAAGGAGATAGTGTGCTCCCCTGTGGAGACGGTCAAAGCTGTCTGCATCCAGAGAAATGCCAAATTCATGGGCAATGGCGGGAAGGTGCAGAAGCGAATTGGTGGAACCGGAAATTGCCGCATGCACCATGACCGCATTCTCAAAGGATTCTGCTGTAACAATGGAGGAGGGAGACAGTCCCATTCGGGCAAGACGGACGGCCTGTCTGCCAGCCTGAATGGCAGCATTGCGCAACTCCTCCTCCGCTGCGGGCATGAGTGCCGTCCCGGGTAGCGCAAGTCCAAGCGCTTCCGCCATAATCTGCATGGTGGAAGCGGTTCCCATAAAGGAGCAGGATCCACAGGACGGGCAGGCATTCGCCTGGTAACGTGTAAACTCTTCGGAACTGATTTCACCCCGTTCATACATGGCACTGTAAGCACCGATCTGCTCCAGAGTGAGAAGGCCTGGTCCCGCATTCATAACGCCGCCGGGGAGGACGACGCAGGGAATGTTGATTCTTCCCGCAGCCATCAGATGAGCCGGCATACTTTTGTCACAGCTGGCAATATAGACTGCTCCGTCAAATGGAGTGGCACAAGCGTGAATTTCAATCATATCCGCCATTATATCCCGGGAGGGAAGTGAGTAATTCATGCCGTCATGCCCCTGAGCTTCACCATCGCAGATGTCGGTACAGAAGTAGCGTGCGCCAAAGCCGCCTTCCTGAGAAATTCCTTCTCTGACTTTTTCGGAAAGTTCCAGAAGATGAACACTGCCGGGATGGCTGTCACCGAAGGCACTTTCAATAATAATCTGCGGTTTGGCGAGATCTTTAGCCTTCCAGCCAGTTCCAAGCCGAAGGGGATCCAGTTCTGGCGCTTTTTTCCTTAATTCCTGACTTCTCATGAGATTGTCCTTTCCATTATACTTACTGACTTTGCTATTCTTAACAATGTTTCTAATGAAAAGATTATAGACGTTATGGAAAAATGGTTCAACAGAAAGTCTGAAATTTGAAACCGGAGTTTGAAATTTAAAAATACACGTCTTTTCAGTTCCAAAAGTGAAAACAGCGGTTTGAAATCTGAATTGTAGAGGTCATGTGGATTTGCTATCATGGAACCATCGATGAAGCATGCTTTATGGAAATGGAAGTCAATATTGAGAACAGTTTATTTCGACAGGAAGGATGAGAAGAGTATGAAAAAGAAAATAGTCAGTCTGTTGCTGGCATCCATCATGGTCATCGGCCTCCTGCCCGGCTGCGGAAATACGGCGGGTACGGAAACAGAGGCTGCACCTCTGGAAAGTGTACAGGAAGAGACGCAGCAGCAGACGGACGGAGAAGAGGCTTCCGCAGAGGAAAGCACTGCGGCGAATGCGGATGAATCCGTTCTGAAAGATGGACAGAAGGATGTTCTAAGGGTAGTATTCCCGGGAAGTTCCGCCTCTGCGGCATCCTTTGATGCAGTTGAGGCTGCAATTAATGAAATTGTGGCAGACACGATTGACTGTGATGTGCAACTAGATATCCTGCAGTGGGGTGTGATTGGTGAACAGTCCAATCTGATTTTATCCAGTGGTGAGGATGTGGCGCTTTTGTTTAAATATACCAATATTCCAGCAGCGGTGAGTAGCGGACAGCTGACGGATCTGACGGATCTGCTTCCGGTTTACGCACCGGAGGCCATGGAAAGTATGGGCCGTTTTGTAGATGCCTGCTATATCAATGGAAAGCTTTACGGCTTACCTACCTTCCATGAGTATGCTGCAAGAAGCGGCCTGATCTGCTCCACGGATATTCTGAATGAGCTTGGGGTTGATCCTGCACAGATCACGGACTGGGATGATGTGGAAAATGTACTTGCCATGGTAAAGGAAGCACATCCGGATATGAATCCACTGGTTCCGGCAGACAGTTCTGGAATGCTTGGACACATTTTTAACGATGGCGTATTCGACCAGCTTCAGGAGGATATGGTCGGTGTGTATATTGACGGACGCGATGGACTGACCGTGCATAATATTTATGACACGGATGAATTCCGGGAAGTTGCTCAGATGGCTTATGATTGGAATCAGAAGGGCTACTTTATTGCAGATCCTAACGCGCTGTCCGATACCAGACAGTCATTCCTGAGGGCAGGAACTGCTTTCGGATTTATTGGCAGCGTGCATCCCGGTGTGCAGTCCGGGGAAACCAACAGTACGGGCATTGACATTACGGCAATACCCATAACAGAAGCAGGTCTTGGTACTTCCGGCGTATCCTATGCACAATATGTTGTACCTAATGGCTGTATGCATCCAGAAAAGGCAGTTGCTCTGATGAATATCATATACACGAATCCCGATGTGCAGAATCTCCTTCTGTACGGAATTGAAGGAACGGATTATGTGGTAAACGAGGATGGTACGGCAGGATATCCGGAAGGTGTGGACAGCTCTAATGTTGGCTGGAGTAATGAGTCTTGGCTTACCGGAAACGCATCCATTGCACTGGCATGGGAAACTGATCCGGATATGTGGACCAATTACAGGGAGTTTAATGAAAATGCGGTGGTATCTCCTTCCTATGGATTTGTATTTGACGCTGAAAATGTGAGAAATGAGATTACGGCCGTATCGAATGTTCTGTCGCAGTATTCCTCTGTGATTTTGTCTGGTCTGTCAAATCCTGAAGAGTCCGTCCCTGCGTTTCTGGCAGATCTGGAAACGGCGGGAATGCAACGAATTGTGGACGAGGCGCAGGCACAGCTTGATGCATGGGCCGCTGAACAGTAAAATTTCCGATTCCGGGGCCGTATGGCCCCGGTCAAAGGGAGGAATTAGGAACCCATGAAAAGAAAAAGAAAATTCCGAAGATATTTTCCCATTTATGTTATGCTCCTTCCCGGGGCGCTCTATCTTCTGATCAACAATTACCTGCCAATGGGCGGCCTCATCATGGCGTTCAAGCATATTCGGTGGGATTTGGGAATACTGGGGAGCGAATGGGCTGGACTGTCCAACTTTGAATATCTGTTTATGACGCCGGATGCTTTTGTGATTACAAGGAATACGATCCTGTATAATGTCGCCTTTATTGTTGTTAATCTTGTGGTCAGCCTGGCGCTGGCTTTTCTTTTAAGTGAGATTAAAAACCGGATGGCGCTCAAGGTCTATCAGACGGTGATCCTGCTGCCCTATATGATCTCCATGGTCATTGTCAGCTATCTGGCTTATGCATTTTTGGCAGGGGATAACGGACTGCTGAACGGCATGTTGAGAAGTCTGGGGATAGAACCGATTGCCTGGTACAATGAGCCGGCATACTGGCCGGTCATTCTCGTTGTAGTAAACTGCTGGAAAGGTGTGGGATACGGAACTATCGTTTATCTTGCATCCATTCTTGGAATCGATCAGGAACTTTATGAAGCGGCGGCGGTAGATGGAATCACCGGACTTCAGAAAATACGTTACATTTCTCTTCCTCTGATCAAGCCGACCGTGATAACAATGATGTTGCTTAGTGTAGGAAGGATTTTCTACTCAGACTTTGGACTCTTTTATCAAGTGCCCATGAATTCTGGTTCTTTACTTAAAGTGACGAATACGATTGATACATTTGTATACAGAAGTCTGATGAGTCTGGGAGATGTAGGTATGTCATCTGCAGCAGGTTTCTACCAATCGATCGTCGGGTTGATTCTGATTTTAATTGCAAACTGGATCACCAACCGGTATAGTTCAGAAAATGCACTTTTCTAACATTTTTTTTGCGCAGGATGCTGCGCGGAAATGAGGATAATATGAAGAAAAACAGAACAAAAGTGCAGGTAATGATAAATTTGGTCATGACCGTGGTGGCTGTGATCACGGTGTTCCCCTTCCTGCTGTTGATTATGGCGTCTTTTACTGATAACGATGCCATTATCCGGAACGGATATTCCCTGTTTCCGGAGCAGTTCAGTCTGGAAGCCTATTCCTATATCTGGGGGGAACGGACACAGATTTTCCGCGCTTATTTTATCACGATTTTTGTAACAGCTGTGGGAACGGCAGTCAGCCTTCTAATGACGTTGATGTATGCTTATGCCTTGAGCAAGCAGGCTTTCCCTGGAAAAAGGTTTTTTACATTCTTTTTGCTGTTTACAATGCTGTTCAATGGCGGCCTGGTACCAACTTATACGATGTACACCCGGTATTTTCACATGAGGAATTCCATTTTCGCATTGCTTATCCCGGGAATGCTTCTGGGAGCAATGAATGTGATTCTGATTCGCAGCTATATGCAGAATAATCTTCCGGCTTCATTAACAGAATCTGCCTATATTGATGGTGCGAATGAATGGCAGATCTTTTTTAAGATTGCTGTTCCCCTGTCCAAGCCGATCGTGGTGACTATCGGGCTGTTCATCGGCGTGGGATACTGGAACAACTGGACAAATGGCCTGTACTATATTACGGATGAAAAGCTTTTCAGCATTCAGCAGGTGCTTACCAATATGATGAGAAACATTCAGTATCTGTCCAATAACGCCAGTTCGTCAGCCAGTATTACTTCCATCACAATCCCGCAGGCTACAGTCCGGATGGCAATCGCTGTTATAGGTATTCTGCCGATTCTGATCATTTATCCATATGTGCAGAGATATTTCGTCAGAGGAATCACGCTGGGAGCTGTAAAGGGATAAGCGTGCAGGGACAGGATAACAGGAGTTTAAGCATGACAGAAAAGGAATTGAAGAAGCTGCTAGAGGATATGAGCCTGGAGGAAAAACTTGGACAGATGACGGATGTGGCGATCAGCCTGCTGCTTCAGGACAATCAGGATTTGCTTACAGGTCCCCTTGCGAATATGGGATTTCTGCCGGAACAAAAGTGGCTGATCGGCACGGTACACGGAAACTTTGAGGTGGGAGAGATCATAAAGCTGCAGGAGGAATATACCGCACGGCATCCGCATCATATCCCGCTGCTGGTATTTCGGGATATCATTCACGGAATGCGTACCATATTTCCTGCTCCGCTCGCCCAGGGAGCGACATTCAGTCCGGAGCTTTCTGAGGAATGCGCGCGGATTACCGCAAAAGAGGCTGCGTTGTCCGGGGTACATGGAACCTTTGCTCCCATGGCTGATCTGGTCCGGGATGCCAGATGGGGAAGAGTGGTGGAATCCACAGGGGAAGATCCATGGTTGAATGCGCAGTTCTCACAGGCAATGGTAAGAGGATTTCAGGGAAAGGATATTAAACAGCCGGGGTGTATCGCGGCCTGTGTGAAACATTTTGCTGCCTATGGGGCGGCAGTCGCAGGAAGAGATTATAATACTGCGGAAGTTTCTCTTCATACCCTCAGGAATCTTTATATGTCCGGATATGAAGCGGGAATCGGAGCCGGAGCGGAAATGGTAATGACTTCTTTCAATACGGTGGAGGGAATTCCGGCCACTGTCAATAAAAAACTGTTACGGGATGTGCTGAGGGAGCAGTTTGGATTTCAGGGTGTTCTGATTACAGATTACGCGGCAATTCAGGAAACCATTGCCCATGGAGTGTGTGCGGATCGGAAGGAAGCTGCCCAAAAAGCTCTGGAGGCAGGTGTGGATGTGGAGATGATGGGAAGCTGCTATTTTCAGGAGCTTCCTGCACTTTTGGAAGAAGGAGCTGTTACACAGGCACAGATCGATGAGAGCGTAATGCGCGTTCTGCGTCTGAAGAACAGGCTTGGATTGTTTGAAAATCCCTGCCGCGGCGCGGATGCGGAGAAAGCGAAACGAGTGATTCTGAGTGCAGAACACAGGGAAGCCGCCCGTAAGACGGCGGAAGCCTCGTTTGTTCTTTTGAAAAATGACGGTCTGCTGCCTCTGTCAAAAGAAAAAAATATAGCGTGGATTGGTCCCTATGTTTTTGAAAAGCATCTGCAGAGTTCGTGGGCTGTTTCGGCGAATGCTGCGGATACTGTAAGTCTTGCGGAAGCGGTAGAAAGGTATTTCCCAAAGGACAGAAACTCTTTCCATAAAGGGTGTTCCTTATATGAGGAGAGCGATATCTGGAGGCAGTTTTCCTGGGATCATGAAGCGGTGGCTTTGACAGAAAAGGAGAATGAAAGGCTGCTGAGAGAAGCCATGGAAGCAGCTCGAAAAGCGGATTTGGCTGTAATGGCTCTGGGTGAGTCCTATCTGCAGTCTGGAGAAGCGACAAGCCGGACTGAAATTCGGATTCCTGAACGGCAGATGGAGCTGCTCCGTAGAGTAGCAGAGGTCCAGCCCAGGCTGGTTGTGATCCTTTTTCATGGAAGGCCATTGGAGTTAAGAGAGATCAGTGAGCTTGCAGATAGTATACTTGCAGCCTGGTTTCCGGGAACGGAGGGAGGAAATGCTCTGTGTAATATCCTGACCGGAAAATCCGTACCGCAGGGGAAATTACCAATGAGCTTTCCCTGGTCGGTGGGACAGGTGCCTGTCTTTTATAATGAATATAGTACAGGCAGACCCTTTAACGATCGATCAGGAAAGGAAATCCGTTATCTTTCCAAATACATTGATGCACCAAACCGCCCCATGTATCCTTTTGGATTTGGGCTTTCTTATACAAATTTTGAAATTACGGGCAGAAGGCTCAGCCGACATGTCATGACGGAAAAAGAAATTCTGGAGGCATCTGCGATAATCACAAATACCGGAAACAGAGAGGGGATAGAAACTCTGCAGATGTACCTCCAGGATGTTACGGCCAGCGCGGTTCGCCCTGTGAAGGAACTGAAGGCTGTGCAGAAGGTAGCGCTTCGGCCTGGAGAGGGCAGAGAGGTAAGATTCTCGATCAAAGAAGAAATGCTGCGTTTTCATACAGCGGATGGCAGATGGGAAAGTGAACCGGGTATATTCCGGGTATATATTGGAAATAGCAGTGAAACAGAAGAATATATGGAGTTTGAATTGGCGAAAGCGCAAGGCGCTTTCAGGTGAGAGGTTTAAAAAATGGAAACGGCATATAGAATCACAAAAAAAGTCAGAAAAAGGGGATATTCGGGAACGCAGGATACAACCGTAAGCAGCAGAGAGGAATACGGAAGACGGATATCCGAAAAGGCCGCTGAAGAAGGGATGGTCCTTCTGGAGAACAACGGGATCCTCCCGTTAATTGATAAAAGGATCGCTCTTTACGGAGACGGAGTCCGTCATACGATTATTGGAGGAACGGGCTCCGGTTCTGTGAATAACCGCGGTAATGTATCCCTGGAGGAAGGGATGAAGAACGCCGGATTTATCATTACGAATGAGGACTGGCTTGAAAACTATGAGGAAGCATGCAGAAAACAGCGGGAAGTCTGGATGAACAGGATCTACGAGCTGTCTGAAAAGGATGATCCGGACAGCCTCTACCGCGTTCACGCGCAGAATCGAATGAAGCCGGTAAAAGGAGAAAAAATTGTCCGGGCGGCGGACACCCGGACGGCAGTTTATGTGATTTCCCGTATCTGCGGTGAAGGCGCGGACAGGAAAGCGGTTAAAGGGGATTATTATCTTTCCGATGAAGAAGAAGAAATGCTTACAGAGATCAGTACAGCTTATCCGCATCTGATCATACTGCTGAATGTGGGCGGCGTCATGAGTCTGGATTTTCTGGATCGCTGGAAAGCGGATGCGGTGCTGCTGATGGGACAGGGCGGTATGGAGTCCGGAAATGCGGCAGCGGCCATCCTGTCCGGCAGAGTGAATCCAAGCGGCAGACTGACGGATACCTGGGCAGAAAAATACGAAGATTATCCCGGAAGCGCAGAATTCAGTCATAACAACGACAACCTTTTTGAAGAATACTATAAAGAAGGTATCTATGTGGGATATCGGTACTTCGATACTTTCCGGATAAAACCGAGATATCCGTTCGGGTATGGCCTTTCCTATACCACCTTTGAGCAAAATCCTGTGGATATCAGCCTGGAAGGGAAAGAGTTACGTGTCGGCATCCAGGTGAAAAATACGGGAAGGTGTGCAGGAAAAGAAGTGGTTCAGCTTTATGCCTCCTGCCCGGACGGTATTTTAACAAAAGAAACCAAAAGGCTTGTCGGTTTCGCAAAAACATCGCTCCTGCAGTCAGGAGAAGAAGCAGCACTATGGATTTCTTTCCCGCTTCAGGCGCTGGCTTCCTATCACAGCGGAAAAGAAGCTTATATTCTGGATCAGGGGAAATATGTACTTCTTTACGGAAAATGTTCTGACCAGGTAACCCCATGTGCGCGCCTGACACTGGAGCGGACTCTGTATTCTTCCGAATATTCCTCCATTTGTCCGCTCCTGAGCGCTCTTCCTGAAATAGAGCCTGAGAAAAAAGTAAGAGAAGAAGCCTGGGAAACGGCAGATGTGCCGGAAATCATTCTTCCGGAGGATATTTTCCGGCAGAAAGAAACAGAAAAGAAAGAGGAGGATCCGCAGGAAAAGCTGTATGAACAGATTGCCGGGCAGCTTTCTGTGGAGGAAGCGGCGAGACTGGTGTGTGGCGAACCTGGGGATCGGAGAGGAGAATTCATTGGAGCATCTGCACGCAATGTACCGGGGGCAGCAGCGGAAACAACTTCCTGTCTGGTGGAAAAATATGGAATCATGAATGTGGTGCTGGCAGATGGACCCGCAGGTATCCGGCTCCTGCAGAGATATGAAGTGAATCCGGAAAATGGACAGGTTTATTATCTGAATCGTTACCAGAGCCTCGAAAATCGTTTTTTCCATAAGGAATTTTATCATACCGGTGCAAAAACCTATTACCAGTATTGTACTGCCATACCGGTAGGAACCATGCTTGCGCAGACATTCAACACTAAACTGCTGGAAGAGGTTGGAGAAATGATGGGCAGAGAATTGGATGAGTTTGGGATTACTCTGTGGCTTGCTCCAGGGATGAACATTCATCGTAATCCTCTTTGTGGACGAAATTTTGAGTATTATTCGGAAGATCCTCTTTTGAGCGGGAAAATGGCGGCGGCAATTACCCGTGGCGTACAGAAAGTCCACGGAGTAGGAACTACGATCAAACATTTTGCGTGCAACAATCAGGAAGAGAACCGTTTCGGCGTATCCAGTGTGGTATCTGAAAGAGCACTGCGAGAAATTTATCTGAAGGGATTTGAAATTGCCGTGAAAGAGGCGCAGCCAATGGCCATCATGACCTCCTATAATAAGGTCAATGGCGTACATTCAGCGAATAATTATGATCTGTGTACAAAGGTTGCAAGAGAGGAGTGGGGATTTCAGGGAATTATCATGACTGACTGGACCACCACCAATCATGGTGGCGGTTCCTCCGCGGCAAAATGTATGGAGGCAGGCAACGACATGATTATGCCGGGAAGTGAATCCGATGTGAAGGAGATTGTGGAAGCAGTACAGGGAACCGGAAAGCAGCACATTGAAGAGAAGTATTTGAGAGAATGCGCGGCAAGAGTGATTCGTATGATAGCTTCTTCCAATGCTTATGAGCAATAAGAATCTTTCGCATGAGATTTTGCCGGAGCGAATGGTGAAGATATTCCATTTACCGGCACAAACCATGCTCAAGAGCTGAGCTTTAGAAAACTGACATTCCGGTAATGACAATCTTGGGATTTATTACAAAAAGCAGGAAAGAGTGAGAGAGGCGGACAGATGCTTGTCTGTCAAGATCAGGAGCGAAGGAATTCTCTGTCAGAGTGGAATTCCACGCTCCTGTTTTCTTTCACACGGATACATTTTGATGATTCATAAAAGACTTATTTTATACAAGAAAGCTTGAAATGGAAAGAAAGTATCCTGATATAAGAGTACCTGCCGAGAAGAGAAAGGATGGCTATGAGGAATCCAATCAGATATGGAAATATGGTAATTGATGCAGATGCAAGAGAAATCGTTATAAATCAGATAAAAGTGCCTTTAACAGTTATGGAATTTGATGTCCTTATCTTCCTTGCCTCAAACCCTAATATCGCATTTACAAAAGAGCAAATTTATGAGGCGGCAGCCAGAGATAACTATGTGGATGCTTCCTATGTTATTAAAGATATTGTATACAGGATCAGAAAGAAAACAGGGATTAAAAATATTCAGACAATTTATGGCTATGGATATAAATTTGTCCCTTAAAAAGATTTCCTGTCTATTATCTGTCTATTTCATAACGAAAATCATTTTATAAAATAAACCGGTAGCCAAAAGGACAGCCGGTTTATTTTGTAAACGTACTCTTATCATTTTTACCTGAATCCGGGATATATTCCGCAGAAGCATCAAGAGATTCTTGTTGTATGCGAATCAGAGCTTCTGCAGTTGCAATAAGAACCCGGAGGCTGTTTTCGTTACATTGTGAAATCAGTCTGAGCAGACTGTAAAAACAGGAATCTGTCTTATGGCTGTTATGGAAAATGCAGTCGTCAGCAGAAATATTAAGAACTCTGCAAACGTCAAAAAAACCTTCCAGACTTATGGAGCAGCGCCCTCGCTCCAGATCTTTCTGAAAGGACAAAGAATGCCCCAATAATTCTGCACAAGCGGCCTGTGTCAGACCATTCTTTTTGCGCCCTTTTTTCAGGGCTAAGGCAAAGACTTCCGCATCATAAATGGATAAAGACATAATTTTACCTCCACAAAGTAGTGTATTACCAAACTTTTTGAAAGTAAAAATGGTATAACACTACTTATTTAGATGGTATTACACTACTTTATAACTTTAATATGGGTAAATTAAAGATAATATTCAAAATAAAAAAAGACGGGATAATGTTATATTGAGACCGGATAAAAGCGTTTCCGTTCTGATAAATATTATGCAGCAAAAAAAGATTTTCCAGCACAGGAGAAACAAGAGCTTATAAAAGTAGTGTATTAAACTACTTTTGCCGGATAAAAGGACTGTTTTACGCAAGAAATGTAGAATCAGAAAACATTCTGAATTACATTTCTTTTTTGATTTTATACCGAATCAGAGGCCCTCCTTTTTTCTCATGAAATAGACGGAAAATGATGAAAAAAAAGGAGGCCAAATGAAAAACGAACATGAGAAATCCCTTCAGTATCGGTTTACAGCTTATCTGTTAAGAGCGCTGGAGAACCAGATCAAAAATTATCAGGACAGAAAGAGTTATCTTGAAAAATGGGAGTATGCAGATACGGAACCGGAAAGCAGAGGCGGAGCATCTGAATTTGATACACAATATCATCTTTATCAATATGAGCAGTATGCAGCTTCCTTCCGAAAAGAGGACGGCTTACAGAGGATATTGAGCGCCCTGAACGAACAGAAACTCATAAAGGCCCTTTCTGCGCTGAAAGACAGGGAAAAGGCGATCCTGATGGCCAGGATCTTCGGAGAGCTGACCTTTGCGGAAATCGGGGAACTATTTGATATGAAACCCCGTCAGGCTGAAATGGCCTATTATTACATAATCCGAAAACTTCGGAAAAGAATGGAGGGATAAGGCATGGACTTTGAACAGATATTCATGGAAGCGAGGAAAGGGGATAAGGAGGCTGTGGAGAAGATTTTCCGGATGTACCGGCCTCTGCTGGTAAGACGTTCCATGGTTAATGGATTCTTTGATGAGGACCTGTACCAGGAGCTGTCAGTCACACTTCTCAGATGTATCCGGAAATTTCATGTGTAGGAGGATTTTCAAAATTGTTGTCTTTTGGGGGAACGTAACGTATATAGAGATATATCGCAAAACGTATACCTTCTGAGACGGAAAAAATAAGGCAAAATCAGGCCTTCATAATGTCGCTAAAGGCAGGAAACATATTTTGCGATATCGCAGAATATGTTTCTGCCTTTAGCGATATGCCGGACAGAAGACAAGGTCGATGGAGGGCTGAAATGCCAGCAAGGGAAATTGGTTATGCACGGGTTTCAACAAAGGATCAGAATCTGGATCGCCAGATCGAAATCCTGAAAGCGGAAGGAATTGATGAACGGGATATTTATGTGGAGAAGGAGAGCGGGAAATCCTTTGAACGGCCAGTCTACAGGACAATCGTGGATCATATCCTCAGAGAAGGCGATCTTCTGGCCGTTACGGAGCTGAAACGCTTTGGGCGAAACTATGTAGAAATCTATGAGGAATGGTTTAAGATCACCAAAATAGTAAAGGCATACATTAAGGTGACTTCCATCCCGATTCTGAATACCGCACAGTCACAGGAGCTGATCGGACAGGTGATTGCCGATGTTGTCCTGGCTCTGTTTGCCTATATTGCGCAGGAGGATCTGGAGGAACGTCATGAACTGCAGCGGCAGGGGATTGAGGCTGCCAGGAAGGCAGGAAAGCATCTCGGACGGCCGAAGATTCAATACCCGGAAGAATGGGATCTGTGGTTCGGAAAATGGCAGGATGGAGAAATTACCGCTACAGAGGCCATGAAGCAGCTTGACCTGAAAAAAGATACGTTCTATCGGTTGGTAAAAAAATGGACGGAGCTTTCAAGGAAATAGACCAGAATGTGGTATTTATAATTATAGAAGAAAAACAGAAACGTGAAATGCTGCTTAATCTGAAGGAAGTGGAGGGATCAAAATCATGAAAATTTCAGAGAATGAGATGGAGCTGTTTGCTCTATTTGCTGTTAATAATAGAGCGGGAACGATGAAAAATCTGGAAATGGCAGAACCCTTCATCGGCAGCGCTCTGGCAAAAGATATGCTTCAAAGTATTTACGGAAAGCTGGAGAGCGTTTCCGAAGAGGAGTATAGAGTATTATGGGCTAAATCCAGGAGTTATTTTTCAAGAAAGAATAGTCAGTGGAACAGGAGACAGAAGGATATCTATACAATAATGGAAGAAGGACCAGATATCCGAGGACATGAGTTGAAGGGAACAGAAAGATTTCTTCTGGGAGTACGCCACATGGTACTTCTTGAAATTTTAGCTAGGGACAGTCCTGTGGGACATCCGGGAGAGCATTACAGGTTTTTCCTTTCGGAGGAAGGATATAAAAATGTGAAGGAGCATGAGAGGAATGGAGAAATCGGTATCTATTATCATGCTGCTGTGTCTGGCGGTAAATTATATCCGGATAAATAACGGGGAGCATAATGAAGGAGAGGATTATACTTAAATGGGGACGCAACATCAGTTCAATATTACGTCCCCATTCTTCTTAGATGGCCTTTGGGTTTTGATAGGTCATTCTCCCAAAAAGATAGTTGATGATAACCGGGCTATTCAATCCTCGTTCCTTCTGCAAAAAACCGATTAAATGAGCCAAACTGGTACATACCAATTTTTTTCGTCCACCGGCAGCAGATCGTTTGCCATGCAGACCACACTTCCGGTGCCAATCTCGACCTTCAAAGACTCTAAACCTCCGAAAACCGGTTCCCTGGTAACGGGTTCCAATACCTTGAAGTTTTTAATGGCGATCTTGCCCGGTGACGCCGATTTTTTGATCTCTATCGGGGAAAGCACACCATTCTGATAAAGTAGTAAGTCTATTTCTTTCTGGTCTTTATCTCTGTAATAGAAAACAGGCGGCTCTTTTCCTGCGTTCAGATAACTCTTATAAATCTCTGAAAAAACATAGCTTTCAAAGAACGCCCCGGACATGGCGCCTCTTTCCAGTGCTTCGGGATTGCCCCATTTTAAGAGGTACGCTGCTAAACCGGTGTCCAGGAAATGGATCAATGGCATTTTTACAACCCGTTTGAGTGCATTGTTATGATAAGGCTGTACAAGCGCAATGATATGAGACGATACCAAAATAGAGAGCCATTTCTTTGCCGTTGGAGCTGAAATGCCTGCGGCACTCGCCAGTTCCTCATAGACAACAGGTTTTGAGGTCTGTGCAGCAACAATCGTCATATAATTGTAAAACTGCATTTCGTCCGCAACCTGTGCCAGATCCCGAATATCCCTTTGCAGATAGGTATCAACATAGGAGCGGTAGTAAGTCTCCCAGTCCACATTTTCGTCTGCATAGAGTTCCGGCATGGAACCTTTGAATATCCTGCGGTAAATCTCATTCAAATCTTTTTTTCTTTTTACGGACAAACGTTCCATCAAATGTCCGGCTTCCGTTTGGAAAGGCTCGCTCGGTTCCTGGTAGATCTCCGCATCGGATAATCCCAGCAGGTTCACGATTCCGACCCGTCCGGCCAAACTTTCGCTGACATTTTTCATAAGACGGAACACTTGCGAACCTGTGATCCAAAAATCACCTTTTCTTTTGGAGCGGTCAACGCTCATTTTGATGTAGGGCAGCAGCTCTGTTGCATACTGGATCTCATCAATCAGCACCGGTGGGGAATACCTCTGTAAAAACAAGGCGGGATCGTGCTTTGCCAGGTATCTGGCATCAGGATCATCCAGAGTAACATATTTGCGCTCAATGCCTTCGCTTTTCTGTATCTCTGCCATTCTTTGCAATAAGGTCGTTTTCCCAACCTGTCTGGGACCAGTCACCAGCAACACCGGAAACATTTTGGACACTCTCGCAATCGTATCTTCTACAGCTCGTTTGATATATGCCATGACAATCTCTCCCTTTGGCTATAGTATAGTCAATTTCATTCAAAATATTCGTCTAAACCAAATTATGATTTTATTATAGACGAAATGTCATAAGCCGTCAATGGTATCTCTGGCTAAACTAAAATGCTATTTTTGATTGGTCAAAATTTTGCTGCAATTCGAGTGACTATTCTAACCAATCCAGCCACCATTGTTAACTGGTGGTTAGAAAAGTGGGGAGAAACCAAAGAGCAGAACAAAAATCAGGTTCAAATCGAGCTGTAAACATAAATCTGTCCCCAATTTTATATATTTTTCAGGACAGATTCTAACCATACTATCTATTCCGTGGTTAAGATTGAAAATGAATAAAACCGTCCGCCGTTTCCGTTCAGATCGGCATAAAACGCCCGTTCTAAAAAAGACGTGATCGCTCCGGAGGCCCCGGCCCAGTGAACCGGTGTGCCAAACACAAAGCCGTCACAATTCTCCGCCAGCGACAAAAATTCATTTACCGTATCCTGAAATACACAGCGGTTGAGATTGCCGCATTTGTGGCAGGAAATACAGCCTGAGAGCAATTTGTTGCCGATCCAGAACACATCTGTGTCAATCCCATTTTGATTGAGCGCCTCTGATACCGTACACAAGGCCGTATAAGTGCAGCCTTCCTGATGAGGGCTTCCATTCACGAATAAAACCTTCGAAATATGTTTTCCTCTTTAGAATTTTTCAATTTATTTTGGCATTCATGTGTGAATTTGTTTTACTGCATCAATGAATTGTGCCGTTGCAGGCGTTGGGATATTGGCATACATCAGCCCATAGGGAAGTGAATGGCGGGTCTCTAATGGAATGGTGACCAGATCAGGGTGAATATCGGCATAGACCTCCTGGGAAACCAGCACATAGGGGTTCATCTCGCAAAGGGTGAATGTGTCGACCCCGTAATAAGGGGAGTCGATGATTTGGATGGTTGGGTGACCCTGCTGAACTTCAGAACGAAATTGATCCATCTCTGATGACACCCCGGCAATCGGCATGACCAAATACTCTCCGTTTAGATCCTCCATCGTCAGCCGCCTGGCATTAGCCAGACGGTGATTTTTTGCTACTGCACAGCAAAAGCGCGTTTTTTGAAGTTCCAGGAACTGACAGGCTCCATCCAGAACCGTATCGCAGTAAATGCCCTCCCGGATGTCATACCGCTGCCCGATTTCCTGAACACTGTCGATCTGACTTTGTTTCTCCGGGATCGGGAGAATTTCAATTTTTAGGTCCGGGCATCTCTCGCTGATTTTGGCCCAGATGTCAGGAAGCAGCCGGCACTTAAACAGCAGGGAGGTGGCAACGCGAACCGTATTTTGAGAAAGCTCCGCCAGCCGGGCAGCCTTTTCCAGAGCATCGCCCGACAGCCGGATGATCGTCTTGGCGTCCTCGTACAAAGATTTTCCTGCTGCTGTTAATTTGACGCCATGATTGGAACGCAGGAACAGCTTAAACCCGCATCTTGCTTCCAGCAGATTGATCTGCTGGAGCAGGGCCGGGGAAGAAATATACATCGCCTCCGCCGCCTTTGCGAAGCTGCCCAACTCCGCCGTTTTTACAAAGGCATCCAGCTGATGGTTATACATCAAATCCCTCCTTGTGAAAAGTCTTGACTTAACGCTATGATAACAAATCTGTACTTCCGGCGCAAGAAGCAGAGCGCTACAATATCTTTAGAACAAGGTAAAGATATTCTTGGCATGGAGGATAGTACGATGAAAAAACTTGGATTCGGTCTGATGCGTCTGCCGCTGACAGATCCCGATGATTACAGCAGTGTCGATGTTGAGGCGGTCAAGCCTCTGGTCGATGCATTTATGGCAAAAGGATTTACCTATTTTGACACGGCCGCGCCCTATCACGGGGGCAACAGCGAAGTGGCTTTCCGTGAGGCCGTCGTCAAGCGGTATCCCCGCTCCGCTTACACCATTACGGATAAGCTGAGCCTGTTCATGCTGAAAAAGCCGGAGGATATGCCGGGGTTCTTTTCCGCGCAACTGGAACGGCTGGGACTGGATTATGTGGATTACTACTGGCTGCATGGGCTGGGCGGGCCTTCCTACCGGCAGGCGGAGGAATTCGGTGCTTTTGAGTTCGTACAGCAGCTGAAGGCGGAAGGCAAGGTAAAGCATATCGGCTTTTCCTTCCATGACAAGGCGGAACTTCTGGACGAGATCCTCACGAAACACCCGGAGATGGAGTATGTACAGCTGCAGCTCAACTACCTGGACTGGGAGGACGCCACCGTCCAGTCCCGGCTGTGCTATGAGGTGGCAGCCAAGTACCGCAAGCCGGTCATCGTGATGGAGCCCATCAAAGGGGGCAGTCTGGTGAATATTCCCCAGGAGGCGCAGGATCTGTTCAAAACAGCCCGCCCCGATCTCTCGATAGCCTCCTGGGCCATTCGGTTTGCGGCCAGCCCCAAAAATGTCATGATGGTCCTGTCCGGCATGAACACGCCGGAGCAGATGGCCGACAACACCAGCTATATGCAGGACTTCCGTCCGTTGGATGATGAGGAGCGCGCTGTCATCGATAAGGCTGCCTCGGTGATCCGCAACGCTATTGCGATTCCCTGCACGGCCTGCCGCTACTGTACCGATGGCTGCCCGAAGAAAATTGCCATTCCCGACTACTTTGCAATTTATAACAATCTCAAGCGGTTTGGGGCCGAACAAAACATGGTGGCCATGACCTACTACGGCAACTTGAACAAGACCCACGGCAAAGCATCCGACTGTATCCGCTGCGGCAAGTGCGAAGCCCGCTGTCCGCAGCACCTGCCGATCCGCCAGTACCTGGAGGATGTGGCCAAGGCGTTAGAGGGCTGACAGATAGAAAAGGAGGACTTTTTATGAGTAAACCGATGGATAAAACCTTTGAACAGCAAAACTTCTTTGGGCGCGGACCGGAAAACAGCGGCTTTGCCCGGTATTTCAGCGGCACCTCCTATCTGAACCCGCTGACAAAGCCCGGAGAGTCCGCTGTGTTCCTTGCCAATGTTACATTTGAACCTGGCTGCCGCAACAACTGGCATATTCACCACGCCAGCAAGGGCGGCGGTCAGATCCTCATTTGCATCGCCGGAAAGGGATGGTATCAGGAGGAAGGGCAGCCGGCCCGCGCACTCCAGCCCGGCGATGTAGTGGTGATCCCCGCCAATGTCAAACACTGGCACGGTGCCCAAAAGGATAGCTGGTTTTCCCATATCGCAGTCGAAGTGCCGGGAGAAGATACGGCAGCTGAGTGGTGCGAACCGGTAGACGATGCAGCGTATCAGGCGCTCTGAGCAGCAGGAATGGAGGAGAACGACGATGTCTAAAACACTGATCGTATTTTACTCCCGTGCGGGAGAGAACTATTTCGGCGGCGCCATGCGTCACATCGAAGTTGGCAATACCAAAGTGGCTGCCGAGATGCTTCAGGAGATCACAAGCAGAACAAATAACGAGTAGGAAGGGATTTTATGCGTTATCAGGAACTTGGAAAAACAGGCATTCAGATATCTTCTGTCGGTTATGGCTGCATGGGGCTTTCCCATGCCAGTGGGACGCCGGTGGAGAAGCAAGAAGCGATCCGGCTGATCCGCCGGGCCTATGACTTCGGCTATACACTCTTTGACACGGCCCAGTGCTACAACGGCGTATACCCCGATGGGACACTTGCGTGTAATGAGGCGCTGGTAGGGGAAGCACTGCACGACATCCGAGACAAGGTCGTCATCGCCACCAAATTTGGCGTGCAATTCACTACGGACGGGCTCGCCACCGACAGCAGCCCGGCTACGATCCGTGAGTCCGTGGAAAGCAGCCTGCGAAAGCTCCAAACGGATTATATCGACCTGTATTACCAGCACCGGGTGGACAAGGGCACGCCCATCGAGGAGGTGGCCGGCGTGATGTCCGATCTGATCCGTGAGGGGAAGATCCGCGCCTGGGGCATCTCGATGGTGGATGAGGAAACACTGCGGCGAACCAATGCAGTCTGCCCTGTTTCTGCGATCCAGAACCTCTACAACATGACGAGCACGGGCGATGAGAAGCTGTTCCCGGCCTTGAAAGAGCTGGGCGTTACCTATGTCTCTTGCTGTCCTTTGTCCAAAGGGCTTTTGAGTGGGGCTTACAATGCCGCTTCAACCTTTGAAAAAGAGGATTTCCGCAGTCACATGGCGCAGTTTACCCCGGAGGGTTATGCCAGGAACCAGCCTCTGCTGGATGCGATCCATACCCTGGCAGAGAAAAAGAACACCACCAACGCCCAGATCGCCCTGGCGTATATGATGTGCAAAGAAGTTCCTATTGTACCCATTCCCGGTTCCCGGAAAGAGGAACGTATTCGTGAAAACGCCGGGGCCGGTGATATAACCCTGACGAAGGAAGAATTGGCCCAGCTGGACCGAGTGCTGGAACAGATGGGGATGCGTGAAAGGAGGTAAGGAAATGCAGAAAAATGTGGAGAAAACGCTCCAACTGTATAACGGGATCTCCATTCCAAGCATCGGTTTCGGAACCTGGCAGATCCCGCCGTTCTCCACTGCCAAGTGTGTTCGGAATGCGGTGAAAGCCGGGTATCGGAACTTTGACACCGCCGAAGGCTACATGAACGAAAAAGGCCTTGGCGATGGACTTCGCCAGGCGATGGAGGAGACTGGTGTCAAGCGGGAGGAACTGTTTGTCAGCACCAAGGTATGGAACAGCCATCGCGGTTACGACAAAACCATGCAGGCGTTTGAAGCCTCCATGAAAAAGTTGGGGCTGGAATATCTGGATCTCTATTTGATCCACTGGCCTGCCGTATCCCGTTGGCACGATGACTGGCGTCAGGTCAATCGCTCTACCTGGCGCGCCTTCGAGCAGCTTTATAGAGAAGGTCGCATCAAAGCCATCGGCGTCAGCAACTTCCTGGCTCATCATGTGCAGGCGCTGACCGAGGACAGCGAGATCAAACCAATGGTCAATCAGATTGAGTACCACCCCGGCTTTGGGCAGGCAGAGAGCGCAGCCTGCTGCCAGCAAAACGGTATTGTGGTGGAGGCATGGAGCCCACTGGGCAGCGGGAATGTCCTGCGCAATCAGGAACTGAACCGTGTCGCAGCAAAACATGGAAAAACGCCCGCCCAGGTCAGCTTACGCTGGTTATTGCAGAAAGGGATTGTCCCCCTGCCCAAGTCAACGCATGAGGCCCGCATGAAAGAAAACATCAACGTCTTTGATTTCTCTCTGGATGATGAGGACATGGCCGTGATTGACGCCATTCCTTACTGCGGCGGTATGATGTTTGACCCGGACAATGCCCGGTCCTGATGTGAGAAGGCTGGTTTTGATCATGGCGCTTGGTATGATTTTTTCATCGATATACGGATGTGCGGGCAGCAGGCAAAGCTATTCTGATCCGAGCCATTCGGCTGTGCAGCAACCGGTTCCTGCGGGAGACTATAAAACCAGAAAGATCAATATTGACCGGGATGGCATGAACATCTATGGCGTAGCGCATATTCCGTCCGGCATCGAGGGAAAATTGCCCGCTGTTATCATTTCGCACGAACTGGGAGCCACGCTTGACCGTGTCAAAGGTTATGGCGAGGCGCTGGCTAAAGCAGGTTATGTAACGGTTTGCTTTGATTTTTGCGGAGGCGGTTGGGCAAGCCGCAGCGACGGGGCTGTGCTGGATATGTCTGTCCTGACAGAGAAAGCGGACCTGGAGGCTGTCCTGGATGAAGTCATGCAGTGGGAGTGCGTCGATGCAGGCTCCGTTTACCTGATGGGCAACAGCCAGGGAGGATATGTCTCCACCCTGGTGGCTGCTGAGCGGCCCGACGATGTCCGGGCCATGATCCTGATCTATCCGGGTTACAGCCTTTATTATGATGTCCATGAGATGTTTGACTCGACCAAAGAGATCCCGGACTCGGACTATCTGCTCGGTATGCGGTTGGGGCGGAGCTATTTTGAGGACATCTGGGAACAGGAGCCTTATCAAAAAGCGCAGGAATATGGCAAAGAGATCCTGTTGATCCACGGGAGCCGTGATTCTGTCGTTCCGCTTTCCTGCTCAGCCAGGCTGGCAGATACTGTGGATCATGTGGAATACCATGTGCTCCGGGGCGCTGACCACGGCTTCCTTGGAAGAAATTTCGATCAGGCTGTTTCCTATATTTTAGATTTTCTGAACCGCGTTCAAGGTTCAGGTTCATCGGAAGGAGTGAGCAAATGAAAACGAGACAATTAGGACAAATCATCGTCTCGGAAGTGGGCATGGGGTGTATGGCCTTCTCCCACGGGTACGGACAGATCCCGCCGGAGCAGTACAGCATTGAGGCCATCCGGGGCGCCTATGAACACGGCTGCACCTTTTTTGATACCGCCGAGATCTACAGCCCCGGCCTTGCCGGTATCGGCCATAATGAGCGCATCGTCGGCAAGGCGCTGCGGGATGTGCGGGATCAGGTCGTGATCGGCACCAAACTATTTTTGGATCGTTCAGAGGTGCGGCAGGAGGGCTCCGTCTATGGAGCGGTACGCCGCCACCTGGAAGATTCCCTCGACCGTCTCCAAACCGATTGGGTGGACATTTACTACCTTCATCGAACCATGGGCGGCGTGCGGATCGAGGATGTAGCCGAGGCCATGGAGCAGCTGATCGAGGACGGTCTCATCCGCGGCTGGGGTCTCAGCCAGGTAGATGTGGACGTCATCGACCGGGCCCAGCGGGTAACGCCGCTTACGGCGGTGCAAAATATTTATTCGATGGTGGAGCGGGACATGGAACGGGCCGTGATTCCCTACTGTCTGGAGCATAACATTGGGGTAGTCCCCTTTTCTCCCATTGCCAGTGGCTTGCTGTCGGGCAAGATCACGGTGGATACCAAGTTTGAACGATTCGATGATGTTCGCAACTGGGTTCCCCAGCTGAGCCGTGCCAATATCGCCGGCAACCAGCCTATCGTGGATCTATTGAAAGATGTTGCAGAGAAAAAGCACGCCACACCCGCTCAGATTTCCCTGGCTTGGATGCTTCATAAGTACCCCAATGTCGTTCCCATCCCCGGCTCCAAAAATAAAGAGCGCATCCTTGAAAATCTGGACGCCTCCAAGGTCGAGCTGAGCGATGAGGAATTTCGAGATCTGGAGGACGCCCTGAACCGCTGCAAGGTTTACGGTCACCGCGGATTCAACCGATAGGTCTATTATCCGTGTGAGGAGGCGTATGGAATCGCATCATGAAAGAAGAAACTCTATTCAAAGATGCTCCCATTGGAAAAGCACTGGCCAGTATGATCCTGCCTACGATAGTCAGCCAGATCATCTCCGTCATCTACAATATGGCGGATACCTGGTATGTAGGATTGACGGAAAATGCAGACGCGGTAGCGGCCGTTTCTCTTTGCCTGCCTATATATACGATCTTATCTGCCATCAGCAATCTGTTCGGCATAGGCGGGGCCGCTGTATTGGCCAGAGCGTTGGGGGTACATGATAAACAGGGTGGGCAGAATACCCTGTATCTGTCCTTGGCCGGAGCCTTAGCAGGCGCGGTGGTTTATGCGCTGTGTATGGCATTCCTTGGCCGGCCCATTCTGTTGTTGATTGGAGCAGATGCCAGCACCATCGACTATGCATGGGGCTATGTGTTTTGGACTATTGTGGCAGGCGGAATTCCAACAATCCTTACTCCGGTATGTGCGCACCTTTTGCGTGCTATGGGGCGTCCACGTATCGCCAGCCTTGGCATGATGCTGGGGGCAGGGTTGAATATTCTGCTGGACCCGCTGTGGATGTTCGTACTGCTGCCTTCCGGTCATGAGGTAGAAGGAGCCGCTATTGCAACAGCAATGTCGAATCTGATTGCCTTGATTTTCTTTGCTATCTATCTATGCCATACAGTCAGAACACTATTCTCCGATGTTTCCGGAAATCGCCGACGGCCAACTGGACGACAGATGTTGGAAATCATAGAGGATGGTATCCCCGGCTTCTGTATGGTGGCGCTGGCCATGTTGTCCAACTGCGTACTAAACAACATGATCTCCTCGCTGGGAAGTGAGGCGGTGGCTGGACTCGGCATTGTGCGGAAAATTGACCAACTGGCGTATGCAGTCAATCAGGGGATCACCCAGGGGATGCTTCCGTTGGTAGCTTATTGCTGGTCTGCCGGACTGAGAAAACGGATGTGGCAGGCGGTCAAATGCGCCGCCCTATGCTCCGAGGTTTTTTCGCTTTTATGCATGGCTGTTTCCCTGGTTTTTTCTGAACAATTGATTACATTTTTTATCCGAGATGAGGTCACTGTCCATTACGGAGCCGAGTTCTTGCGAATCTTGTGCCTGGCAGTTCCCGTATATACCTTGACCTTTGTAATCATTGCAGTCTTCCAGGGGGTGGGTAGGGGCGTGGAGCCGCTGGTTCTGTCCGTCTTACACAAGGGCTCCTTGGATATTGCATTGTTGTTTCTCATCCGAACACTGTTCGGTGTGGAACGCCTGGTGTGGGCTGCTCCGATTTCAGAAGCGGCTGCTCTGATAGTAGGTATAGGAATGTTGTTTTCCTTTCAAAAGAGGACGCAGAAAATCAATCAAAACTTATGATGGGAGGGTTTGAAGTGGATACATACAGATTAAACAGTGGCTACGAAATGCCGGTGATCGGCATTGGGACCTTTATGCTGACCCCGGATGAGGCAGAAAATTCGGTCGCCAATGCGCTGGAATCCGGCTACCGCCTGATCGACACGGCTAATGCCTATGTAAATGAAAAGGCTGTGGGACGCGGAATGCGGAAATCTGGCGTTTCCAGAAAGAAAGTCTTTCTGGAAACCAAGCTCTGGCCGACGCTCTATCAGGATGAGACGGCGGTGGACAAAACTCTGGAGCGGTTGGGGACTGACTATGTGGACCTGATGCTGCTGCACCAACCGGCGGGCGATTTCATTTCGGGATACCGCCTGCTGGAAAAGGCAGTTCAGGAAGGCAAGGTGCGTTCCATCGGGTTGTCGAACTTCAGCCCTGCGCAGATCCAGAAGGTGATGGATGAATGCGAGCTCACACCGGCCGTGGTGCAGGTAGAATGTCACCCGTATTATCCCCAGGATGACCTCCGCAATTTTCTGCGTCAGCAAGGGATTGTTCTCCAGGCATGGTTTCCGCTGGGACATGGAGACAAAAGCCTGATGCAGCAGCCGGTTTTCGCCGAGCTTGCTGCAAAATATGGCAAATCTGTCGCCCAGATCATTCTCAGATGGCACATCCAAAAGGGCAATATTGTCATTCCAGGGGCCAAAAACAAGGCGCATATCCTGGACAATATCCATATTTTTGATTTTGCCTTGACAGATGGAGAGATGGACGAGATCAGCAGGCTCGACCGGCATATTCCCTTCGTGACGCATAACGAGGACGAGATGGATCGGTACCTGACTTGGGAACTGGACATCGATGGGCAAAAGTAAGGAACAAAGACGCAGAAAACAGGCTGAGAGGAGGTTAAGATGGAGGAACTGCATTATCGGGAAGGAGATCAACTGCTTCCGATCCCGGAAAACGAAAAGAGTGTGCCTGCGATCTGGGCAGAAAAGTTTATGGACATCCCGGTGAATCCCAATGGGCTGAATATTTTGGAGGGGCTTTGCTTTGACCGTAAGGGGGACCTGTTCATCTGCAACACACCGCAGTCACGGATTTATAAGCTTGATATGCAGAGCGGTGAACTATCCGTATTCATTGATCTTCCGAATCACATGATGCCATCCGCAGTAAAAATCCACAGGGATGGCAGGATATTCGTCACAATAACAGGTTCTGACCATGGGTGTCTGGTTGCGATATTGTCCCCAGAAGGAAAACTTCTTCAGGAAATCCCTATGGAGTCGGGGCGGATGATCGACGATATGGTCTTTGATGCAGATGGGGGCTTCTATTGCACGGACCTGGGCGGTACCGCAGCAAACAAAACAGCCGGTATCTTTTATGTGGACTCGGATTATCAAACAGTTCACCCGGTTATTCCGGGCGGAATGATCGCCACCAATGGTATTTCCCTGGACCCCGACGGGCAGCACCTTTGGGTAACGGAATACGGAACCGGCACGCTGCACCATATTGCTTTGCAGGATAAGTACACGGTCCAACCGGCGCGCTCCTACATTGTCTATCGGTTCACCGGTCTGGAAGGGCCGGATTCCACAATTATTGATGAGGATGGCAATCTTTATGTTGCGCTCTGCGGGCAGGCCCGCTTCCTGGTCTTTAACAGGAATGGTTTCCCCATCGGGCAGATCCTGATACCGGGCAGAGAGCGCGGTGGGATGCGAAAGTCTACCCACCTTGCGATCCGCCCTGGCACCAACGAGGCCTATATGTGCGCGGCGGACCTGCATACCAATCAGTGTGCGCTTTTCCGCGCAAGAGTATTTGCAAACTGTTACAAAAGTTATCAGTTTCAGTAAATGACCGCATAATATTGCGGAGAAAGGAATGGTAAAAGCAATGAAAAAACTCGGTTTTGGAACGATGCGTCTGCCAGTGATCGATGGCGATACGGCAAAGGTCGATCTGGAGAAATTTTCCCAGATGGTGGATCTGTTTCTGGAGAGGGGGTTTACCTATTTTGACACCTCCTATGTCTACCACGGAGGTATGAGCGAGAGCGCCCTGAAAACCGCACTGGTGGACCGCTATCCCAGAGACAAGTTCACCATCACCACCAAACTGCCGGTTTTCCTGCTGCAGAGCGATGGCGACACTCGGAAGTATTTCGCCGAGCAGCTCCAGCGGCTGGGCACTGACTATGTGGATTACTACTGGCTTCATGCCCTGAATGCCGCCACCTATGCCCAGGCGGAGAAATTCCACGCCTTTGAGGAGATGCAGAAGCTGAAGGACGAGGGAAAGATCCGTCATTTGGGATTTTCTTTCCATGACAGCGCCCAGGTGCTGGACCGCATTTTGACCGCCCACCCGGAGATGGAATATGTCCAGCTTCAGCTCAACTACTTTGACTGGGACAGTAATTCTGTCCAGGCCAAAGCCTGCTACGAAACCGTGGTACGGCATGGCAAGCAGGTAGTTGTTATGGAACCTGTGAAGGGCGGCTCCCTGGTCCAGGTGCCGGCCGAGGTGGAGCAGATGTTCCGTCAGAAGCAGCCTGAACTTTCCAATGCCTCCTGGGCGATCCGATTTGCGGCGAGCCTGGATCATGTGCTGGTGGTACTCTCCGGCATGTCCAACATGGAGCAGGTGGAGGACAACACCTCGTACATGGAGAACTTCGTTCCCCTGGATCAGGAGGAACAGGAGATCGTGCAGAAAGCTGCGGCTGTGATCCGCAGCCAGCGGGAAGTGGACTGCATTGCCTGCGGCAAATGCACCCAGGTGTGCCCCAAGAATATTCCCATGGCAGATTACTTTGATATGTATAACGAATTCTGCCAGATGCACCACTATACCAACGGCATGGTCTATTACGGTGCATTTCCCGCTGGGACAGGCAAGGCTTCCGAGTGTATCGGCTGCGGAAAATGCGAGGAAGTCTGTCCCAGGAAACTGCCGATCCAAGACCTTTTGAAAAAGGTGTCCGCAGCTTTTGAGACAACCGCTCTGTAAGGAAAAATAATTAAAATGGAGGAAACAAAAATGGAATTTGTTACTTTGAGAAATGATGTGAAGATGCCTCTGCTGGGTTTCGGTGTGTTCCAGGTGCCTGATGCCGCCGAGTGTGAACAGTGCGTTTCTGACGCTCTGGCAACCGGCTACCGCCTGATCGACACGGCGGCTGCCTACATGAATGAGGAAGCTGTGGGGCGTGCTATCCAAAAAAGCGGCATCCCCCGCGAGGAGCTGTTCATCACCACCAAACTGTGGGTACAGGATCAGGGATATGAGAGCGCCAAGCAGGCGGTGGAGCGGTCTCTGAAAAACTTGGGATTGGACTATCTGGACCTCTACCTGATCCACCAGCCCTACGGCGATGTGTTTGGTTCCTGGCGAGCCATGGAGGAATTGTATAAGGAAGGAAAGCTTCGGGCCATTGGCGTTTCCAACTTTACCGATGTGCAGCTGGCCAATCTGGTAGAGTTCAACGAGATTGCCCCGATGGTCAACCAGATCGAGGTCCATCCCTTCTGCCAGCAGACAGACCGGGAAGCCCTGTTGAATGAATACGGCGTGCGGATGGAGGCCTGGGCACCCCTGGCGGAAGCAAAGAATGGCATCTTTGAGAACGAAACGCTGAAAGCCATCGGTACTAAATACGGGAAAACGGTGGCTCAGGTGATTTTGCGCTGGCACGTTCAGCGTGGTGTCGTGGCGATCCCCAAGTCGGTTCATAAGGAACGTATTGAGGAAAACTTCAACATTTGGGACTTCCAGCTCTCCCCGGAAGATATGGACGCGATTGCCGCCCTGGATACGAAGGAAAGTCTGTATGGCTCCACCTTCACCAGCGCAGCGTCAGTGAAAATGCTGAAGGGTTTGAGGGTTCACGACTAATTAAAAATGTATCCAAGCCAGAGTGCTTGTTCGGGATTTATTATACAAAGTGTAGTATTGGATCTATCATAGAAAGCTATACGGAGAAACCAATATGTCCTTGTACGGGTATAGAAAAGTAAATAGTAAATTGCAACGGGTCAGTTTAATAACTGGCCTTTTGCAACCATAGAAATATATTTTACAGCCTGTATTATGTATAGAAGAATAAAAAATCTTTGAATATCAATATCAGAGAAAGTTAAAGATAATTATATAATGATAAGAAAGAGGATATTGCTCATCAGTGATAATATTTCTTTTAGGAAGATAGAAGCATCTCTGTTCTGTCTGGAGTAAGAGATCCGATTCAAAAAATAGAGTCATTGAAAATAATAACCAATAAATTCTCCGAACAAAATCAAAAAATATGTGATCGGTATGAACGGGTGCAATCATTGATGTGTGCGTATATGAAGAAAAATTCCCACTGCAGAAGATGCTATACATTGATTTTCGGTGGAAATCTCATTGTCGATCCGACGAGCAGACAGGTATCATTGAATGGCGAGCTGCTTTATCTTACACGAAAGGAATTTGATCTTTTATTCTGCCTTGCCAGCCATGTGGGTCAGGTTTTTAGCCGTGAGTAGCTGTATCGAATGGTATGGGAGGAGAATTACGCCTACAACGTGGATGAAACAGTAAAGGCTCATATAAAATCGCTCAGAAAGAAACTGACACCTGCCGGAGCTGAATATATTAAAAATGTCTGGGGAATCGGTGATCGTTTTTCTGCTGATGAGAATAAGAAGCACCGTAGCAATTTTTTGCGGCTGTTTTTAAATCTGGAACGACCGGGAGGATATCTACTATCTCCACCGGATCATGGGCGTCGTCGAGGATGTTGCCGATGCAATGGAGCAGCTGATCGAGGACGGACTCATCCGTGGCTGGAGGATAAGTTAGGTGGATGTCAGGAACTGGAAGAAGCGGTGCTGAACCGGCTCGTCAGCCGGATTCTGGTGGAAAAAGGTGGACGGCCAGAAGGTTCAGAAAGTCATAATTATTTATAACTTTGTCAGGAAGATCCCAGATGTAGCTGCATAACAATAATGATAATAAAATTCACCTATTTAATTTGCCCCACTTCTCATTCATGAGAGGTGGGGGCGGATTTCATATATATTTTATGGGTTATCCATCCGTAAGCGACTGCCTATATGCTGCGGATGGAAGCGTTTGATATGTGGTCTTTGATGATTCCCACAAACCGTTTCACATCATCCGAGGGCTTTTTTGAATACAAGATACCATAAGGTACTTTATATTCCCACTTTACCGGGAGCGTAACCAGAGAAGGATGGATGTCAGCCCATGCGTCCAACGTCAACAATAGCGAGCCGGTCTGTTCGCAGGTATTGAATGTGTCCATATCATAATAGTAACCTGCCTCTTCTATCAAAATCTGTGGATGTGTCATTTTCAGCATATCATGAAAATGGTCTAGCAGCTCCGTATCCCCGCTTTTGACCATCATAAGATGCTCTCCATGCAAGTCGCGCAAAGTAAGCTCTTTCCTGGCGGCCAGGGGATGTCCCTGCGGAACGGCAACGCAGAGCTGATACTCACCTAAATTCAGGTAATTGGATGTCTCCCGCATGGTCTTGGAATTAAACGAACCGACCAGCAGATCAATGCGTTCTCCCAACGACAAAATAACGGATAGAATCTGCTCTTTTGTGTCCTCATAGGGGACGATATGAAATTTATACTCTGGGTATTTTTCTCGCAGTGGAGTCCATAAATCGGTCAGTACCCTGCTTGGATTTAAGAGAGATGAGCCTACCCTGATCGTGATTCCCTCTGTGAGCTCCGCATTTTTTGCCCGTGCTACGGCATTCTCCGCAGACACAAGCAGTTTCTTTCCATCCTTATACAAAGATTTTCCAGCAGCAGTTAATTCAATCCCCTGATTACTTCGTTTGAGCAGCGTAACTCCCAGTCGGCTTTCAAGTGTGTTCATGTGTTTCATGACAGAAGCCGGAGTAACTAAAAGCTGTTTTGCAGCTTTGGAAAAACTCCCACAGTCTACCACCTGAAGAAAGACCTGTAACTGTTGACTGAGCAAAATCCCCTACCTCCTTTTGTTTTTACTTTTTGTAAAAGCATTGTAGCATTTTTGGTCATTCCAAGTCAAGGTAGATATCGATACAATGGAGACAGCAAAGTTTTGATTTTACATGCTGCAAGGAGGAAATCATTATGGAATATGCGACTTTAAGAAACGGTGTCAAAATCCCCATGTTGGGTTATGGAGTATTCCAGATTCCGCTGGAGGACACCAAACGCTGCGTGTTGGACGCTGTCTCGGTTGGGTATCGCAGCATTGATACTGCACAGGGGTATTTCAACGAGGAAGGCGTGGGCGACGCTATCGCCGATTGCGGCGTACCGCGTGACCAGCTGTTTTTGACCACAAAAATCTGGATCAGTAACGGCGGCTATGAGAAGGCAAAAGTTTCTATTGATGAGTCTCTGAAAAAACTCCGCACTGACTATGTGGATCTGATGCTGATCCATCAGCCCTTCAATGACTACTATGGTTCGTACCGGGCCATGGAAGAGGCGTACAAGGCCGGAAAGATTCGTGCTATCGGCGTTTCCAATTTTATGCCGGATCGTTTTATTGACATTGCAGGTTTTACAGAGATTCCCCCGATGGTCAACCAGCTGGAGGTACACGTTTTCCAACAGCAGAAGGTCGCCCGTCCCATCCTGAAAAAGTATGGTGCGCAGCTGATGGCATGGTCGCCGTTGGCCCAGGGAAAAAACGGGCTGTTTACCAATCCTGTGCTGACCCAAATTGGTGAGAAGTATGGAAAGTCTGCGGCACAGGTAAACCTGAGGTTCCTGATTCAGTCCGGTGTGGTAGTGATCCCCAAGTCCACCCACAAAGACCGGATGGAGGAAAACTTTGATTTATTTGACTTCCAGCTGACCAGTGACGAAATGAAGCAGCTTGAGGAATTGGATTTGGGACACAGCCAGTTTATCGACCACTACGCCCCGGATGTGGCAGAAATGTTTGTAGGCGCCGGGAAAATGTAAGGAGGAATGCATTATGAAAAATGGAAATTTAGGTTTTGGTTTGATGCGCCTGCCCCAGCGGTCGGCGGAACCCACGGACATCGACACGGAACAGTTGAGCAAGATGGTGGACACTTTCCTGAAGGCTGGCTTTACCTACTTCGACACCAGCTGGGCCTATCACAACGGCGGCAGTGAAGCAGCCATTCGGGAATGTCTTGTGAAACGCCATCCCCGAGACAGCTTTTTGCTGGCCAGCAAGCTGCCTGCCTTTGCAATTACCAAAGAATCGGAAGTGGAGGAAATTTTCCGGCAGCAGTTAGACCGCTGTAGTGTGGATTATTTTAACTACTATCTTCTCCATAATGTAAACTCCATGCGTTACCAGCAGATCATTCGGGAAACGCATATGTTTGACTATATGAAAAAGTGGAAGGAAGCTGGAAAAATCAAGCATATCGCTTTTTCCTTCCATGATACGGCAGATGTGCTGGATCAAATCCTGAGTGAGCATCCGGAAGTGGAGGCAGTACAGATCGTGGTCAATTACTTTGACTGGAACGCCTGCCTGGTACAGTCCAAAGCCTGCTATGATGTGATCCGCAAACACGGCAAGCAGGTCATCATCATGGAGCCGGTCAAAGGTGGGATGCTGGCGAAAGCTCCGGACGCTGTGCAGAAACTCCTGCAGGCAGAACACCCGGATTGGTCGCCTGCCGCCTGGGCGCTGCGCTTCGCGGGCAGTCTGGATGGGGTGCTGGCGGTCCTGTCCGGCATGTCTACACTGGAGCAGGTGGAAGAAAATGTGGCTACCATGCAGAACATGCAGCCCCTGACAAAACAGGAGCAGGACATCCTGGCAGAGGCTGCACATCTGTACCGGGAAACTGGCCCTGCCGGGACTGCGGATTTCACCCCCTATGAGGCTGTCAGTCCTAAGGGCGTTTCTGCTGCTGTCATTCTGGATACCTACAACAACTGTATGCTCCAGCCCGATCCCACTTTCGGTGCAGAACACAACTACTTCTCCACTGAAAAGGCAAAGCATGGGCTGCACAAGGATGATCGGTGCATCCCCGGCGAAGTGATTTTGGAAAACGGAGCCAATATGACAGAACTCATTCATAAAGCAGAGGATTTTCTTAATGAACATTCCTTTTTCCAGTATGAATTTTGAAAAAACACAGTAAGACCGCAGTAGAAAGGAATACAGGGAGTTAATCGTCTGATCGATGACATTAACGAAAGGAAACGAGTTTTATATGACTTCTATTCGATAGAGGACAAATGTAATGATCCCAGCAAGCAGGACACAGGATTATCCTTTTTGCGTGGAACACCGGGAGCACCTTTTGCAGTAGTATCAGCAGGAGGGGGATTTTATTATGTAGGGTCTTTGCATGGCGGTTTTCCTCCTGCCATAGAGTTCTGTTCACTTTATATTGGCACATGCGAATGAATTGGAGGTCGATCCTAAGGGATATTCCCTGTGGGGTGGCTCCGCCGGTGCAAGGCTGTCCAGTAATCTTCCTATGGGCTTCAATATCTCCCCAATATCCCCGTCGATGCAGATCGACCGATCTGAAATCTCCTTCGGCGCAAACGACTCCCCGTAATTGATGCAGGCGTACACCGCCTGCGGATTTTCCGCTGTCATCCGCCAGAAAGGATACTTAATAATTCCGGGGGTATTGTTACCCACGCCCAGCTCCAGAAATAGAATTCGTGTTTCCCTGTGTCGGCGGAGAAAGTCTTCATACCGACTGGCTGCGCCATACCAGCCATCGTCTTGAACAAAGGTATCATCGCACCGGAGATTCATGGTCATAGGCTCGCCGCATCTGGGGCAGTAAGGAACCAGTTCCGAAGGGACGGCCATTTGGGGGACGGTACCCGCGGGCAGTTCCATACCATTTCCTGTCACACAGAAGCCCTGGGCCTCCACCATTTGGCGGACGGTCTCCTGATTGTTGTAGGTTTTCTGATGGCAGGGTCTGGAGCATTGCCACAGGCCGTAGTCCCCCTGGGTGTAGAACAATCGCTCTTTGTCAAAGCCTGCCAGTTGAAATTTGTGATCCACGTTGGTAGTAAGGACAAAGTAATCTTTACCATTTACCAGCCCCAGCAGGTCTTCGAAAACCGGTTTTGGCGTCTGCCCGTAGCGGTTCAGCATGATTTGTCGGCTCCACCAGGCCCAGTGTTCCTCAAGACTGGCAAAAGGGTAAAAGCCCCCGGAATACATATCCCGGATGCCGTATTTTTTCTGAAAGTCTCCAAAATACTGTTCAAACCGCTTTCCGGAATAATTCAGTCCGGCGGAGGTAGAAAGCCCGGCACCGGCACCGATGATCACTGTGTCCGCAGTTTCCAGTTCGTGTTTCAGTCGTGATATTTTATCGTAACAGGCGTTTGTAGATTTCATAGTCGCTGTCTTTGAAAACATTGAAAATCACCTCGATTCGGTTTGGATTCTGCCGCTGCCATGAGCTTAGCACATTCAAGTCGGAGCTGTATGCCCGCATAAGTGTGAAGGGCATTGTCAATGCAGCCGTGGCAGGGAACGAAGCATCCTAGCATCTGGCTGTTTGCCGCATTTACAATCGCATCAACGGCCAGGGGGGTAATGTCACCCTGCCAGAGATACAGTCCAGGCTGCATCGGCGTTAAATCTTCCCATTTAGTGACGCCGCATTCCTCAAGGCGCTCTTGCAGATAGGCGTCCTGCACTTTCAAAAACTCCCCACTTGCCGGAACAGGCGGGCGTACATTCATTAAGCTCCGCAAAAGACGCTGTTCCTGAGTCGTTGTCTGTGTCATAAGTCGTTACCTTCTTTCGACTGCTCTTGCGGGACAGATTTCAAAGCAATTCCCACAGTGCAGGCAATGTTCCTGTTCAATCACGACAGGCTTCTGCGTAATATCAATACACTTCTGAGGACATTTGGAATAGCACAATTTACACCTGATACATCTATCTGTCACAAAATAACCAGTTTCCTTCGTCTGTGCGCCGCCGAAAGAAAAGCTGGCCCGTTCTATCGGTTGTTTGGAGAGATCGAACCATTCCCCGATTCCTTCATAGATTTTGAATACCGTGAGGGCGCTGCGGGAGCGCGCATCGGGATAAATTTTCTCCATATAAGGATTTTTGCGGAACAAGTCCGGCAGCCTGTCCGTCCCTATTTCCATCGCCTTGCCCTGCACCGATACCGCCACACAGGACAGGGTATCTTCACCCTTCATGGCGGTAAAAGCGATGTTCTCATTGGTTTTCAGCCGGTCATAAAAGTTCTTGCCCCTGGCGGTCAGGAAGTACAGACCGGTTTCATCGTAGTCCATGATGTCAATGGCGCAGGTAACAGGCCGCCCTTCGCCATCCACGGTGGCGAATACGGTAGAGTGGATTTGTTCCACGATATATTTCAGATAATCTTTTGTATGCATGATGTACCTCCTGTTCCGGTCTTCCCTTTAATACCGGGGTAAGCCGTTTATAAAGCAGCATGGTGACAATGCTGATACCGATGCCATTCAGTAAACTGAAGGGGAAGGAGAATAAAATAGTTGACGATGGCCGCTGCAATTCCCGTTACGACGCTGGCGATCAGACAGGCAATCATCGCCATTTTCTTTGCTTTGTGGAATTTACGGATAAGTCCGGCAGCTGCAACAAAACTGCTTCCCATGATGAAGTTGGCAGGCTCCCCGATCCCGCCGGTGGAAGAAGTGAGCATCCGCACATTCTGAATGGATGATTTCTTTTGTATGGCTACGGTTTTCATAATTCTCCTGTCGAGATATGATTTGGATTAAGAACAAGCCCCGCAAAGTCTGATACATGCGGGGCTGCTCTTGTCATATCCTCTCTCATCCTGACTTTTACCGTCGGTAACGGAATTACACCGTTTCGGCTGCTTATGCAGTTCGCAGACTGTCACTGCCGGTCAGGGATTCCACCTTGCCCCGAAGATATTTGGGAAGTTCTGCTTACAGATCGTATTCCCTGGGCGGGTTGCCGGAGAAGTCAGCAATCACAGCATGGGCATCCTTCAGATAGAGCACCTCGAAGATGGGGTTGGCCTGCATATCCTTGTAGACATCTTTGGTATTGTTGGTGCAGAACCACAGCTTACCGTCCATCTCATCGGTAAAGATGATTCCATTGTATCAACGTCTTTTTACGCTGTGAAGTACGCACAATATTGTGCCATGGTTACCTGTTGGAAACGATTAGAATTTTCCGTTCTGATTCTGCCATGTGGATTTATCGGCGATGGGCTCCATCACATCCCAGTGCTCGGCGATCTTGCCGTTTTCCACGCGCCACAGATCATAATAGCTGGTAGGTGTGCCGCCAAAGGTTCCTTCACTGACACCCAATACAAAGTTTCCCTGTGCAAGTACCTGATGGGTGGTGGTGTAGATCATCTGGATGCCCTGACCGGCAAGAGCGGAAAGAGCCGCGCCCAGCCCGGAAAGACCATCTGCGATACCGGTGTTGTGCTGGATGTAAGTATCACCGTCAAAGTAGTCGGCGGTCTTTTCGGGGTGCTGGCCCTGCATCACGTCGACCAGGAAATTTTTCACCAGCTCGCGGTTTTCCCCAGTCTTGTCCAGATCTTTCAGTTCCTTCGTCCCGTCAATCTGGGTGTGGCCGGAGGGATTCGGCGCGGCTTTCACAGCCAGGTTGTCCCAATGCTCTGCAATCATCCCGTTTTCATCAAAGCGGAAGATGTCAAACGCCACCTGTTCGCCGGCGCCGGCAAAGTTGTAAACGGTCTGTAAGAATACTTTGTCGCCGTCCTCAAAGGCCCGGATGTTGTTTACCGTCGTTTTGACAGGAGCCGAAGCAAGATACTCCACAGAGCCTGCAAAGGCATCACGTCCGGTGCCATAGGCGAGATTGTGCTGGATGTATCCTTCGGCAAGCAGGCTTTTCGCTTTTTCGGTGTCGCCGGTAGTAAAGGTGCCTATGAGTTCGAGAGCTTTCTGGATGTTCGTCATTTTTGTTTCCTCCTATGGGTTGTTGTATGGTTGTTTCCAAAGATTTTCTGAAAGAGAGTCATGGTTCTTTTCTCCTTGTGTTCTTAGCTTAGAGCTTTGGATCGGCCGTCTCCTTAGCTCTTGTCTGTATTATAGGCAGAAAAGTTTCTAACGTAAAGTAAGCACTTTATTGTACCGTAGTTACCAGATAGATACTATTGCATAGTTACCCAGAAGAAACATTTGTGCATTTCCTCGGCTTTTGGGCTATTTCTCTTCCCCCCAAAAATTTTTGAAAAACTTTTTTCAAACCCAAACTGACGCTATTGCACCCCGGTTTCCGTGGTGTTATAATAACCATAACAGTTATTTTTAAAGTTAAATGCTTTTTCAGGCTGTATAGACTAATTTGAAACTATTAAAGGGGAGCGATACCATGCAGCAAATCAAAGAATTACCAGCCTGTCCGGTGGAAACAACTCTCATGTTAATTGGAGATAAGTGGAAAGTTCTTATTCTGCGTGATTTAATGCCCGGGACTAAACGGTTCGGAGAGCTAAAGAAATCGATCGGAAGTATATCGCAGAAGGTATTGACCGCACAGCTTCGGGATATGGAAGAAAAGGGACTTGTGAACCGCCAGGTGTATGCGGAAGTTCCGCCCCGCGTAGAATACAGCCTGACAGATTTGGGGAAAAGCCTGAAACCTATTTTGGACGCTATGCAGACATGGGGTGAGGAATATAAAGCCCAAAACGGTTAAGACACATGAGCATTTTTTCGATGGCTGTATTGTTTGAAGCAGCATTCATTGCACAAATGCTCTCTTTCCATGATAGTCTCAGTGGTTCCGCCTCCTGCCACATAGACAGAGAGGGAATCCAACTTGTATTGCCTGAGGATGTCTTCGCTCAGATGGTTAGAGCAGTTCCCGCGGCAGCGATTATTTCCGTAATTTCCTCTTTCTTCGTAATTTACATCAAATTTCATTTTTTTCCTTATCAGAAATGCTGCAGGCGGAATACATAAAAAAGGAGCAGCACAATCTGCGCCACTCCTTCTGAGTTTGAACTGTCCATTTTGTATCTCCTTGTATCACAATCATATTTCTAATTTAGCTGGAAAGAGGAACACTGACTGTTCCATCTTCCAGTTCGATCTGATCCCATTTCAATCGGGCAAATTTCTCCCATGAAATATTCAGATCGTTTTTCAGATCCTTAAATTTTCTGTAAATATCTTCCTGCCCGGCGCCAAAGGTCTGCAGAAATTCCCGATAATCAGATGTATCATAAGTTGCTTCCATAGTACCCTCCTGACAGGTTATACAGTTATGGTTTCATCCTTTTGAAGCTGTAAAAGGGCCTCTTCTGTGAGACCGGTAACCTTCATAATAGTTATGATGTCAACCTCTTCTTCCAGCATTTTAAGAGCCATTTCCTTTGTTACCTTTTTGGCAGTTGCTTCTGCCTTCTGATTCGCATATTCGATTTTTTCCTTTTCATATAAACGTCCTAATTGTGTCATATTGATCCTCCTTCTGAGCTGCTCCAGATAGTCTCTGTTGATAAACTTGTCGCTGGCCACGATCACGCCGGACAGGGTAAATACCCGCTGTTCTTCATCAGGGATCTGCTCCGCCAGTTCCACGACCCTTTCCAGCATATGCTGTTTCCCTGTGGGTCCGGAGACCGTCAGGGGCAGGATAACCAGCTTCATCAGATCGTCATCGTCAAGTGCTGTGCCGGACCTGATTTTTCCCCGGATCGTCTGAAATGCGCCCTCTCCGTCGATGTGAGAGAGAAAGGCCTGCTCGGTATAAAGAAAGAGGCATCCTGTCTCAAAGTCAGGTTCCGCACTCTGGACATCCCCGGTGTAGATGACTATCAGGCGAAGGTTAAAATTACTGTTTTCTTTATAGTATTTTT
>ULPS01058567.1_pt1 | contig 61492 bp, 52 predicted proteins | sample 1953711 | NCBI WGS metagenome assembly ULPS01 (sample SAMEA4835635, study PRJEB28245) | human gut metagenome | biome: gut microbiome; material: fecal sample | place: Denmark | collected 2008 | reverse complement strand
CCGCCGGTTTCCCGGCCAGACGGCGGTTCTCATATTTTCGATTCTGAAAGGTTTCTTATTTAAGGGTAACCTTAGCGCCTTCAGCTTCCAGCTTGGACTTGATGTCCTCAGCCTCTTCCTTGGAAGCGCCTTCCTTAACAACCTTGGGAGCTCCGTCAACAACGTCCTTCGCTTCCTTCAGGCCAAGTCCGGTAACCTCGCGGACAACCTTGATAACCTTAACCTTGTTCGGGCCAACCTCGGTCAGCTCAACGTCGAACTCGGTCTTCTCCTCAGCTGCTGCCGCATCTCCGGCACCTGCTGCTGCAACTACAACACCTGCTGCTGCGGACACGCCGAACTCTTCTTCGCAGGCCTTTACCAGATCATTCAGCTCTAATACGGAAAGCTCTTTGATCGCATCAATAATTTCCTGAGTGGATAATTTAGCCATTTTATTTACCTCCATAATCATTTTTAATCTGCAGATCCATTATCTGCTTTTATCCATCGGGCTCCACAGGGAGCCTGTTCCCGGCAGTTATGCTTCTGCGGGAGCCTCGGCAGGAGCTTCTTCAGCCGCGGGGGCCTCTGCCGCTTCTGCTGCGGGAGCTTCACATGCGCCTGCGCCGCCTTTTTCAGCCAGCTGCTTCATGACGCGAGCGAAGTTGGTGATAGGAGACTGGATGCTTCCAAGCAGCTTGGAGAGCAGCTCGTCTCTGGACGGGATCTGAGAAATTGCAGCCATTCCCGCCGCATCATATACGGTTCCTTCCACAACGCCGGCCTTGATCTCAAGCTTGTCAGCCGTCTTTGCGAATTTGGCCAGCTCTCTTGCGGGAGCGGTCGCATCCGTGGAAGAAATTGCCACCGCGCTGGGGCCTTCCAGATAGGGGGCCAGCGCTTCGAAGTCCGTTCCCTTGAACGCGAAGTTCATCATGGTGTTCTTGTACACCTTGTAGGTAACTCCGGCTTCACGAAGCTGCTTACGAAGAGCGGTATCCTGCTCAACGGTCAGTCCGCGGTAGTCCACAAGAACAACAGACTGTGCGTCCTTAATCGCTTCGGAAATCTCCGCAACGACAGGCGCTTTCAATTCAACCTTTGCCATTTCCTTACCTCCTTATAGATTTTTCTGAAAAAATCAGTGCCGAAAGGAGTAAACGCATAAAAAATCCTCTCTGCAAAGACAGAGAGGAAGAATCATTCCACACAATGGACCGGCCGTGAGGCCATCCTTTTGTTCCAGTTATCCGTTTCCGATGAAAACGGGAACTGACGTTAACTCTTTCCTCGGCAGGCGTCCAAAGCCTTACACCTGATCGGTACCTGCTGTCTTCGGCAGGATCCGGGGCATTTCTGCTCCGAAACCTTGTTTACCATATCATATTCCCGCTTTCCCGTCAAGAAAAACTTTTCTTTTTTATGACTTTTTCATTACTATTCACAGCCGGTTCAGAAAAGGCAGCACGCGTGTCGTGCCTGCTGTTATCCTTTCTGAATCAGGACTGCGAATAGTAACACTTTTTCGGCACAAAAAGCTCCAGCGGTCATGGTGTCTTCGTCACGTACCCTTCCGCGTCGATCGCCACTCCGGGAGACAGGTTCTGCATATGGCTGATCACCCGCGCCTTTTCCGTTCCGTCCAGAAGGCTGGTTCGGCAGTCCTTCTGAATGGCAGGGATGAAGCGGAAGGTTTTGAGCTTTCCGGTCTGCGCATCGAGCGTCACTTCCACCAGGCATGTATCCTGGGTTTTGGAATTGAACAGAAAGTTCCCCACGCTGTAGATTACCGGCGTATCGCCGATCCATTCAATGCCCTGCAGAACATGAGGATGATCCCCGATAATCAGATCCGCGCCTGCCTGCGCAATTAACGGCGCCTGTTCCTTCTGCGCCCAGTCCAGCTCCGTCGTGCTTTCCGTTCCCCAGTGCACGTAGACCACCACAAAATCGCTCACCGCTTTTGCCTTTTCCACCTCAGAAAGAAGCAGATCCACATTCCGGCAGCGGAAAACGCCGGGAGAAGTTTCCGTCGCTCCCTTCGTATCCGGGTTGTCCATCCGTTCAATCTGGGTTGCGGAAAGGAAGGCGATTTTCACGTTTTCCGTCACGAAACAGACCGGACGGACCGCCTCTGTGAGATTCCTTCCCGCTCCCACATAAGGCATCCCTGCCGCAGTCAGCGTGTCCAGGGTATCCAGCAGAGAAATTTCTCCATAATCATAGACGTGATTATTGGCGATGGATACGATGTCGGCTCCCATCTCGGAAAGCAGGGCCGCATGCTCCGGTCTGGCACGGAAGGTAAACGCCTTTCCTTCCGTCGGCGTCCCTCTCGTGGTATAGGTGAACTCATTGTTCACCATAAAGACGTCCGCACCCCGCATCTGCTGCAGAATCGCCGCGTCAAAGCCCGCCTCCACCAGACTCCCTCCGTCTGAACGGCTTTTCATTTTCACCATGATGCTGTAGCTGTCGTCAAACAGAATATCTCCGGCGAACAGAAGCCGGATCTCATTCTCCGCGGCAGGCGTGAGAGGAATCATGTTCTGCGCGGCCATCTGCGCAGGATCCGCCAGCAGGGAGGTATACTTTCCCGAAGCAGCATTATCCCCCTGAACATTCTGCTCATTATACATCCCCTGTGCATCCGGCGCTCCGGACACGCCTGCCGCTCCGCTTTCTGTTCCATGGGGCAGAAGCGCTTCCGCCGTGACCACCACAGCCTCAAGCCCGGTTTTCTTCCCCAGCACCGTCCAGCCGGCAAGAACCAGTGTGATTCCAACCACAACCGTCAGAAGAAGCGTCACTCCGAACAGGGCAAATTCCTTTTTTCTTCTCCGTCTCCGCACCATTGTCCGCCTTTCCGCGCCGGGCCGCGGCGTCTTCCATACAGAAGCGTCCCGCCGGGCGCTGTATCCCCCGTTTTCCTCATTATCCTTCATGGATCCGTTTCCGTCAAGCAGAAAGCGCCGCGCGGATGCAGGAAAAGAGTGGCTCGGCTGCGGGTTCCACCGGGGATAAAAATACGCAGCACTGCACATACTGTTTCCGTACCCCCGCCCTGAGCGCCTTCAGCCAGCAGGGCTTTTCATCCTTATCAACAAGAGGCATTGAATTTCATGAAATTATCCACAGATCTTGATGAAAATATCCGCCGCGCACATGAGCTTCTTCCACTTGGAAAAAGCTTCGATCTGGTCACGAGACAGTTGTATCTGGGAGAAACGAGGGGCTTCTGGATCGGTATCAACGGTTTTCTGAAGGTGGAAATCCTTCAGCAGATTTTTTCCGATCTTCAGAATCCTCTTTATACGCAGAATCTGAAAATAGAAGACATTCAGAAATACATGGATTCCAAAATCGGCTATGTGCAGACCTCCCTGTCCGATGACTGGGACGATATCCTGCGCAATCTCTTAAGCGGCCCGTCCCTTCTTATGCTGGACGGTTTCAGTCAGGCGATCCTTCTGGATGTGCGGACCTATCCGGCGCGCAGCATTTCGGAGCCGGACGCTGAGAAAGTGACGAAGGGCGCGCGGGACGGCTTTGTGGAAACCCTTCTGTTCAACGCCAATCTGATCCGGCGGCGCATCCGTGATCCCCGGCTAACCTTTGAGCTTGCCAGCGTGGGAAGCGAAAGCAGAACGGACGTGGCCATCGCCTATCTGGATCAGGCTGCCGACATGGAGCTGGTAAAGGAGCTGAGCCGCAAGCTCTCCTCCCTCCCCGTCACCGCTCTCACCATGGGCTCCAAAAGTCTGGAGGAGCTGCTGGTGAAGAAAAAATGGTTCCATCTCCTGCCCAGTATTTTCCTGACGGAACGTCCGGACGTGGCCTGCAGCTACCTGACGGAGGGCCACATCGCCGTCATCGTGGATAACTCTCCCGCCGTGCTGATTCTGCCCTGCACCATTTTCCAGTTTACCCAGAGTCCGGAGGATTATTATAAAAGCACGGTGGTCGGCACCTACTTCCGGCTGGTGCGTTTTCTATGCATCCCCATCAGCCTCGTTCTCATGCCGCTGTTTCTGTTGATCACCGCCCATTTTCCACAGCTTTCCGAAAAATGGAACCTTCTGTCCACACAGGATCTGCCCGGACCCACCGTCATTTTCTACGTGTTTGCCGTGGAGTTTCTTCTGGATCTGTTCCGCTATTCCGCCACGCTGCGCTCCAGCCAGTTCTCCGGATCCCTCTCCATCATCGGCGGACTGATCATCGGAGATATCGCGGTTGAGCTGAACTGGGCCTCCATGGAAATCCTGTTTTATGCCGCCGTCACCATGCTGGCCTCACTGACGCTCTCCAGCCTGGAATTCGGAGACGGGATCCGGCTGTACCGGATCTTTCTGATTGTCACCACCGCCCTTTTCGGCCTGTGGGGCTTTCTGGGAGGCCTTGTTCTGATCCTCATTTCCATTCTGACCACGCCCACCTTCGGCGGAAAAAGCTACTTCTGGCCGCTGTTTCCCTTCAACTGGAAGGCGCTCAGAACGCTGCTGTTCCGCTATCCCGTTGCAAAGGCACAGCCGGATAAAGTATGGAAAAGGCAATAGAAAACGGACACCAGATGCGGTGTCCGTTCTATTTTTGATTTATGCTTATTTTCAGTCAATCAGCCGAACTTCGCGGTGGAAACCTTAACGCCAGGGCCCATCGTGGAAGCGAGCGTGATGCTCTTGAGGTACTGTCCCTTCAGAGCGGAGGGTCTTGCCTTTACGATGGCATCCATCAGCGCATTGAAGTTCTCCTGAAGCTTCTCTTCCGCGAAGGAAGCCTTTCCGATCGGCACGTGAACGATATTGGACTTATCCAGTCTGTACTCGATCTTACCGGCTTTGATATCGTTTACGGCCTTGGTTACATCCATCGTAACCGTACCGGCCTTCGGGTTGGGCATCAGGCCCTTGGGTCCGAGGATCTTACCGAGACGTCCCACAACGCCCATCATGTCAGGGGTAGCAACAACCACGTCGAAATCAAGCCAGCCTTCGTTCTGGATTCTGGGGATGAGCTCATCTCCTCCAACATAATCCGCTCCGGCAGCTTCCGCCTCATTCACCTTGTCTCCCTTTGCAAAAACCAGAACCTTTACGGTCTTACCGGTTCCGTTGGGAAGAACTACGGCGCCGCGGATCTGCTGCTCCGCATGACGTCCGTCACATCCGGTTCTGATGTGAACCTCAATCGTCTCGTCAAACTTTGCGGTTGCCGTCTTCTTTGCCAGAGCGATCGCATCAGCGGGCTCATATGCCACACTGCGGTCTACCTGCTTCGCGGCCTCAGTATATTTCTTACCATGTTTCATTTTCCATTCCTCCGTTGGTGGTTAACGCAGCGCCCTCTGATATTCGGCCTGTCAGCCGGAGCACTGCTCCCAATTTTTACAAACAAAACAGTCTGCCGGATCCATCGCTTCCAATGAGGCGCGGATCCCGTACATGTCCCTTAGTCCTCTACAACAATGCCCATGCTTCTTGCCGTTCCGGCGATCATGCTCATTGCCGCTTCCACGCTTGCCGCATTCAGGTCAGGCATCTTCATCTCGGCGATTTCTCTTACCTTATCCTTGGAAATCGTCGCAACCTTCGTCTTGTTCGGCACGCCGGAACCGGACTTCAGATTGCAGGCCTTCTTCAGAAGAACAGCCGCAGGCGGAGTCTTGGTAATGAAGCTGAAGCTTCTGTCCGCGTACACGGTGATGACAACAGGGATGATCAGGTCGCCCTTATCCGCTGTTCTTGCGTTGAACTGCTTGGTGAATTCAACGATGTTTACACCATGCTGACCGAGCGCAGGACCAACCGGGGGAGCCGGGGTAGCCTTTCCCGCAGGGATCTGTAACTTGATGTATCCTGTAACTTTCTTTGCCATGTCAGGCACCTCCTAAATATAATGTGGTATGGCGCAGCCATTTTCTGCATACGAAATCAGATCGTATGGCCCGGCGCTGCCGGGGCACTGCTTCCACAGCTCAACGGATCACTCCGTCAAACGTCAAACTACTGTGATTTACGAACTTCTGCAAAGCTGATCTCCACAGGAGTCTCCCTGCCGAACAGCTCCACATTGATCGTGGCGGTCTGCTTGCTGTAGTCAATCTTCTGAACCACGCCGACCGTATCCTTCCATGCTCCGGCAACGACAACGATCATATCTCCTTCACCAAAATCGATGGAGACGTTTTCCGTCTGAATGCCGAGCGGCTTCATTTCCGCTTCCGTAAGCGGCACCGGTTTGCTTCCCGGGCCGACGAACCCTGTCACACCGCGGGTGTTTCTCACCACGTACCAGGTATCGTCGTTCATGACCATATTGATCAGCACATAACCGGGGAACAGCTTCTTCTGGACAACCCTTCTGGATCCGTTCTTCATCTCCACCACATCCTGCAGCGGAACGCGGACCTCCAGGATCTCATCCTCCAGGTGCCTGTTTTCAATTGTTTTCTCGATGTTGGCCTTTACCTTATTCTCATAACCGGAATAGGTATGGACAACATACCAGTTTGCCTCTGCCATATGTCCACCCCGCCACTGTTATTTTACAAGGAAATCAATCGCATACTGAAGAACCAGATCAAGAACAGCAATGACCGCTCCCAGAACGATGGAAATCGCAACAACAGCAACAGACTGCTTCAGCAGAAGCTCTCTGTCCGGCCATGTAATCTTCTTCAGCTCGGCCTTTACGCCGTGGAAGAATTTCGGCTTGGCCGGTTTGGCCGCTTTTGCTTCTTTTGAAGAATTGTTCATTCTTACCTCACATTCTGCCGTGCGGGCCGTCTGAAACCCTCAGAAAACCCGCACAGCGACACACGCCCCGAAAAACGTTCCTGCTGATATTACTTCGTTTCCTTGTGTACCGTGTGCTTCCTGCAGAATCTGCAGTACTTTTTGGTTTCCATTCTGTCCGGATGCGCCTTCTTATCCTTGGTTGTGTTGTAGTTGCGCTGCTTGCATTCCGTACATGCCAGTGTAATTCTTGTACGCATGGTAATCCACCTCCGACTGAGTAATTTTCCTGATTTTAAGCATAAAAAAAAGACCTAAATCTTATCTCGCCCTATGACTATAGCACAGGATTGTCCGTGCGTCAAGCCATTTCTGACAAAACTTCCACTCCGCCGATCCGTTCTGCGCACAAACAGAGGCTGCAGCCGGCCGGAGCGGGCAGATGCCGCAGCTGCGCCCGCGGCCCTTCGCCCTTCACATAAGGAAGAAGTCCGTTCTCATCGGCTGTGGCAAAGCTTTCAAAGCTTCGGTGCATTCCCTCCCCGATATATTTCACATAGCTTTCCTTTGCCGCCCAGACATCGAAAAAATCTCCCCCGTTCTTAAGCCACAGGCGTTCGGATGGATGGAAAAAGCGGTCAGCAATCCGTTTCTGACGAAGCCGGAGCTGTTCCTGCACCTTCTCCTGAGGCACCTTTTTTCCGGTAAAGCCGTGCATCTGAATATCAAGTCCGACAGGAGAAGCAGAAAACGCGCAGCACCAGACGGTACCGCTGTGGCTGATGGAAAAATGGAGTTCAGGATGCTCCGAAAAATACGGCTTCCCGTATTTTCCTTCCTCAATCCTCCAGGAATCCGCTTCCGGCCCTCCGGATGCAGGAAGCCGTCCGCTCTGCCTCAGGCAGAGAGAGGCAGCCTCATACAGAAGGCGATGGGAAAGCGTTTTTCTTTCAGCGGCCGGTACCCCGTTTTTTCCCACGGGCAGGATATTTTCTTTCAGGCAGATGCAGATTTTTTTCCCGCTGTTATTTTTTTCTTTTTCCGTCATGCTTCTGCACTCTCTTTCATTCGGCGGCTTTCCCGCATTTTTCTCCAAAACGGCGGTTCGTGATTCCCCGTTCTGTCTGAAGCCATCATACATCAGAAACGGCAGACACGTCAATTGGTGCCTGCCGCCTGTGCGGATGAGTGAACTTTTACAGTGGAATGTTTCCGTGCTTCTTCTTCGGGTTTGCCGCTTCCTTTCCGGCAAAGGCCTTCAGAGCGGAGAGCAGTCTTTCTCTGGTCTCGTCCGGACGGATGACCTCGTCCACGAAGCCGCGGGAAGCTGCCACGTAGGGATTGAGGAAGCGTTCCTCATATTCCCGGATGCACTCGGCGCGCATCGCCTCCGGATCCGGAGCTGCCTTGATTTTTCTGCGGAACGCGATGTTTACGGCTCCTTCCGCTCCCATCACGGCGATTTCCGCAATGGGCCAGGCGTATACGTAATCCGCGCCCATCTCCTTGGAGTTCATGGCGATGTAGGCGCCGCCGTAGGCCTTGCGCATGATGACCGTGATCTTCGGCACGGTGGCCTCGGAGTAGGCATAGAGCATCTTTGCGCCGTGGCGGATGATGCCGTTGTGCTCCTGCGCGGTGCCGGGCAGGAAGGCGGGCACATCCACCAGGGTGATCAGCGGGATATTGAAGCAGTCACAGAAGCGTATGAAACGCGCCGCCTTATCGGAAGCATGGTAATCCAGGGAACCGCCCATCACCATCGGCTGGTTCGCAACGATGCCTACGGTGTTGCCCTCCATGCGGGCGAAGCCCACCACCACGTTCTTCGCGAACTGCTCCTGCACCTCGAAAAAGCTGTCCCAGTCCACAACGCAGTCAATGACCTTTTTCACATCATAAGCATGTCTGGAATTGTCCGGTACGATCTCCGTGAGCAGAGCGCAGGGATTCAGTTTCTTCCGGCCTGAACCCTCGCGGGCCAGCCCCTCCCTGGAAGCCATTTCCCTGACCTCTTTTTCCTTTTTCCCGTGCAGCTTTCTTCCCAGATTGCCAAGAACACGGTTGAAGCTTCTGGACAGGGCCTTCTTTTCTTCCTTTATGATGACCGGAGCCTTCTGGTCGTAGCTGGAAGGAAGATAGTTCAGCAGCTTGCGCACGCCCATCAGACATTCCTGCTCGCTGTCATAGGTGAAGTGGGATACGCCGCTCTTCGTGGCATGCACCATGGCACCGCCCAGCTCCTCCACCGTGGTCTCTTCATTGATGACCGTCTTCACCACGTTGGGTCCGGTGATGAACATCTTCGAGGTGTCCTTCACCATGAAAATGAAATCGCAGATGGCGGGAGCATAGCAGGCTCCGCCGGAGCAGGGCCCCAGGATCACCGCGATCTGCGGGATCACGCCGCTGGCCTTCGTATGGCGCAGAAACATTCCCGCATAGCCGCTTAAGGAGTCGATACCTTCTTCGATTCTCGCTCCGCCGCTGTCGTTGATGCATACAAAAGGAGCCTTCATTTCCAGCGCCATATCCTGAATTCTGCGGATTTTCATGGAATGGCTTTCTCCGAGCGTTCCTCCGATCACGGTGAAATCCTCGCTGGCCGCATAGACCAGACGGCCTTCCACATAGCCGTATCCGGTTACCACGCCGTCACCGGGCACTCTCCTTTTATCCAGGTCAAAATCATCGATCCTGGATTCCACAAAGGCATCCGTTTCCACAAAGGTTCCCTTGTCAAACAGAAGCTCCAGACGCTCCCGCGCCGTCAGCTTTCCGCCGTCATGCTGCTTCTGGATTCTCGCTTCTCCGCCGCCGAGAGCCGCCTTCTGCCGTCTTGCCTCCAGATCCTGATTCGCCTGTTCCCAGTTCATTTTTCTTTTCCTCCATCATTTCCTGTGCCGGCAGCGGCCGTTTCCGCTTTTCTGCCGCCGGCATGCGCTCTCATTTTATCTTGAAGCGCCGATTGCTTGATTTTTTAATTATTTGAATTTCAAAGCTTTTCTGCATTATTATAGCACGAAAAGAAAAAAGTGCAATCCCCTTTTTCCTTTCGTGCCAATTTCCGGGCAAACTGCCCGTACAGCTGCAGAGCGCCTCAGGCAAGCTCCTGCGCCGCCAGATCCAGCGCCGCGCGCAGCACCTTATCCATATCATAATAACGATAGCCACCGAGCCTTCCGCCGAAGAGAACATTCTTTTCCTTCTCCGCCAGCGCACGGTATTTTTCGTACAGCGCCATGTTCTTCTCGTCGTTTACCGGATAATAGGGCTCGTCACCGGGCTGCCATTTCGCCGGATATTCCCTTGTGATCACGGTTCCACGGCCGGTGCCGAACTCAAAATGCTTATGTTCAATGATACGGGTCCACGGGACCTCTCTTTCCGTATAATTGACCACCGCATTTCCCTGGTAGTTATCCTCGTCCGGAAGCTCCTCTGTCTCAAAGCGCAGGGAACGGTATTCCAGAGCGCCGAGCTGATAGCCAAAATACTCATCGATCATGCCGGTATAGAGCAGCTTCTCCCAGGTAACCGGCTCGTCCGAGGATGCATTCTCCTCCAGAAACTGCCGGTAGGAAACGCCTGTACGCACCGCGCTGCCCTCCAGCATTTTTTCCACAATCTGTGTATAGCCGCCAATCGGGATCCCCTGGTAAGGGTCATTGAAATAGTTGTTATCATAACGAAATCGAAGCGGCACTCTTCTGATAATAAAGGCAGGAAGCTCCCTGCAGTCTCTCCCCCACTGCTTTTCCGTATACCCCTTGATCAGCTTCTCATATACATCGCGTCCCGCCAGTGACAGCGCCTGCTCCTCCAGGTTCTGAGGTTCTCCGATGTGCAGCTCTGCGATCTGGTCCGCAATGATCTTCTTCGCCTCAGCCGGCCTCTTTATCCCCCACATCCGGCTGAAGGTGTTCATATTGAAAGGAAGATTGTACAGCTCATCCTTATAGATGGCCACCGGAGAATTGATATAATGGTTAAACTCCGCGAATCCCCTCACATAGTCCCAGATCTGTCTGTCCGAGGTGTGAAAAATATGGGCACCGTATCTGTGTACCTGAATGCCCATACTTTCCTGCGTGTAGATATTTCCGGCAATATGGTCTCTTCTGTCAATCAGCAGGCAGCTCTTCCCAGCCTTGTGCATTTCATATGCAAAGCACGCTCCAAACAGCCCCGTTCCTACAATCAGATAATCATAATGCATGAAAATCTCTCCTTATGCGTTCTATTTTGCCTTGTATTTCTTAATCTGTACAAAGTCATCCATCAGGCCGAGGATCTTATCTCTTCCTTCCTGATTCAGCTTCACATAATACTGCATAACTCTGTTTTCCAGAAGCTGCTCGCTGATGGTGGTATCCCTTTCCAGGGAACTGAAATCTACCGGATTCAGGTTCAACTTGTTGCACATTTTAATAACCGTGCCATAAGCCATTCCGTCAATTCCGCGTTCCAATGCTGTCACCAGAGTGCTGTAAGGAATCTGCATTTCAAGAGCAAACTGTCTTACGCTTCTGTACTGGCTTAAAATTTCCTTCTTCAAAATCTGTGCTTTGGTCATTCTAAAATCCCTCCATTACCTTGCGACCCTTATAGATTTCGTATTTGTTTATTGTACACTACTTCCCTTTCATTTTGCAATAACTCTTTAAAAAAATATACTGGATTTCGGTTATTTTAAGAAATTGGTCATAATTTCCCATAAAATGCCTGTAAAGGACGAAAAGTTTGAAATGCTGTGCCCTGAAGAGCCCTTCAGAAGCACAGCTGTATTCCAGAATTTACTGTATTTTGTTAATTTATAAATATTTATAAAATGCTTTTGACCAGATTATGGAATTTTTGCGCGTTTAGAGTTTAGATATGAAAGGTTTCATCTTTTATTCTTCTATCCTTGCTTTTTGCGTGTTGATCTCATATATTTTTCGGTAAACCTCGTCTGAAAATTTCTTCTTTCGGTCATATGTATATAAACCGTTGATTTCCTGCTCCACATCGGTTAGCTGAGTATAACAAAAACCGCAAAAAGCCTGACTGTCCAACAATACTTCTGTCAATCCCACATACCTTTCACATACTTCTTCTTCTGACTCAGGTTCTTTCCATCGCTTCCAGCCTTCGTCCTGATAAACCGGTCTTCTGTTTTCTTCTTTCTCGGCCCAAAATGTCCCCCCGTATTCACTCATAAAAAGCGGCTGGCTTCCATCATAATGCTGCCGTCCTTCTTTTTCATCGTAACATGTATCTCCGGGTTCCAGATTCCCGTATCTTTCCCGGAAAACCTCCGGATACTGCTCATAATCATGAAGATCATAGATATCCGTTTCCACATGATAAAAGCCGCTTGTATCAATGACAGGACGGGTGGGATCCATTTCCTTCGTCACATGGTAGAAAGCGCGTATCACCTCATCATCCTGCGCGCGACGAGGCCGGTCTACAGGATAATCAAAGGTCTCATTAAAAGGGCACCAGCCGATAATTGACGGATGATTATAATCTCTGTTTATAACCTCCATCCATTCCGGCAGCATTATTTCCAATCCCTGTGCCGTAGTGATATCCAGGCCCCAGTTGGCAAACTCTCCCCATACCATATAGCCAAGTCTGTCCGCATAATAAAGATACCTCTCTTCAAACACTTTCTCATGAAGCCGGGCACCGTTAAATCCAAGCTCTTTTGCCAGCATGATATCTCTGATAAAATCACCATCCTCCGGAGCTGTGTAAATTCCCTCCGGATAAAATCCCTGATCCAATATCAAGCGCAGAAATATAGGCTTCCCATTCAGATAGATTTTATGGTTTTTCCATTCTATTGTCCGTATACCAAAATAACTTTTTACATTGTCTTTCTCATCACCTTTTTCCAAGATCATTTCCAGATCATACAGTTCAGGTGAATCCGGACTCCATAGTTTTGGATTATCCATTTTTATGGAGCACTTCGCCCTCTGATTCGCAGCAAAAACTGTCTCCTTTTTTTCACAGATCCCATTTTTTTTGACCAGGACCGTAAGTTTCGCCCCATCCCCATCTTCCAGCTCAGCCGTTATATCCACACTTCCATTAAAGGCATCCGTATTGATTTTCAGGTTCCTGATATAAGTACATGGAACATACTCCACCCAAACGCTCTGCCATATACCTGTTGTTCTGGTATAAAAGCAACCGTGAGATTCATACCGATCACTCTGTTTTCCACTGGCCTGTCTGCCATTTCGCATATTATCCACTGCATATACTGAGATCGTATTTTCTCCTTCTGTTACAAACGGACTTATATCCAGCGTAAAAGATGTGTATCCTCCCTTATGTTCTCCTGCTTTTTTCCCATTAATCCAGATATGACACTCATAATCTACAGCTCCGAAATGCAATAACACCTTCCCCTTCATCTTATCCGCAGAAAGAGAAAAAGAGCGCCGATACCATGCTGCCGGGATAAAATCAGTATAGGCAATCCCCGACAATCTGCTTTCCGGGCAGAATGGGACCAGAATTTCATGAGGATAAGAAAGGTCATCCCATTTTCTTCTATCTATCCCACTTTGCGAAAAATCGAAGTCAAATTCCCAAAGTCCGTTTAACGTTTCCCAGCTTTCTCTCTCCAGCTGCGGTCTTGGATGTTCCATTCTGGGAATTTCCTGTTGTATCCCTCTATTTTTCATTTTTCACCTTTCCTTTTTATGAATCTAACCAATCCGTTTTCTCAACTCTCTTCAGGAATTGCCGCCGGTTTCAGCCTTTCACTCCACCCGCGCTGACACCTTCCATTAAATATTTCTGGCCAATCGCATAAACTACTGCCGTAGGGAGCAATACCATAACCAGCGCCGCAAACAAAGCGCCCCAGTCTGTAGCATATCGCTGAACTTCATACATGGCTGCCACGCCCACAGGCACAGTCTGTTTTTTCGGGTCCGTCAGCATAACCAAAGCCACCACATATTCATTCCAGATATTCATTGCCGCCAGCATGATCACTGTAACCACTCCAGGTTTTGCCAGCGGTACAATAACCGAACGCAAAATCCGCCAGTATCCACACCCATCAATCATCGCCGCCTCTTCATAATCCTTAGGTATGCCCTGCATAAAGCCGCTCAAAAGAAAAATAGAAAAGGGGCCCTGTAAAACTGCATATAAAAGCGATAACGGAGTCAGCTTATTCAGCCAGTTCAGGGCGCTCATCTGCATAAAAAGCGGAATCATGATGCAGGGAGCCTGGATAAAGATCATGGACATATAAAAGTTTTTCATGAACCTTCCACCCCAAAATCGGAATCGAGACAAACAATATGAGCACGGGATCACCAGCAATACAAGCAATATAAGAGAAAGAATTACTATATAGGCTGAATTTATAAAATTATTGCCAATATTAGACTCTCTAAATGCTCTGACATAATTATCCCATTGCAGAGAGGAGGGCAGTGCAAACGGATTTCCCAAAAATTCGGTACTTGTTTTAAAGGATGAATAGATATTCCAGACCAGCGGATAAAGCATAAATATTGTCACTATAATCAGAAAGACCCTGAGCAGAAAATTTTTTCTCCGCTGACTGGCATGTTTTCTGGTCAAATGGTTTTCTTTTTTCATCTTCCGTCTCCTTTTTCCCTGTTCATAAACTTCTGAGAAAGCATAGAAAGAATGACAGAGAAGATCGTAATAAATACAGTGAGCGCCATGGCATACCCAAAAGAGCCATTTTCCATCCCCATCGTATAAATATATTGCAAAACTACATTAGAGGCCCCATTTGGTCCGCCGCCCGTCATCACCCTTACCAGGATATAACTCAGCCCCAACGTTCCGGACAGGCTGAGCACCCATGTGATCCCGATAATGTTTTTTATCAGCGGGAGTGTGATTTTGAACAGTTTATCTACTGCTCCTGCCCCATCAATCGTTGCAGCCTCATAAATTTCCGTGGATATGCTGTCCATTGCTGCAATATGCATGACCATATAATATCCTGCTGCCTGCCATACCAGGGTCACTCCCACGCACCACAACGCCGTTCTTGCGTCTCCCGTCCATGCAATAGCAAAACGTGATAAGCCGACCGCATTCAGGAGGCTGTTCAAAATCCCCATAGTCGGATGAAAAATAAAAGACCAAATAATGCCATCCACCGTCAGAGAGATAATGCTGGGAAAGAAAAACAAAGTACGATAAACCCCTTTTTCTTTCAGCTTACACTGCGAGATCACATAGGCAAGAATCAAACTGCAAAACAGCGTCACAACCGGCACTACCATCATCAGCTTTATGGTATTCCATAATGCCTGGTGAAAGTTTTTATCACGAAGCATATACTGATAATTCTCCAGCCCCACAAAATCCACCCGGAGCCCTAACATGGTGGAATTGGTCAAGGACAGGGCAAAAGCCCGGATCGTAGGAACCAGAATAAAAAAAGCAGTCAAAACAAATGTAGGCAGCGTACAGATCAGCAAAAAACTCTTGGGCGGACATCCTGCCTTTTTTCTATTTCTTGTGAGTCTTTTCATCGCGCACTCATTCCTTTCAGTGTACCCGTTTATTATCAGAAGAACCCTGCCGGGGCTTCAATCTCCGGCAGGGTCCGGTTATTCTTTATATCCCTTACTGTGCCTGTTCCAATTCGGCGCGGATCTGTGCAAAGGCATCTTCAATACTCTCCGCCCATTCTTCCGCCGTCATCGTTCCATTCACAACATCTGACGCCGGATTCCACAATTCTCCTACCAGATCAATTTTGCTGCCCTGAGCCTGCACATCAAAGGACGGCACAATGGCGACCACACCTTCTTCATTAAAGATTCCATACATATTGTACATACTGTCAGAAATCATATCTTTTACCATTTCTGTTGCATCTTTTGTCGGTCCAACACCATTTGCCTTCTCTGCAAACAGCTTAATTGCGTCATCCGTATACAAAAACCGCAGGAACTCCTTTGCAAGTTCAGGATTTTTTGCCGCTGCCGGAATGGACATTGTTTCCATTGCCACAGATACATATCTGGTATCTCCGTCTTTCATTACAGGAGCCGGTGCCATGGCAAATTCATATCCGTCTGTTCTCGGAGCATCAGACATCTCCGATTCAATCCATGTGCCGCAAGGAATAAAAATTGCTTTTCCCATCATCTGCTCCTGCTGCGACTGGGTATGGTTCAATGCCACTGTTCCCGGAAGGATATATCCGTCATCTGCCATACGCTCAAAATCTTTCAGGACATCCAAAGCTGCGCTGTCAATCACAGACCCCTCTTCATAGCTGGTAATTTTCTTAAATCCCTCTGTTCCTACAGCAGAAGCTATTGAAGGCAGAAGCATATACTGAAGATAACTCGGATAAATCCCCTGATAGGTAAACAGGGAAATACCTTGTTCTTTTGCCACGTCTCCCAGGCTGAAAAACTCTTCCCATGTAACCGGCACTTCCCATCCCTGCTGTTCAAACTGCGTTTTATTATAGATAAGGCCGGTAGGCGCGCCGTTCAAAGGCGCCTGATAGATCTTTCCATCCCCGTAAGGAGAACAGGTTCCCGACTCCAGAAGCCCATCCAGGATCTTGTCTTTCAGCACCTCATCAGACCCCAGGGCTTTTCCTTCAAACACATCCGTGATATCCAGCAATCCCCGCTCTGTGATCAAAGAGGTAATAACAGAATAGCTCTCCCCGTTCAGGACAAGAAAATCCGGAACATTTCCGGAAGCGATCTGCGGACGCACAGTATCCGCGATCGTCGGGCTGATCTGCATATTTACCGTCACGCCGGGATATGCTTCCTCAAATGCGTCGATCACCGCATACCAGTAATCAGACCCGAATCCGCCTTCGAACACGGCAATATTCAGTTCCTTATTGTCGAACTGATCTGCCGCCGATGCATCTCCGCCGCCTTCCGATACGCTTTCTTCCGCGCTTTCGGATACAGGTTCAGTCGCAGGAACAGACTCTTCCACAGTCTCCGTTGTCGGGCCTGTCTGTGCGGCATCATTTGTTCCCGTGCTGCCGCAGCCGGCCAGCATCGACACTGTCAGGACCGCGCTTAAACTCATTCCTAACCACTTCTTCATAAAGATTCCCTCCTTATATATATTATTTTATTGCTACCCATTTTATTTTTCATTATTTTCGTATTTAATCTTTATTTATTTTGTAATTTTAGTATTATAATAATAATTATTATGCTTACTGTCAATATATATTTGATTTTTCTTTAAAATATTGTGTATTTATAATATTTTCTTCATTTTATTTCATACGCGTTTTTCGTCTCTTTATTTTATAAGTTTCGATTTTTAAATAATTTCATTGGATCACATCCACTCTTTGACATTTTTCTGTTATAATAAAAATGAAAGCGGCTGCCTGCATCAAAAAAACAGTCCTTCTTGATCAAAGCGGGACTTATTGCCGGCATGTCAAATCTGACAAACAGAAAGGGATCACTCATGGATCAATTTGCACCCACTTTTCACCTGGACTTAAAAAATCCCGAGATCACAGCTCTGGTCTGCAAAGCGCTCAGTTCAGAGGTTCGCTTAAAAATACTGGAACTGTTGACCGACTACCCCAAAAATATTTCCGATCTTGCCACTCTCCTGGGTATACCAATGTCAACCATGACCACGCACATTCGTTTGCTGGAACAGGCCAATATCATATCTGTTTCTTCCCTGCCCGGCTCCAGAGGAACACAGAAACGCTGCTCATTAGCCGTAAACTACATTCAGATGACCCTGAATGAGCCGCAGGCATCCCAGTATTCGACCGCCAACTTGATCGCTTCAGAAGAAATGCCAATAGGGAACTATTTTGACTATGAGGTGACAGCGCCATGTGGGATCGTCTCATATGAAGATTCCCTTATTCCAGCTGACGATCCCAGCCGTTTTTCCAGTCCGGAACGGATCAAGGCACAACTGATATGGCTGACTACAGGTTATCTGGAATACCGATTTCCTTTAGATGCCGCATATCCTTTCAGATCCGATATTGAAAGAATTGAGTTCTCATTTGAGGTTTGTTCAGAAACTTTTGGTTACAACGAATTCTGGCATTCTGATGTGAGCGTATGGATTAACAACCATGAAATCGGCTATATCGAATGTCCGGGAGATCATGGCGGACGACGCGGCTTCCTTAATCCGGAATGGTGGTCAAATGCCAACACGCAATATGGAGACCTTGCCACTATTATTATCACCAAAAACGGCTGTACGATTAACTCTCACACCACAGAAGAATTTAACGTAAGCACCCTTCATATCGGAGAAGGCAGCTATGTCAGTTTAAAACTCGGCGTCAAGAAGGATGCTCAGTTTTCAGGCGGAATGAATCTGTTTGGAGAAAAATTCGGAGATCACCCTCAAGCCATTGTCATGAAAGTTTATGGCCATCCTCAACTTACGCCATCAGGTAACTGATATATTGCACCATGCAAAAAAGAGGCCTGCCGTCTCCGGCAGACCTCCATGGCCTTCTTACCTGTTCAGTTGGAACGCTGAATCTCAAGCACCTTATACTGCAGAACCCCTACCTGGGTTTCCACGTTCACAATATCTCCGACCTTCGCGCCGATCAGCGCCTTTCCAACAGGAGATTCATTGGAAATCTTTCCTTTCAGGCTGTTGGCCTCGGTGGAACCGACGATCTTATACTCAAGCTCTTCGTTATATTCCAGATCCAGAATCTTCACACGGCAGCCGATGTTGATCTTCTCCAGATCCACCTCGTCTTCCACCACGACCTCAGCGTTCTTCAGAATCTTCTCCAGTTCCTCGATCCTCGCTTCAATGTCGCGCTGTTCATCCTTCGCCGCATCGTATTCCGCATTCTCGGACAGGTCTCCCTGCTCTCTGGCTTCCTTAATCTTCTGTGCCACTTCCTGCCTTTTTACAACCTTCAGCTCATGCAGCTCATCTTCATATTTGCGGAGCCCTTCATAGGTAAGGATATTTTTCTTCTCTTCCATCTTCATTCCCTTTCCTGTTTCTTCTTTGCGAAAGCCCCGGGCGGCAGTTGCCGGCGGCCTTATTCCTTCTTATTTACAACGGTTCGTATTATACCTTTTTCTCACAAAGGTGTCAAGGTACATCCGAAGGCTTCTGTACCAGACGTCCCCTCTCTTTGCATGCAGCAGCCGCGCTTTTTCCGGGTCAGATGTCATATCCAGATAGATCGTTTTCTCCGGGAGGCTGCGGAAGGGAACCGGGCCCTTCTGTCCGGCATCCACACAGACCGTCCGTCCGGATGCCTTTCCTCGGAAATAATCCGGCAGTCTTCCGACACCGATAACGGGAAGGCCCGTATCCTGATAAATATGCTCATAGTATGCATGCTTTTCCATCAGAGGCAGGCTTCCCGCGCTCTCGGGGATTGCCGTACTGACCAGCAGAAGGCCGTTCAGTTTTTCATAAGCCTTCCCCAGAAATTCCCGCATCCATTCCTCCTGGCGCATCAAAATCCGTTCCTGCTCCTCCTCCGGGAAATCCGGAAGCAGAACGATCAGATTGTCCCGAAAGGGCTGCTCCCGGTAGAAACGCGCCATCCAGAACAGTCCCAAGGGAGCCGCATTCAGAGTCCCATTGGCATGCCCCGCCCCATCGGCATGCCCTGCCCCTTCCGCAAGAGCCTCCTGAAGCCTGTCCTCATACCAGACCTGCCCCCGGGGAGGATAACGGCGTGTCATACGGGCGAGCCTTTTTGTGAGCCGTTTCGGTCTTCTCAGCCAGCGGGAAGGCAGAAGAAGGAAGGTGATCTCCACCTCCCCATCCGTATCCGCAAACTGCTCCGGCCTCTCAAAGTCCGGAAACAGCGCCGGCCTTTTCTTTTTTTCCTTCAAAAGATATGCGTCCAGATATTCCATAGTTCAGAGTATGCCGGCCGCATGCGTTTCATTCCTGAAAAAGTGCTTTCAGTTCCTCCATGGTTTCCATCCGGTTGACCCGTTCCCGCAGTTTTGATGAACCCGGCCAGCCCGCAGTGTACCATCCTACATGCTTTCTCATCTCCAGGATCGCCGTATGTTCTCCCTTATACTGTACCAGCAGGGCTGCGTGGCGCAGTATCATTTCCCGGAGCTCTTCTGCCGAAGGGCCGGGGAGCAGTTCTCCGGTTTCCAGGTAATGTGCCGTCCTTCCGAAAATCCACGGGTTTCCTCGTGCGGCGCGGCCGATGGCCACCCCGTCGCAGCCGGTCTGCGCAAGCAGGCGCCTGGCGGACTCCGGGTCCGTCACGTCTCCGTTTCCGATCACAGGGATCTTTACCGCCGCCTTCACGCGGGCAATGATGTCCCAATCCGCCTTTCCGGAATAAAACTGCTGTCTGGTCCGACCATGCACGGTGATGGCTGCCGCGCCGCTCTCCTGCGCGATATGGGCCAGCTCCACCGCATTGACGTGTTCCTCGTCAAAGCCCTTGCGGATCTTCACCGTCACCGGCTTCTTCACTGCCCCCGCCACCGCGGAGATGATCCGTCCTGCCAGAAGGGGATCCTTCATCAGCGCGGAACCCTCTCCGTTGTTTACCACCTTGGGCACGGGACAGCCCATATTGATATCCAGAATGGCAAAGGGGCGTTCTTCGATTTTCTGCGCCATCTGCGCCATCAGCTCCGGCTCGCTGCCGAAAAGCTGCAGAGAAACAGGGCCCTCCTGTTCATGGATTTCCAGAAGGCCCTCCGTGTTCTTATTCTTATAATAAATGGCTTTGGCGCTCACCATTTCGCTGCACACCAGCCCCGCCCCCTGCTGTCTGCAGAGCAGACGAAATGGCAGGTCGCTTACCCCTGCCATTGGTGCGAGAATCACCCGGTTGTCCAAAGTCACATTTCCGATCTGAAGCTTATCCATCCTTACCTCTGTTTTGCGCGCGTCATCTGTTACAGTTCAGCCTTCGGCAGAACTGTAACGGCATCCGGCCATTCCAATCGCAGCACTCGCTTTATCGTGCAGCGATGGGCCGGATGCTTCCAGCCGTACCGTTTTCGTACGGTCTGCGCAGTAAATGCGCAGACCTGGCTGAATAGTAACCGTCATTTCCGGTTCTTTTCATAAATCAACTGCAGGCCGTCCAGCGTGAGGGAGCTGTCATAGATATCGATCACATCCGTCTCGTCGGAGATGATCCGCCCCAGTCCGCCGGTGGCAACCACCTTCATGCCCGGAATTCCGGTCTCCTTCTTCACCATGTTGACGATGTATTCCGTCTGTCCGATCTGGCCGAACATCAGGCCCGCCTGCATGCTGGAGATGGTCTCCTGGGCCAGAATGCTCTTCGGCTTTTTGATCTCCACCACAGGAAGCCTGGCGGTATCCTCCCACAGCGCCTTGGCGCACATCCGGATGCCCGGCGCCGTAATGCCCGCCGCGAAGCACCCGTCTCCCGTTACATAGTCATAGGTGGTCGCCGTGCCGAAGTCCAGTACCAGTACGGGACCGCCGTACTTTTCATAGGCGGCCACCGCATCCACGATCCGGTCCGCTCCGATTTCCTTCGGATTTTCCGTCACGATCCGGATTCCCGTTTTGGTTCCCACGCCCACGATCAGCGGCGTTGTTTCCAGATAGCGGGTAATCCCGCCGATCAGCGAATGCATGATGTTTGGAACCACGCTCGCCACAATCGTTCCTTCGATCTGTTCCTTTGTAATTCCATCGAACATCAGAAGCTGGCGGATGTTCATCCCGTACTCATCCGAGGTATGTGCTGTCTTCGACATCATACGGAAGGTGGTCACCAGCTTTTTCCCATCGTATACCCCGCAGGTAATATTCGTATTTCCCACATCAATCGCTAAAATCATACCCCTTGTCCTTTCTGCCGCTCCGGGCCGCATCCAAACCATCCGGCGGGAATCACTGATTCCCGGATTCACCTGTATCTGGAATCAATGATCCCGAAAATCGCCGCTTCATTCCTCCTCCAGCAGGTCTCCCACATCTTCCTTCAGAACTGCTGCCCGGTAATACAGGCTCAGGGATTCCAGAAGTTCCCTGCGTTTTCTGCGGATCTCACCGAGCATAAGCCCGGCGCTCACCTCGTCGTAGAGATAATCCTCCTCCGACGCCTGTGTCTCCAGCGTTACGCCGCCGTCAGCTTCAAAAAGAATGGTGAAAATACCGCCCACTTCTTCCGTAAACAGCACGCAGATGATATGCAGCTCATCCTGAACGGACTGGGGCAGTTTTTTGAAATCCGGGTTAAAAAAATATTTCTGTTCATAGGAATTCGCTCCGCAGAGCACCACCCGCCCCGCTTTATCCCTGCGGTCCGCCTGATTCTCATGTTCCCTGTTTTCCGTCGTCAATGCTCTCTTTCCTTTCCTCCCGGCCTCCGGTTACAGTTCAGCCTTCGGCAGAACTGTGAGGGCAGCCGATTCAGACATATCCGTAAACGCCGCGCACGGACACCTCTCCCGCATACACGCGCTCCACGCTGCCATCCTGCCGCTCCACAAGCAGCTCTCCCTTCTCATTGATTCCTCTCGCGGTTCCTTCAAAGGCTCCTTTCGGGTCCAACACCCGGACAGGCCTGTCCTTATTCAGAAGCAGGCTCTCGTACTCCGCCGCCAGTCCGGACAGATCCCAGGAAGCGCGGAAGGTTTCATAGGCGCGTTCAAAATGCTCCATCACCGCCGCGAGCAGCTCCGCCCGTTTGATGCGTTCCCCCTTTTCGATCCGAAGAGAGGTAGCCGTACCGGCAATTTCTTCCGGAAACGTTTCCTGATTCACATTTACGCCCGTGCCGATGACCACGTAATGGATAAAGTCCGGCTCCGCGCTCATTTCCGTGAGAATGCCGCATACCTTTTTCCCGGCGATCACCACATCGTTCGGCCACTTGATTCCGGCATCAAGCCCCAGCTGTCTCACCGCCCCGGCTACGGCAAGCGCCATCACCAGCGTGAGCATGCATGCCTGATCCGGCGCACATTCAGGGCGCAGCAGAAGGGTAAAATACAGGTTGCAGCCCTCCGGTGAAAACCAGCCGCGGCCTCTTCTTCCCCGTCCGGCCTCCTGCTGTTCCGTCACCACAAGCGTGCCCTCCGGCGCGCCTTCCTCAGCCGCCGCCTTGGCGTCGATGTTGGTGGAGCCCGTCACAGGACGGAAGATCAGCTCTTTCCCCGCCCACCGGGTATGCAGGCGGCTTTTGATCTCGCTTTCTCCCAGCAGGTCCGGAGACGCGATCAGGCGGTAGCCTCTGTTCTGCACCGCCTCGATCTCATAGCCTTCTTCCTTTAACTGATTGATGATTTTCCACACGGCCGTTCTGGAAACGCCCAGTCTGCCGCACAGCTCCTGTCCGGACAGATAGTCCGTACTTTCCCGAAGGAGCGTGAGAACTTCCGTTTTTCTCAAATCAAACTTCCTCCGGCTCAGTCCTGCCAGCCAAGCGTGGCGGCGATAACAGCTTTAATGGTGTGCATCCGGTTTTCCGCCTCGTCAAAAACCACGGAAGCGGGAGATTCAAACACCTCGTCCGTCACCTCCATCTCGCTGATGCCGAACTTTTCTCCGATTTCCTTTCCGATGGTGGTCTTCAGATCATGAAAGGCAGGCAGGCAGTGCATGAAAAGCGTGCTTCCTTCCTTTCCGTCGTCCGCGTTTTCCATGATGCGGCGGTTGACCTGGTAGGGAGAAAGCAGCTCGATGCGTTCCTCCCAAACGCTGTCCGGCTCTCCCATGGAAACCCACACGTCCGTGCAGATCACATCCGCGCCCTTCGTTCCCTCCATGGCGTCCTCCGTCAGAGTGATGGAAGCTCCCGTCTGCGCAGCGATCTTCCGGCACTTCTCCACCAGTTCCTCAGAAGGGAAATATTCCTTCGGCGCGCAGGCCGTAAAATGCATGCCCATTTTGGCGCAGGCAATCATATAGGAATTGCCCATGTTGTATCTCGCATCGCCCATGTACACCAGCTTCACGCCCTTCAGCCTTCCCAGATGCTCCCGGATGGTCAGAAGATCCGCCAGCATCTGTGTGGGATGAAACTCATTGGTCAGGCCGTTCCATACCGGAACGCCCGCATAAGCTGCCAGTTCCTCCACAATATCCTGTCCGAAACCGCGGTATTCAATTCCCTCATACATTCTTCCCAGAACCCTTGCCGTGTCCGCAATGCTCTCCTTCTTTCCGATCTGAGAGCCTGAAGGATCCAGATAGGTGGTTCCAAGTCCCAGATCATGGGCTGCCACCTCAAAGGAGCAGCGGGTTCTGGTACTCGTTTTTTCAAAAATCAGGGCAATATTCTTTCCATGAAAAACATCCACCGGAATGCCCTGTTTCTTTTTTTCCTTCAGATCCGCCGCAAGATCGAGCAGGTATTCGATCTCCTCCGGCGTATAATCCAGCAGTTTCAGAAAATGACGTCCTTTTAAATCCATTTTAATCTCCATTCCGGAGCGTAAGCGACGGGGCGAAGAGAAATCGCGAATGCGATTTCTCTTCTGCCATCAGAGCAATTTGTGACGCTCCGGCACATAATTGCTGCAAAGCTTCGCTTTGCTGTGAAAGAATAAGCCATCGGGCTTATTTTTCACACTACTGACCTCTTTTTCATACCGCGGCAGGCGGCCATTTTATTCCGGCCCCCTGCGTCAGCCAGTTTCTTCTCATCAACAGGAGGTCCCGCATCAGCATCGATGCAGAACCCCCTCAGCTTTCTTTCGTTTCTTTCCGGTCAGGAATTCAGCACCTCTTTTGCGGATGCGAGCACTCCTGCCAGGCTCTGAATTTCGGCAGGGATGATGATCTTCGTCGCCTTGCCGTCCGCCGCCTTCTCAAAGGCTTCCAGCCCTCTCAGCTTCAGCACTGCCTCATCGGCTCCCGCCTCCCGGATGAACCGGATGCCGTCCGCCGTAGCCTGCTGCACCTTCAGGATGGCCTCCGCCTCACCTTCCGCTTCGCGGATCATCTTCTCCTTTTCCGCCTCTGCCCGCAGAATTGCAGACTGCTTCTCCGCTTCCGCCTCCAGAATGGCGGACTGCTTCTTACCTTCCGCCACAAGGATTGTAGACTTCTTCTCACCTTCCGCCCGCAGGATCGCTTCACGCCGTTCGCGTTCCGCCTTCATCTGCTTTTCCATGGCGTCCTGGATGGCCGCCGGAGGAATGATGTTCTTCAGCTCCACTCTCGTCACCCTGATGCCCCAGGGATCCGTTGCGACGTCCAGAGATGCACGCATCTTGGTATTGATGGTTTCTCTCGAGGTCAGCGTCTGATCCAGCTCCAGATCACCGATGATATTTCTCAGGGTGGTCGCCGTCAGGTTTTCAATCGCCATGATGGGATTCTCCACACCGTAGGTATACAGCTTGGGATCCGTGATCTGGAAAAACACCACCGTATCGATCCGCATGGTCACATTATCTTTTGTAATCACGGGCTGCGGCGCAAAATCCACCACCTGCTCCTTCAGGTTAACCTTCCGGACCACCTTGTCAATGATGGGAAGCTTTACCTTCAGGCCCACGCTCCAGGTTCCCTGGTAGGCGCCGAGGCGCTCCACCACAAAGGCCTGTGCCTGCGGCACGATCTTAATGCAGGAGGCCAGAAGCACGATAATCAGTATCAGAATAATCAGCAGTATAATCATCTCATTCCCCTTCCTTTCTTTCCTCCACAATCAGCTTCACGCCGCTGATCGCACAGATGAACACCACTTTCCCCTTCGGGATCACCACATCGTCCTGCGTACTCCGTGCCGTCCAGTCCTGTCCCTTCACATTCACAAGTCCGGATGGCTTCAGATTGTCAATCTCTTCCTCCACCACGGCTTTCTTTCCGATCAGACTCTCCGCATTCGTCTTTACCCGGTCGTTGTTGAAATACCTGACTGCAAGAGGTCTGGTAAAAAACAGAAGGACTGCCGATACCACGATAAAAAGCGCAATCTGAAGGTACAGCGGCGCTCCAAAGGCCGCCGCGATGAGCGCGATGAGCGAGCCTCCGGCAAACCAGATGGTCGTCAGCCCCAGCGTGGCAATTTCTATCACAACCAGAATGATCAGAAGAACAAGCCAGAAAATAACCTGGTCCATATCCTTCACCTCACCTTCCGCCGGTACGGCTTTTCTTCGCTGTGTGGACCGTTTCCCTCCCAAAGCGGCCGTAACGCGGCTTTTCTCCATCATACTATAACAAAAAAAGATATTCAATCATTTTCTGCCGCAGGAAATGTAAAGAACAGGAAAAGACATTACCTCTTATCCGGCTTCCGGTCATAGATGCGGTCCGTTTTACGCAGCCTCCCACACATGAGTTCACCGTCAGGGTCATGCTCCTTCAGATTTTTCAACGCTAAGGTCCGGCTCCGGTTTGCATAACAGTACAGACAGCCATTGGGACAGGTATTGTAGGCTCCGATATCGACGCTTGCCATACAGCCGCAGCCATTTCTCTGCCCCTTGTCCTGTTTCAGGGAAAGCCCGCGGCCACAGGTCTGTTCCAGAAGCCTTTCGTCAAGACAGCCTCCCTTTTCAATGCCGTACTCCTGCAGATCCCAGCTCTCGCAGCAGGTCTGCACCCGTATCCCGCAGGCTGCTGCCTCTTTCCCGATGATCTGCCCCAGCTTTCGAACCTGTTCCTCTCCGACCTCCTTCAGTCCCGTCCCTCTCAGCTTCGCATACAGATCCACAAAGCTGATCACCACCCGATCCGTATATCCGGAAAGCCTTTCACACATCCGCAGAAATGCCTCCCCATGGCGTTCCACAGTCCACTCTCCTGTGAGGAGGATCGGATCATACCGCCACACCATGCGGCCAGGGCCAATCCGTTCAGAGAGTTCAAGAAAATTGTCCAGAATCTCCTCTTTCTGCCGCAACCCTCCCTCCAGCTCCTTCCCATAAGGCGTGATGGTATACTGAAAGCAGTACGGATAACCCATCTTTTCGATTTCTCCCAGCCTTTTCATCATCGGCCCCGCATCCCTGGTCCAGAACGCGATGCAGTCCACTGTCTCCGGATTCAGAGGAACACGGCTGATCTGTGAGGCGTTCATGGGATTTCTTACAAGCACGTATCCGGCATGCAGGCGGTTTACGAACCATTCTGAATACCAGCAGGGAATATCAGTTCTTCTCGATGCGGACAAAATCATATTCTTCTCCCTTCTCCGCCAGCCCCATAGCAAAAAAATCCCGGCAGCTTTGTTCTCTAAAACGACACTGCCAGGATTTCCTTCCGATTAAATTCCTATAATGCTGACCGCATGCATGTAGGCGTCAGAACCATAGGCACAGGACACGACGATCTGCTTTCCCCGGACCAGCGCCCTGCAGTTGGTCATGCTGCTTAAGGTATCCAGCTTCAGTTCCATCATTCCGCCACTGGTACTCAGATAAAGCACATTTTCATTGGACTTTCCGTCCACGGTTCCCACCACGGTCACAGTGGAACCGGTATTCACACTCGCCTGAGACGTGCTCTCTTTCTCTCCCACAATGCGTGAGGCATGCTGCCAGGCGTCCGATCCCCGATAGAAGGAAACGGTTACCTGCCTGCCCGGTACCAGAACCCTTCCGTTCGAAGTATCCGTGCTGTCATCGATCACGATCTGCATCACGCCGCCGTCCGTGGACAGATACAGAAGATTATCTTTCGTCTGATCCGTCACCTTTCCTGTCACAGTGGTAACGGACACCCCGTTTACCACCTCCGTTGTCACCTTTGACGTGTTCGCGTCAGAAATACTCACCGCATGCAGCCAGGCGTCAGACCCTCTTGCACAGGTGACCTGATATTCCTTTCCCGCCACGAGTACAGCAACTCCGTTCAGACTGGTGGTTGCATCCAGCTTAATCTGCATCTCCCCCTGCGCCGTATTCAGATACAGGATATCCTCTCGGGTTTTATCCCCGATTTTTCCCGTCACCGTAACAGAGGTGGAATAATCGATGGTACTCGCTTCCGCCGGTGTGCTGGTGGTAATTTTCGCAGCATGCAGCCAGGCGTCGGAACCATAGGTCACATCCACATAGATTTCTCTTCCGGGAAACAGAACCTTACACGCGCTGGCATCCGTATTGGAATCCAGCTTAATCTCCATCCTGCCCTGCGCTGTGGAAAGCAGCAGCACATCTTCCGTGGTTCCGGACAAAACCGTTCCGTATACTGTGGCGATCACCTCCGCTGCCCTGACCTGCAATGCCCCGGCCGGCAGGAACGCCGTCAGAAGCATGAGGCTGACCAGCAGAGCCGCAGTCATCTTTCTGCCCTTCTTCATACGCATAAACCTTCCTCCATCCTTTGTAATCTTACAGGTTAGGTTCATCATATAATATTTATCCGGGAAAAGCAACTGCTTTCGGTCTCCGCTCTTATCCTCTCACATCCAGAAACTGCGCCTGCCCGTGGATTTTCATCAGGACGGAATCCGCCGGAACAAAGATACAGTCACCCCTGAAGAAACTGATGGATTCTCCTTCTCCAAAGGTGATACTTCCACACCCGTCGGTACACAGAAGGACACGGAAAGATGCGCCATCCGCCTGATAGTCCACCAGTTCCCTGCAGCGCTCAGTGTTGACCAGCATGCGGTATACTTCAAAATATCTGCAGCGGCACAGAAGCTCTGAAGCGCAGCCCCGGCGGTATTTCAGAACACGAAGCGGCTGTCTGGGCTCCGCGCTGGCCTTCAGGTCCGCCACCTCCAGCGCCTTATCAATATGAAGCTCACGCCTGTTTCCATTTTTATCAACGCGGTCATAATCGTACAGGCGGTAGGTCAGATTGGAGCTTTCCTGAATTTCCGCCACCAGGATACCCGCGCCGATGGCATGGATGGTTCCCGCCTCAATATAGAACAGGTCATTCTTTTTCACCGGCACCTTCTGCAGATACTTTTCCACCGTACCGTCCCCGATGCTCCTTCGAAGCTGCTCCTTAGTCACATCATGATACAGGCCGTATATCAGCTTCGCATCCTTTCTGGCGTCAAGCACATACCACATCTCCGTCTTTCCCAGCTGTCCGTTCTCATGCTCTCTTGCATAGGCGTCAGTGGGATGGACCTGTACGGAAAGATCTTTTTTGGCGTCGATCAGCTTGATCAGGATCGGGAGCTCTCCTCCGGTCTCCGGAGACGTTCCGGGTGCCGGAGACATATCCGGCATACCCTGCGTTCCGGGGCGCGTACCGGGCACTCTCGGATGGGTGCCAAGATACTCCGGGTGTGCCTTCAACACCTCTCTAAGGGTCCATCCGGCGAATCTGCCGCCTGCCACCGTACTGGGTCCATCCGGATGGGTGGAACACTCCCAGGTCTCCGCCAGAGGACTCATGTCGATCCCCTTGGAAAAATCGTCGTTCAGCCTGCTCCCGCCCCAGAGATAGTCCTTACCGGCAGGCTTGAGAAGAAAGGGCTCCGGCTTCTTTTTATTTTCATTCATCTTCAAGCTCATATTTCTGTTTGTCATGGACAGAAATCTCCCTGCCGAGCTGTACCTCCACCAGCTTCAGCTCATCCTTCGCAATGATTGTATGGCGGCATCCGGCCTGCATCGTGATCACGTCGCCTGCCTTTACCTCCTGCTCCATGCCGTCCACAATCGTCCGGCCCGTGCCGGAGATCACAACCCAGACCTCGTCCCGGTACCGATGGCTGTGGTAATTCATCCGGTGACCCGCCTTCAGCGTTACCCTGATGGTCAGGCTCTCTTCCTCCACGTCCATCACCCGGAAGCTGCCCCAGCTTTTCTCCGCGAACATGACCTGCTGGTCCAGCTGATCCACAAATGGCTTAATATAGGAGCTCTGTTCCTTGTCGCTTACCAGAATTCCCTCCGGCGAGGCGGAAATCACCACATCATGAAGGCCCATGGCAAGCACCGGCACATTCAGTTCATTGATCACATGAACATTTTCACAGGTCTCGTTCATGATGGCGTCTCCGACGCTGTTTTCCTCCATCGCCTCCGTCAGTGTATTCCAGGTACCAAGATCCTTCCACTGGCCCGAAAAACGCATTACCTGAATCTTCTTTTCCTTTTCCGCCACCGCGTAGTCGAAGGAAATGCCGGACACCGTATCATACCGCGCAAACAGGTCATGATAATCGGTAAAATCCATCCGCTCATGCGCTCTCTCCAGCACATACTGAAGCCGGAAAGCGAACACGCCGCCGTTCCAGAGGGCGCCGCGGCGGATATATTCCGCTGCGGTAACCGCATCCGGCTTTTCCTTAAAGGTGGAAACGGAAGCGATTTTTCCACCGCTTTCCGGAATAATGTAGCCGTATTTCTCAGAAGGATAGGTAGGCTCAATCCCCATCAGCACCAGGTTTGCCTCCCCTTCTGCCGCCAGCCTTTCCAGCTCTTTAAGCGCCTCAAAATAGTCGTCCTCCACATAAGGATCCACCGGACAGACCACCACAACCTCCTGTGGATCAATCCCCTTCACATCCGTCAGATAAGCTGCCGCAAGCGCAATCGCCGGAAAGGTATCCCGACGGCAGGGCTCCACGGAAATGCTCACGTCCTCTCCCAGCTGATTGTGGATGGCGGAAACCTGCGTTTTGCTGGTAGCGATGGTGACGGAAGCAGACGGATCCGCCCTTTTGATCTGGCGGCAGACACGCTGCACCATGGACTCATAGTTACCGTCCTCTGTCCGAAAAATCTTGATGAACTGCTTGGAACGGACGTCGTTTGACAGCGGCCACAGCCGCTTGCCGGAACCGCCCGACAATAATACGATGTTCATACAGCCTCCCTCCCGGAGCACCGGGACTCCGGAAGTCCGATGCTCCGGCCGGCCGCGGCCAAACCTTCCGCGGCCGGCTGATTCCCGATGTCCCGGAAAAATCATTTTTCCAAAAATTATCCTTCCGGTTATCTTTCCGCCCGCATGGGATTATTCAGGAAATCCTCGTAGGACAGGCGGATGCCGTCCTCCAGCTCAGTCTTATATGTCCAGCCCAGGGCCGTCGCCTTGCTCACATCCAGAAGCTTTCTGGGCGTTCCGTTGGGCTTCGTGGTATCCCACTCGATCTTTCCTGTATAGCCGACCACCTTCGCCACCAGCTCGGTCAGTTCCTTTATGGTCAGCTCCTTGCCCGTCCCGGCATTCACCGTCTCGTTTCCGCTGTAATTGTTCATCAGGAACACGCACAGGTTTGCCAGATCATCCACGTACAGAAATTCCCGCAGCGGAGAGCCGTCGCCCCAGCAGGTAACGGTGTCCTTTCCCTCCACCTTCGCCTCATGGAAACGGCGGATCAGGGCAGGCAGCACATGGCTGTGGGTAGGATGATAGTTATCATTGGGCCCGTACAGGTTGGTGGGCATGACGCTGATATAGTCCGTGCCGTACTGCCGGTTCAGATACTCGCAGTATTTCAGTCCGGAAATCTTCGCCAGCGCGTAAGCTTCATTGGTCTTTTCCAGCTCGCTGGTCAACAGGCAGCTTTCCGGCATCGGCTGGGGAGCCATGCGCGGATAAATGCAGGAGCTTCCCAGAAACTCCAGCTTTTTGCAGCCGTTCTGCCACGCGGAATGAATCACGTTCATTTCCAGGATCATGTTGTCATACATGAAATCCGCAAGCGCCTCCTGATTAGCCACGATGCCGCCCACCTTCGCGGCCGCAAGAAACACGTATTCCGGTTTCTCCCCGGCAAAAAAGGCTTCCACCGCATCCTGACGGCACAGATCCAGCTCCTTGTGGGTGCGGGTGATGATATTGTTATAGCCCTGACGGTTCAGCTCCCGCACAATGGCGGAGCCAACCATGCCGCGGTGTCCCGCCACGTAGATTTTCGCATTTTTTTCCATCATAATAATTATCTTCTTTCTCTCTGAAGTCAGCAGGCGTTTTCCCGTTCGCCCGCATCCGTTTCTTCGTTGTGTTCTTTCGCTTTTTTCCTTACACGCTCTTCATTGCCTTCTCGCGTTTTGCCAGCATGCGGTCATGCTCCGCCATGATTTTCACCAGCTGTTCATAGCTGGTCTTCTGCGGATTCCATCCCAGCACGGTCTTCGCCTTGGTGGGATCGCCCCAGAGATTGTCCACATCGGTGGGACGGAACCAGGCCGGATTCACGCATACCAGCATCTTTCCGGTCTCGGCGTCATACCCCTTTTCATCCAGTCCCGTACCTTCCCAGCGGATGGTGATGCCGTTGGCTGCAAAAGCCTTCTCCGTAAAATCGCGGACCGTATGCTGCACGCCGGTGGCGATGACAAAATCCTCCGGCTTTTCCTGCTGCATAATCAGCCACATGCACTCCACATAATCCTTCGCATAGCCCCAGTCACGCAGGGAATCCATATTTCCAAGCTCCAGATGATCCTGCAGTCCTTCCGCGATCCTGCCCGCCGCCAGGGTGATTTTTCTGGTGACGAAATTTTCACCGCGGCGCTCGGACTCATGGTTGAACAGAATGCCGTTTACCGCAAACATACCATAGGCCTCCCGGTACTCCTTCGTGATCCAGAAGCCGTACTGCTTCGCCACCGCGTAAGGGCTGTAGGGATGAAACGGCGTGGTCTCTTTCTGGGGAACCTCCTCCACCTTGCCGTACAGCTCGGAGGTGGACGCCTGATAAACCTTCGTTTTCTTTATCAGTCCAAGCAGACGGACCGCTTCCAGCACGCGCAGAACGCCGATTGCGTCCACTTCTCCGGAATACTCCGGCACATCGAAGGAAACCTGCACATGGCTCTGCGCGGCCAGATTATAAATTTCATCCGGCTGCACCAGGCCGATGATGCGGATCATGGAAGAGGAATCCGCCAGATCTCCGTCATGCAGCGTGATCCTGTCCAGGATGTGCTCGATACGCCCCGTATTGGCGCTGGAAGCCCGGCGGGTGATGCCATGCACCTCATAGCCCTTCTCCAGAAGGAACTCCGCCAGATAGGAACCGTCCTGTCCGGTGATACCCGTTATCAATGCCACTTTCTTCGCATTCTCACTCATTATCCATAACTCCTTGTCTTACCGTTGTTTCTTTCTATTTTTCCCGTGTTACCTGCAACACATGTAATTTTACTCCAAACTGCCGTGGAAAAGAATTACAGATCGTAAGAAAAAGGTTGCACAATATTGGGTTTACAAATGAGGCGTGAACTGCAGCAGCTTTCCTTCAGAAGTCTCAGGCATCTCCCTTCCAGCTTTTCCGGAATTTGCTGGGGCTTACGCCCTCCACTTTTTTGAACAGTCTGCTCAGATAGGCCGGTTCAATCTGAAGCTCCGCCGCAAGGGACTCCGCCGTCCGGTCCGTAAAACGAAGCTGCTGTTTCACCCAGGTCACCCGCATCTGGTTAAGATAAGCATTCACTGTAACTCCATACCGGTCCTTGAAGAGAGTGAGCAGATAATATTTATTGATGAAAAAACGGGATGAAAGATCATCCAGAGTTATTTTTTCCCGGAAGTTCTCATCCAGATATTCCTTTACCCGCTGAACGTTCACTGTCATATCCACAGGGACATCCTGAGATGTATCTTCGGATGCTTCAGCCGAATTCATGCCGGAAATCCGGAACGTGTCCCCGGCCAATTTCAGGCCCCTTTTCGTGGCCCCGGATCTTCCAGGCACCTTTTTCCTGGTGTCCCAGGCGTCCTCCATAAGCAGAATCAGCAGAGAGGACAACTTTTCCTGAATCCGCATATCCCGGACATAATCCGCAGAACCGGCGATCTGAAAGAGTTCCGCCAGAATGGACCGATAGTTTTCCGGATGTACCGGACGAAATACCGGCCTGCCGCCCCGCTCCTGATATTTCCGATAAATGGCGTTCATGTTTGGTCCATAAAAATGGCACCACTGCAGAGACCAGAGAATGGAGGACGCGGGCCGGCCGCTTTTGGCAAAGCAGCTGCCTTCAATTGCATGTCCACTGTCCGGTATCCGGTCTTTTGGAGCCATCCCGCCATCCGGCATTCCCGTTTCATGACTGTAGGGTTTTCTGCAGTCGATGAACACACAGTCTCCGGCCCGAAGTTCATGAATACCGCCTTCATAGATCAGCCTTCCCACGCCGGATAGAACCGTAAAAAACAGGCAGGAATGAAGCCCGGACCGCTCGCTCTTATGGGGATGCAGGGCCTGAAGGGTGCCTGTTTCCTGCAAATGGAGCAGGCTGGAGCGCGCAAAGGCAGAAGGAGTATAGATAATTCTGCTGGAACGCACTGTATCTGTATTGTTGGTACTGAATAAGCTGTCCATCGGCTTCCCCCTTCCTTCAACATTTCGATATTATTCCATATTTTTGAAAGTCCTAAGTATACATCATAAGCATACAGCATGCCGCAAATCCCCGTTGCGATGCCCCAGGCATAGCTTCCTAAACACACTCTGCCTTTCATGACTTCACTTTACCATTAAGCCATAAAGCCGTCAAACAAAAGTTGGATTGCAAAAGGCAAGTGTTTGTACAGGACCTGTTCCACGAGCACTTTTCACACTTCATGCACAATAAGGGGGTAACTGCGGAAGGGCTCTGTTTTTAACGCAGGGGCTCTGCGCCCCGCCCCGATTCTTTTTAACAGCGAGATGAAAAAAGCTGCCATTCTCTGACATTACAGCAAACGGCAGCCTGTTTTCTGAAGCTTATGTATTTATAAATGATAATAGTCCTCTACCAACAGGCAGAACATGGAATCTGCCCAGGCAAACCAAGGTCTGGTAAAGCACTCCGGATTGTCCGGGTCAAAGCCCTCATGCATATGACCAGTGCCTGCATTAGTATTTTTCAATACCTCCAAAATTGCAGCTTTTTCCTTATTACTCGATGCGGTCAGCCCCTGTACAATCAGTCCTATATGCCAGACATACCCGTCCGGCGTATGCGGGCTTCCGATTCCTGCCGCATATTTTCCCTGAAAATAGTATGGATTTTGAACGCTCAACAGAAATTTTCTGGTTTCCTGATACAGCGGATCATCTGTTTTGCAGAAGCCATACCAGGGAGCACCAAGGAGACTGGGAAGATTCGCATCATCCATCAGATTAAAGCGGCCCAGCCCATCCGTTTCATAGGCATATATATTCTGTCCGGCCGGTCCTTTTGTCACCGCATACCTTCTGATTCCATCCTCAATCTCACCCTCAAGCGCTTTTGCTCTTTCCATAAGATTTTCAGGTAACGGAAGCTTTTCCAGTCTCTTAAGCACGCTGGCGGCAAGCATATTGGAAGGAACCAGATAATGAAAACGGCATGCATCGTCACTCGGCCGGAACCCGGACCATGTCATCCCCGTATAGCCGACAGGTGATCCCTTTCCTGCATTTTCCAGCGTTTCCGTGGTAATTTCACTGTCCCGTTCAAACACGTAGTCTGATTCTGCCGCATGGTTCTGTTCCTTTTTCCAGACTTCAATAACCGCTTCCAGTGCCTTCAGAACCTGTTCGGTCAGAATTGTCTCATCTTTACTTTTTTCATAATAGGCCTCCAGAAGAAAAATTGGAAAGGCCAGCGAATCCACCTCATATTTTCTTTCCCAGATATATGGCCCCATCCTGGTATGATCTTTTTTATAACAGGCAAAATCTCCATTTCTGTTGAACGCGTTCGCGTACGGATCGATCAGAATCAGCTCCGCCTGTTTCCGAATCAGACCTCTGACAGCCCGTCTCACTGTATCATCCCCAAGATGTCTCAGATATGGTAAAACCTGCATGGAACTGTCCCGAAGCCACATTGCTTCAATATCGCCTGTTATGATGTAAGTCTTTTCCTCCACTTCCAGGCTGAGAGTTGTTTCCCATGTGCATTTGAAGCAGCTCCGGTACAGTTTTTCGATTTCCCTGTCCCGGATGCGGCCGCAGTCTTCTTCCAGCTTTTCCAGCATGTATTGTGTCAGCTCCATGCGCACCTGCACTCCTTTCCATAATCTTTTCATTTTACTGGTGTCTCTATACGTTACAGCCTGAAACAGTATCTCTCCATGCCGGAGGCGCCATGTCCTCTTCATGTCTGAAAGGCAAAACGGCATTCTCCAGTTCTTCAAGTCTTTCTGTCGCTCCATCACAATAGGCAAGAAGCCTTTTTGAAGCGAACGACATACGCTGCAGCAGGCCGCCCATCCGTATCTGTATTACATCCAGGCCAAATATTTTGTTTTCCTTCTGCCAGCGCTGTTCAACTTTCACCAGGAATCGTTCTCCGCTCTCCTTCATTCGCGGAAGACAGTTTTCCGCAAGCTCTCTCAATTTTTTCCTGTCCTTTTCCGCGTATGCCTTACGCACTTGAATCCCAAAAACACTTTTATCAGCCAGGAGTCTGCACAACTCTTCCTCCAGTTCAAACAGATATCCATATCCTCCCGCTGCTCCTTTCAGCCCCGACAGTTTTTGGGCACACACTTCAAAATACTTCCCATATTCTTCTGAAATATGCGCATCGAACAATCCCCCCAAAACATCCTGATATAGAAGATATTTCACAGGGCTCACGCCACAGCTTCCAGGTTCCGGATTATGCGGTGTAAGCACCGGCCTTCCCAATTCCAGAAAAGCCGTATACGAAGCCCCCACACAGGTCGTAAAACGCTTTTCCAGCATGTCTTCATTCGTCCCTTTTCCATAGGAAAGCTCTGCCCACTGCTGCAGTCCCGGAAGAGCCGAAAACAGAGAGGTTTCCGTCCCGTCATCGCCCCATGCGGTTATTATAATCGTATGAATTCCATTTTTAACGCAGCTCTTCCATGCAGCAGGCGCAATACGGCGGCTGTAAAAAGAATTCGGGCAAAACCCTGTCCATGTCCACACACCACCGGCAAACGCGATATTATCCGTAAGCTGCTTGTGGCTGCCGAGCATTTCATCATATCTGTCCGTTTCCAACGAATAATAATCCCAATAGACCAGGGTAAGTTCCTTCGGTATTCTGTTGGCCACCTCAAGGCTCAGGTCAACATTTCCCGCATAATATTCTCCTCCGCAGGCAAGCCGGAAAAACATATCGCTCCACATCATCGGACAGTACCCATATTTTCGGGCGATCTCCCATACACGCCGAAAGTGATTCAACATGATATCCATCCGATTTTGAAAGCCGTGCTTCTCCAAATATTTTCCCAGTCCCAGAGCGTGCGCTTCATCCATTCCGATATTGATTCTTCTGCTCGTCAACGCCTCAGACATAGCCGCAAACATCTTATCTATCAGCTCATATGTCTTCTCTTCTTCCGCGAGAAGAATATACTCACAGTCTCTGATATCCTCATATGCCTGCCAGTGCAGAACCCGTTCCAGATGAGCCAGCGTCTGAATACATGGAATCACTTCCATTCCAAACAGAGCTGCGTAGCGATCTATTTCCCGAAGTTCTTCCCTGCTGTATCTCCCCCTCTGATATCCAAAATAAGGTTCCCCTTCGATACAATAGGTATCTTCTGTATAAAGCTGTATCGCCCGATAACCCATAAGGGCCAGATGGCGTATCATCTGCCTGATTGCTTCGATTGTAAGAACGCCATTTCTGGAACAGTCAAACATTACCTGCAGGTCTATTCCTCCGTTTTCTGAAAAGCCACCTTCTTCTTCCAACGCTCTTCCAAGCCCTCTCCATTTTTCACATTCTTCGCTATATTGTATCGTCCATATTTTCCCCTCTTTCAGGCATGCGAGTCCGCTTCCTTTTTCAAATCGGAGGACCCTGATCTCATCCGAAAGCGTCCCTTCCCCATTTGCGCTTTCCTCTGCCCCGAGCAGATCAGCAAGCTGCCTGAACGCTTCCTTTTCCTTGTCCGTTATATTTTCCAGACAAAACCTGTATTTCATCCTTTCTTCTCCCTAAAGCATGATCACCTGTGGTTTTGCATTCCACGCCTTTATCTGAAGGCGCTTTCCGTGAATATTTCCTTTTTCAAAATACAGACAGCAGGCTTTTCGGCTGCCGGCATTCAGGCAGAACGCATTATCCGAGAAGAATACATCCTCATCCTGTACAGACAGCATTACATCCTGTACATAACTGTCTGTTTCCACATTGACAAGAACTCTGTTATTCCCTGCCTCAGAGACAGAAACTTTCAGTTCTGCCTCCGGCATCTGCACCCGATTAAAATCCCCTATCTGAAGCGGCATGTAACGGTTTTCCAGTTTTCTTCCATCCATTTCCAGCTCTGCATAGATAAAAGTTTTCTCAGGTTCCAGCTGATCCATTTCCTTCTGATCAATCAGCATCAGCCTCGTTGCTGCATCTGCCTCTATCTCTGCTTTCGCCCCTTTCCGCCAAAGCACTTCTCCTCCCCAGGAAAGCGCAGATACAGTCAGGTCTCCCAAATATTTCCTCAATGTCTCATTACATCCATATACACCCAGCCCTTCTGCCTCCTCACGAAAAGCGAGGATTACATCCTCATATGCTCTCTTAGCATAATAATAAGCCAGCTTCGGCCGCCGCATGAAATCGATCGAAGACATCATCGTGGGAAAAAGCATATTCTCTCGATTTGGAGCCATCGGATCATTAAATTTCCAGTACAGAGATCCCCCGCAAATCCCCTTCAGGGAACGCAGATATTCAATCCAGTATTTTAATGCCTGCGCATGCGTATACTGAGTCAGATATATAATCTCTTCTTCCGTTCCATTCTCTCCGATTTCTGCCATCCAGGACAATTCTCCCAGCCATGGATTTCTGAATAAATCCAGCTTTTCGCCAAAGAAATTGAAAACGTAATAAGACTCTTCCACAGGAAGGCTGCTGAATCCATACTCACTCATGAATCTCGGTTCAAATTCCAGCAGCTTCTTATAATAGTACTCACTTTTCCGATCAAAACGGGTAAGATATACATGCATATCCCCCTGCAGTGGTGAATTAGGGTCATCTCCTCCCTCTTCCTCTTCATAAGGGCTACAGGGCGAACTGATCAGGAACGGCCTGTACGGATCTTCCTTTTTAACCGCATTTTGAATGCCCACCCGATTTACCCGATTCTCTCGGAAATGCTCCTGGAGGTCATACCACCAGTACGCCTGGTCCAATTCATTATCTGCCGACCACATAACCAGAGACGGTCTGTTGTAATACCAGTCTATCACCTCTGATGCTTCCTCTTCGACCTCCTTCAGGAACTCATCATCCTGGGGGAAAATTCCACAGGCAAGCATAAAATCCTGAAAAATCATAATTCCATTTTTATCGCACAGGTCAAAGAAATAATCCGGTTCATAGATACCACCGCCCCATACCCGAAGCATACTCAGATTGGATTCACAAATCCTCTTTATATAAAAATCGTAGTCTTCCTTTCTTATTTCACTGTACACACAATTTAACGGCACCCAGTTGGCTCCTCTCACAAAAAGAGGCCTACCGTTTATCTCCAGAAGGAACCGTCTTCCTCCCTGTTCCATCTTTTCCTGATGAAGGATTACTGTCCGGATACCAAAATTCAGCGTCCGCTCATCTACCCTGCACCCATTCTCATACAAAATGACAGCCGCCTCATACAGTGCTGCTTCCCCATACGGCCGCGGCCACCATAAATGCGGTTCGGGAATCACTATTTCCACTTTACCCGGTTCTGAAATTTTTCTGGCAACCAGTTCATTTTTCCAGAAAAACAGAATTTCCGCTTCCAGTCTCTCATTTTCATTTTTGTATGGCCGTGCCGAAACATCCGCTTCCAGAATTGCTCTGCCGTCTGCAATACTTACTGTTCTGAAATGAACCTTTTTAAGAACGGCATGTGATCTGCTGTCCAGATATACCCCTTTCCAGATTCCTGCCGTCAGACAATGCCCGCAAAAATCCCATCCCCAGTTCATCTGTGATTTTCTCAGAAGCATCCTGGTGGTATCGTCTTCAGGATAGATTCCTGTTCGATCCATTCCCTCTGTGCTTTTTACCGGCGAAAGAATTTTGACGGCCAGCGTATTATTACCGCCATAATTCAGCAGTCCTCCCACATCAAACCTGTATGTCCGAAACATATTTCCGGTGTTCCCCACACATGTTCCATTCAGCCATATTTCCGCCAATGTATCTACGCCTTCCAGGCAAAGCGTATTTTCTTTTTCCCGAAGGTCTTCCTCACAGTAAAAGTCCTTTACAAAAAGCCAGTCGCTTTCGTCGATCCATCTTTCACGATCAAGATTTTTCCCAAGATAATACCCGTCAATCAGCCCATACTGCCTCAGGGCCGTCCGCACATCGCCGGGAACCCGGATATCAAGATATCCCGCCGGATAAAAATCGTCCCGGAACACAAATGAAATATCTGTCCCAAAATCCAGCCTCTTCAGCTTATAATTGCCATTTAACCCCATCCTTTTCATTTTTCCCTCCAAAACAGGGGAAACTATAAAGAAATAGTTTCCCCCGTGAGTCTATCTCCTGACGTTCTATTTAGTTCTGCGCTGCCAGATGTTCATCAAGCTGTCTCTGATACTCTTCAATAACAGCATCAATTCCTGCCGCTTTCAAATTTGCCAGAGCGCTTTCATATCCCTCTTCGTAGGAAATAATACCCAGCTTAATCGGATATACACTCGCCTCCACCTGCGCAAGACAGTTCGCGTATTCATTTGCCACATTTGTTGAATCAAAGACAAAGTTCAGCACCACGCTGTTTTCTGCGTCCGGCTTCTCAACGCCCATAATCTCAATGAATTTATCGAACGTTCCCACCTCATAACGTTCATATTCCATATTTCCGATCATCCAGTCTGCATTAAACTCAAAGTCAGGAATTAACTTCTTATACAGGCCGTCTCCTCCGTCTTCCCAGGTCAGTCCTTCTACTCCATAAACTACCAAATCGTAATTCTCCTGAGAAGAATACATCCATTCCATAAATTTCACAGCTTCTGCAGGATGTGTGCTGGTAGAAGATACTGCCGTATCATTTCTGAAAGACATGGGCCGGAATGAAGGCGCATCAGGATTCAGATAAATGGTATCCAGCTCAGAACCGGGAATTCTTTCCTGCCATACTTCTTCCGTTCCCCAAAGCTGACAGCCGTCAACCCAGATGAAATTTCCTGTCAGCATGGTATCCCATGATGAGAAAGACGGGGACAGCACATCGTCCGGAATATAGCCTCTTTCATAACAGGTACGGAAAAAGTCTGCCGTCTGTTTAAATTCATCCGTTTCAATCCAGTTCCTTACGTTACCTTCCTGGTCAATGTAAATCAGATCATTCTGCACAGTAAACGGATAAGTATCCAATGTTCTGAAAAGCCAGGTAAACGGCTCTTTATACATGGGAATAATAACAGGAGCAGAAGTTCCATCCCAGTTTTCCGTAAAGACTTCTGCCATTTCCAAAAGATCATCCATCGTCTTTGGATCATCCAGACCGTACTCTTCCAGTTTTTCCCTGCGTATTGTAATACAGCAGGCCTGATCAGCATTTTCCGTCCAGTTAGCAGGAATGGTATATATCTCTCCATTCACTGTGGCAGCATCCCACATCCAATCCGGAATAATACTCTGAAGCACCTCACTCTGCTTCACATACTCTGTAATCGGCTGAATTCCTTCTGTTCCAATATAAGTCGTAAAGGACTTCTGATCCTCCATGACGGCCAGCAGATCAAATTCCTCACCTGCCGACAGCATCATATTCACTCTGTCTGAAAATACGTCCGACGGAACATACATAATCTCCAGCTGTAACCCGGTACCATCAGCCGCCAGTTTTTCATTGATAGCGGCTACCAGCTCATCATTGTGCTCCACCTCCGTACCAGGGCGCAGATATTTGACCGTTACGGTCTCTCCGCTGTCCGCCGCCTCAGATTCCGCCTCTGCGCTTTCCGCTTCAGCGCTTTGTTCAGAAGCCTCCTGCACGGGCTCTGAAACCGCTTCTGATGCAGGCTCCTGTGCCGTCTGTCCGCATCCGGCAAGCAATACTGCTGCCATAAGACCACCCAGCCATCGTTTTACCATTCTCCTTTTCATAGAAACCCTCCTTTATCATTTTGAAACAGGGGAATCATTTATTTCATCCCCGCTTTCATTACTATCCTTTAACCGAACCGATTATAAGTCCCTTAACAATATACTTCTGCAGGAACGGATATAACAAAATGATCGGTCCTATCGTAATTGCCGCCGTTGCCATCTGCAGAGATTTGGAGGGTGTGAAAGCACCTCCTCCCGCGATCCCCGAACTTTGCAGCTGCCTCATAAAGTTAAGATCTGACTGAAGCTTCATCAGATAATACTGAATCGGATATAATTTCGCATCTGATACCAGCATAATTGCATTCCACCAGTCATTCCAGTATGCAATTCCATAGAATAATGCAACAGTCGCCAGAATCGGCTTGCTCAGCGGAAAATATATTTTAAACGCGATCACCCCGTCGTTCGCTCCGTCAAGCTTGGCCGACTCCATCAGCGCCGATGGAAGCTGCTGCATATAATTTCTTACCAGAAACAGATTAAACGGACTGAAGATCAGATTTGGAATCAACAACGCCAGATAGCTTTCTGTCAGCCCCAGGTTATGGCACATAATATACCAGGGTACCATCCCTCCATTGAATACCATGGTAACAAAGAAAAACATTGATATTCCATTCCTGTACTGTACAGATGGATTGGCCAGAGAAAAAGAGGCCATAGCCGTCACACAGGTGGCAAGAATCGTTCCAATCACAGTGATTCCAACAGAATTTGCATAACACCGGAATACCTCTGTTCCATTTTCAAACAGCATTTTATATGCTTCCAGTGACCATTGCGACGGGAAAAAGGAATACCCATTCCGGACAATTTCTTCCTCAGCCGTAAACGACACCACGACAACCAATACCAGAGGAAGCAGACAAAAACACGCTGCCAAAGTAACCACTATACAGATCAGAAATTTTCCTATCGTAAGTTGCTTCATATTCTTCATCAAAACAGCGCTCCTTCCGAAAATTTCTTCTTTGCCAGGTAATTGGTTCCCCATACGCATATAAATCCCATGCACGCCTGAAACAGGCTGATTGCCATCGCCTGGGAAGGGCTGCCTATTGTACGCATAGTGCGGAAAACATAAGTGTCTATTACATCTGTCGCATTATAAAGAACCCCGTTGTCTCCTACAATTGCGTATATCATTCCAAAATCTCCGTAGAACACCTTCCCTACAGCCATAATCGTAAGCATAACCACCGTGGGCAGCAGCATCGGAATTGTAATGTAACGGCACATCTGCCATCGTCCCGCGCCATCTATCGCAGCCGCTTCATAGATCTCTTCATCAAAGCCGGTAATAGCCGCAAGGTAGATTACCATCTGCATACCGAGATCTTTCCAGACTTTCAACACTACCAGAATCAGTGTCCAATACTTGGGCTGTACATAGAAATTGATATTTTCTCCGCCAAAAAACTGAATCACCTGGTTAACAATTCCATATTTGCTTCCAATCATGGCATCCAGAATATAACATACGATTGCCCATGACAGGAAATAAGGCAGCAGATAACATGATTGCGTAATTTTCTTAAAATGCTTCTGTTTCACCTCATTCAGCATAATCGCCAGAGCTACTGCGCAAAACATCGTAAAAGCAATAAACAAAAGATTCAATCGAATCGTGTTCAAAATAACTCTCGAAGCATCTTTAGACCTGAAGAAAAATTCAAAATTTTTTAATCCCACCCACTCGCTTCCTGTAATTCCTTTTTTGTAACTGTATTGCTGAAAGGCAATCACCATATAAGGAAGCGTACAATAGCCAAAAATAAAAGCATAAGCAGCAGCCGGAATCAGCATAATATACGAAACAGGATTTTTGGCTATATCCTTAATAATCGATCTCTTTTTCATCTTCAATACCATTTTCCTCATCGCGTAAGGAGCGTATATGGCGCAGGCTGTCATCCCACCATTAAGCCTTTACACAATTCCGCCATCCCCGTTAATAATCAGCATAACATTTTATCAGTTAAATTCGCATTAAATATTACCGCTTTTTCCCCGATTCTTTTAACATTTTCACCTTCATTTCTCATTTCTTTTTGATCATTTTCCCTGTTTTTTCTATCTCTAACCCTTTCTTTTTGTTTATATAGTTATAATATATAATTCCAGCCAAAATGTCAATATTAATTTTATATACTTTATGTTTTATATGTTTGTCATATTTAATATATTCTTTGTTGTAATCTGACAAAATCAAAAACAGCATTGGTTCAAATACCAATGCTGTTTTTAGCAACTGTTTTTCTTATCAATGGCCTCTTACAATCTGTGCATCCACATAAACCCTGTCTGTTATTTTCTCTCCTGCAATAAGCCGTGAAAGAATTTCAACCGCTTTTCTTCCTATCACTTCTTCATTCTGCCGTACATGCGTATATCTGTAGTCCCCATAAGTGGATAAAGGCCCGTCAAAACATGTAATAATCACGTCCTCCGGAACACGGATACCAATCTTTCTGCATACCATTTCCGTCAAGACCGCAATATCATATTCCGCCGCAATAACCGCTTCCACATCACGGTGCTTTTTCAGAAAACTTTCAATTCTCTCCGCATCATCACTCGTATTCTGGCTGCTCTTGCGATCTGGTATTGTACTCCTGATGGAATCCAGCATATAACCGGCAAACCCTCGTCCAGCCTCCTCCATACACGTACAGCACATACTCTGATATCCTTCAATTCTCTCCTGCAGGGAGGCAGCGTCAGTTTCCGGCGCAGTAAAAAAAGCCAGTTTGTGATATCCCCGCCCCAGAAGATCTCTGATAAGTTCCGCAATCGCCTTTTTGTTATCCGTTCCCACAAAAGGAACCGGCAGTCCTTCCAGATAACGGTCAACAAAAACAACAGGCATCCCTTCTCCCACCATCTTCAGGATTTCTGTATTATAGTGCTGACCATGTGTCGGCATCACAATCATACCATCCACTTTCAGCCTCAGAAGCGACTCAAGAATCTCTTTCTCGCGCCTCTGATCACCGCACGATCTCTCCACACAGAGATAATACCCACGCTTGTTCGCCTCTTCTATGACCGCTTTCAGCAATTCTATTCCAAAGCCAGCTGAGAAATCTTCCATCACAAGTCCAATTACATGGGAACGTGTTCCTGTATCGCCATCTTCCTGGGGTTCCGTATTATGCTTTCCCTCACTTAATCGTGCAAAACTTCCACGTCCTGGCCTTCTCACAATATAACCATCCTGAACCAGCATTCCCATAGCCTTCTGAATCGTGATCCTGCTCACTCCAAATTCTTCTGCCAGTATCTTTTCGGCCGGAAGTTTTTCTCCGGAGCGAATCTCCCCTGAACGAATTTTTTTCTGCAGGGCCGTATATACCGTCATATAAAGGCATTTTTCTCCCTCCATCAAGACTCCTCCATATCTGACATATTTGTTATGTTTTCCATAACTTTTCTTCATTTTAGCATATCAGACCGGTGGACGCAAATAATTTTTTTGCAGAAACGGCATTATGTCATACCTTCAGAAAATCCTCCCGCTTCGGGCTGAACACATCCACCAGCTTCCCCGCCTCCAGACAGACCGTGCCATGTACCGCGTCCGGAGGCATAAAAACACAGTCGCCCTTTGAAACAACCTGTGTCTCTCCCGCCACGGTAAATTCAAACTTTCCTTCGGCGACATAGGTCACCTGCGTATGCGGATGGGAATGTACATTTCCCTTCGCCCCCTTTTCAAAGGTGATCTCGCACATCATCACGTCATCGCTGTATCCCATCACCTTTCTCGTCACTCCGGGTTCACAGGGCGTGATGGAACAGTTTTCGTTTTTGATAAACATTTTTACCTCCAGTTCTTCCGCATAAACGTCGGATTAAAATAAAACTTTCTTCCATGCTATTCTACATACTGCGTCGAATTACTGCAAGCCTCATACTTCAGTTCAAAACCGGGACAGACCAGCGTATGCTCTGCAGCCATCAGTTTAACATCCGCCGCAAGGCAGCCTTTTTCAAATTCGGAAAAGCTTCCATTCTCCAAAAGGCTCCCGCAGATGCAGACCAGTCCCACCTGATCCGCATACAGCCGCTGTTCACAGTGAAAAAGCATATCGTCATGCGCCGTCGGTTCCGTACTGCACCAGATTCCGATATAGCTTTCGCCTTTCCGGCCAAACAGCCAGTTTCCTTCCCGTTTTGCCTCATCAAACGCTTTTTCATTCCAAAAAATATGCACAAAATGGATCGGATGGCTTTCCGGAATTTCATACAGTGCACCGAGCACATTTTGCTCCTGCCTGAGGGCGGGCATGATCCCGTTTCCATACCAGTATCCCGGTCTCACCTCGCTCTTCGCTTCACAGCTCTGGCCCGGATGATTGGCAAATACCACCAGATCCTGATCCAGAGCGGCATACCACATATGCTGCTGGTAGCCATAGACACCCGGTTCAAACTGCATGGTGCCGTGAAAGCATTCGTTCAGCGAGCGCGTATAATGAAAGCTGTTCTGCTCCTCCGGCCTCATGCTGTTTTCCCAGGCGCGGCTTATTCCATCTCTTCTGGGAGATTCCACGCTGGTGAGCATATAATCCTTCGTCCTGCAGATATCCACCCGTGCATTGGACGTGCTGTAGGAATGCCAGCCGGTCTGCTCCATAAGCGTTTTCATATCCTCCGGCGCCCGGTAACGGGATGTTGCAAGAGCAGAAAGCCATTCATTGTAAACCCACGGTGCCTCCGGATTTACATAATGCTCCAGCCCCTGTATATGCTGCAGCCAGGGATAAATCACATCCCGGTACACCCTTCCCTGCGGAGAAATTACCACATCCCGGAAAGTATGAACCGCTGCAGCATGCAGAATGATATCCGCCGCCTTCCAGGCCGGTTCCGCCAGTTCTACCTCCGCGAAGTCAATCAGATTCAGCAGCGCCGCGAAGGTGATTGCCGTATAGGGCCCGCTGTTGAATTCATCAAAGCCTTCCTCATCCATCCAGTATCGGAAGCCGAGCATGATTTAACGGATTTCCTTCTTTATCTCTTCATCCAGCTCGCAGGTTTTCATCAGCCGGACCAGACCGCAGGTCATGAAATCCGCGCAGTCCATCCTGCGCCCGATCTGCCTGAGCGTTACGCGGATTTCCTCCCTGTCCGACTCGTCCCGTTCCCCAAGCGCATACCTCGCGAGCAAGGGATACAGAGCAAAGCCATCGTTTTCTCCCCTGGTAATGGAGGTCACCTGCGCGATCTTTTCCAGTTCCTGCCTGGATATGCTCCCAATTTTTTCCGTTCCGGAACCGCTCTCCGGCTTCAGGAAGACCGGCTTCCGCAGCTCCATCCGTTCAAAACTCCGTTCCAGAGATCCATTTTCCAAAGGAAGCCGGACCGTAAAGGAAGCATAGTCCTCCAGACAAATTTCCTGCCGACCGCCCACCCTGCACACAACATGGGATTTTTCCTTTTTCCGGAAATCCTGATTTCCGGTATCATAGCAGATCACGCTTTCTTCTGGAAGGGGCACAGCAAAGAACAGCCTTTTCCCATCCAGAACAGCGGAAGCCAGAACCTCCTCCGCACGCACATAGGGTTCTGCGCCCTCTTCATCCGGAAGCTGCACCCGGATTTCTTCTCTGTGATTCACAAACTGAATGGCAAAGGATACTCTTGTATCCCGCACCCCAAGTGTCTGCAGCCTGACATACAACTCGTTCTCCCCTTTTTTCAGGGAAAACACAGCCTTTTTCCGGGTGATTGGCTTATAAACCGGTCTTTCAATGCGAGCAGCCTCTTCCCCGTTCAGCCATACATCAAGCGCTCCATAGCTCCAGACAAAAACGTCAGCCTCCAGATCCCGTTCCACAATCAGCTTCGTCGCTCCAAGCAGCTCCACCTTTCGAAGCTCCAGGCAGAAGCAGGAGTCATCTACAAAAATATTTCCGTTGGAGTAATAATACCGCCATGACTCTCCGATCGGACTTTCTTCACCAATACGAACGGGGCCTGACCGCTCCAGCGGCCCATGGTCCGCGATCAGTCCTCTCAGATACTTTTCATATCGGAGCTGATTGCTGTCTCTGTTACTGTTTTCAAATTTCTGTTCCCTTCGTCCTGCAACCAGATATTTTGTGATATATCCGTCCCGACTCAGTTCAAATTTCATATTTGACGCTGTCCCTCCATCCTTCCGTATTCTCTACAACTCTGCTTCATCATATATATCATATTTCCGCAAGCTCTGCATCCTTTATCCCTTCAATGAAGCAGCATTCTGAGAGAGGCGGGATCCCGTCTCCGGGTTCCCGCCTCTCTCTTAAAACTTTAATAAAAAACATGATTCCCAATCACCTGTCCGCTGCGGCCATTCACTCTTCTGAAATAGAGCTTATCTCCGACCGGCTCAGAACCTGCGATCGCTTCCAGAGCAGCCTGCCTGCAGGAGGCGCTGATATTTCCGGAACTGAGCGTCCTGCTCAGGCTTCCGTTTCGGACCGGGCTGAACTGCCCTGCCGCATAGATTACCTCTGTAATGGTATTCGGATGGTTTACGGATTCTACCCGGTTCATGACCACGTTTCCAACCGCTACCTGACCGATGTAGGATTCTCCGCCCGCTTCACACTGAATGAGCGCTGCGAGAAGATCATACTCCTGTCTGCTGACGCCCTTCTGAGCAAGGATCGTATCCACCATGGCAGCCTGTGCCACCGCTTCCGCAGCTTCCTGCGCCGCTTTGGCCGCAGCCTCCGCTGCCGCTTTCTGCGCTGCAGCCTGTGCTGCGGCAGCAGCTTCCTGCGCCGCCTTTGCCTGCACCGCCGCAGCCTCCTGCGCTGCTTTCACCTGCGCCTGAGCAGCCTCCTGCACTGCTTTGGCCTGCTCCTGCGCTGCAGCCTCTGCCGCCTTTACCTGGTTCTCAACTGCCGTTCTGGCAGCCTTCTGTATCTCTTCAGTCTGCTCTTTCGCACCGGTCTCTTCCGTTTCCATCACCAAAAGCGCTGCTTCGCTTTCCTGCATCGCATCTGTCTGCACCATTTCCACCTGCGCAGTCATCTGTCCGGAAGATTCCGCCGGTACAACACCATTTGCAAAAACGGTTGTTTCGCATGCCATTCCCAGAAATAACATTCCTGTGAACATTCCTGCAGCATGCTTCCACAGCCTTCTGCCGTTCGTGTTCATAGCAACCTCCATTCTGTCCGCTTCGCGGAAAATCTTCACATTTGTTACAAAATTATTAACAAATGTTACAATTGCTATAATAACAGCATCAGCTTACTTTGTCAACCCCAATCCAATCCCGGATTTTCGCAGTTTTTTGCTGTTTTTCAACAAAATTCAGAAATTACATATTTTGTAAAGCAAACATCAGGTTCGTTTTTCTAATCTTATTTTTTCATTATTTCGCTTTATTTTCCATTTTACGAATAAAAAAAATGTCTTTTTCGCTCATTCTTGTCTGCAAAAAAGACATTTTTCAGAAATATTTTTATGTTTTTTATTAATATATTACAAATATTACAGCCGTTGTTTTTTCGTCCGCCTACAGCTTTCGTGACTTTTCCACACAGGCGAGAACAGCATCCATCGCCGCAGCCCGAAATCCTTTTTCTTCCAGCGTCCGGACGCCCTGAATCGTGGTTCCGCCAGGCGAGCAGACCATATCCTTCAGCTGGCCCGGATGCATTCCAGTTTCAAGAACCATCCTGGCGCTTCCGAGAACCGCCTGCGCGGCAAGCTCACAGGCCTGTGAGCGCGGCATTCCCTCCGCGACGGCTCCATCCGCCAGAGCTTCGATAAACAGAAAGACAAAGGCCGGAGAGCTTCCGCTCACCGCGCTGACCACATCCATCAGCCGTTCCGGCACCATTACCGTCCTGCCGAAGCTGTCCGTTATCCGCTTTACTTCCTCTGCCGCTTCCTCTGAAATCCTGTCGGAGACACACATACCGGTGCATCCTTCTCCCACGAGCGCCGGAGTATTCGGCATGCAGCGGATCATGGGAACCGGAAAGCCGAAGCCTTTCTCAAACCATTCCATCGTTTTTCCCGGCGCCAGGCTGATCAGCAGCTTTTTCTGCCAGGCGTCCGCGCCCAGCCCCTTCAGCTCTCCGATCACCTCATCAAAAAACTGCGGCTTTACCGCCAGCACAACGATATCCGCCTGCTCCGCCACCCCGGCATTATCATTCAGGATTGTGATTCCCCAGGCATCCTTCGCCTTCTGTCTCGTTTTTTCGGTCTTTGCATTTCCCAGAATATTTTCCGGCTCCACCAGCTTCTTCCGAAGCATTCCGCCGATCATGGCGGAGGCCATGCTGCCGAGTCCGATAAATCCGATTTTTTTCTTCATTCCCACTCCTTTTCTGCCGCTGAAAGCGGCATCGCTGAAAGCGGCACTCTATTCCCAGGATGAAAACCCGCAGTTATCATCCGCCGTACCTTTGTCTTGCCGCTTCGTACATGAGAATTCCCGCTGCCATCGCCGCATTCAGGGATTCCACCCTGCCCGCCATGGGAATCCGGATATAACGGTCCGCCAGGGCCGCCGTCTCCGGCCGCAGGCCGTTCCCTTCGTTTCCTATAAAAAAAGCGGTTCCCTTCGTATAATCCGGCTCCGTATAGTTTACAGAGCCCTGCAGATGGGCCGCATAGATCCGGATGCCGGCCGCCTTCAGGCTGGCCGCCGTCTCCGGGATGGAGGGCACATAGGCAAAGGGAACCCGGTAAACGCTTCCCATGGTGGAACGGATTGTTTTCGGATTATAGATATCCGCGCACCCTCCGCTCAGAAGGATGCCGCGCACGCCCGCTCCCTCGCCGGTCCGCAGGATGGTCCCCAGATTTCCGGGATCCTGAATATCCTCCAGCACCATAATCAGCGGAGCCGTTCCGGAAAGGATATCCTGTTCCGAATAATCCTTTCTTCTCATCACGCAGAGGATCCCCTGCGGCGCCTCCGTATCCGACATTTTGGAAAATACCTCGTCTGATACTGTCTCATAAGACAGTCCGGCAAGCTTTTCGGTGCAGGCCGATTCCGCCGGATTTTCCTGCATTTTCCCATAAAAGCTTTCGGAGACATAAACCTCCCCGATTTCCGTCTCAGGCGCCTCCAGAAACATTTTGATGCCCTCCACCACATATTTTCCCTGGCTTCTTCTCTCTTTTGCCTTCCGGTTCAGCGCCGTTACATTTTTTACTCTGCTGTTTGACAGGGATGTGATCATATCCTTCTCTCTTTCCCGTTTCTTCCTGGATCCGTTCTTCCCGTGCCCGGAGCAGGTTCCGGGCCGGGCATACCGCCCGGGCTGTCCGTTCCGGAGCCTGCGCTTACCGTAAAACAACGGCACGCAGAAGCGCGCCGTTGCCTTTTCTTTCCCGTCATGCACGGGTTTCTTCCTTTTATTAGAGGGCGAGCAGCTTGCTGATCCTGTATTCGTATTCGGGAATGTCCTTCTGCATCGCCAGCGCCTCTTCGATATCAAAATCGATAAACTTACCGCCGCGGTAGCCAATTACCCGGTTTGTCTTTCCCTCGCAGAGAATGTCCGCGGCAAGGCAGCCCATGATGGAAGCGTAATACCTGTCCTTACAGGTCGGACTTCCGCCTCTCTGCATGTAGCCCAGGATCGTCGCTCTGGTCTCCACGCCGGTCGCCGCCTCGATCCGCCTCGCCATGGAGGTAGAATGGCCGATCCCCTCCGCATTGATGATCAGATGGTGGGTTTTTCCCCGTTTTCTGTTATTGATGATGTTATTGATGATGTTCTGCTCGTTATAATCATATTTCTCCGGAAGGAGGATATCCTCCGCGCCGTTCGCCACGCCGCACCAGAGAGCGATATAGCCCGCGTTTCTTCCCATAACCTCGATGATGCTGCATCTTTCATGAGAGGAGGATGTATCTCTTACCTTATCAATGGCCTGCATGGCGGTGTTGACAGCCGTATCAAAGCCGATGGTATAATCCGTGCAGGCAATGTCCAGATCGATGGTGCCGGGAAGCCCGACAGTGTTGATGCCATGTCTGGAAAGTGCCCTCGCGCCCATATAGGAACCATCGCCTCCGATGACCACCAGTCCGTCGATTCCATGCTTTCTGCAGATCTCCGCGCCCTTCTGCTGGCCTTCCTCCGTCTTGAATTCCATACACCGGGCCGTTCCCAGAATCGTTCCGCCCCGCTGAATAATATCGGAAACGCTCCGCGCCTGCATGTCAACGATTTCCTCATTTAAAAGGCCCTGGTAGCCTCTCTTGATTCCCTTCACCTTCACGCCGTTGGTAAGCGCCTTCCTCGTCACGGCCCGGATCGCCGCATTCATTCCCGGCGCATCGCCGCCGCTCGTCAGGATTCCTATCGTTTTAATCGACTTTGCCATACATCCGTCCTCCCGTCTATCAAATTCAGATACTGATTTTTGTCCATACTCTGTGTCTATTTTAATCTATAAATACCCCCTTTTCAATCATTTTCTTGTAAAGAATTCCGGAAATGGTTTTTCCCTCATTCCCTTTCATAAATCAGGTTGATAAACCTTCCTTTTTCCTCTTGACACAGAGCCCCAAACTGCGATATTATATCGTTCGCATCCTAACAAATAAATCAGGTTTTTTCGTCCGAAAGGGGGGAACGAAGTGGAAAAAGACTGCGGTGCCTGGATCAACCTGCTGTCGCACAAGGTGAAGGCCCGGCTTGATGCTCATTTCCAGAATCTGGGCATTACCGGCGTCCAGAGCCGGGTGATTTATTACATCCTGGCCCACTGCAAGGAAGGCCCTGTCTTTCAGCGTGATGTCGAAAGCGCGTTCGGCCTGAGTCGTTCGACTGCGACAGGAATTCTCCAGCTTCTGGAAAAAAACGGCATCATCCTGCGGGAAAGTGTGCCCAATGATGCCAGACTGAAAAGTCTGGTCCCCACACAGCGCGCTTTCGAACTGGCCGCACAGGTACGCGCCTGCCTGGAGGAAACCGACCGCATGCTCACTCGTGGTCTTTCTGAGGGACAGATCATAATGTTCCGGGAAATGGCAGCTCAGATGCTGCGTAATCTGGACGACTGGGATGCCTGCTGCTGTCCGGAGGAATCTTCTTCCGGTCATACGCAAGCCTCCGGCCCGCCGGCCCCTTCCGGGGACCCGCATCCTGCCGGCCATGATAAGGTTTGCGGAAATCCTGCCTCCACAACAGAGGGGGAGCATGGCAAAAGCCATACAGTTGTAAATGAACGCCGCCTGCCGGGCGGTCGAAAGGAGGAATGTCACAAATGATTAAAGTCTTGGCACGAAGCATACGCGAGTACAAAAAGGCTTCAATCCTGACTCCTCTGCTGGTAACGGTAGAGGTAATTATGGAATGTGTGATCCCGTTCGTGATCGCCAATCTTGTCGGCCAGATGCAGGCCGGCTGCTCCATGAGCGTCATTGCTCAGTACGGTGCCGCCCTGATCGTCATGTCTGTCATTTCGCTGGTTTTCGGCGGTGCAGCAGGCGCGACCTGTGCTACTGCGTCCGCGGGCTTTGCCCGGAACCTGCGCCGGGATATGTTTTATAAGATACAGGGATATTCTTTTGAAAACATCGATAAATTCCTGGTATCCAGCCTGGTAACCCGTCTGACCACCGATATCACCAACGTGCAGATGGCCTATATGATGATTATCCGTATCGCCATCCGCTGCCCGCTGATGCTGATCTTTTCCTTTGTCATGGGCTTCGTCATGGGAGGACGGCTTGCCGTGATCTTCCTGGTTACCATCCCGCTTCTGGGAATCGGCCTGTTCTTCGTGATCCGGTCTGCAACGCCTCTGTTCCGCCGGGTCTTCCGCAAATACGACGCCCTGAACGATTCCGTACAGGAAAACATTCAGGCCATGCGCGTGGTAAAATCCTATGTTCGTGAGGATTATGAAAAGAAGAAATTTGGCGCTGCCGCAGAAAACGTACAGAAGGACTTCACCAAAGCAGAACGTATTATGGCAATCAACAGCCCGATGATGCAGATCTGCGTTTACGCCGGAATGGCATTCGTCATGTCCTACGGCTCCTACACCGTCATCACCAGCCGCGGTCTGGATCTGAATGTTGGACAGATGTCTTCCATGCTGACCTACAGCTTCCAGATTCTGATGAGCCTGATGATGCTCTCCATGGTATTCGGAATGATCACCATGTCCGCGGAATCCGCAGAACGTATTGTTGAGGTTCTGAATGAGGAGAGCACGCTGAAGAGTCCTTCAGGCGGACTGACTGAAGTAAAGGACGGTTCCGTAGATTTTGATAATGTCAGCTTCAAATATTCCAAAAAGGCGGACCGCATGGCTCTTGCCGACATCAATCTGCACATTAAATCAGGAGAGGTGGTCGGCATTCTCGGAGGCACCGGCTCTTCCAAATCTTCGCTGATCCAGCTGATTCCCCGTCTGTACGACGTAACAGAGGGAAGCGTCAGGGTCGGCGGCGTGGACGTGCGCAAATATGATCTGGAAGCGCTGCGCAATCAGGTGGCCGTAGTCCTTCAGAAGAACGTCCTGTTCTCCGGAACGATCAAGGATAATCTGCGCTGGGGAAATCCCAATGCTACAGATGCCGAGATGGAGGAAGCCTGCCGTCTGGCACAGGCCGATGAGTTCATCCAGCAGTTCCCGAACAAATATGATACCTGGATCGAGCAGGGAGGCACCAACGTTTCCGGCGGTCAGAAGCAGCGTCTGTGTATTGCCCGCGCTCTTCTGAAGAAGCCCAAAATCCTGATCCTGGATGATTCCACCAGCGCTGTGGATACCCGCACGGACGCTCTGATCCGCAAGGGCTTCCGGGAGTTCATTCCGGAGACCACCAAGATCATCATCGCCCAGCGTGTTGCCAGTGTGCAGGACGCAGACCGCATTATCATGATGGAAGGCGGCCGCATCAGCGCAATGGGTACTCATGAGGAGCTCCTGGCATCCAATGAGGTTTATCGTGATCTTTATACATCCCAGAATCGAGTAGGAGGTGACAAGGATGGCAAATAATTCCACCGAATCCACCGCACGCGGCAGACGCGCGCCCAAGGGCGTTCTTCCCCGCCTGATCCGCACCGTATTCAGCTTTTATCCGGTGCTTCTTCCGATCACGCTGGTCTGCATTCTCATCAACGCAGTTGTGAGCTCCATTCCTTCCGTGTTCATGCAGAACGCCATAGCCGTCGTGGAGGACACCTTTGAAAGCGGAGACTGGGCCTCTGCTTCCGGAACCATTTTTACTCTGCTGGCCCTTCTGGTCACTTTGTATGCGATCAGCCTTCTTGCCAACGTCCTTTATACTCAGCTGATGGCTGTCATCACCCAGGGAACGCTGGCAAAGCTCCGTAAAAAGATGTTCGATCACATGCAGGATCTGCCCATCCGCTATTTTGATACGCATAATCACGGCGATATCATGAGCTTTTATACCAATGATATCGATACGCTGCGTCAGATGATCAGCCAGAGTCTCCCGCAGCTGATGATTTCCGCAGTCACCCTGATCAGCGTTTTCTGCATCATGCTGTATTACAGCCTCTGGCTCGCGCTGGTAGTTATCTGCGGCGTGGTGATCATGACCTTTGTCACCCGGTACGTCAGCGGACATTCCTCCCGCTACTTCCTTCAGCAGCAGATTTCCATCGCCCGCACGGAAGGCTTTGTAGAAGAGATGATGAACGGTCAGAAGGTCATCAAGGTTTTCTGCCATGAGGAAGGCGCCAAGGCTGATTTTGACAAGGTAAATGATGAACTGTTTGAGAATTCCGAAAAGGCAAACCGATATGCCAACATTCTGATGCCTCTGCTCGGCAACATCGGAAACGTCATGTACGTAATCGTGGCTCTGGTCGGCGGCAGCCTGCTGCTGGCAGGAGCTCCCAATGTCAGCATTTCCGGCCTGGCACTCAGCATCAGCATCGTGGTTCCCTTTCTGAACATGACCAAGCAGTTTGCAGGTGCCATCGGCCAGGTTTCCAACCAGGTCAACATGGTGGTTATGGGTCTCGCCGGCGCGCACCGTATTTTCGCACTGCTGGATGAAGAGCCGGAAACCGACGACGGATACGTCACGCTGGTCAATGCGAAGGAAAAAGCAGACGGCACTCTGGAGGAATGCACAGAGAGAACCAATATCTGGGCATGGAAGCACCCGCATCACGATGGAACCGTTACCTATACCCGCCTGCAGGGTGATGTCCGCTTCTTCGACGTGGACTTCGGCTATGTGCCGGAAAAGATCGTGCTTCACGATATTTCCCTCTACGCCAAGCCGGGTCAGAAGGTTGCATTCGTGGGATCCACCGGCGCGGGCAAAACGACCATTACCAACCTGATCAACCGCTTCTATGACATTGCTGATGGAAAGATCCGTTACGACGGCATCAACATCAACAAGATCAAAAAAGCCGACCTGCGCCGAAGCCTTGGCATCGTGCTGCAGGATACCAATCTGTTCACCGGAACCGTTATGGAAAACATCCGGTACGGCAATCTGGATGCTCCTGACGCAGACTGTATCGGCGCTGCAAGACTGGCCGGTGCGGACGATTTCATCCGCCGTCTGCCGGATGGCTACAACACCATGCTGACCGGTAACGGAGCGAACCTGAGCCAGGGTCAGAGACAGCTGCTCGCCATTGCGCGTGCCGCCGTTGCGGATCCGCCCGTCATGATTCTGGATGAGGCGACCAGCTCCATCGATACCCATACGGAAGCAATCGTTCAGCGCGGTATGGATGCACTGATGCACGGACGCACCACCTTTGTCATCGCGCATCGTCTGTCCACCGTTCAGAACGCCGACGCCATCATGGTTCTCGACCATGGCCGGATCATCGAGCGCGGCACCCATGAGGATCTGATCAAGCTCAAGGGTACCTATTATCAGCTGTATACCGGTGCGCTGGAACTGGATTAAACGGCTTTTCCGATCGCCCGGTTTTAACAAAAACTTCACAGGCTCCCTTCCGGTCAGCAGGCTTTTTGCCTGACTGCCTGGAAGGGAGCCTGAAATATGCTGATTTATTTCAGTTTTGTATACTCATTGCCACTATCGTGGGATTGTGTTATACGATCTTCGATGGAAAGAAATAGCCGCCACTACTCGCACTAGTGACGGCTGGCCTCATCTGAGGTAAGTCTTTAAACTATACGGGGTAGGCCATATGTCTCTGGCTTTCCCTTTTTCTATATCTATTATACTATATTGAAAAACAGGAAGCAAGGTCTTCGCCTGGAAATCATTTTAAAAAATACCGTTTTCTCAGACCACCTTCACATTCTCCTCTCCGTACATGCCGGAAAGCTTTTCCACCAGCTCCTTATCCGCTTTCACGTTGCGGTTGGGCGGCAGATTCTTCTTCGCACGGGGATTCTCCACATAGATCACCACTCCGTCGTTTCCGTCCGAAGCGGCGAGCGCGTCAAAAAGCGTCTGCTCCGCTTCCTCGTAGGCAGCCTTTGTCGGAAATTTGATCCAGAGGGTGCGGCGCACCTCATCAAATGCCTGGACGGACTCACAGATCACCTTTCCGTCCCGGTCCTCCGCGGCATCCACACGTCCGCGGATGAATACCTTCGACTCTTCCGTCAGCTTGCCGCTCTCCTGCTCATAAACCCGCGGGAAAACCACCACTTCCACGCTTCCCACCAGATCCTCCAGGGTGAGGAATGCCATCACCTGATCCTTTCTGGTGTATTTGATCTTCTTTTCCGTGATCAGGCCGCCGATGACCACACGCTCCTGATCCTTCGCGTTTATCTCCCCGGTTTCTTCATCCAGGACAAAATCGGCGGTAGTCCGGGTGATGTGCTTCTTCCAGGTCTGCGCATATTCCTCCAGGGGATGGCCGCTGACATAAATGCCGAGAACCTCCTTTTCAAAGCCCAGCAGGATCTCTTTTGGATATTCTCCCACATCGGGAAGACGTATCTCGTATTCGCTCTTTTCTTCCTCGCTGACCAGATCAAACAGGCTCATCTGTCCCGCGAGATTGTTCTTTTTGTTCTGTATGCCCGCATCCATCATCTGGACAAAAACGCCCATGAACTGTTTTCTCGTTCCGCCCAGCCCGTCGAAGGCTCCGGCCTTGATGAAATTCTCCACCGTCCGTTTATTCACTTCCGTATCCATCATGCGGGTGATGAAATCCTGCAGGCTGGTGAAAACTCCCCTCTCTTTTCTCTCCCGAAGAAGCTGCTCAATCACGGGCCTGCCGATTCCCTTGATGGCGGTCAGGGCATAGCGGATGGAGCCTCCTGATACGGAAAAGCCGATCTCTCCCTCATTCACATCGGGCGGGAGGATTTTGATTCCCATATTCCGGCAGGTGAGGATATACTCCGATACCTTTTTGGGGTTATCGATCACGGAGGTCATGAGCGCCGCCATGAACTCCACCGGATAGTAATACTTCAGCCAGGCGGTCTGATAAGCCACCACCGCGTAACAGGCAGCATGGGACTTATTGAAGGCGTATTTGGCAAAATCCATCATCTCATCGTAGATTTCTCCCGCCACCTCCGCGGAGATTCCGTTTTTCACACAGCCCGGAACGCCCTCCTCTTCATTTCCGTAAATGAAATTGTTCCTCTCCTTTTCCATCACGGACTGTTTCTTCTTACTCATGGCACGGCGCACCAGGTCGCTTCTTCCCATGGTGTAGCCGCCCAGATCCCGCACGATCTGCATAACCTGCTCCTGATAGACGATACAGCCGTAGGTGGGCTCCAGAATGTGCTCCAGCTGCGGGCAGAGATAGGTGATGCTGGCCGAATTATTTTTCCCCCGGATATACTTGGGAATGAAGTCCATGGGGCCGGGACGGTAAAGGGAAATTCCGGCGATGATATCCTCTAGGTTCTGAGGCTTTAACTCCTTCATGAAGTTTTTCATGCCTCCGCTTTCCAGCTGGAACACGCCGTCCGTCCGCCCTGTTCCAAGGGAGTCCAGAACCGCCTTATCGTTAAAATCGATGTGATCCATGTCCAGCTCGATGCCCTTATCCTTCTTCACCATCTCCGCTGCGTTCTGAATCACAGTCAGGGTGCGCAGGCCGAGGAAGTCCATTTTCAGAAGGCCCAGCTCCTCCAGGGTGGTCATGGTGAACTGGGTGGTGATGCTTCCGTCGCTTCCTCTGGAAAGGGGCACATAATTGTCCGCGCTCTCCGGACAGATCACCACACCGGCCGCATGCATGGAGGTATGCCTGGGCAGTCCCTCCAGACGTTTGCTCATGTCGATCAGTTCCTTCACCTGGCTATCCGTCTCATACAGCTTTCTCAACTCCGGATTGATCTGAAGCGCCCGGTCAATGGTGATGTTCAGCTCGTTGGGAATCATTTTTGCGATTCCGTCCACATAGGCGTAGGGAAGATCCATCACCCGGCCCACGTCGCGGATCACGCCTTTCGCCGCCATGGTACCGAAGGTGACGATCTGCACCACCTTTTCCTGCCCGTATTTTCTTCCCACATAATCGATGACCTCCTGCCTCCTTTCAAAGCAGAAGTCGATATCAATATCCGGCATGGATACGCGCTCCGGATTCAGGAAACGCTCAAACAGCAGATTGTAGCGGATGGGATCGATGTTGGTGATCTTCAGGCAGTAGGACACGATGCTTCCCGCTGCCGAGCCGCGCCCCGGTCCCACCGCGATTCCGTTTCTTCTGGCATAATTGATGAAATCCCATACGATCAGGAAGTAATCCACATATCCCATCTGTTTGATGACGGAAAGCTCATAGTCCAGACGCTTCTGCAGGGTGCCATCGTCATCGGGATAACGCTCCGCCAGACCGTCCTCACACAGATGGTACAGATAGGTTTCCGAAGTGTACCCTTCCGGCACTTCGAAATGCGGCAGCTTCGTCACGCCGAACTCGATCTCCACGTTGCACCGGTCCGCGATGGCCTGCGTGTTCTCCACCGCCTCCCAGGCATAGGGAAAGAGACCTTTCATCTCCTCCTCGCTCTTCACATAATACTGGCCGCCTTCATAGCGCATCCGGTCCTCATCGGAAAGCTTCTTCGCGGTCTGGATGCACAGCAGGATATCATGGGGCTTTTCATCCTCCGGATACGTGTAATGCACGTCGTTGGTGACCACCAGCGGAATGTCCAGTTCCTTACTCATGGAAAGAAGCGTGGTGTTCACCAGCCGCTGTGCCGGAATTCCATGATCCTGCAGCTCCAGGAAAAAATTTCCCTTTCCGAAGCACTCCTGGTATTTCAGCGCCGCCTTTTTCGCCTCATCCACCAGCCCTTTCTGAATGTTCCGCGCCACCTCTCCCGCCAGACAGGCGGAAAGGGCGATAATTCCCTCATGGTACTGATTCAGAAGCTCCATATCCACACGGGGTTTATAATAAAAGCCCTCTGTAAAGCCGCGGCTGACGATCTTCATCAGGTTGGCGTATCCCGTATTGTTCTCCGCCAGCAGCACCAGGTGGTAGTACCGGTCGTCTCCTCCGGTCGTCTCCCGGTCAAATCTGGAATTCGGTGCCACATACACCTCACAGCCGATGATTGGCTTGATTCCCGCTTCCTTCGCCGCCCGGTAAAAATCAATAACGCCGTACATCACCCCGTGATCGGTGATGGCGGCGCTGTCCATTCCAAGCTCCTTCACCCGGCGGACATATTCCTTTATTTTGTTGGAGCCGTCCAGAAGACTGTACTCCGTATGAACATGAAGATGTGCAAATGCCATGTCTACCTCTTCTTCTTTGTCTGTCGCCTGACCAGGCGACATATATTTATGCGGAATTGGCCGGAAGGCCAATTCCAGGAGAAAACCAAAGGTTTTCTCCGCCGTCGCCGAAAGGCGGCATATGTTTCAGAAGAAATTGGCCACAAGGCCAATTTCCAGGAGAAAACCAACGGTTTTCTCCGCCTCTTCCTCTTTGTCTGTCGCCTAACCAGGCGACATGTATTGATGCGGAATTGGCCGGAAGGCCAATTCGCCTTTTATCCTGCCTCTACCACGGCGGCATCTTTTTCCGTTATGAATACGCCTCTGTTCTTTTCCATGCCGAAACGCTTCTGGAACCAGTCGCATTTACAGAGAAAAGAGTAGTAAACGTTCAGGCCGCAGCCGTGCATGGTCTCAAAATTTCCCTGTCCCTTGGAAAGGATCATATCCGCCCCTTCCAGCAGTTTTCTCGCATCCTCTCCCACGTACTCCAGAGGCGTTCCCGCCACGCCGCAGCCGTTATCCGCAATGCACGCAACGCTGTCCAGCCCAACCTGCGCGGCGTCCTCTCTGGTGGCATCGTTAAGCGCGTCCTGTCCGCGCACCAGAACCGTGACGGAGAGGGAGGGGAACCGGCGGGAAAGCTCTTCGATCACCAGCCGGTCACAGACCACCTCGCCGCAGTTGTCCGTCACATAGACCAGGCTGCGAGCCTTCTCCAGATCGGAAAGAAAGGCTTCCCACGTTTTCTCATCCAGCTGTTCACCGGCCGCCCGGTCCAGAAGCGAAAGCAAAGTCTCCTTCTCCACCGTGCCCGCCATTCCGAAATCGATGTAATTGGCCGCCCTTGCGTACAGCATGGCCGCATGCAGACGTTCAGCCTCTTCCTTTGCTTCTATTTTCTTCTTCAAATCCGGTACCAGCGAAAGCATCAGTCCGTTAAATTCCGTCTTGATCTTCTTATAGTCCTCCGCCGGTCCGAAAATATCCTCATATACCCGGTTGATCCGGTCCACCAGCACAGGGGCTGAATCCGTCGGGGCAGCCTGCGAAATCACTCCGGCCACGCCGCGCAGATAGTCGCTCTGCTGCCTTTGTGTTCCAACTCCTCTTACCCGTTCCTCCTGCCTGTCCATCACACAGCGGATACAGGATGCGCATAATTCCATAATTACCTCATTTCTGCCGCCGCAGGCGGC
>ULPS01041190.1_pt1 | contig 61878 bp, 59 predicted proteins | sample 1953711 | NCBI WGS metagenome assembly ULPS01 (sample SAMEA4835635, study PRJEB28245) | human gut metagenome | biome: gut microbiome; material: fecal sample | place: Denmark | collected 2008 | reverse complement strand
CATTTCAACCCTGGTGGAAGATGAGCCTTGTGAAACGAGAAAGGAAATAAGTTTCTGGGCAGGGATTTTTTTGCTTCTCTTGAAATCGGAATCGGGATGGACAGCATACTGTGAAATATCAGAAACAATGTGTTCCACAGAAGAAAAAAACAGTTCTTTGATTTGTTGATGAATCATGATCATGTGCCTCCTTGAGAAAGTGATATACCACTAATTCAAGGGCCGCTCTCGCTACCTCAACAAATTTATCAGTAGCGAGAGCGGCCGCACATTTTGCACCCTATGTCAACCCTTTGGGTAGCTTTTTTGAAAAAATTTGGGTTAGACCCACAATTAGGGGCTAACCCTGTAACTTAACTAAATGACATTGGGGAGTGAACAGTAACTTCTTTTTTACTTTGCATGCCGGAATCAATGGAAACAGTTGACCGTAAAGAGATCATTTGGCATAATAGATATATGAATACTTGTTCATATGAAAGGGGTAACTATGAAAAAGACAGAAGTAGAATGTTGTGATACATTTTGTATACACGAAGAACTTGTACATAAGGCAGAGGGGCATATACCGGATGAAGAGGTTTTGAAGGATCTTGCTGATTTTTTCAAGGTATTTGCAGATACCACGCGGATCCGGATTTTATGTGTTCTTTTTCAGTCTGAGATGTGTGTTTGTGATCTGGCGGAAGTTCTTGGAATGACGCAGTCCGCGATTTCCCATCAGCTCCGGATGCTCAAGCAGATGAAGCTTGTGAAGAACAGACGGGAAGGAAAAACGGTGTTCTATTCCCTTGCTGATGATCATATCCAGACCATCATGAACCAGGGAATGGAGCATATTCTGGAATAACAGATGATATATCAATATAGAAGGAAGGAAACGATAACAGTGACAGCAGGAAGAAAGAAAAAGGTAATCATAGGGATCCTTGTAGCACTTTGTATGACAGTAACGGGATGTGCTGGTTCTGTAAAAAAAGGAACGAAGTATCTGGAAGAAAAAGACTATAAAAATGCAGAGGTGGAATTCCAGGATGCGGTAGACAAAAAGAAGAATCTGGGAGAGGCTTATCGCGGACTCGGACTCTGCTACTGGGAACAGAAAAAGTATGAAAAGGCAGAGAAGGCGTTGGAAAAAGCATTGAAGAATGGAACGGAAGAGACAGCAACTCTTTATAATATTCTGGGAATCTGCGATCTGGAACTGGATAAACCGGAAAAGGCAGTGTATTATTTCGAAAATGGGCAGGAGCTTTCAGGCGCAGGAAAAGAGCTGCTAAAAGAAATGGCATATAATCTGGTAGTTGCCTATGAAAAAGCAGGGGATTACCAGTCTGCAAAAGAGAAGCTGGACAGTTATCTGAAAGCAAATCCAGATGACAAAAAAGCGCTGAAAGAGCAGGAATTTTTAAATACACAGATTTCGGAAGGAGATCAGCAGTAGAGCGGATCGGATGAGCAGATCTGATCCGGGACGGAAAGAAATCTGGCAGGGGAGAATAATATGGCACTTTATGAAATAAAAGAAGAAAAGGAAAGGGTAATTCTGGTCGGTGTCAGTACAAGGGAGAACGATGACACGGAAGATTCTCTGGATGAGTTAAAGGATCTGGTGAAGACCGCAGGTGCGGAAGCGGTCGGACGGGTAATCCAGAAAAGAGAGCTTGTCCATCCGGGAACTTATGTCGGAAAAGGCAAGATTGAGGAAATCCGGGAGCTTTTGTGGGAGCTTGACGCAACCGGGATCGTCTGTGATGATGAGCTGTCTCCGGCACAGATGAACAATCTGACGGATATTCTGGATGTGAAGATAATGGACCGGACGATGGTCATTCTGGATATTTTTGCAGGACGGGCTTCTACAAGTGAAGGAAAGATCCAGGTAGAACTGGCACAGCTTAAGTACCGGCAGTCACAGCTTACTGGGGCAGGAAGGGCGATGTCACGTCTGGGAGGTGGAATCGGAACCAGAGGACCGGGAGAAAAGAAGCTGGAGATGGACCGGAGACTCATCAAGAACCGGATCGCACAGCTGAACCGTGAACTCAGGGAGGTGAAGAGACACCGGGAACTGACACGCGAACAGCGGACGAAGAACCGGATCCCGGTCGTGGCAATTGTCGGTTATACCAATGCCGGAAAGTCCACGCTTCTCAACACACTGACCGGAGCCGGTGTGCTGCAGGAGGATCAGCTTTTTGCAACTCTTGATCCGACGACAAGAAGCCGGAAGCTGCCAAGTGGGCAGGAGATTCTTCTGACAGATACGGTAGGCTTTATCCGGAAGCTGCCTCATCATCTGATCGATGCATTTAAAAGTACGCTGGAAGAAGCGAAGTATGCGGATCTGATCCTGCATGTAGTCGATGCATCCAATCCACAGATGGATGAGCAGATGTATGTGGTGTATGAGACACTGCAGCGTCTGGAGGCAATGGACAAACCGGTGGTCACGGCATTTAACAAGATGGACAGGATCGGGGAAAGCCTGACGGTACGTGACTTTAAGGCAGACCGGATCGTACAGGTGTCTGCAAAGACCGGAGAAGGTCTGGAGGCGCTTCTTCAGGCAATAGAAGAGATCCTGCGGGAGCAGAAAATTTATATCGAACGAGTTTATTCCTATCAGGAATCCGGGAAAATCCAGCTCATCCGGAAGTATGGAGAACTGCTGGAGGAAGAATACAAAGAAGATGGAATCCATGTATCTGCATACGTGCCGAAAGAGCTTGACGGGAGGGTATAACAGATGGCTTTACAGTTTATTTTTGGAAATCCGGGTTCGGGCAAGTCACATTATCTATATGAACATATCATTCGGGAATCAATGAAACATCCTGATATTAATTATATTATTCTGGTGCCGGAACAGTTCACGATGCAGACGCAGAAGGAACTGGTCCTGCGGCATCCGAGACATGGAATTATGAACATAGACGTGCTGAGTTTTGCACGTCTTGCTTTTCGTGTTCTGGAAGAAACAGGGAATGGAAGCAGGGAGATTCTGGATGATGAAGGAAAGAATCTGATTCTCAGGCGACTCGCGGGGAAAAAAGAAGATTCGCTAAAGGTTTTAAAAGGAAATATCAAAAAGCCAGGTTACATCAGTGAGGTGAAATCCGTTATTTCCGAGCTGACGCAGTACAACATTTCCCCGGATGGCATGGATGATATGATCACGGAGGCAGATGAGTCTTCGTATCTTGCCTGGAAATTGAAGGATATCCAGGTGATGTATCAAGCATTTGAAGAATATCTTGCAGATAAATATATTACAAAAGAAGAAATTCTGGACATTCTCTGCAATGTGATGGACAAATCGAGAATGCTGAAGGACAGTGTGATCGCGCTGGATGGGTTTACCGGATTTACGCCGCTTCAGAACAAGGTACTGGGGGAAATGCTGCATCATTGTCAGAAGGTGATGATTACTGTCACGATGGATAAGAGGGAAGATCCTTACGTGATGAAAGACAAGTATCAGCTGTTTGCGCTGAGTAAGCAGATGGTGACGTCTCTTGTGAAGATTGCAGGGGAGGAAAAGGTGCTGGTCGAAGAGCCGGTCTGTCTGTACCAGGAGCCGGTCTGGCGTTTTAGAAATGCGCCGGCACTTGCATTTCTGGAGAAGGAACTGTTCCGTTACAGTGGCAGGACTTACAGGGAAAAGCAGTCAAATGTGCGGGTTTATGCAGCGGCAAATCCCAGGATGGAAGTAGAATGCGCTGCCCAGAGGATACGTTTTTTAATTCGTAAGAAAGAATATCGTTACCGGGAGATCGCGGTGATCGCAAGTGACATGAATCTCTATGCGGATGAGATCGAGAAGACTTTCCGGGAGTATGAGATTCCGGTTTTCATGGATTATAAGCGGAATGTACTTTTAAATTCTTTTGTGGAGTATATCCGGAGTCTTCTTGCGATGGCAGAACAGAATTTTTCTGCAGAAAGTGTGTTCCGTTTCTTAAGAACGAATCTGGTCGGATTTACCGGTGAGGAATTGGATCTTCTGGAAAATTATGTACTTGCGCTGGGCATCCGTGGTTACAAAAAATGGCAGGAAAAATGGATCCGCAGAGCGAAGGATACGACCGAGGAAGAGTTGGAGGTACTGAATCATCTCCGGGTATGCTTTGTGGAAAAAACAGAAGATCTGGTGTTTGTCTTAAAGCAGCGTCAGAAGACAGTGCGGGATGTGACGCTTGCAATCTGTGAATTTCTGGAAAAAGAAGAAATCCAGAAGCAGATAAAAGTATTGGAGAATCAATTTACAGAAGCAGGAGAGCTTGCACTTGCGAAAGAATATGCACAGATCTATCGTGTGGTGATGGAGCTGTTTGACAAGTTTGTAAGTCTTCTTGGAGATGAGCGGATTGCGCTCAAAGAGTACAGGGAGCTTCTGGATGCCGGAATGGAAGAGGCAAGGATCGGTGTAATTCCGCCAAGTCTGGATGAAGTGATGGCAGGAGATATTGAGCGAACGAGACTGAAAGATATCCGGGCGCTGATTCTTCTGGGAGTCAATGATTCTCTGATTCCGGGAAATGCATCCGCAGGTGGACTGATTTCAGACAGAGACCGGGAGCGTTTTGAAAAAAGAGGAATTGCGCTTGCACCGGGAACAAGAGAAAAAAGTTACATCCAGAAATTTTATCTGTATCTGCACATGACAAAGCCGACGGAAGAATTGATGCTGACCTACAGTAAAGTATCGGCCGATGGAAAGAGCAGGAGGGCGGCATATCTGATCGGGGATCTGAAGCGGATGTATACAAAGCTTCCTGTATTTAATATGGATCAGTATGGGATGGAGACAAAAGAAATGCTTCCACAGACCGGGATCGGGTCATTGATCGAAGGATTACAGAACCCGAAAAAGATGGAGGAAGGCAGCTGGCAGGAGCTGTACCGTTGGTATTGTGCGCAGGAGGACTGGAACGAAAAGGTGCACGATCTGGCAAGGATCAGCAGATACCGCAGGCCGGAGGACAATCTGACTTTGCAGACCGCACGGAAGCTTTATGGAGACTGGGCACCAAGCATTTCAAGACTGGAGAAATTTGCTGCCTGTGCCTGTGCGCATTTTCTGACCTATGGACTTCGCCTTAAGGAGAGAGAGGTCTATGAATTTGCTGCTCTTGATTTTGGAAATATTTTTCATAAAGCACTGGAAAAATATGCCCGACGGGTAGAACGGGAAGGCCTGGAATGGACTGAGGTTACAAAGGAGCAGCAGGAACAGTTTGCGTCGGAAAGCGTGGATGAGAGTATCGTAGATTACAGCAATACCGTAATCTACAGCAGTGCGCGGAACGCGTATATCGTGCCACGTATGAAACGTATGATGAACCGGACGGTCTGGGCGATGACAAAGCAGCTTCGGAAGGGAAGCTTTAAACCGGAGGGCTATGAGGTAAGCTTTGGAAGCGGAAAGATTGACAGGATCGATACATGTGAGACGGAAGATCAGGTCTATGTGAAGATCCTGGATTATAAAACCGGGGCAAAGAGTTTTGATATGGCAGCTTTTTATCATGGTCTGCAGATGCAGCTGGTGGTGTATATGGAAGAAGCAGTCCGGCTGGAGGAAAGAAAACATCCGGGTAAAAAGATTGTGCCGGCAGGCATTTTCTACTATCGGATGAAGGATCCGATCGTCGGGAAAGAGCTGGATGAAGAAAAACTGGAAGAGGCAATTTTAAAGGAGCTTCGGCTGGATGGAATCATCCGTCAGGAGGATGCCGTGATTCAGAGACTGGATGCGGATTTTTCGGGGAATTCGCTTGTGATTCCGGCAGGAAAGACGAAAAGCGGCTATTCCAAAGCATCCAAAATGCTCCTGCCGGAAGAGTTTGATGCAGTGCTGACTTATGCACAGAAAAGACGGACTGATCTTCAGGGAGCAATGTACCGCGGAAAGGCGGAGGCACTGCCGTATGAGATGGGTACACAAAATGGCTGTACGTATTGCCCATACCGGGATATCTGCGGATTTGATGAGCAGATCGAAGGATATGAATACCGGAAGCTTGAGAAGCTTCCGAAGGAAATTGTAATGGAGAGAATTATGGCGAAGCTGGAAGAGGAGAAGCAGACATGGGAGTAAAATGGACCGAAGAACAGCAGCAGGTGATCGACCTGCGCGATCATAATATTCTGGTGTCAGCAGCCGCTGGCTCCGGGAAAACTGCTGTTCTGGTGGAGCGGATTATTGCGAGGCTGACAAGGGATGCAAATCCGGTGGATGTCGACCATATGCTGATCGTGACCTACACTGAGGCGGCGGCTGCTGAGATGAAAGAAAGGATCGGTGCTGCGATTGAGAAGGAGCTGGAGGAGGATCCGTCAAGTGAACATCTGAAGCGGCAGTCTGCCCTGATCCATACAGCAAAGATTACAACGATCCACAGCTTCTGCCTGTCTGTGATCCGGGAGTATTTTCACACGGTCGATCTGGATCCGGGATTCCGTATTGCGGAAGAAGGAGAATTAAAGCTTTTGAAGCAGGACGTGATGAAAGAGCTTCTGGAAGCAAAATATGAAGAAGGAAACGAAGATTTCCTGCGTTTTGTGGAGACTTTTGCAACCGGAAGGGAAGATCTGCAGGTGGAAGAAATCATCAGCAGACTGTATGAATTTGCCGGAAGTTATCCGGATCCGGAGGAGTGGCTGGATGACTGTGCAAGGATGTACGAAGAGAGCGGGGAAAAAGCCATTTATATTGAAAAGGTGATGGAGTATATCCGGAGAACAGTTGCGGATATGCAGATGCTGATGGAAAAAGCGGACCAGATCTGCATGGAACCGGACGGACCGTATATGTATGGAGATATGCTGGAAGCGGATCAGAAAGTTCTGAGAAAGCTTTTTGCGGCAAAGAGCTATGAAGAAATGTATGAGGCACTGAAAGAAAAGCCGGCATGGAAAACTCTGTCCAGAAAGAAAGATGACGCAGTAGATCCGACAAAAAGAGAGCAGGTAAGAGCCTATCGGGATACCTGGAAGAAACTTATCGATGATATTCGAAACAATTATTTTTTCCAGCCGCCATCTGAGATGGAAGCAGACCGGAAAATCTGCATTCCGGTGATGCATGAGCTGGTTAGTCTGGTAAAAGAATACCAGAGGGTACTTGCAGCTAAGAAGGCAGAAAAAAATCTGATCGATTTCCGGGATATGGAACAGTTTGCCTTGCAGATCCTGACAAGAAAAGAAAACGGAAAAAGAGTGCCTTCTGAGGTGGCAAAGGAGTATCAGAATACATTTGAGGAAGTAATGATCGATGAATATCAGGACAGTAACCTGATTCAGGAGGCGATCCTGACCAGTGTGTCCCGGATCAGCAGAGGGGAAAATAATCTCTTCATGGTAGGAGATGTGAAGCAGAGTATTTACCGTTTCCGTTTGTCAAGGCCGGAGCTTTTCATGGAAAAATTCAATACCTACAGTCTGACGGACGGAGGAAACAGGCGAATCGATTTGCACAAAAATTTCCGAAGCCGGGCAGAAGTGCTGGATGCGGTAAACTTCATTTTCCGACAGATCATGACCGAAGAGCTTGGAAGGATCACATACGATGAGAATGCTGCACTTTATGTGGGAGCTTCTTACCCGGAATCCGAAAAGAATGAGACAGAAATCCTTCTTCTGGATACAAAAAGTGAGGAAGAGGATACCGGGCTTTCTGTGCGAAGCGGAAGCCAGACGGCAAAAGAGCTGGAAGTCCGTCTGATCGCACAAAGAATCGGAGAGCTGATGGAAAGTCAGCAGATTGTAGATAAAGAAACGGGAATGTTGCGACCGGTACGCTATCAGGATATTGTAATCCTGACAAGAAGCCCTGCAGGATGGACCGATACTGTTACACGAATTTTGCAGGAGGAGGGATTACCAGTTCTGGCTGAATCAGCAGATGGGTATTTTGAAACTCTGGAAATTGGATGGATGATGGATTATCTGCGTGTACTTGACAATTTTCGTCAGGACATTCCACTCGTTGCGGTGCTGAAATCTCCGTTTGGAAGAATGACAAATGAGGAACTGGCACAGATCAGAGAATTGAATGCAGAAGTACCATTTTATCAGAATGTACTGGAAACAGCGGATCCGGAAAAAAAGACAGATCTTCCGGCGGGCATTCTGAAAAAAGTGCGCGATGTATTTGGATGGCTCTTTTATTTCCGGGAGCGGATACCGTACACGGCAATCCATGATCTCCTGTGGGAGATCATGAAAAAGACAGGATACCGGGATTATATCGCGGCAATGCCAGGAGGAAAAGGAAGGCGCGCGAATCTTGATATGCTGATCACCAGGGCAAAGGCATTTGAGGCAACCAGCTATAAGGGACTGTATCATTTTGTCCGTTATATTGATCAGCTCAAGAAATATAATGTAGACTTTGGGGAAGCCGGGCTTTACGATGAGCAGACGGATGCAGTTCGTCTGATGAGTATCCATAAGAGTAAAGGACTGGAATTCCCGGTTGTGATCGTGACCGGAATGGGAAAGAGGTTCAACATTCAGGATACCACGGCAAGCGTTGTGATCCATCCGGATCTGGGGCTTGGAATCGATGCGATCGATCTGGAGCGGCGAACCAAATCTCCGACACTATTAAAGAAAGTTATTCAAAATGAAATCGGTCTGGAAAATCTTGGTGAGGAGCTTCGTGTGCTTTATGTAGCACTTACACGTGCAAAGGAAAAGCTGATCCTTACCGGAACGGTTCCACATGCGGCAGACAAGCTGGAAGCCTGTCAGCTGGAACAGGAAAACAGTCAGAAAGAAACACTGGACTTTACAAAACTTGCACGTGCAACGTCTTATTATGACTGGATCCTTCCGGCGGCAGTGCGTAAAACAGAAGAAGTTCCAATCGAATTAAAAGTGATTGGTGTTGATACGCTTGTAGAAGGTGAAGTGGATAAGGAAGCAGCAGATTATCTGGAAAAAGAGGTGTTCCTTGAAAAAATAGAAGCAGAAGAACATCCGATGGCTGTGACAGATGAACGTTTTCGGGCAAAAATCGAGGAAGCATTTTCCTACAGATATCCGTATCAGGGTGAAGATCAGATGAAAATGAAGTACACCGTGTCAGAGCTGAAAAAATATGCGGCAGCTTCGGAAGAAGAAGATGGAGAAATACTGATTCCGGAAGAGGAGATTGTTCCAATCCTTCCGAATTTTATGAAAGAGGAAGAAGAGGTAAAAGGAGCAACAAAAGGAACAGCTTATCATAAAATAATGGAGCTTCTTGATTTTACGAAAATATATACGATGGATTTACTGCGGGAAAACATAGAGAATTTAAAAAACGAAGGATACCTGGATGCGGGAACAGCCGGGTGTATTCAAAAAAAAGAAATTATGGAGTTTCTTAATACGAATGTGGGAAAAAGAATGCAAAATGCAGCCAGGGCAAAAACACTTTACCGCGAGCAGCCGTTTGTTCTCGGTGTAGATGCAAAAGAATTTTATCCGGATCAGAAAAAGGGTGAAATGGTACTGATCCAGGGAATTATTGATGCTTACTTTGAAGAAGATGGAGAAATCATCGTACTCGATTATAAAACCGACCGTGTACAAACCGAAGCCGAACTAAAAGACCGCTACCAGGAACAGCTCCGTCTTTACACCAAAGCCCTCGAACAGATCACCCGGAAAAAAGTAAAAGAACAGATCATCTACTCCTTCACCCTTTGCAAAGAAATCCACCTGGAGGGCTACAAAAATGATTAAAATAATACTCCTGGCATACCTGCTATTGATCAACATCATCACCTACTTCACCTACGTCGCCGATAAAATCAAAGCCCGCCAAAACAAATGGCGAATCCCCGAACGAACCCTCATCCTCCTGGCTCTTCTGGGCGGCTCCCCCGCCGCCCTCCTCGCCATGAAACACTACCACCATAAAACCCGCCACCTGAAATTCAAATTAGGAATCCCTATTATTCTAATCATTCAAATAATAATCACATTTTTTCTTTACCCAAATATTTAAAATATTTGATTCCCCAGCACAGTCGCCTTACAGGCGCTGTGCGTCCCCTTTCACAATCCTTCAAATTTCGCCCCAGCATCAGCCCTGGCAGCCCGCCCAAGCGGATGGCTGGTCATTCGATAACCTTGAGCGGCTTGCAGATAGAAATAAAGTCCACCACTTCCCTTGAGGGGAAATGGAGATGAGACTCAAACATTGTGGAAGCCATTGCTGACACAATGTTCGCATTCAGAGGCTCATCGGAATGCCTTCGCCCCGTGGGAAGTGGTGGACTTTATTTCTATCCGCAAGCTGTCACAACCTCCCTCCCACCATCCGTCTCCCACCCATTTCTTTAGGAAATCTTCAGAAAGTCTTATACAATATTATATTGACTTACTATATTATATAACGTATAATATGCTTAACAAAACAATATAACAAACAATAAAAGGATGTGAATCATATGGTATTTAACACCGGAGCTGCCCTCCTTGATGCGATCGTGCTTGCTGTTGTATCACGGGAACAGGAAGGAACCTATGGATATAAGATCACACAGGATGTCCGGAGAGTTCTGGATGTATCGGAGTCAACAATGTATCCGGTACTGAGAAGACTTCAGAAAGATGAATGTCTGGAGGTCTATGATATGCAGTTTGACGGAAGAAACCGCAGATACTATAAAGTTACAGAAAAAGGAATGGCACAGCTTAATTTGTATAAAGTCGAATGGAAGAACTACACAAGGAAGATTACAGAGATGTTCGAGGGAGGTGCAGCCGAATGAGCCGTACAGAGTATATGAGGGAATTAGATGCACTGCTTCAAGGAATTTCGAAAGAAGAAAGAGAAGAAGCAATGCAGTATTACAACGATTATTTTGATGATGCCGGAAGCGAGAATGAAGAAAAGGTAATCGAAGAGCTGGGAAGTCCTGCAAAGCTTGCAGATACGATTCGTGCCGGGATAAATGGCAATACCGATGAGGCGGAAAGTTATGGAGAGTACGGAGAGCGAGGATATCAGGACAGGCGTTTTGACAGCAGTGAGTACCCGGCAGGAAGAGATGACTATTATAAAGACAGCTATTCGGAGACATATGGAGAAAGCCAGTCACAGAATGACAGGACTCCATTTTCAGAAAGACAGTATTCTTATACAGCCAATTCTAATCAGGGATATACATATGCGGGAAATCAGGGATATGGTGCGGGTCAGACGACAAAAATGCCACGGAAGAAATCCAGTGCCGGCAAGATCATTTTGATCATCTGTATCCTTTTGATTGGGCTTCCAATTGTAGTTCCGACAGCACTTGGTCTTCTTTTAGCGGCATTTGGAGTTCTGGTTGTACTTGCAATATCAGCAATAGCGATCTGGGTGGCAGCAGTTGCAACCGCAGCCGTAGGGATTCTGTTGGGGATTCACGGATTTGGTCAGCTGTTTTATTCCCCGGCTCTTGGAATCGGAATGCTTGGTGTCGGCTGCCTGCTGCTGGCACTTGGGGCAGTATTTACAGTATTGATCGGATGGGGATGCATCAAACTGATTCCAATGATGTTCCGTGGATTTGTAAATCTTTGTCGCATACCATTTCAGAAAAAGAGAGGTGAATGCAGATGAAAAAAGGATGGAAGATTTTCTGGACAGTTATTATAAGCCTGACAGGGGCAGGAGTTGTATTTTGTATCATTGCGTTATGTCTTGGAGTCACATTTTCACAGTTTGAAAAAGCATATCCGAATGGAATTGGTATTATGAGAAAGAATTATGTTTCTTTCGATGACGATTGGGATGATGATGATGAGCTGGATGATACAGAAAATGTTGTATCGGAAGAGGCATTTTCCGGTGTGGAGAATCTGAAGCTTGATATCGGTGCAAGTGAGGTGCGGATCAAGACGGGGACAGATGACAAGATCCATGTGGATGATTCCGGAATGAAAACGGAAAACGCAGTGCAGAAAACGCTGTCCCATGACGGAAAAACTCTGGAAATAACAACGAAAATGCGCAGCAGTTTCAGTTTCAAAAATGTGAGAAACGCAAAGGGAACACTTGTGATCTATCTTCCAAGAGACTACAAGTTCGATCAGGTGGACATGGAATATGGTGCAGTAACAGCAGAGATCGATGGACTAAATGCGAAAAGCCTTAAGATTGAAAGCGGGGCATCAGGCTGTACAATAAAAAATGCAGATATAGAGGAGTTAGATGTAGAAACAGGTGCCGGAAGTCTGGATTTTTATGGAACAGTGGAAAAAGAAGTGGACATTGACTGTGGTGCTGGAAGCGTCACACTGAATCTGGAAGGAAAAGTGGAGGATTATAATTATGAACTGGATAGCAGTGCCGGTTCGGTAGAAATTGGAGAAGATATAGATCTTGGCGGCTTAAGTACAGAGAAGTCGATCGATAATGGCAGTAAACGCACGATTGAGATATCGAACGGAGCAGGCAGCGTGGAGATCCGTTTCCATTAGAATTAACATAGACAGAAAAATGTATCAGATGAAACACATATATAATAGAAGAAACACAAAAATAGGAGAAACTTTTAGGAGGAATTTTTATGGAACAGAAAAGATTATACAGATCCGTAACAAACCGTAAGATCTGCGGTGTATGTGGAGGCCTTGGAGAATATTTTAATATCGATCCTACATTGATTCGGCTTGGAGGTGTTTTGCTGGCTTGCGTAAGCTGTGGGACTGCCGTGGTTGCCTATTTTGTTGCAGCAGTTATCATTCCGGATCCCGAATAAAAAATAAGAGAGCTTTGCCGATAAAGAAAAGGCAGAAGGAGAAGAAGTCGGAAGTAATGTTTCCGGCTTCTTTTATAATAACCAGGTATAAATGTATAAAATCCGTAATTGGGGAAACACTCTGAAAAAGGAGTTGAAAGGTATGAAAAGCACAAAGACAAAGAAAATCAGACGCGAAGATATCCCCAATCTGGAAACAAGTGAGCGGGTAAAATACGAGATTGCGGAGGAGCTTGGACTTCTCGATAAGGTTCTGGAAGATGGCTGGAAGAGTCTGTCATCAAAAGAAACCGGGCGGATCGGAGGAATCATTTCAAAAAAATCCAGGAAGAATGAGACTGGGAATTTACAATAATATTACAAATTTTAAAAAATGTGAATATTTTGCAACGTTTGTTGAAAAAGCACGGTATGTTTGATATAATCGCTTGACCGCAAAAACCGAGAAAATGGAACGGGTGAGGCAAATGAATGAAAAAATGAACGTACTGGACGTACAGCTTGATAACTGTACGGCAAAAGATGCGATGAAGATCATTGCAGAATATATGCAGACAGAAGAACTTAACACAGTAGATATTGTTACGGTGGATACCCTGATGAGAGCGACACAGCTTGACGGTATGAAAGAAGAGCTGGAGAAACTGGATCTTCTGCTTCCGGGAGATATGGCGATTCTTGAAGCTGCAAAGATCACAGATAGAAAGCGGATCCAGGAGATGGAGGATCAGACGATGCTGAAGATGGTATTCCATTATTTTCATAAGAACCGCTGTAAGATATTTATACTGGCAGGATCTGAGGAAGAAGGAGACAGACTGCAGGGCTATCTGCATGAGGCATACAGTGGGATTCAGGTTGTCGGTATGAAAGCAGTACCGGCAGACGAAAGTGAGGATGACAGGATCACCAATCTGGTCAACGGCGGAGAAGTAGACTGTGTGATTGCCAGCATGGATTTCCCTTGGCAGGAACAGTTTGTTTACCGGTGTAAAGAGCAGCTGAATACCAGAATGTGGTTTGGAACAGGACATAGTATTGCTTCCTTTGCAAATGGTGAGAACTGGGCAGATCACCTGAAAAATTTTATCGGTAAAAGGATTTTAAAACGGGAGATCAAAAAAGAGCAAAAAAGAAAAGAAGTATAATTGAAGCGACAAAAGACTGAAAATAATAAAAAAAATCAAAAAATCTTTTTCGATAGAATAAATTTTATAATAAACTCAATTGAGGAAATGCATAAAAAAATGTGATTTCCTCTTTATTTTTTTGGTAATATGTATTAAAGTATTATATATGTATATGGCTAAGTCCACAGTTGCGGGGGATGAAGATTGTACAAAGTGTATAGAACCACGGAGGATGGAGGAGAGAGAATATGATATCAAATCAGATACTGCAGAATACGATTGAAGGGTTGAAATCAATTACAAGGATTGATCTTGGAGTGATGGATACAGATGGAAAGACTTTGGCGACAACATTTCCGGAGCCTGGAGATTATGAGAATGCCGTTCTTTCGTTTGTAGAATCTCCGGCAGAAAGTCAGGTGATTCAGGGGTATCAGTTTTTCAAAATTTATGATGAACACCAGCTGGAGTACATTCTGATCGCCAATGGCGGCAGTGAAGATGTTTATATGGTTGGCAAGATTGCAGCCTTCCAGATCCAGAATCTTCTGGTAGCATATAAGGAGCGTTTTGACAAGGATAATTTCATCAAAAACCTCCTTCTTGACAACCTTCTTCTGGTGGATATTTATAATCGCGCCAAAAAATTACATATTGACACAGAGGTAAAACGTGATATCTTTATAGTTGAGACTTCTCGGGAAAGAGATGTCAGTGCGCTTGACAGTCTCCGTTCTGTTCTGGGTGGAAAGGGCAAGGACTTTATTACAGCTGTTGATGAGAAGAACATCATCGTAGTAAAAGAATTAGGTCCTGGCGATGGATATCCGGAGATGGACAAGACTGCACATGAGATTCTTGATCTTCTGAAAGCAGAAGGAGAAGAGAATGTCCGTATCGCATATGGTACGATCGTCAATGACATCAAAGAAGTATCCAAGTCTTACAAAGAAGCGAAGCTTGCGCTCGATGTAGGAAAGATCTTCTTCGACGAGAAGGAAGTTATTGCATATAGTGCGCTTGGAATCGGACGACTGATCTATCAGCTCCCAATTCCGCTCTGCAAGATGTTTATCCGCGAAATTTTTGAGGGGAAATCTCCGGACGAATTTGATGAAGAGACGCTCACGACCATCAATAAGTTCTTTGAGAACAGCCTGAATGTTTCCGAGACATCAAGACAGCTGTATATTCACAGAAATACACTGGTGTACCGTCTTGACAAACTGCAGAAGAGCACAGGACTGGATCTGCGCGTATTTGAGGACGCAATCACATTTAAGATCGCGCTGATGGTAGTCAAATATATGAAATACATGGAAACACTGGAGTATTAAGTTATATCGGAGTATGGATAATTAGGAGGAGCATATGATAGAACTTAAAGAAGTTACCAAGGAATACTCGAAGGGTATTGCTGCACTCAATGGTATCAACCTTCGGATCGAACAGGGAGAGTTCGTATTCGTAGTTGGAGACAGCGGTTCCGGAAAGTCCACGTTGATACGTCTTCTGATGAAGGAGATCGAACCAACGTCAGGTACGATTATTGTCAACGGTCAGAATCTGAATCGTATGAAACATCGCCAGATTCCGCAGTACAGAAGAGGAATCGGCGTTGTATTCCAGGATTTCAGACTTCTGAAAGACCGCAATATTTATGAGAATATTGCATTTGCACAGCGGGTTACAGAAAAATCAACCCGTGTCATCAAAAAGAAAGTGCCGGCGGCTCTGTCACTTGTCGGACTGGCACAGAAGTACAAAGCGTTCCCGAAGGAATTGTCCGGTGGGGAACAGCAGAGAGTTGCAATTGCCAGAGCTGTTGTAAATGAGCCTGCCATTTTGCTGGCTGATGAGCCGACAGGAAACCTGGATCCAACCAACTCATGGGAGATCATGAAACTTCTTGAAGAAGCGAACGAGAGAGGAACTACAGTTCTGGTAGTTACTCACAACCAGGAAATTGTAAACGAGATGAAAAAGCGCGTTATTACGATGAAGAAGGGTGTCATTGTCAGCGACGAACAAGAAGGTGGGTATAAGCATGAGGATTAGTACAGTTGGATACTCCGCGAAACAGGGAGTTAAGAATATTGGAAGAAATAAGATGTTTTCACTGGCATCTGTTGCAACTATGGCTGCATGTATCTTTGTGTTCGGACTGTTTTTCTCAATTATTATGAACTTCCAGTATATTGTACACAAAGCAGAAGAAGGCGTGGCAATCACTGTATTTTTTAATGATGATGCAACGCAGGAGCAGATTGATATTATTGGCGCACAGCTTAAAAAGCAGGATGGTGTAAAAGAGATCAAGTATGTGTCTGCGGACGAAGCATGGGAGACATTTAAAGATCAGTATTTTGGCGAATCAAGTGACCTTGCAGAAGGATTTAAAAATGATAATCCTCTGGCAGGATCTGACAACTATGAAGTATATATGACAGATGTGGCTTCACAGAAGAAGCTGGTTTCCTTTGCGGAAAGCCTTGACGGGGTTCGCAAGGTTAACAAATCAGATACCGTAGCCAATACACTGAACAGCGTGAACAAGCTGGTATGGTATATATCGGTTGTTATCATCGCGATTCTTCTGGCAGTATCCATTTTCCTGATCAGCAATACGGTCACAATGGGTATTACTGTCCGAAGGGAAGAGATTGCAATCATGAAATATATCGGTGCGAAGGATGGTTTTGTACGGGCACCGTTTATCATTGAAGGTATCCTGATCGGTCTTGTCGGTGCGGCGATTCCGCTTGGTATCCTTTATGTACTTTATAATAGAGCAATTACTTATATTCTTACAAAATTCAGTCTGCTGAATAATATTCTGGATTTCCTTCCGGTGGGGCAGGTATACAAGACACTGCTTCCGGTCGGACTTTTACTGGGAATCGGAATTGGTTTTGTGGGAAGTTTCTTTACGATTAGAAAGCACTTAAGAGTCTAGTCGCATAATATTTAAGGGAGACGAATATGATAAGAGGGAAAAAGATACTTGGGGCGTTACTGGCGTTTACGCTTTGCTTCAGTATGGTAATTCCGGCACAGGCTGATGATATTTCGGATGCGAAAAAGAAGCAGCAGGAGCTGGAACAGCAGAAGAATACGGCTGAGGCGGAGAAGTCGGAACTTTCTTCGGAACTGGATTCCATTGTATCAAAGATGGAGAAGACACAGTCAGATCTGACTGCAAAAGAGACTGAGATCAATGATGCAGAGACAGAGCTGGTAACTGCGAAAGCCAACGAAGATGACCAGTACCAGACGATGAAGCTGCGTATCAAGTATATGTATGAGAACGGGAGCAATGAATTCCTGGAGATCCTGATGGAAGCTAACAGTATTGCAGATCTGCTGAACAAAGCAGAATACATCAATAAGATTTCCAAATGCGACCGTGAACTTCTTGTAGAATACGAAGATACAAGAAAAGATGTCGAGAACAGAGAAAATGCACTTAAAAAAGAGTATGCAGAGCTGGAAAGCCTGCAGGATGAACTTGCGGGAGAACAGGCAAATGTAGAAAAGCTTCTTGCTGATAAAAATATTCAGATCGATAACCTGACATCTGAGATCAGCAGTAATGCTGACAAGCTGAAGCAGCTGATTGCAGCAGCTGAGGCGGCAGAAGCCCGCAGAAAAGAAGCAGAAGCAACGGCAGCTGCTCAGGCTGCACAGGCAGCGGCGGCAGCTCAGGCATCAGCTTCGTCAGGCACAAGCAGTTCAGGCGGCTCAGGCAATACAAGCAGCAATGCAAGTGCATCGGGAACCGGATCACTTACACATCCGGTACCGGGAGCAGCGATTACCAGTGGCTTTGGCGGACGTGTGGCACCGACTGCAGGTGCAACAACCGGTCATGACGGAATCGATTATGGTGCAGGATACGGAGCAGCAGTTTATGCGGCTGATTCCGGTACCGTTATTACCGCACAGTACAACAGTGCACGTGGAAATTACATCGTAATCAATCACGGTAATGGAATGCAGACATGGTATCAGCATCTGAGTTCGATGAATGTTACCGTGGGACAGACGGTGGCAAGAGGTCAGGTGATCGGAAATGTCGGTACGACCGGAATTTCCACAGGACCACATCTTCACTTTGAAGTTCATGTAGGTGGTGTACCGGTCAATCCACTGAACTATCTGTAAGATAATACATAACAGGTATGAAAGAGTAAATGATGGAAAATAATAAAAAGAATTTTTGGAAGGGGGCGCTTGCAGGCGCCCTCGCCATGTTTATGGTAGGTGCTGCGGCACTTGGAATTATGAATGTCGCAGGTGTAGACCTTGGGACCAGTCAGGAAAAGGTCGTAAATGCGCAGGAAGAGAAAAAACTGAATAAACTGAAAAAGCTGATTGATGAAAATTATCTTTATACAGATGATTTGAAAGAAGAAGATCTGGAGAACGGACTTTACAGCGGATATATTAATGCACTGGGAGATCCATATTCCGTATACTATGATGAAGAACAGACTAAATCCCTGCAGGAATCAACTTCGGGAGAGTATTCGGGAATCGGAGTTGTTTTTTCACAGAATCAGGAAACTAAGGTGATCACTGCAGTTCAGGTTTATGAGAACAGCCCGGCGAATGAAGCAGGTATCCAGGTAAATGATATTCTGTATAAGGTTGGAGATAAGGACGTAAGTGGAACGGATCTTTCCGATGTTGTACAGCTGATCCGCGGTGTAGAGAATACGACTGTTGATATCACAGTCCTGCGTGGGGATGATGCGAAGGAAGTGACAATGACGGTTACCCGGAGAAAAATCCAGGTGGAGACAGTCAAGTCTGAAATGAAGGATGACCAGATCGGTTATATCCGGGTTACGGAATTTGACAGTGTGACCTATGACCAGTTCAAGAGTGCACTCGGCAGTCTGGAGGACCAGGGGATGAAAGGACTTGTGGTTGATCTTCGGGCGAATCCGGGAGGCAATCTTGCGACAGTCACACAGATGTTGGATCTGTTATTGCCAAAAGGTACGATCGTGTCAACAAAAGACAAGAGTGGTCACGAAGAGGTGATCTCATCGGATGATGAACACCAGTTTACGAAGCCGATGTCGGTTGTTGTTGACGGCAACAGTGCAAGTGCTTCCGAGATTTTTGCCGGAGCGATCCAGGACTACGGACTTGGATCGATCGTCGGAACAACAACTTACGGAAAAGGAATCGTTCAGCAGATTTTTGATCTTGGAGACGGAACCTGTGTGAAGCTGACAATGGCTGAGTACTATACTCCGAACGGAAGAAATATTCACAAAAAAGGAATTACGCCGGACGTAGAAGTTGAATATCAGCGGGATGAGAATAATCCGAATGCAGATAATCAGCTTGATGCAGCATTGGAACAGGTGAGAAATAAAATCAATCAATAACAGAAATCCGGAGGGAATGCCGAAAACGGCATTCCCTTTTAGTTTTTAATATGATATCATAAGTAAAGAATATTTTTTTTCAGGTAACAAAAGGACAATACTTTCTGTTACAGCAAAAATATAAATAGAAAACTGGAGGGAATAAGATGATTAACAAATTAGTCGCTAACATTAAAAAAACAGGAGCACCTATCGTTGTCGGACTGGATCCGATGCTTTCCTATGTACCAGAGCAGGTACAGAAAAAGGCATTTGCAGAGTATGGCGAGACTTTGGAAGGAGCAGCAGAAGCTATCTGGCAGTTCAACAAAGAGATCGTGGATAAGACTTATGATCTGATCCCGGCAGTTAAACCGCAGATCGCTATGTACGAACAGTTCGGAATTCCGGGACTTCAGGCATTCAAGAAGACGGTAGACTACTGTAAAGAAAAAGGACTTGTTGTTATCGGAGATATCAAGAGAGGTGATATCGGTTCTACTTCAGCAGCATATGCTGTTGGACATCTTGGAAGAGTTCAGGTAGGAAGCAAATCCTATGTACCGTTCGATGAAGATTTTGCTACTGTGAATCCGTATCTTGGATCTGACGGAGTAAAGCCATTTATCGAAGTATGTAAAGAAGAGAAGAAAGGTCTTTTTATCCTTGTTAAGACATCCAATCCATCCAGTGGAGAATTCCAGGATCGGCTGATCGATGGCCGTCCGCTTTACGAACTGGTAGGAGAAAAGGTTGCCGAGTGGGGAGCAGACTGCATGGGTGATGATTATAGCTACATCGGAGCAGTTGTGGGAGCTACTTATCCGGAGATGGGAAAAGTCCTTCGTAAAGTAATGCCGAAATCCTACATTCTGGTTCCGGGATACGGTGCACAAGGTGGAAAAGGAAAAGATCTGGTTCATTTCTTCAATGAAGATGGACTTGGAGCAATCGTAAACTCATCCAGAGGAATCATTGCAGCATATAAGCAGGAAGCTTATGCAAAATACGGTGCAGAGAACTTTGGAGATGCATCCCGTGCAGCAGTAGAAGCCATGGTAGCAGATATCAAAGGCGCGCTTGAGAACAGATAAGAGAAAAGAATGAGCCGGTGTGACAGAAGCTTCTGACATACCGGCAAATCCGGATTATAGGAGAATAGAAGATGACTACAAAGAAAAAAGAACAGGCAAAGGTTGTATCGCAGGAGCAGCTTGCAGATGGGATCTTCAGTATGTGGATCCAGACAGAAGCAGCAGGGAGTGCAAGACCGGGGCAGTTTATTTCCATGTATACCAATGATGGAAGCAAGCTTCTTCCACGCCCGATCAGTATCTGTGAGATCGATAAAGAAGGTGGAAAACTTCGTGTGGTTTACCGTGTAACAGGGGAAAAAACCGGAACAGAAGAATTTTCACAGATGAAGGCAGGAGATACCATTCCGGTGATCGGACCACTTGGTAATGGATTTCCATTTGAGAAGGCCGAAGGAAAGAAGGTATTTCTGATGGGAGGAGGAATCGGTGTGCCGCCGATCCTGGAGCTTGCAAAACAGATGGAATGTGAGAAAAAGCAGATTGTGGTTGGATACCGTGATGCACATACCTTCCTGAAAGAAGAATTTGAACAGGCAGGAGAGCTTTATATTTCAACCGAAGATGGCAGTGTCGGAACAAAAGGAAATGTCATGGATGCAATCCGTGAGAATGCGCTGGAAGCAGATATGATCTATGCCTGTGGACCAACTCCGATGCTCCGTGCGATCAAACAGTATGCAGAAACAAACGGAATCGAATGCTATATTTCTCTGGAAGAGAGAATGGCATGTGGAATCGGTGCATGTCTTGCGTGCGTGTGCAAGTCAAAGGAAAAGGATGCGCACAGCAATGTGCACAACAAACGTATCTGTAAAGACGGACCGGTATTTCTTTCTACGGAGGTGGAAATCTAATGGATATGCGTGTAAATATTGCCGGAGTAGAATGGAAGAATCCGGTAACAGTGGCATCAGGAACCTTCGGATCAGGAGAAGAGTTTTCTGAATTTGTAGATCTGAACAAGCTTGGAGCTGTGACAACAAAAGGTGTGGCAAATGTACCGTGGCCGGGCAATCCGACTCCGCGTGTAGCCGAGGTTTACGGCGGAATGATGAACGCCATAGGACTTCAGAATCCGGGAATCGATCTGTTCTGTAAAAGAGATATTCCGTATCTGAAAAACTATGATACCAAGATCATTGTGAATGTCTGCGGACATGCACCGGAAGAGTATCTTGAAGTGGTAGAACGCCTTGCGGATGAACCGATCGATATGATGGAAATCAACATTTCCTGCCCGAATGTCAATGCAGGATTCCTTGCTTTCGGACAGGATGCAAAGCATGTAGAAGAGCTGACCGGACAGATCAAGAAGATCGCAAAGCAGCCGATCATCATGAAGTTGACACCGAATGTAACCGATATTACTGAGATAGCAAAAGCGGCAGAAGCAGGCGGTGCGGACGCAGTTTCCCTGATCAATACACTGACCGGTATGAAGATTGATATCAATCGTAAGACATTTGCGGTGGCAAATAAGACCGGAGGTGTATCAGGACCGATCGTCAAACCGATCGCTGTCCGCATGGTATATCAGGTAGCACAGGCAGTGAACATCCCAATCATTGGGATGGGCGGTATTTCCTGCGCAGAAGATGCGATCGAGTTCCTTCTTGCAGGAGCAAGTGCCGTATCCGTAGGAACAGCCAACTTTCACAATCCGGCAGTGACGATGGAAGTGATCGATGGAATTGAAGCCTACATGAAGAAGAATGGCTTTGAGTCTGTGAAAGATATGGTTGGAATTGTAAAATAAAGAACAGATAAGAGATGGAGGATAAATAAAATGGAAAGCTACAAACAGGAATTTATTGATTTTATGGTAGAAAGCCACGTTCTTAAATTTGGAGAATTTACACTGAAAAGCGGAAGAAAGTCCCCTTTCTTCATGAATGCAGGAGCTTATGTGACAGGATCACAGCTCAAAAGACTCGGTGAATATTACGCAAAAGCAATCCATGACAAATACGGGGATGATTTTGATGTATTATTCGGACCTGCTTACAAAGGAATCCCGCTTGGAGTTGTAACCGCGATCGCTTACAGTGAATTATACGGAAAAGAGATCCGTTACTGCTCAGACCGTAAAGAAGAAAAAGATCACGGAGCAGATAAGGGAAGCTTCCTCGGAAGCAAGCTTCAGGACGGAGACCGCGTGGTTATGATCGAAGATGTTACCACATCCGGCAAATCCATGGAAGAGACTGTACCGAAGGTAAGAGGAGCCGCTGATGTAACAATTGTTGGACTGATGGTATCCCTTGACCGTATGGAAGTAGGAAAAGGCGGTGTGAAATGCGCACTCGATGAAGTAAAGGATCTTTACGGATTTGAAACTAATGCAATCGTAACCATGAAGGATGTAGTAGAGCATCTGTACAACAAACCATGCAATGGTGAAATTGTTATCGATGACAACATCAAGGCTGCAATCGACGCATACTATGAGCAGTATGGTGCAAAATAAGGAGGAGTTACAGTGACAGAAAAGACATATAAGGTGATGGGACTTGCCGGCGGTGCCAATATTGCGATCGGAATTATTTCTATTGTTGTTGGTGTGACAACCGGGATCATTTTGCTTGTCAGCGGTGGAAAGCTGCTTGGTGCGAAAAAGGGACTGACATTTTAGGAAGGGCGCTTTAAGTTGAAAGCAAAGAACAGAAAAAGACTTCGGGTTCTTGGGAAGATTTTATTTGTCCTGTATATTGGATTTTTATTTTACTTTCTGATTTTTTCTGACTGGTATGGACGGGAAGGAACCGGGGAATATCATTATAACCTGGTTCTTTTCTGTGAAATAAAAAGATTTTGGCTGTATCGAGATGTTTTAGGATGGGTATCTTATGCAAATCTGTTCGGAAATGTCCTGATTTTCATACCATTTGGATTTTTTATGCCGATGGCAAGCCGGTATCGCAGCTTTTTTCTTACCCTTTTCTACAGTTTTGGAGTGAGCTTCTTTGTGGAGTGCTTTCAGCTGGTAACAAGAGTGGGGAGTTTTGATGTGGATGATATGCTGCTCAACACCCTTGGCGGTGTGATCGGGTATATCGTCTTCGCAATTTGTAATATGATAAGGAGATGGCACGATGCGAAGCAGGAGAGATAAAAAAAGAGCACGCGAAAGAGATCGAAATAAAAGAAGCCGGAAGTATGGTCAGATAAAAAGAAAGCATTCCCGCAAGGGAATCTGGTCCTGTGTGATGGCAGTACTTGTTACGGCAGTGATAGCGGGATTGATTGTAATGGCATTTATGAATAAAGGGAAATCAGCAGCAATGGTAGGAAGCTTTGGGGTTTTCGATATGATTCTTGCCTGCATCGGTATTGTAACGGGTGTAAAAGGATTTAAAGAAAGAGATAAAAATTATCTGACCTGCAAGATCGGAATTGTTGTAAACGGATTTATTTTACTTGCCCTGATCTTAGTATTTATAAGAGGATGTGTATAAATGGAAGAAAGATATAATCTGGCAATTGACAGAATAAAAGCAATAATAGAAGAAAAAACAGTAGCAGAGCCATATCGGGAGTATTTCCAGCATGTGGCTCGGTTTATTTTAAAGCTTGATGAGCTGAAACAGAATGTGGAAAGCGGAAAGCAGAAAGAGATGTCAGAAGAAGAGCTGCAGGAAGAGATGAAGGATCTTTATGCAGACGAACTGGAAGCAAACTATGAGAAATCTTATGCAAATCCGGCTTATGCGGTTTTGGTGCTGGGAGGAGAACTGGGAAGCTTTTTGTCTGCGGTTTACACCGAGATTCGCGGAAGCATTTCTTATGTTCAGGAACAGCGTATGGAGTATGTTGTGATCGGAGCAGAGCTTTTGATTGAAATCTACAACAAATTTGAAGAAGAAAAGCAGCCGCAGCCGGAAAGCCTGAAGGAAATCTTTTACTGGTATGCAAGTGATTACTGTGATGTATTTGCGGCAGACCGCATCAAAGACCAGATCGATCCGGAAAGAGGATGCTTCATTGTGAATATGATCATGAATGAAGATCTTTCCGATCTGCGTTATCTCTACCGTATGGGAGAATATGTGGGGGTAAATGAAAGAGAGACAGCCGCATATTTAAATTCACTTTCACAGGAGAAGATTGATAAGATGGCAGATACCTTCAGTGAAGGATACAGGATTGGTTTTGTAAATACCGGAAAAGACCTGTCAAAAAAATCTGTAGTCAACATTTACTATGCAATGGGATTTGAACGGATCGTAAAAAAAGCCATTGAGAATTTTGCCAAAATGGGATTAAAGCCGAGTATTTTCCGAACAAGTCACAGCGTGATCACAAGAGGACGTAACAGCCAGATCGGATTTTTCAATATTTCCGGCAACAAGCAGTATGTCTATGACCACAGAGATGATATCGGGCTTGTGATGGATAAACAGTATGTAGAGCGAAAGCTGGAAGTGATGCGTACCACTTACGAGCAGAATAAAGAGATTGCAGCAGGCTATGCAGGACCGGCAGTGATCGACATTTTCGGAGAAAAGACTTTTGTTCCGCAGGCTAAACCAGAGGCAGTTAAATTAAGCGAAAAGCAGGAAGAACTTCTGGTTGCGATGAATGGAAGAGCCGGACGTCTGACCAATGAATATCTTCCGGGAGATGAGAGAAGCTTTACGATCATTTCCTGGCCGGTTCCGGAAATCGGAGAGCAGTATCATGAGATCTTTGATGAAACGATCAAGATCAATACTCTGGATTACAAGCTTTACCAGAAGGTGCAGCAGACAATGATCGATGCACTGGATAAAGGAGAGTATGTAAAAGTAACAGGCTCAGGCGAAAACCAGACGGATCTGAAAGTGATGCTTCATCCGCTTGCCGATCCGGCAAAAGAGACGATCTTTGAAAACTGTGTTGCCGATGTCAATATCCCGGTAGGTGAGGTGTTCACTTCCCCGGTACTGGAAGGAACAGAAGGTACCCTTTTTGTGAGCAAGGTATTTCTTCACGGACTTCCGTATTACAATCTGAAGATCAGTTTTAAAGAAGGAAAGATCACAGAGTATACCTGCACCAATTTTGATTCAGAAGAAGAAAATAAAAAATATATTTTCGATAACATTCTGCACAATCATCAGACACTTCCGATCGGCGAGTTTGCGATCGGAACCAATACCACAGCTTATGCGGTTGCGAAGAAATATGATATTGCAGATAAATATACGATTCTGATCGCTGAAAAGACGGGACCGCATTTTGCAGTAGGGGATACCTGCTACAGCTGGGCAGAGGATGTAAAGGTTTACAATCCGGATGGAAAAGAGATTATTGCAAGAGACAACAGCATATCGATCTTGAGAAAAGAGGATCCGTCGAAAGCATATTTCCAGTGCCATACCGATATCACCATCCCTTATGATGAGCTGGGAAGCATTGTTGTAGTGGCGAAAGACGGAACAGAGACAGAAATTATCCGTGATGGACGGTTTGTTCTTCCGGGAACAGAGATCCTCAATGAACCTCTGAATTAGTATTAGTTATGGATTTTCAATAATACCAATAAGTAAAATTAAATAATGGTCAGATAAGTAACGGTTGACATACCGCAACAGACTTAGTAAAATAACTTATAAGTGGTTAGCTATTTATTAAAATACTTATAGATAAAAGAAAAGGAGATCATTATGCCAAAAGTTGGAATCGTAATGGGCAGCGACTCAGATATGAAAGTAATGGGAAAAGCTGCCGACATGCTGGAAAAGTTTGGAATCGATTATGAGATGACGATCATCTCGGCACACCGTGAGCCTGATGTATTCTATGAATATGCGAAGTCTGCAGAAGCAAAAGACTTCAAAGTAATTATTGCAGGTGCAGGTATGGCAGCACATCTTCCAGGAATGTGTGCAGCAATTTTCCCGATGCCGGTTATCGGAATCCCAATGTCAGGGAAGAATCTGGAGGGTGTCGACGCACTCTATTCAATCGTTCAGATGCCGCCTGGAATCCCGGTTGCCACAGTTGCGATCGATGGCGGAGCAAACGCAGCTATTCTGGCTGCAAAGATTCTTGCAACCTCAGATCCTGAGCTTCTTCAGAAATTGAAGGATTACACTGCAGAAATGAAAGAAACCGTCCAGAAAAAAGCAGAAAAGCTTGAAAAAATCGGACACAAAGAATATATCAAGCAGATGTAGGCATACAGATGTCAGTGAAAATACCAGGAGGATATAGAAAATGTTGGATTATAAGACAGCCGGCGTAGATATCGAGGCAGGATATAAATCAGTAGAACTTATGAAAAAGCATGTAAAAGAAACCATGAGACCGGAAGTGTTAGGAGGGCTTGGCGGTTTTGCAGGTGCATTTGATTTAAGTGGAATCAAGAATATGGAAGAACCAGTACTTCTTTCCGGAACAGATGGATGTGGAACAAAGGTGAAGCTTGCATTTGTAATGGACAAGCATGATACGATCGGTATTGATGCTGTTGCCATGTGTGTGAATGATATCGCATGCTCTGGTGGAGAACCGTTATTCTTCCTGGATTATATTGCCTGTGGCAAGAATTACCCGGAAAAGATCGCTACGATCGTAAGCGGTGTGGCAGAGGGCTGTAAGCAGTCAGGATGTGCACTTGTAGGTGGAGAGACAGCAGAACATCCGGGACTGATGCCAGAGAATGATTACGACCTTGCAGGTTTTGCAGTCGGAGTTGTAGATAAGAAAGACATTATCGACGGTTCTGATATTAAGCCAGGTGATGTACTTGTTGCAATGCCGTCTACAGGGGTTCACAGCAATGGATTTTCACTGGTTCGTAAGGTATTCGACATTACAGAAGAATCCTTAAATACATACTATGATGAATTAGGAAAGACACTTGGCGAAGCACTTCTTGCTCCGACCAGAATTTATGTAAAAGCACTGAAGAACGTAAAAGAAGCCGGTGTAAGAGTCAAAGGATGCAGCCATATCACAGGCGGTGGATTCTATGAAAATATTCCGAGAATGCTTCCGGAAGGAATCCGTGCAGTGGTAAAGAAGGACAGCTATGAAATCCCTGCAATCTTCAACCTGATCGCAAAGACTGGCAACATTGCAGAAGAGATGATGTACAATACCTTCAATATGGGTATCGGTATGGTTGTCGCTGTCGATGAAAAGGATGTAGATGCTACAATTAAGGCAATGAAAGAAGCTGGAGATGAAGCATTTGTGGTTGGTTATGTAGAAGCAGGAGAAAAAGGAGTTACTTTATGTTAAGAGTTGCTGTACTTGTATCCGGAGGCGGAACCAATCTGCAGGCAATCATTGATGCAGTGGAAAATGGCACGATCACCAATACAGAGCTGGTCGGTGTCATCAGCAATAATAAGAACGCATATGCACTCACAAGAGCCGGGAATCATCAGATCCCGGCACAGTGCGTTTCGCCGAAGGATTTTGAGACAAGAGAAGAGTTTAACAAAGTTTTTCTTGAAAAGGTAGACGAACTGAAACCGGATCTGATCGTTCTGGCGGGATTTTTGGTTGTGATTCCGGAAGAAATGATCAGCAGATACCGAAATAAGATCATCAATATCCATCCATCTCTGATTCCGTCGTTCTGCGGAACGGGATATTATGGACTGAAGGTTCATGAGGCAGCACTTGCCAGAGGGGTAAAGGTGGTTGGAGCAACCGTACATTTTGTAGACGAAGGAACGGATACCGGTCCGATCATTCTCCAGAAGGCTGTTGAAGTAGAAGAAGGCGATACACCGGAGGTTCTGCAGAGACGAGTGATGGAGCAGGCGGAGTGGAAGATCCTTCCACATGCGATCGACCTGATCGCAAATGGAAAAGTAACAGTAAAAGATGGCAGAGTGTCAATTGCCCGTTAGAGAAGGAGGAGCACCAATGAAAGTATTGATCGTAGGCGGTGGCGGAAGAGAACACGCAATTGCATATTGTGTAGCAAAGAGCAGCAAGGTAGAGAAGATGTACTGTGCACCGGGAAATGCCGGGATTGCAGAGCTTGCAGAATGTGTACCGATTGGTGCGATGGAATTTGACAAGCTGGTTACATTTGCAAAGGAAAAAGAGATTGATCTGGCAATCGTAGGAATGGATGATCCGCTGGTTGGCGGCCTTATAGATGAATTTGAAAAAGCCGGGATCCGCGCATTCGGACCAAGAAAAAATGCAGCAATCCTGGAGGGAAGCAAGGCATTTTCAAAAGATCTGATGAAAAAATATGACATCCCGACCGCAGCATATGAGAACTTTGACAATGCAGACGAAGCGCTGGCTTATCTGGAGACAGCCAAATTTCCGATCGTTCTGAAGGCAGATGGTCTGGCACTTGGAAAAGGTGTACTGATCTGTAATACGTTGGAAGAAGCAAAAGCCGGCGTGAAAGAGATCATGCTGGACAAGAAATTCGGTGCATCCGGTAATACCATGGTTGTAGAAGAATTCATGACAGGACGTGAGGTTTCTGTTCTTTCCTTTGTAGATGGAAAGACCATCAAGACTATGACAAGCGCGCAGGATCACAAGAGAGCCAAAGACGGAGACCAGGGATTGAATACCGGTGGTATGGGAACTTTCTCACCGAGTCCTTTCTATACAAAAGAAGTTGACGAATTCTGCCGGAAATATGTGTACCAGAAGACGGTAGATGCAATGGCAGCAGAGGGAAGAGAGTTCAAGGGGATCATCTTCTTCGGACTGATGCTTACCGAAGACGGACCGAAGGTTCTGGAATACAATGCCAGATTCGGAGATCCTGAGGCACAGGTTGTTCTTCCGCGTATGAAAAATGATCTGATCGATGTGATCGAAGCCTGTATCGACGGAACACTGGATCAGGTAGATCTTCAGTTTGAAGACAATGCAGCAGTCTGTGTGGTACTTGCATCTGACGGTTATCCGGTCGCTTATGAAAAAGGACTTCCGATCACAGGTCTTGACGAGTTCAAGAAGCATGAAGGATATTATTGCTTCCATGCCGGAACCAAATTCGACGGAGACCAGATCGTGACAAACGGAGGACGTGTCCTCGGTGTGACAGCCAAAGGAGCAACGCTCAAAGAAGCCCGTGCCAATGCTTACAAAGCAACCGAATGGGTTCAATTTGATAACAAATATATGCGCCACGATATCGGAAAAGCGATTGACGAGGCTTAGGAATTTAGGGCGGGATCTTTCTTATTCAGAGGGATTTCGCCTTTTTGAGTTAAGTGAAAAATTTAATCTTTAAGAAGTTCTAAAGATTTCATGAACTTCTTGACAAATCGGACTTTGAATACTATGATTATCAATAGTTATGGGAAAAGGCAATGAGAAAGAGGAGTATGCAGACTGGTCCGAAGAAGAGAGAACCGTTCACAGGCTGAGAGACGGTTTACGGGAAGTGGTTGCAGAAGGTAGCTTTGGAGCCGGGTATCTGAAAAAGGGCGAGTAGGATATCACGGGGTGGTTTCCGTTATAGAACTGTGAGAGATACGAGATGGATTTATTTCGTGGAACAAAGGTGGTACCGCGTTTATACACGCCCTTTACATATTGTAAAGGGCTTTTTTTATTCTTTATAGAGAGAGCAAAAGTGCGCGGTGGACTTATAAGAGGAGGAAACAATGAGTAAGAATCTTGAAAAGACCTACAATCCGAAAGAGATTGAAGCGAAACTTTATGAAAAATGGTGTGAAGAAAAGTATTTTCACGCTGAAGTTGACAGAAGTAAGAAACCATTTACAACGGTAATGCCGCCACCGAATATCACCGGTAAGCTGCATATGGGACATGCTCTCGATAATACACTTCAGGATATCCTGATCCGTTACAAGAGAATGCAGGGATATAATGCACTGTGGATCCCGGGAACAGACCACGCTGCAATTTCAACAGAAGTAAAGGTTACAAACCAGTTAAAGGCAGAGGGAATTGATAAGAAAGAACTCGGAAGAGAAGGATTCCTTAAGAGAACCTGGCAGTGGAAAGAAGAGTACGCAGGAACCATCGAAGGTCAGCTGAAAAAGCTTGGTGTATCCTGTGACTGGGACAGAGAACGTTTCACCATGGATGAAGGATGCTCGAATGCGGTCAAAGAAGTATTCCTTCGTCTTCACGAAAAAGGATTTATCTACAAAGGTTCCAGAATCATCAACTGGTGTCCGGTATGTAAGACTTCCCTTTCTGACGCAGAAGTTGAGCATGAGGAACAGGCAGGACATTTCTGGCACATCAAGTACCCGATCGTAGGAACAGAACGTTTCCTTGAGATCGCAACTACACGTCCGGAAACTCTGCTTGGAGATACAGCGATCGCCGTACACCCGGACGATGACAGGTACAAAGATATCGTAGGAAAGAATGTCATCCTTCCGTTAGTTGGAAGAGAAATCCCGATCGTGGCAGACGCTTACGTTGATAAAGAATTCGGAACAGGTGCGGTTAAGATCACACCGGCACATGATCCGAATGACTTTGAAGTAGGAAAGAGACATAATCTTCCGGAAATCAACATCCTGAATGATGATGCTACCATCGTAGAAGGATACGGAAGATATTCCGGAATGGATCGCTACGAAGCAAGAAAAGCAATCGTAGAAGATCTGGAAAAAGAAGGATACCTTGTAAGCATCGAAGAACATGTACACAACGTTGGAACACATGACAGATGTAAGACAACCGTTGAACCGATGATCAAACCACAGTGGTTTGTTAAGATGGATGAGCTTGCAAAACCAGCAATCAATGCGATCAAGACCGGCGAATTAAAATTCGTACCGGAACGTTTCGGTAAGATCTACCTGAATTGGCTGGAAAATATCCGTGACTGGTGTATTTCACGTCAGATCTGGTGGGGACACAGAATTCCGGCCTACTATTGTGATGAATGTGGAGAAGTGGTTGTTGCACGTGAGATGCCGGAAAAATGCCCGCATTGCGGATGCACACATCTGACACAGGATGAAGATACACTGGATACCTGGTTCAGTTCAGCACTGTGGCCGTTCTCAACACTTGGATGGCCGGAAGAGACAGAGGACTTCAAGTATTTCTATCCGACAGATGTACTGGTAACCGGTTATGATATTATTTTCTTCTGGGTAATCCGTATGGTATTCTCCGGATATGCACATACTGGAAAAGCACCGTTCCATACTGTTCTGATCCATGGACTGGTAAGGGATTCCCAGGGACGTAAGATGAGTAAATCTCTTGGAAATGGTATCGATCCGCTGGAGGTCATTGATGAGTACGGTGCAGATGCACTCCGTCTGACTCTGATCACAGGAAATGCACCAGGAAATGATATGCGTTTCTACAACGAACGTGTAGAATCCAGCCGTAACTTTGCCAATAAGGTATGGAATGCATCCAGATTTATCATGATGAACATGGAAGATAAGGTAATTTCCAAACCGGATGAGGCAGACTTTGAAGTAACCGATAAATGGATTTTATCCAAGGTAAATACACTTGCAAAAGATGTAACTGAGAACATGGATAAATTTGAACTGGGTATTGCAGTACAGAAAGTATATGACTTTATCTGGGATGAATTCTGTGACTGGTACATTGAGCTTGTAAAATACAGGATCTACCATTCTGATGAAAATTATAAGAGCGCCAATGCAGCACTTTGGACACTGAAGACGGTTCTTGGTAATGCACTGAAGATGTTACATCCATTTATGCCATTTGTAACAGAAGAAATCTACAGCGCACTGGTACCGGAGGAAAAATCTCTGATGATGTCAGACTGGCCGCAGTTTAGCGAAGACTGGTGCTATGCAGACGCTGAAAATATAACAGATCATATGAAAGAAGTTATCCGTGGTGTCAGAAATGCGCGGGCAGAAATGAATGTACCGCCGAGCCGTAAAGCAAAGGTTTATGTAGTATGCGAAGATGAGAAGCTCTGTGAAGGATTCGAAGAGCTGACAACATGCGCATGCCCGCTTATGAGTGCTTCTGAACTTGCTGTCCAGGCTGATAAGGCAGGTATTGCGGATGATGCCGTATCGATCGTAGTACCGGATGCTTCTGTATATGTACCACTGGAAGAGCTGATTGACTTCGAACAGGAAATCGAGCGTCTGACAAAAGAAGAAGAAAAGCTTACAAAAGAAATCAACCGTGCAAAGGGAATGCTTTCAAATGAAAAATTCGTCAGCAAAGCACCACAGGCAAAGGTTGATGAAGAAAAAGCAAAGCTTGAAAAGTATACACAGATGATGGAACAGGTGAAAGAACGTCTGGAGGCTTTAAAGGCAGGAAGATAATCACTGCAGGAAAGTACTAAGGCATATTCTTTTTTAGCCGGATATACCGTCAGGCGCAGCATAAACTGCGCCTGACGGTACAGAAACACGTAAGGGGTTAAAAGACGATGAAGGAAATTCATTTTAAAAAGATTCAGTGGAAAAAACCGGATCTGAAAGGAAAATGGCAGAAGCTGAAGAATATGAAGCCAGGAGATATAAAGGCGCATTTAAAAAAGCAGCATGAGCGAAGACAGCAGATTCTTGAAAAGCGGCGAAACAGCAAATTCGCAAAAAAGATGGCACCGTACTATAAGATAATGAACCGGTTCTCTTTGCCGCTTCAGGCACTGTGGGCTTGTATCATTAACTTTATCATTGAAGCACTGTCCAGACATTCTGCAATTGCAGCTTGGCAGTATATGACAGGAACACCGCTGGTATTTTTGTACAATGCCGGAATGATTTTCGTTACACTTTTAATCGCTTATCTGGTGCGGCGCCGGGTGTTTACACGACTGATCATCAGTGCATTGTGGCTCTTTCTGGGTGTTGTCAACGGAGTGATGCTGGCAAAGCGTGTTACGCCGTTTAATGCACAGGATCTAAAGACATTTACAGAAGGACTGTCACTGTTTACAAACTATTTCTCGGTGGCAGAGCTTGTGATGATGGGAATTGGTGTTCCGGCACTGATCATCTGGCTGGTTGCCATGTGGAGACGTGCCGGACAGTATGAAGGAAAGATGCACAGGATCCCGATGCTGATTATTGTTGTTGCAGCGTTTTTTGGATATTCTGTACTGACAAATGTTGCTGTAGATAAGAGGATTATTTCTACTTACTTTGGAAATATCGCATTTGCTTATCAGGATTACGGACTTCCGTATTGTTTCTCGGCCAGCCTTTTTAATACAGGTATTTCAGAACCGAATGATTATAACAAAGACACGATCGAGAAGATCACGGATAATAGAGAGATGACAGAGAGCACATCCGACAATGGTGTGAGACCGAATGTCTTGTTTGTACAGCTGGAATCTTTCTTTGATCCTATTGAATATGAGGATCTGCAGATGTCAGAGGATCCGATTCCGAATCTGCGCAAGATGTTTGAAAATTATTCTTCCGGATATTTTAAGGTTCCTTCGGTAGGGGCCGGAACAGCCAATACAGAATTTGAAGTGCTGACAGGTATGAACCTGCGTTATTTCGGACCGGGCGAGTATCCTTATAAGACAAAGCTTAAGAATCAGGTATGTGAAAGTGCAGCAACTGCATTTTCTGCATTCGGTTACGGAACCCATGCGATTCACAACAACGGTGGTAATTTCTACAGCCGTGCGAAGGTATTTAACAATATTGGTTTTGACAGCTTTACAAGTAAAGAGTTTATGAATATTCTCCAGACAACAGAGAATGGATGGTCGAAGGATGATATTCTTCTGACGCACATCAAAGACGCTCTGGACTCTACCGAGCAGGAGGATTTTGTATTTACAGTCAGTGTACAGGGACATGGAAATTATCCGACAGAAAAGGTGATTGAGAACCCGAAGATCACCGTAACAGGAGCACCGACAGAAGAGAAGAACAATGCCTGGGAATACTATGTGAACCAGGTATATGAGATGGATCAGTTTGCCGGTAATCTGGTAAAAATGATGGAAGAACGCGGTGAGCCGACTGTGGTCGTATTCTATGGTGACCATCTGCCGACAATGGGACTGGAAGCAAAGGATATGAAGAACCGTTATCTGTACAATACAAATTATGTGATCTGGGACAATCTTGGACTTCAGAAAGAGGACCGGAACATTCCGTCCTACCAGATCATGGCGGATGTGATGGACCGCCTGGGATTACATTCCGGTACGGTATTCAACTATCACCAGCAGAGACGCCAGACAAAGGATTATCTGAAGAATCTGGAGCTGTTACAGTATGATATTCTGTATGGAGACCAGTATGTATACAACGGTAAGCCGCCGATCACAGAAGGCCATATGCAGATGGGGATCAAGGAGGTTACGCTCACGGATCTTGTAGAAAATCTGGATGAGACCTACAGCCTCTACGGAACAAACTTTACTAAATGGAGCAAGGTTTACATCAATGATGAAAAGCAGGAATCTACTTTCCTCAATAATACAAGGATCGAACTTCCGGACAGTAAGCTGAAGGATGGAGACATCATTACGGTCAGCCAGGTCGGATCAAGCAATACCATCTTCAGGACTTCAAGAGAATATATTTACATGGATGGAAAAATCCTGGAATATACAGATGAAGTAAAAGAACAGAAGAATTCTGCAAAGACGGACGGCGATCAGCAGAAGGCAGAAAATGCCGGACAGTCCGGAGAACAGCAGGATCAGAATAATAAAGAAGAAAAGAGCGGGCAGCAGTAGAGTTCCGCTTAAGAAAGACGGGAAAGATTGTGAAGTATGAAGAAGTAGTCCGATATATAGAGGACATACCAAAATTTACAAAGAAGCATACGCTTTTGCATACCCGTGAATTTATGAGAAGATTGGGGAATCCCTGCCAGGGAAGAAAGGTTCTTCATGTGGCAGGGACGAACGGAAAGGGAAGCGTCTGCGCATATATGCAGGCGATTCTTCTTTTTGAGGGAAAGCGTGTCGGATTTTTTACATCACCACATCTGGTGAAGCTCAACGAGCGGATCCGGATCAATGGAAAAGATATTGACGATGATACCTTCTGCCGGATTTTTGCAAAGGTGCGGCAGGTGGCAGAAGAACTGGAAAAGGAAGGGATGGAACATCCTTCTTATTTTGAATTCCTGTATGGAATGGGTATGCTTGCATTTGAAGAGAACGATGCAGAGTATATTGTACTGGAGACAGGACTTGGCGGAAGGCTGGATGCGACTAATTCCTTCGAGCATCCGTTCCTGAGCGTGATCACATCGATCGGACTGGATCACACAGAGATCCTTGGAGATACGATTGAAAAGATCGCGGGAGAAAAAGCCGGAATCATCAAAAAAGGCGTACCGGTATTTTTTGACGGCTCTGATGAAAGAAGTAGTCGGGTTATAGAAGAAACTGCCGAAAATGTAGAAGCACCGTGGTATAAAATGGAAAAAGATGCGTTGAAAATTCAAGAAATTACAGACAAACATATTGCTTTTTCTATTTTGGATGAGTATGATAATAATACCGTATGGCAGGTGGCCAGCACCGGAATCTATCAGGTGATGAACGCAGCACTTGCAATCCGGGCGATGAGATATACATTTGGCGACAAGGCAGAAATCTGCAAATGGCAGAAGGTGGTTGCATCTGTTAAATGGCAGGGAAGAATGGAAGAGGTTCTTCCCGGAGTTATCTTTGACGGGGCGCATAATCTTGCGGCAATCCGTGAATTTACAAAGAGTATCCGGCTGCAAAGAGAGGTGGAAGGGGAAATCCATCCACTGATAATCCTTTTTTCAGCCGTTGCAGATAAGGATTACAGTCATATGATCGAGCTTTTATGCAGAGAATCGAAAGCAGATGCTTATGTCATTGCCAAAGTAGACAATAAAAGGGGAGCGCAGGCAGATACACTTGCCGCGTTGTTCCGGAAGTATACAGACAGACCGGTCTATCGGGAGGACACGCTTGCTGATGCATTTACACGTGCACTGAATGAAAAGGGCAGCGAAGGGAAACTTTACTGTCTGGGGTCGCTCTATCTGGTAGGGGAGTTAAAAGAACTGATAGGAGGAGAAGATGCTTAATTTTGAAGAAGAACTTAAGAAGTTCAAACCAAGTCTGGAAGTAGAAGATATCGAGAATGCAGTATATCAGGAGGATCTGTCTGATATGACAGATATCTTAAGAGAGATGATGGATCAGAAAAAATAGGGGAGATTTTGATGGACTATAAGCAGAAACTCGAGTACCAGTCGAACTACTGGTACAATGATGGACTGAAGAAAGCGCAGATCCGGGATCTGTCCGGGGCAATTGTGTCGTTAAAAAGAAGTTTGCAGTTTAACAGAGAAAATATCACAGCGAGGAATCTTCTCGGACTTGTCTATTATGGACGTGGAGAAGTAGCGGAGGCTCTTGTAGAGTGGATCATCAGTAAAAACTTCAGGGCTTCAGAGAATATTGCCAGCTACTATATCAGTAAGGTTCAGGATAATCCAAGTGAGCTGGAGAAGGTGAATCAGGCAGTTCACAAATACAACCAGTGTCTTGGATACTGCAGACAGAATGGAGAAGATCTTGCGATCATCCAGCTGAAAAAGGTGGTTGCGGCACATCCGTCTTTCCTGAAGGCATATCAGCTTCTGGCACTTCTTTATATGCATTCCGGACAGTATTCCAAAGCAAGACAGAGCCTGAAGACGGCACTCAAGCTGGATGTGACGAATGATATTACGCTCCGGTATATGCATGAGCTGAACCGTCAGCGGAATCGGCAGGTTGCACATATTAAAGAGGAAAAGCATGGCAGACAGTCGGTTGTCACATACAATCTGGGAAATGAGACGATCATCCAGCCTGCAGCAACACTGCGAGACAATGCGGCAGTGATGACAGTTGTCAATATTCTGATCGGTATGGTGGTTGGAGCGGCAGTGGTGTGGTTCCTGATCGCTCCGGCGGTAAACCAGACAAAGTCGTCTACAAAAAACCGGAATGTCATTGCACTAAGCGAGCAGATAGCTTCACAGAAGACACAGATCCAGACGCTTAAGGATGAACTGGAGGGATACCGTAACAGCAGTGATGAGGTAGAATCGGCAAAGCAGACCGCCGCATCCACACAGGACAGCTATGATGCCCTGATCAAGGTATATCAGCAGTATTATGGCGGAACAACGAGCAATGCGGATATGGCAGATACGCTGCTTGGACTGAACAGGGATTCGTTGGGAGAAGAGGGACAGAAAATCTACGATTCGATCTCCGGTTCCGTGTTCCCGCGAGTATGTGTGAGCCTGTATTCGACCGCGCAGTATGAAGTGCAGAGTGGAAATTATGATGATGCCATTTCGGATCTTGAAAAGATCAAGAAGATGGATGACTCTTATAGTGATGGTGGTGTGTACAAGCTTCTTGGAGACGCGTATGCTGGTAAAGGTGATAAGGACAATGCAAAGAGCAATTACGAAAAAGCAGCGACCGATTATCCGGGAACACAGGCAGCATATTCGGCACAGAGCGCACTGGATGCAATGGGATCAGATGGAACTTCGGAGAATACTTCCGGTGGAACAGGCACCCAGGGACAATAAAATATAAAAGGCACAAAAGAGAAAGTAGCGAAAAAAGGCGTTACTTTCTCTTTTGTTTTATAGGAAATTCCGAAGGAACTTCCTATAAAACAAAAGGCACTACGTGCCGTAAATGCGCACTCTTTTTATAAATCCATCAAGGCTATTGGCGTATTTGTATAAATAAAAAAGACAGAAAGGGGTTTAACCAAAAATGCAGTATCAGATCAAAGAAAATTGTCTTACGATTTTTCTTCCGGCGGAGGTGGATCATCACAATGCGGAGGAGATCAAACGGGAGGCGGATAAGGTGATCGAGGAGCAACATATCAAATATGTGATCTTTGATTTTGGAAGAACGGATTTTATGGACAGTTCCGGGATTGGAGTGATCATGGGACGGTACCGGCATATCTTTCTTCTTGGCGGGGAAGTATGGGCGATACATACAAGTGAACGGATGCGGCAGATTCTGAATATGTCCGGCGTGACGAAGATCATACAGATTTATGAGGAGGGAATGATGTAATGGAATATTTTAACGAGATGGAAGTAGTTTTTGACAGCAGATCGGAGAATGAGGGATTTGCAAGGGTGGCAGTGGCTGCGTTTATGACGCAGATGGATCCGGTTCTGGAGGAAGTGGCAGACGTGAAGACAGCGGTCTCCGAAGCAGTGACGAACAGCATTATACATGGATATGAGGGACGGACGTCCGGAAAGATCACGGTCTGGTGCGGGATTGAAAAAGATAAGAAGACCATTCTAGTCACAGTGAAGGATCAGGGCATCGGTATCGAAAACGTGGAGCAGGCGATGGAGCCACTCTATACGACTAGGCCGGATATGGATCGGTCCGGGATGGGATTTGCATTTATGGAGGCATTTATGGATGAAGTACAGGTGGAATCTGTGCCTGGAAAAGGAACTACGGTTTGGATGAAGAAAACGACAGGAGGGGAAAAGAAGGAAGCTGTATGGACCACACAATCGCATTGATCAGACGGGCTCACGAAGGGGATGAAAATGCGAGGGCACAGCTTGTGGAAGAAAACACCGGTCTGATCTGGTGTGTGGTGAAAAGATTTTACGGACGGGGCACAGAGGCAGAGGATTTATTTCAGATCGGAAGCATCGGGCTTTTAAAAGCGATCGATAAGTTTGATCTGGGCTATGATGTGAAATTTTCTACCTATGCAGTTCCGATGATCACAGGAGAAATAAAGCGTTTCCTGCGTGATGACGGGATGTTGAAGGTCAGCCGTTCCTTAAAAGAGATTGCATATAAAGCATATCAGGCAAAGGAGGCGCTCACGGAAAAGCTTGGAAGAGAACCGCTGCTGGAAGAAATTGCGGAAGAAACGGGTGTGGAAAAAGAGGAGCTGGTGATGGCGATGGAGGCAGCAGGAGAAGTGGAATCACTTCACAGACCGGTCGGTATGAAAGATGGAAATGAAGTAATGCTGCTGGAAAAGATTGCAGATACAGGCGGTGCAGAAGAAAAGATCCTGGATCATCTTCTGCTTACAGAGCTGATAAAAGAATTAAAAAAAGACGAGAGAAAGCTTCTGTATCTGCGCTATTTTGCAGATAAGACGCAGACAGAAATCGGCGAAGAGCTTGGAATTTCACAGGTGCAGGTATCGCGGATGGAGAAAAAGATCCTGAAAACCATGCGGGAACACGCAAAAGAATAAAAGGATGTATGTTTTCTGGAAAAACAGGGATACTATTTCCTATCTGAAACAGATCACAAAGGAGGCGGATGCGATTGGAAAGAAGAAAAAAATATATCTGGGGCTGTGTTCTTTGTGCCCTGCTGACAGCTGTTCTGATCGGAATGATCTACTATTATAATGATGTCCGGGGGACAGACCAGGTAAGTGAAGGAACGCTGATCTGGCAGGCGCTACCGGTAAAAGAAAGGACGGATACAGATGTCTTCGGGAAATGAAATACTTTATATCAAAGGGGAAAAGAATACCGAGGTGAAAGAACCAAATGTGACATTGGGAGATATCCTGACAATGGAATGCAGCAATTCTTCCATCATGAACAGGATTAAACCACTGCGGATTCTGAAAATCCCGAAAAAAGAACAGCACAGATATGTGGTGTCTGTTCTGAAAATCATAGAATGTATCCATCGGGAAATTCCCGGACTACAGATTCAGAACGAAGGAGAAAGTGACCTGATCATTACCTATGAAGGGGAGAAAAAACGAAATGCTATCTGGCAGGGAATTAAAGTGGTTGTAGTTGCGGGAATCACATTTATCGGAGCAGCATTTTCCATCATGGCCTTTAACAATGATGTGTCGGTGACAAAGATGTTTTCCCGGATTTATCTGCTTCTTACCGGAGAAGAATCGAATGGATTTACCCTGATAGAGCTGACTTACTGCATCGGGTTGATCGTAGGGATCCTGATTTTCTTCAATCATTTAGGAAAAAAGAAATTTACAGCAGATCCGACGCCGATGGAAGTGGAAATGCGTTTGTATGAAAATGATATTCAGGAAACTTTGATCGAAGTTTATGCGAGAAAGGAAAAAGAAGTCGATGTGGATTAGGCAGATTCTGGTGGCGGTGGTTGGTCTTGCATCCGGATTTGCAGTCGCGGCAGGACTGTTTTCATTTATTATCGGACTTGGCGTAGTGTCAGATTTTGCAGACCGGACACATACCGGGAAGCATGTCATGCTGTATGAAAACTGCATTATGGCAGGTGGGATCCTTGGAAATATTTTCTGGGTATACGGGCTCGCAATGCCTGGCGGCAAATGGATCGTTCCGGTGTTTGGACTTTTTTCCGGAATTTTTGTTGGTTGCTGGTCAATGGCACTTGCGGAAATCCTGAATATTTTTCCGATTTTTATCCGGAGGATCAAAATCCTGAAATGTGTGCCATGGCTGATTTTTGGGATGGCGCTTGGGAAAAGCCTTGGAGCACTTCTATTTTTCTATAAAAGATGGTAACTGGAGGAGAAAATGAAGCAACAAGAGAAAGAAAAAGAGTATGAAACATATGTAAAAGAGAAAACACCGGTCAGGAAGCCTGGACCTGCGATGGCAAAAGCATTCGTGACCGGCGGGATCATCTGTACGATTGGACAGACGATCTTAAATGCGTGCGAAAAGGCGGGAATGTCAAAGGATATTTCTGCAAGCTGGTGTTCACTGATCCTGATCCTGGCAAGTGTGGTGCTGACCGGATTTGGAATCTATCCGAAGATCGCGAACTGGGGAGGAGCAGGAGCACTGGTGCCGATCACCGGATTTGCCAATTCCGTTGCGGCGCCGGCAATTGAATACAAAAAAGAGGGGCAGGTTTTCGGAATTGGCTGCAAGATATTTACGATCGCAGGACCTGTGATCCTGTACGGAGTTTTCACCAGCTGGGTTCTGGGACTGCTCTACTGGATTGGGACGCTGATCGGAATTGTGTGAGCAAGGAGGGATGGACATGAATGCGATGAAAGGGACACAGAGTATTGCATTTTCGGAAAGTCCGTATCTGGTAAGCGCCGGATCGGTTGCCGGAAAAAAAGAAGGAGAAGGACCACTTGGAAAATATTTTGATATTGCATCGGAGGATGACCTTTTTGGAGAGAAAACCTGGGAGCTTGCAGAAGGAACAATGCAGAAGCTTGCGTGTAAGCTGGCATTAAAAAATGCGGGAGTACAGCCGGAGGAGGTACGATATCTCTTTGGCGGTGATCTTTTAAGACAGGGAATTGCTACATCGATGGGGGCGGAAGAACTTCAGATCCCGGTGTTTGGTCTTTTCGGCGCATGTTCCACATCCGGAGAGGCACTTGCCCTTGCTGCAATGACTGTGGCGGCAGGCTATGGAGATCTGGTGCTTGCTGCAACATCGAGTCATTTTGGAAGTGCAGAAAAAGAATTCCGTTTTCCACTTGGCTATGCGAATCAGAGACCACTTTCTTCTACCTGGACAGTGACAGGAAGCGGAGCCTTTCTGGTAGGAAAAAAGAAAAGCCGGGTGCGGATCAGTGGAGTGACGATTGGGAAAATTGTGGATTATGGGCTGAAGGATTCACAGAATATGGGAGCGTGTATGGCACCGGCAGCGTGTGATACGATTTTGCAGAATCTTATGGATTTTGGAAGGGGTGAAAAGGATTACGACCGGATCATTACCGGAGACCTGGGCTATGTGGGACAATCGATTTTATTTGATCTGCTTCGTAAGAAAGGGCTGGATATCAAAGAAAATCATATGGACTGCGGAATGACGATCTTCGATCAGCAGACACAGCATACCAATTCCGGTGGAAGCGGCTGCGGCTGCGCGGCGATCACTCTTGCAGCATATATTATGCCACAGCTGATATCGGGGGAGTGGAAAAGGATCCTTTTTGTACCAACGGGGGCGCTGATGTCGACGGTAAGCTTCAATGAAGGAGAAAGCGTTCCGGGAATTGCACATGGAATTGTGCTGGAACATTGTTAAAGGAGGAAAGAAAATGGACTATATCAATGCATTCTGGGTAGGAGGACTCATCTGTGCACTGGCGCAGATCCTGCTTGACCGGACGAAAATGATGCCGGGAAGAGTCATGGTAAGCCTGGTGGTACTTGGCTGCATTCTTGGTTTTGTACAGATATTTAAACCACTGCAGGAGTATGCGGGGGCAGGCGTGAGCGTGCCACTGCTCGGTTTTGGAAATACTTTATGGAACGGGGTAAAAGAGGCAGTCGACAAGGAAGGATTTATCGGAATTTTTCTTGGAGGATTCAAGGCAAGTGCGGCAGGAATCAGCGGCGCATTGATTTTTGGGTACATTGCATCATGGATATTTGAACCAAAGATGAAGGGGTAATGGGAATAATTTTCGTCAGAACTACGAAAGAAAATTTATTGTACAGGGAGAAAAATGATGTTAAGATGAAATCGTGGCTGTGTAAATGGCCTGTAAAATAAGAATCAAAGTGAAAAAGAAAAAGTACATAAGAGGAGATAACACGACTATGAAGTACACAAGTATCATTATTCCGTTTGTCGGAGGCCTTGGTATGTTCATTTATGGAATGCAGATCATGGCACAGGGGCTGGAGAATGCTGCCGGCAACCGGATGAAGTCATTGCTTGAAGCACTTACAAAGAATAAGTTCTTCGGCGTATTGCTTGGAGCGTTCATTACCGCAGTGATCCAGAGTTCATCTGCGACGACCGTCATGGTAGTCGGTTTTGTAAATGCCGGTATCATGAACCTTCAGCAGGCGATGGGAGTTATCATGGGTGCGAACATCGGTACAACAGTTACCGGATGGCTGGTATCCAGTGTGGAATGGGCCAAATTTTTAAGTCCGTCCAATCTGGCACCGGTTGCGATCATGATCGGTGTGATCATTATGCTGACCGGAAAGAGGCGTTCGACAAAAGATATCGCAAGTATTGTGGTTGGTTTCGGACTTTTATTTGTCGGGATTTCATCCATGTCCTCAGCGGTGGAACCACTGAAAGATAATGCAGCATTATGCAATATTTTCGTATCACTGGGACACAATCCGTTTCTTGGAATTGTGGCGGGTGCAGCAGTTACGGCGATCATCCAGAGTTCATCTGCATCGGTCGGAATCCTGCAGAGCCTTGCAGCAGCAGGTCTTGTACCGTTTGGCGCAGCAATCTATATTATCATGGGACAGAATATCGGTACCTGCGTAACTGCAATCCTGTCCAGTGTGGGTGCAAAGAAAAATGCGAAAACCGCAGCGCTGATGCATCTGATCTTTAATATCATCGGAACGATCATTTTCAGTATTATTGCGATTGCATATCTGAGTATTGTGAATCCGGCATGGGCGCATGGAAATATCACCCAGACACAGATCAGTATGGTGCATACGGTATTCAATATTGTGACAACCGTTCTGCTGTTCCCAGTTTCTGACTGGATCATCAAGCTTGCCAAGAAGATCGGACATGTGGAAGAAGAGGTACAGGATGAAAGTGTAGTCCTTCTGGATGACCGTATGCTGGAAACCCCTGGTATCGCGATTCAGTCAACCGTTTCCGAGCTTGTCCGAATGGGACATGTGGTTGCGGATTCTCTGGAGGTTGCAAGAAAAGTTATGTTCGAACGAAAAGAAGAACAGATTGCGTTCCTGAAGGAAGAAGAAAGCAAGGTAGACCGGTTAAGTGCCGGTATCACATCCTATGCGATCAAGCTGTCGACTCTGCAGATCAATGAACGTGAGCATGAAGAGGTGGCGCATATGCTCCAGATTGTGTCGGATATGGAACGTATCAGTGATTACTGCGAAAACATTTCTGAGTTCGCGGAATCACTACTGGAAAAGCAGGTGGATTTCTCTGAGGTTGGAGTGGAACATCTGAACAAGATGCTGGATGTCTGCATTGCAAGTTATCTGTATGCGTTGGAAGCCTTTGAGTCCAATGACCGCGAAAGTGCGTTAAAGACCATCGAGAAAGAAACAGAGGCAGACGGGCTGGAGATTTCTCTCCGCGCAAAGCATATCAAGCGTCTTACCAACCAGCAGTGTAACACAGAAGCCGGAGTGGTATTCCTTGATTCTCTGGTATGCCTGGAAAGAATTTCCGACCATGCCAGAAATATTGCGGAAGAAGTGCTGGCGGAATAGAAGATAGGAAAATGCAAAAGTGCATGTGGCCTGACGGCTGCATGCACTTTTTTCGAATCGTTAAGAAATGGGAGTAATGCCGTATTAACTTGTTGTTTTTCTACGAATAAGTATAGGGGTAATTTGTTTATGAATGGGTTCGGCAAGTGGTACAGGTTTTCGCTTTTTACGTTCTTCCATTTGCTGTACAAGCAGTTCCATGGAGGTTTTGGCAATCAGATCGATTTGCTGTCCAACGGTTGTGATTGGAAGGATAGCTTCACTTGCAATCGGAGAATTGTCAAACCCTACCAATTCGTATGTGTCAGGGAAATAACCATATTTTTGAAAAATAAGATTAAGAAACATATTGGCATAGGTATCATTTGAAAGAAAGATACCTTTCTTTTTATCAGCATATTTTTCGTCGATGTCCGTAAAAATACGATGCATTTGTGCAAAAATATCCTGATAAGAATCTCCGGTTATATTCAGATTCAGTTCATAAGGAACGTTATGTTCCTGACAGGTTTCTTGAAATGCTAGAATTCGGCTATATGCCGGTACAAAATCGGGAACATTGGCATTGATATGAACCAGGATATCACATTTATCGCGGATCAGGAGATTTGTTGCCTGTAGTGCACCCATATAGTTGTCGGTTGTTACACTACAGATATACTTAGCTTCTCTTTCGATGGCAATGACTGGTATCTGATAAGATGCCAGCTTCTCAGAAGAAAGTGTATGACTCAATACAATAAGTCCTTCAATCTGATATGCCATAAGTTCATCAATATACTGTTCTTCTTCTTCCGGACCACGATCGCTGACAAAAACAAGAAACTTATAATGATAGTCTGAATAACTGGAAAGTAACTGCGTAAGCATCTCAGAATAATAGTGCAGATAGAGATTTGGTACAATAATACCGACAAATTCACTTTTTCCATTTGCTAAAACTTTTGCCAGTTTATTCTTTTTATATCCCAAAGCATCAAGTGCCTGTGATATTTTTTCCTGATTCTCAAGTGTCAGAGAATCAGGGTGATTAAAATATCTGGAAATTGTTGTTTTTGAAAAATTGGTATATTCGGCAATGTCAGCAAATGTAACTTGTTTCTTGGCCATAAGATCAATAGACTCCTTTAAAAATTCTTATTCATAGTATAGCAACTAAAAGTCGAAAAGGCAACTATAAAATAACCAGTTATGTAACCGGTAACTTTTGCAAACAAAAGCATTGACAGAGAGATTATTATATGGTACTATTCAGTCATAAAGTAACCGGTTACTTTACCGGTTATACAGCGAGAAGGACAAAGGGAATGGAGGAATAGTTGCATGAAAAGGATGCAGAAACAAACCAGGGCAATGGGAAAACGAACGATGGCAAGTAAGCTGGCTTATGTAAAGAAAAATTGGCAGTTATATGTGTTTTTCCTGATGCCGGCACTTATATTAACCATTATATTCAAGTATCTTCCAATGGGGGGACTGCTGATTGCGTTTGAAGATTATAACGTTATCAAGGGCGTATTTGGAAGTACATGGGTAGGACTTGAGTATTTTAAGCGGTTTTTATCTTCACCGGATTTTATGAATTACCTGCTTAATACATTGAAACTGAGCATTTATGGATTACTTTGGGGATTTCCGGTTCCGATCATCTTAGCTCTTTTACTTAACCAGATCCGCAAACAGGGGATCAAAAAGAAGATCCAGCTTTTGATCTATGCTCCAAACTTTGTGTCTGTTATTGTACTTTGCGGAATGGTCCGTATGTTTTTGTCACCGGTTGGACCTATGAATAAACTTTTGGGAATCAGCACGAACTGGATGACGATGCCTGCTGCATTTCGAACAATCTATATTGCAAGTGGAATCTGGCAGGGAGCCGGGTGGGCTTCGATCATGTATACTGCAGCACTATCGAATGCGAGCAAAGAACTGGAAGAAGCAGCACGTATGGATGGAGCAAATCTGCTGCAGCAGATCTGGTATGTAGAACTTCCGGCGATCAAAGACATTATTGTGATCCAGTTTATCTTACAGGCAGGAAATATTATGAGTATTGGTTTTGAAAAAGCGTATGCGCTGCAGACAGATATGAACTTACCGGCATCTGAAATATTATCGACTTATGTATACCGGATCGGACTATTAAACGGAGATTATGGATATTCGACAGCAGTTGGACTGTTCAACTCTGTAATCAATGTGATTTTACTTATTTTTGTAAACTGGGTAGTAAAGAAGCTGAATGATGGTGAAGGATTATAGGAGGAACGTGAAATGAATGGAACAAAGAAAATCAAATATTCACGAACAGATCGGATCATTTTGGGAATTGCATATGTGTTCCTTGGTGTATTTGTTCTTTCAATTTTAATTCCGCTGATCTATGTAGTTCTGGCATCCTTTATGGATCCGACCGTATTAAATAACCAGGGATTAAGTTTTCATATAAAAGACTGGACGTTAGATGCATACCGGCGTGTGCTGGAAAATGATATGATCTGGCGGGGCTTTTTGAATTCTTTTTTGTATTCAATTGCATTTACCGTGATCTCCGTCTTTGTAACTTTACTTGCAGCGTATCCGATGTCAAAAAAGGAATTTGTAGGAAGAAAATTCTTTAATATAATCTTTCTGATCACAATGTTTTTTGGTGGCGGAATGATTCCGACTTTTATTTTGATCAATCAGCTGCACATGGTAAATACGATTTGGGCAATTTTAATCCCTGGTGCATTTAATGTCTGGAATATGATTCTTGCAAGAACCTATTACCAGTCTATTCCGAAAGAACTGCGTGAAGCATCCGCAATTGATGGAGCAACGGAAATCCAACATTTTTTCAAGGTCATGCTTCCGGTATGCAAACCGATTATCGCAGTACTGGCACTGTGGTCATTTGTTGGAATGTGGAACAGCTACTTTGATGCGATGATATATTTAAATGATGCAAACCTGCAGCCACTGCAGCTGGTCCTCAGATCGATCCTCGTTCAGAATACACCTCAGCCGGGAATGATCGCAGATATCCAGAGTACAGCAGAGATGGCAAAAGTAGCAGAACAGCTGAAATATGCAACTATCGTTGTGTCAAGTTTACCATTGCTGGTAATGTATCCATTCTTCCAGAAATATTTCGATAAAGGAATTATGGTTGGTTCTGTGAAGGGATAGTCAGAAAGGAAATATGCAGATATGTGGAAAAAAATAGAAAAAGAGTGTTGGCATTAGGTTTGACATTTTCGATTATAATTGGGATGGCAGGATGTGGAAAAGAAGAGCAGATGAAGGCGGAAACCAATCCGGATACTCCGGTATCAGAGGTTCAGTTCCCACTGAAAGAAAAAGCTGAATTATCATTCATTACAAGTGCTCCTGCAACATCAACGCAGAATCCGAATGAGCGTATCATTTTTAAGAGACTTGAAAAAGAGACAAACGTACATATCGATTGGACTTGTTTTGTGGCGGATCAGTTCTCGGATAAGAAGAACCTTGCGCTGGCTCAGTTCGGAAATCTTCCGGATGGGCTGTTTAATGCAGGAATGAGTGATTATGATCTGCTTCGTTATGCAAAGCAGGGAATCATTATCCCGCTTGAAAATCTGATCGATAAATATATGCCGAATCTGCAGGCTGTATTTGAAAAATATCCGGAGTACCGTACGATGTGTACCGCACCGGATGGTCACATTTATTCATTCCCGTGGATCGAGCAGCTTGGAGCTGGGAAGGAAGCAATTCAGGCGATTGGAGATATTCCATATATCAATAAGAAATGGCTTGATTATCTGGGATTGGAAGTACCAACTACAACAGATGAACTGGAACAGGTACTGATCGCATTCCGTGACCATGCAGATGATCTGAAGAAAGAATTCCAGATTGATGGTGATGTGATTCCGATGTCATTTATTATCAATAATGGAGATCAGGATCCGGCAATCCTGATCAATGGATTTGGGGAAGGATATGGAGACACAGGAGATCATTTTGCTGTAACGGATGATGGAGAGGTTATCTATACAACTGTTCAGGAGGGCTATAAAGAAGGCATTGAGTGGCTGCATAAACTGGTAACAGAGGATCTGGTGGATCCGGAAGCATTTACACAGGAATGGTCTACCTACGTGGCAAAAGGAAAAAATCACAGATATGGTCTCTGTTTTACCTGGGACATTGCCAATATTGATAATAATACGGATTATGTAATGCTTCCGGCACTGACAGGGCCGACCGGAGTGACAAACATTACGAGACAGAATAACAGTGAGACCAGTGGATTTGACCGGGGACGATGTGTATTGACGACCAGCTGCAAAGACACAGCACTTGCAGCTGCCTGGATCGATCAGATGTATGCACCGCTGCAGTCACCGCAGAACAACTGGGGAAGCTATGGAGAGAAAGATTCTTTTAATATTTTTGAGATGTCTACGAATGAAAACGGAGAAAAGATGTTGAAACATCTTGATCTTGGAGAGCAGTCACCGGTAGAAGTCCGTGAAGCACAGTCGGTTAATGGACCGCTTGCGGTACTCAATGAGTATTATGGTGTATATGTGACACAGCCGGAGGATGCAAAATGGCGTCTGGACAATATGCATGAAACCTATCTGAAAGATATGAACAGCAAATATGTATATCCAAATGTATTCATGAGTATCGAAGATACCAATAAAGTGTCACAGTATGATACCGACATCAAAAAATATGCAGAGCAGAAGAAAGCCGACTGGATCTTAAATGGTGGAATCGAAAAAGAGTGGGATTCTTACCTTGATAAAATGGAAAAGTACGGACTTTCCGATTATCTGGCTATTAAACAGAAATATTTCGACCAGTACCAGAAATCGCTTTCAGAAGAGAATAAGTAGCAGGAGAAAATACATGAGTGAGATGTTAGAAAAAGCAAGAAATTATGAGACAGAAAAACAAGTGTATGTAAAGAAAACGACCAAACCACTGTTCCATGTTACGGCACCGACCGGATGGATCAATGATCCGAATGGTTTTTCCGTATATGATGGGAAAATACATTTGTTCTATCAGTACAATCCATATCAGAGAGAGTGGGGACCAATGCATTGGGGACATAGTGTGACTGATGATATGGTCCGCTGGGAGCAGCTTCCGGCAGCGATTGCACCGGATCAGGAATATGATAAGGCAGGATGTTTTTCCGGAAGTGCGATCGAAGCAGATGGAAAGCATGTACTTGTATATACCGGAGTTACCAGAGTAAAGCAGGCAGATGGAAGTGAGCAGGAACGGCAGAATCAGTGTATTGCATTTGGTGATGGAAAAGATTATGTAAAGTATGAAAAGAATCCGGTTGTGACAGGTGAGATGCTTCCAGAAGGATGCAGCCGGATTGATTTCCGTGACCCGAAGATCTGGAAAGAAAACGATACCTATTATCTGATCGTTGGAAATAAGAATGATAATCAGGTTGGGCAAGTTGTGCTTTGTTCGAGCAAAAATCTGACAGACTGGAAATTTGAGACAATTCTGGCATCAAATGAAAATGGTGATATAGGAACGATGTGGGAATGCCCGGATTTCTTTGCTTTAAAAGACAAACATGTGCTGATCTGTTCGCCACAGGATATGAAGGCGCGGAAATATGAGTTTCACAATGGACATAATTCGGTGTATTTTTTGGGAGACTACGATGCAAACAGATGCAGATTCAGCAAAGAACAGCCGCATACACTTGATTATGGTATGGATTTTTATGCTCCACAGACAACAGAACTTCCGGATGGCAGACGGATCATGATCGCATGGATGAAATCATGGGATGCCTGTGTGATACCGAATTCGCAGGACTGGCAGGGAATGATGACATTTCCGAGAGAATTGGAGATAAAAGAAAACCGTATCTGGCAGAATCCGGTGAAAGAACTGGAAAATTATCATCAGAATCCATGTTGCTATGAACACGCAGAAATCGAAGGCGAGACAGTGCTTGCAGGAGTAGAGGGACGCACAATTGATCTTACGGTGACACTGGAAGATGGAGAAAATACAATCTTTTCTATCAAACTGGCAGCAGATAGTGAGTATGAAACGAGCTATACCTATAATAAGGAAACCAGACTTCTGGAAATCGACCGTACATACTGCGGTGTTACAAAAGATGTGGTATGTGTACGAAAATTCAGAATTGAGGATCCGGCAGGGCTTAAAAAGATGCGTTTTATCCTGGATTATCATTCGATCGAACTTTTTATCAATGATGGACAGCAGACGGCGACCACTGCAATCTGTACGCCTCTGAATGCGAAAGATATTTATTTTTTCAGCGATAAGAAAATGACAATGAGTGTTGAAAAGCATGATATTATAATGTAAAAAGCAGGAGAATAAGAAATGGATGTAGTAGCTTTAGGGGAATTGCTGATTGATTTTACAGAAAATGGTATTAGTAGCCAGGGAAATCCATTGTTTGAGGCAAATCCGGGAGGGGCACCATGCAATGTTCTGGCAATGTTAACGAAGTTGGGACACAAAACGGCTTTTATTGGAAAAGTAGGAAATGATTTTTTTGGAAAGCAATTGGAAGATGCAATTAAAGAAATTGGAATCAATGTGACCGGTCTGAGAAAAGATGATAAAGTACATACGACATTGGCATTGGTTCATACTTATCCGGATGGAGACAGAGATTTCTCTTTTTATCGAGATCCGGGAGCGGATATGATGCTGACAGAAGAGGAAATTCCAGAGGAATTAATTCTTGAGACACGGATTTTTCATTTTGGAACTCTGTCTATGACACATGAGAACGTACGCAGAGCGACAAAAAAAGCAGTTGCAATTGCAAAACAGGCTGGTGCGATCATTTCATTTGATCCTAATATACGTGAGCCACTGTGGAATTCAATGGATGAGGCAAGAGAGCAGGTATTGTATGGTCTGGGACAGTGTCATATCCTGAAAATTTCAGATAATGAAATTCAGTGGCTGACAGGAAAAAATGACTATACAGAGGCTGTAAAATGGATCAGGGAGAAATATGATATCCCGCTTATCCTGGTATCTATGGGAAAAGAAGGCAGTAGAGCTTATTATCAGGACAGGATGGTTGAAAAAGCACCTTTTATAAACGAAAATACAATAGAAACAACTGGTGCCGGAGATACATTTTGTGCATGTGTTTTGCATTACATATGTAAACATGGACTAGAAAATCTGACTGAGAAAAATTTAAAGGAAATGCTGACTTATGCAAATGCTGCCGCATCAATTATCACAACACGTAAGGGAGCATTGCGGGTGATGCCACGACCGGAAGAAATTGAGGCATTGATTGCAGGACATCACTAAATGTGGAGAGAAAGGGGCTGTGAAAAAAGAATAGTCCCCAAAAAAAGAAAGACCAAGAGTTTATAATGAACTCAAGGTCTTTCTTTCTGTTATAATTAACTTGTGATGTATACGATATTTAAGCCAAAGGATATTCGAAAGTCATGTAGCGGATATCAATGGAGATGGAAACGTAACGATTACAGATTTAATGCGATTGTTGAATTATGTAAGTGGAAAAAGCGCAACTTTATAATTTTAAACAACTTTAAAGAACTGTATACAGAAATCCTATAGCAGAGAGTTCCCCTCTCTGCTATAATCATATCAGAAAATAAAAAGTACGAACCAAAATCTATCGGGGAGGTTATCACACATGCAGACACCTATTTTACAGGAAAGTAACTACAAAGAAGAAATGCAGACCATCGTAGAACCGTATCTTGTATCTATCGGAACGGAATTCTATCTGGAAAGACATGCAGGGCAGAAGATCCACTGTATGCATTATGTTCCGGAGAACCCACATGCGGTTGTGATGTTGTCACATGGATTTATTGAAAACGCGGAAAAATATAAGGAGATCGCCTATTATTTTGCAAAAGAAGGTTTTAGCGTATATCTTCCGGAGCACTGCGGACATGGCTTCAGCTATCGTCTGACAGAAGATGAATCCCTGGTGCATCTGGACAGCTTTGAACGTTATGTAGAGGACTTTATCTTTGTAACCAAGAAGGCAAAAGAGGACAATCCGGGGATGAAGATTTATCTGTACGGACATTCTATGGGAGGCGGAATTGCGGCAGCAGTTGCGGCAAGAGCACCGGAAATGTTTGAGAAGGTAATTCTGTCGTCACCGATGATCCGCCCACTGACCGGAGGGGTGCCGTGGCATGTGGCAAAGGCGATCGCAAAGACATCCTGCAAGGTGGGAAGGAACAAAAAATATGTAGTCGGTCAGAAGCCATACAAGGAGCCAGGAAAATTTGAAGAGAGCTGCTCCCTTTCCCGTCCGAGATTTGAGTATTATGAAGAAAAAAGGACGAAGGAAGCCCATTATCATCTGAACGCACCGTCTTATGGATGGCTTAGAAATGCAATGCGTCTGAACCGGTATCTGGAAAAGACCGGATGGAAGAAGATCGAAGCACCTGTTATGCTCTTTTCGGCAGGTAAGGATAATCTGGTGTCGAATGCAGCGCAGGAACGTTTTGTGCGAAAACTAAACAAGAACAGACCGGAAAGTGCCGAGTTTGTGAAGTTCCCAGAGTCCAAGCATGAGATATTCAATGCGGAAAATACGATTGCGGAAGAATATTGGAAGAAAGTGTTTGATTTTTTTGAATCATGATTTTTAAAGATTGTAAAGAGGCTGTAAATTATACAAATTGCTTATTGATAAATGCAAGAAAAGTGGTAAGATAAAATTTACAGAAAGGAATGAGACAAATGGGATTTTTTGATAATCTGAAAAGCAGCCTGGCAGAAACCGGTCAGGATTTATCACAGAAGGCAAAAGATACGACAGAGATTTTCCGCCTGACAAATTTAAATAAGACGAAAGAAAAAGAAATTGAAAAAGTCATTTATCAGATAGGCAGTACATATTATGCCAATTACAGAGATGAATGCATGGAAAAGATGCCGGAGCTTGCCGCACAGATCAAGTCTCTGCAGGATGAGATCGCAGCCAATAAAGAGATGATTGAAAAATTATCGACAGAAGAGATCTGTCCGCAGTGTGGAAAAAAAGTGAATCCGGGAAGTAAATTCTGTATTTACTGTGGAGCGGCACTGGAAGCACCGGCAGAACAACCGGAGGAAAAGGCAGAAGTGAAAGTGTGCAAGGCCTGTGGAAAGCCACTGGAAGAGGGTGTTGTATTCTGTACAAACTGTGGAACAAAAATAGAAGACGATAAGACAACTGAGGAAAACTAGAAGGCAAAGCATCGAATGATGAAACGCAGGTCAGAATGTAAAAAAATGAAAGAGTATATGCAAAAAGCCGGATAGGAGTTGTTCTGTCCGGTTTTTTGTGTATACGATAAGCCGGATGCAGATTTGGGACTGCACATCAGCGAACTGTTAAGTTACAGGTAAAAGAACGACCGGATAATATACTGGAGGACAGAAAACATGTATTGCACCAGATGTGGGAAAGAAATCAGGAGTGATCAGAAGTTCTGCGGAAACTGTGGAGCGAAGAATGTCAATTATCAAGAAAAAAATGATCTGAAAGAGATGATAGAAAAAGCTGCCGCCGGAGAAGAGAACGCTCTGGAGAAAATTTACAATCTGACTTATGTGCAGGGGGTTGCAATCGCACTTCAGATGGTGAAAAATGAGCAGGATGCAATGGATATCATGCAGGACGCCTATATTTCTGCATTCCGTAATCTGAAGCAGATTGAGGATCCAAAGCGGTTGAAAAGCTGGTTCAACTGCATTGTGGCAAACAAATGTAAAGACTGGCTGAAAAAGAAGAAGCCGCAGCTATTTTCTGATATACCGACAGGGGATGATGACCGGGAATTTGAAGATACAATTGCAGATGAGAATCTGACATTTTCACCGGAAGAGTCCGTGGATTATGCAGAGACAAAGCGATTGATGAAAGAAATTCTGGACGGTCTGCCAGAAGATCAGAAGCTGTGTGTGCTGATGTATTATTATGAGGAATTGTCGGTTTCAGACATTGCAGATGCACTTGGATGTTCGACTGGAACAGTAAAGAGCAGACTGAATTATGCCCGGAAAAAGATCAGAAATGATGTAGAAGAACTGGAAAGAAAAGGAACAAAATTATACGGCGTAGCGCCGCTTCCGTTTATACTCTGGATGCTCAGAGAGGGCGAGCAGACGATATCGGTGCCTGGTTCATTTGGGAAAGAACTGGTGAGACAGGGTGCCGGCATTGTAAAAAGCGGAAGTGCACCCACAAGCGGAAATACCGGTTCGGGTAAAAGTGGAATCAGGAAGACAGATCCGGTAAAGAACGGGCAGGCAGCCGGACGAAAGATTGTAAAGAGTGCGGCAGGAAAAGCAGCCGGGAAAATCATCGGTACAAAGGCTGTTGCCGGAGCTATAGGAGCGGCAGTGATCGGCGGAGGTGCTGTTGCGGGATATCATATCCACCAGGCAAAAGAGCAGAAAGTTACCAAAGAAGAATGGCAGGCGGCTTACAAAGACTGGGTTGGAAAGTGGAGTGATGACACAAGGTTTGAACTCTTTGACATGAATGGAGATGATGTACCCGAGATCGTGCGGGTTGGATCCTGCATGGCGGATGGTGCGACCGTAGCGACCTGTACACCGGATGGAATCCGGGAAGAAGAGATCTACCGGATCGGGATGTGGTATATTCCGGGCGGCAATGTACTGGACAACAATGACGGAAATATGGGTGTTTTTTATGACCGCGTTTTTGAAATCAAAGATGGGGAATGGTTACAGATCGGCGATGGCGAATGTAGAATGGAAGATAATACGAATCCGGAGTATGATGAAAACGGAGACTATGTTTTCCGGTATAAATGGGATGGAAAAGAAGTCACAAATAAGAAATATGAAAAGAAATTAAAGAAATTGTTTGGAAACAGAAAGCCGGAAGCACTGGGCAATGAAGCTGTTTCATACCATGAGATCATCAACCAGATCAGTCATTATTAAAAAAATAAAAATTTTTTCTTGTTTTTAAAACCAAACTAGATTTTGACTCGTCTTAATAATATAAACGAGAAAAATATAGCATACAGAAAGGATGTAAAAGAGATATGAGGTGCAAAAATTGTGGGACTGAGAATCCAGATGGTTCAAGATTCTGTGCAACATGCGGAAAACCACTGGAACAGGAAGAACCTGCTAAAAATGTAGCAGAACAGAAAGAAGAGGCTGTCCAGAATGCAGAAGAGCAGAAAGAAGAGGTCGCCCAGAATACAGAAGAGACGCTAACAAGTACAGCAGAAACAAAATCACTCACACATAAAAAATCAAGAGGACTGAACAAGTTCCTGATCGGTCTGGCATGTGCGGTTATCGTTGTAGTGATCGCAGCAGGGCTTTTGATATCGCGTGCAAGAAGAACAATCGATCTGAACAAGTATGTCACCTTTGAAACAACAGGATATAACGGATATGGAAATGTATATCCGCAGATCGACTGGGAGAAGATTCAGAAAAAATATGATTCCAGACTGAAGTTTACAAAAGAATTTGAAGAACAGTATGGAAAAAATACAGATTCCATATCACCGGTAGCGGTACTGCAATCCTATGTCAGTGTGGAAATGAAATCGGACAGCAATCTTTCTAACAAAGATAAAGTCAAATACAACTGGAATGTCAATAAAGATTATGCAAAATATGTGAAATGCAACCTGAAATATAAAAATAAAACCTATAAAGTCAAAGGGCTGGAAGAGGTTAAGACATTTGATGCATTCAAAGACCTGGAGGTATCATTTAACGGAATAAGCCCGGGAGGAGCCGTTTCATTTGATTATACAGGATCTGATCTTACATCTGCCGATTTTCAGACAGATGCATCAAATGGAACATTGGCAAACGGAGACAAGATTAAAGTATATCTGGATAAATCTATGGCAGACAGCTATGCCGCCAACATAGGAAAGCTGCCGGAAAAATGGGAAAAAGAATATACCGTAAAAGGACTGTGGTATTATGTCACATCAGCCAGTGACATCGATGATGATACAATGCAGCAAATGAAGGACCGGGCGGAACAGGAATACAATGATCATGTGGAGAGCAGCTGGGTAGATTCCGAATCTCTGGAGAGCCTTACTTATATGGGAGATTATCTGCTGGAGCCTGTTGTGGGCAATGGAAATGAACTGTATCTTATTTATCATGTAAAAGTACGGGATCAGTACAGTAATGATGATGGATCTTATGACAAGGTGAATGATGTTTACTGGTATATGCATTATGGAACAATTCTTGCAGACGGGGAAGGAAATACAGATATTGATCTGTCTGACTATGGAACACCTGGCAATTTCTTTAAGATCAAGACTGATGCAAAGACAGACGGTATTTCCAGCATGGTATGGAAATATTATGGATACCCGACACTGGATGATCTGTACGAAGATGTTGTGGGCGATAATGCTGATTACTCTTTGGTGGAGGATGCGGTAGACAATACAAAATAGAAGCCTTTGGCGGAAAAGAAGGTGGACTATGAAATGGGACGAATGGTTGAAAAAGATCATTAAAGAGATAACGTCAGATTATACGATTTCAGAAGAAACCTCAAAAAGCTTTTTTGAAGAGCTGATGCAATTGTTGAAATAATACAGGAACCGGGTAGAAATGCAAATTTTTATCCGGTTTTTTAATTTGAGCTGGAAAAGTATGATATGATGAGAAAAAGTACGGGATTGATATCCAGAAGGAGAAAGGTGGAATAACAACAGATGGAATATTTAGTAGAATCAGCATTATTGACACATGGATTAAAATCGGTATCAAATGAAACAATAAAAAAAGAATGGCAAGATTCGGGAAAAAAGATCACCTGGATTGATCATGGGGAAATCAGGATCGGGGATATCGATGAGTTTCTTGAATTTAGAAGCCGGGCATCCGCTTATCCAAGAATTGACTGTGATCTGCTGGAAAAGGCATTAGTGGAAAAGCAATCAGGCGCACTTACCGCTTCCGGGACAATGGCAGTCTGTGTGAAAATGGGAATTCCGGTTGCAATTACCTGTGGAATGGGTGGAATCGGGGACATCAAAGGAGAAGAACTCTGCCCGGATCTTCCGGCTCTTCAGCAAATTCCGGTGATCCTGATCTCGGCAGGACCAAAAGATATGCTGGACCGGAAAGCAACGATCGATTGGTTGATATCGCACGGAGTGAAGGTGATCGGAACAGAAAGAAATTACTGTACCGGCTATGTATTTTGTGGAGAAAAAGTTGAACTGCAGGGAAAGGCAGAAAACAGTGCAGAAACGGTAAAGCCACCAATGCTCATCATCAATGAAATCCCGGAAGAAAGGCGGATAGAAGACAGGGAGATTTTGAGAGAAGCAATTGCCGAGGGAAAGAGAGCGGAGAAGGAAGGACGCTATTTCCATCCTGCGGCAAATGGAAAGATTGATGACTGTACTGATGGATATTCTTCATTGATTCAGCTGCGAGGACTGATTGCAAATATGAAAGTGGCAGAAACACTTTAAAGAGCGAAAAAAGAAGCTGGGATCTGGCTGATAACAGAAAAGCCTGAATATAGGCAGTTGTGTTATCGGTCAGACTCCGGCTTCTTTGCGTACACAGAAAGTTTTGACTCCTGATTATAGATTACAGGAAAGGTAATCAGATATTCTGTTTGAAATGTTGTTGCGTGAATCCTAATTGGCCTGTGGCATCTGTGATTTATGTACAAAGAGACTGATTCCGGCACCGATGATTGCCAGAACAGCACCAATTCTTCCCCAAAGGGCAGTTTTGTGGCACATCATACCTGCCTTGGCACAAATACCAATGCCAATTGAAGTATTGCTAAGAAGCAGGATCAGAACAGCAGTGATAATGATGACAACCGGTAATTTAAAATCGTGTGTTCCGAAGAAAAGAAGAACGGATTCTGCAAGCAGGAGCAGACCGAAAAGAAACAGTGTAATTCCATAATAATGACACCGCATCATGCATTCTCCTCCGTTTGCAAGTTCCATGGTTCCTTTGCATACCGGGGCAAAGATCTTATCTGCTGCAAGAATAAGAATTGCTGCAAGACAGGAAACTGCTCCGGATAATTTTTGTGAATTCATAATTCATATCTCCTTTAAAAATTTATTGTATTTAGTATAACATACTTATGGTTAAAAAGTTTACTTTTACTAGATAAAAACTATAGAAAATTGTAATAAATCAAATTGTATATAAGAAATAACAATTTTACATTTGTGCAAAATGCTGATATAGTTAAAAAGCATTTAAAGGAAATGGTAAAAATTTACAAAGGAGTCAAATGAAAAATGGAGAGTAAAAGACAGCTTACGAGAGAAGAGTTGCTAGAAATGGAAAGTGCTCCGAAGACGAAGATGCAACATATGTTGGATGTGGTAATTTGTTTTTGTCCGTATTTTGCAGCGATAATTATGTTTTTAGTATATTATCTGATGCCGGATGCCGTTCAGAATTTTAATCCGCATGTGTTTACTATTGTCGTCTGCTTTTTTTTGGCATTATATCTGATCATGGTAGTGAGAGGATTACTGAATAAAAGCTATTTTGCAAAAGTACGTCATAAAGCACCGCTTTACTCTGTGATCATACTGGTAATTATGCTGTATGATTTTCTGACGGTTAAGACAGGTATTTTAAAACAGCCGTTCTTCCCATGTGTGAATACGATTTTGTGTGCGATCATTGATGACCGGGCACTGTTATTGAAAAGTACATTGTACTCACTGCGATTATTATTCACGGGATATTTTATCGGAGCGATCCTTGGACTGATCACAGGTGTTGCCTGTGGATACAGCAAAAGGATTAACTACTGGGTTTCACCGATCATTAAGATGCTTGGACCGATCCCTTCCACAACATGGATCCCGATCATCATGGTTCTGGTATCCTCACTGTTTAAAGGAAGTGTATTTATCATCGCTCTTGGTGTATGGTTTGCACTTACGATCGCATCGTCAACCGGTATCCAGAATGTAGACAAGGCATATCTGGAAGCGGCCAGAACATTAGGTGCCAAAGGGCACCAGCTGGTATTCCGGGTGGCAATCCCACATGCAATGCCAAACATTCTTCAGGGGATGACACAGGGAATGAGTTCTGCCTGTACAGCACTTCTGGTTGCTGAGATGATGGGAGCCGAGGCAGGTCTTGGATGGTATATCCAGTGGCAGAAATCATGGGCGATCTATTCTAAAATGTATGCAGCTATCGTTTTAATTTGTCTTATTTTCACAGCAGTTACCTTTATACTGAATGTGATCAAGAGAATAGTGCTTCGCTGGCAGGAAGGAGTTGTGAAATAAGATGGCATCAGTGGATGAGAAGCAGGGACACGGGCGTGTCCTGGAGTTTGACAAAGTAACAAAGAGTTTTGCAAAGACAGACAGTAACGAGATCACACATGCGCTGGCAGAGGTGAATCTGACGATCCAGCCGGGTGAGTTTGTCAGTATTGTTGGAACAAGTGGATGTGGAAAATCAACGATTTTGCGATTGATCGCAGGACTGATCAGACCGACTACCGGTGAGATCAGACTTGGCGGAAAACCGATTGTTGGAGCCGGACCGGATCGTGGAATGGTATTCCAGAAAGCAACATTGTTTCCGTGGCTTACGGTAGAGAAGAATGTATCCTTCAGCTTGCGTATGCAGAAAAAGCAGGATAAAGAACTGGTAGAGCATATGCTGAAAATGGTAGGACTTGAAGATTTCCGAAAAGACTATCCACATCAGCTCTCCGGAGGTATGGCGCAGAGAGTGGCGCTGGTAAGATCGCTGATCAATCATCCGGATATTCTGCTTCTGGACGAGCCTCTTGGCGCGCTGGACGCATTTACCAGAATGAATATGCAGGATGAGATCCTGAATATCTGGAGAGAACAGAAACAGACGGTCGTCATGGTTACACATGATGTAGAAGAAGCAATTTATATGGGAACAAGAGTGCTGGTTATGGAGCCAAGACCGGGACGTGTAAAGGCAGATATACAGATTGAACTGGCTGAACCAAAGCAGAGAGACAGCGAAGAGTTCCAGGCATATCGGAACAGGATTCTGAAGATGCTTGATCTGAAGCATCATACAGATCATTAAATGGATATTTATTGGAAGATAAATATAAAAGCAACAAAGTAAAAACACGAAGAGGAGAAAAGAATTATGAAAAAAAGATTGTTTGCAACGTTACTTGCATGCGCAATGACCGTATCACTGGTTGCATGTGGCGGTTCATCAAGCTCATCAGAAAAGAAGGAAGACACAAGTGATTCCAAAAAACAGGAAGCTTCTACAGAGAAAGAAGTGACTGATATCACAAAAATGTCAGATGATGAAATTAAAGAAGCAATGAAAAAAGAGCCGGCATGGGGAACAACCATCACAGCCGAATATGATGGTGGTGACTGTACATCAGGACCTAGCATGGCAAAAGCACTTGGATACTATGATAATTGGGGATTAGATGTTCAGATCGCAGCTGGTACTGAAATCACAGAAGCACTTGGAACCGGAAAAGCACAGTTTGGAGTACATCATATTGCACATATGTTAGTTCCGATCACAAATGGAATGGACATCGTATTTACAGGAAGTGCGCAGACAGGATGCAAATCATTATATGTACTTGCTGATTCAGGAATCGAATCAACAAAAGACCTGGAAGGCACAACTGTTGGTATGGATAGCCCGATCGGTGGATCTTCACACAACATGATCATCCGTTTCTTCCTTGCAGATGGATTGAAACAGGATGCAGCAACATGTGTACAGGTTGAATCAAGTGCAGCAATCCAGTCTCTTCAGTCAGGTGACATCAAAGCTTGCCTTCTGAGTGACCGTTTTGCAAAGAAATTCGTAGATGACGGAACATTAAAAGTTCTTCGTTCTATCACATGGGATGATGATTTCAAAGATGAAACATGCTGCGTAATGGCTATGAGCGGAAAATTCGTAAAAGAAAATCCGGTAATCTCTCAGGTACTTACAAAATGTGTAATGGATGCATATATGTACATTGCAGAAAACAAAGACGAAGCTGCACAGATCATGCTTGATGAGGGTATGGTATCTGGTGACATCGAGCTTACAAAATACATGCTTGATCAGCAGAACTGGGCAGTATCCAATGCAGATACAAAGGAAACAATTAAAGCTGTTGCAAAGGACTACATTGAGGCAGGAATCATTACCTCTGACTGGACTGTAGATAAAGTCGTAGAGACAGCATGGCATCCACTTGCTGAAAAAGTAAGCACAAAATAATCAGACACATAAATGAATGAGGTGGAGGAGCTTTGAACTCTGGGATGAGTGGAAGCTCCTCTTTTGTCTTATATATTAGGAAAGTGCCAAGGCACATTCTTTATTGTTTCATAGGAAATTCCGAAGGAACTTCCTATGAAACAAAAGGCAC
>ULPS01019622.1_pt1 | contig 69814 bp, 67 predicted proteins | sample 1953711 | NCBI WGS metagenome assembly ULPS01 (sample SAMEA4835635, study PRJEB28245) | human gut metagenome | biome: gut microbiome; material: fecal sample | place: Denmark | collected 2008 | reverse complement strand
GGTTCATTACTAATTCCTGTTATATCCGTTTTATCTTCCGGATAACGTTTTACAAACCCATATTTATATGCATTTTCGTCCAACCATTGATCTTTTGGCTTTGCACCAAATGTTACCTTTGCCACAGATAGTTTACCATCTTCGATGCGTTCAAAGATTCCCACCCAAAACGGCTCTTCAAAAAATACTGTCAGCTTTCCATTTACTTTGTCCATAAGAATCCCTCCTAAAAATGATTGAACAAAGAATGGACAACCCGGAGGGGCAGGTTACTTACCCTATTTATATAGGACGGCTGGGCTACCTACCGGCTCTGGCACACCAAAGATGTACATTGCTTTTTTATCTTTGCTTTTATAATCAAGCCATATGGCACGATTAACTTAATTCTGTAACTTCCAAGTTATATTCCTCCATGTCTAATCGCACCTTAACTTTATATATTACAAACCATTTGGTTGATATTTTCAATTCTGGCACAGTTCCACTCTGTAAATTTTCTATGAATGACAAAAACACCCTGCATTGCTGCAAGGTGCTAATGATTATAAACTATTCTTCAATTTAATAATTCTTTTTTCAATTTCACAGATCACTTTAATAAAATCCACATCATCTTTTCCTGTAGGGTCATCTAGTCCCCAGTTATCATCAAAAGGTCTGCCGATAAAAGGACATCCAACATTACATCCCATTGAAATTGCGATGTCTACGTCTGGGATATCTGTAATTAACTTGCTGTATTGACCATTTGTTTCCATATCAATTCCATAGAGTTTTTTCATTATACGAACAGCATCCTGATTGATTTGTGGCTTTGTTTCTGTCCCGGCAGAATAGCTTTCAAACACATCAGATGCTAGATATTTTCCAAGTGCCTCGGCAATCTGACTTCTACAGGAATTGTGAACACAGATAAATGCTACCTTTTTTCTTCCATCTATCATTTCTTAAACCATCCTCTTGTACTATACTTTTGGAAAAAATTAATTCCTTCACTCTTTTTCTTTTCCATTAAAATCCCAACTTTTCAAACAGCTTAATTACTTCAGCGCTCTTTAATACTTTCCCCATTGAAGCAACTGTTTCATTCACAACAATGGCAGGCATACTCATAACACCGTAAGCCATAACCTTTTCCATATCTGTGATATATTCTACTTCAATTCCTAACCCTAGTTCTTCAATGGCCTTTTTAACATTTTCATACTGTTCATGACAGCTTTTACACCCAGCACCAAGCACCTTAATGCTTGTAACCTTATTATCTCCACCACAACAGTTTTCTACCTGTTGACCGCCACAGCAACATGATGATGCTTCATAAGTAGCTACTTCTCCATTGCAAGCACAAGCTGGCTCTATCTTAACTTCTTCTTTTTTCTTTCCTAATCCAAATAATGACATAATCTTTTCCTCCTGTTAAATAAGTAAATATTGAAATGCATTAAATGCATAACCAACAATAATAATTCCTACAGTACAGATTCCAATGAACAGACCTAAGAGTTTTGGTTTGATTGCCTTTTTCAGCATAATCATGGATGGAAGAGACAGTGTGGTTACTCCCATCATAAATGACAACACAACGCCCAATCTTGCACCTTTAGCAAGCAGTGCTTCTGCAATAGGAATACATCCAAAGATATCTGCATACATCGGAACCCCCACAATTGTGGCAATAATGACACCAAATGGATTACCAGTACCAAGAAATCTCACTATAATATCTTCCGGTATCCAGTTGTGAATAAAGGCTCCTATTCCAACACCAACAAGAATATACGGGAAGACTTTTTTAAATGTTTCAACAACCTGCTCCCACGAATATTTTATTCTGTTTTTAACCGCTAATTCTTCCTGTGGAATATCGATTTGCTTTGCATTTCTTATAAATTCTTCTACCTGATTTTCAAGGTGAAGTTTTTCGATAAATGTTCCACCTACAACTGCAATCACAAGACCGAGCAACACATAAACCACTGCCACTTTCGTTCCAAAGATACTCATCAATAATACCAGAGAACCAATGTCTACCATTGGAGATGAAATAAGGAAACTGAATGTAACTCCTAATGGTAATCCGGCACTTGTAAATCCAATAAAAAGAGGAATGGAAGAACAAGAACAAAAGGGAGTAACTGTTCCTAGTAATGCTGCTAAGATGTTTGCGCCAATTCCATGAAATCTTCCAAGTATTCGTTTAGTTCTTTCTGGCGGAAAGAAACTCTGAATATAACTAATGATAAAAATCAGCATACAAAGCAAGAAAACAATTTTTATCACATCATAGATAAAAAACTGAACACTGCCTCCAATCTTCCCGGATGTATCAAGACCAATAGAGTATAAGAACTCTCCAATCAATGAACTAAGCCATTTCATTCCTAAAATTTGATCTTGTATGAATATCCAAATCGTACTCAAAAATTGCATATTTAACCTCCTAATAGTTTTATAGTTTTACATATATCAATGTTTTTGTTTAAGAGAAAGGCAATCTTACCTGATTGCCTAATGTATATATTATTCGCACTTATCGCAGCTACATACACCATCTGAATCAGTGGTTTTAAGATAATGAGAAAACATATCCTTAAAACGGTTTTTCCCTTCCTCTGAAATTGAGTAGTGCATCCATCGCCCATCTTTTCTAGAATCGACAAGTCCACAGTCGCAAAGCAATTTCATATGATGAGAAAGAGTTGATTGGGTAATGGATAACTCTTCAAGTATAACGCAGGCACATTTTTCTCCATGATGCAAACATTCCAAAATACGAAGTCTGTTTTCATCTGCCAAAGCCTTAATCATACGAACATCTTCTTTATAACTCATAGTATCCACTCCTTCCTGTAAAACTACACTTATTCTATCACATATATTCACTCTCGTCAATATATCGAACTGTAAATTTTCTATGAACGAAAAAACACCCTGCATTACTGCAAGGTGTCCGTATCATATTCCATATTCGCAAGCAGATTCTGCTGAAAATGTGCACAAAAAGTCCGTCGGCAGTTACGGTCGTTAGACCGTTACTGCGACGGAACCTTTGATTTTCTTTACGCAAATGGCTGTCGGGCTATTGTTCCGAGATAAAATAAAAATAAAACAATAGAAAATACATTCAATATTATAAATTTAACACTTGACATTCACTCATGTTGCCTGTTGCCAATATTATTTAAATGATTTTTCAAACACGCTCTGAAATCTTAACAAATCTGATAAAAAGGCTATTTTTTATCTATCACTATAATGATATCTACAAGCAAGAATATAAATATTTTCTTCATCAATTCTATAAATCAGTCGATCTTTGTCATTGATTCTTCTACTCCAAAATCCCGATAAATTTCCACTTAAAGGTTCTGGCTTCCCCACTCCAACATTTCCATTTCTTGAAATATCATTTAATAAATTATTGATTTTCTTAAGTGTTTTGCAATCTTCTGTTTGCCAGTATACATAATCTTTCCATCCATTATCTGTGAAAATTTTATTCATCTTTTACCTCAATCAAATCATGTTCTTTAAATTTTCCAGATTCTAATTGTTCTTTGGATTCCATTAGCCAATCATAATTCGATTTATTTCCCATCACATATACATTTTCCATCAGATTATTATACGTTTCTTCAGAAATCATCACAACATTTTTATTATTTTTTCGCGTAACAATCATTGTTTCGTAATCATTAGTTGCCTTATCCATATACTCTTTCATATTTTCACGAAAATTTGTATAATTTACTGCTAACATTTCTTATCTCCTTTCTGTACAATTTTCTGTACTTTTATTATAATGTACAGTTTTCTGTACGTCAATAAGATCTTAAAAAATATTCCTTTTTCACTATTATAAATTCTTTTTCTTTGGCATAATAATTAATCCTTCCAGAATGACTTATAAAGTCTGACCCCACATTTTCCTCTACCTACGGCAATAGGCAATAGGGAGTAGCCTCTTTTATTACTATGCTTTTTTTAACCAGTTAAATGCACAAGTTGCCAGAACAGCGGCTCCGTACAGAAGTACGGCTCCATCAAAAAGCACTCCCAGATTGTGATGTTGTACACTACATCCATCGACATGTGCTTTCATCATAAAATATGTGGTTGGAACTTGCTCGGAAATAAAAACAAAATCATCCGAAGGCGTTACCAGATAATTGGTTCTTCCAATAATATCCGGAAGAACTTCTGTTGCATATCCAGCCAGTTCCTCTGTAAGTTCCGGATCAGAATAAGTAGAAGGAACATCGGAAAGTACTTCATAATACGAAAACCTTTTTTCATCTCAGGCTTTTTCACTTTTAATCCTGTATGTCCGGAGTCATATATTTCTAGGGCTTTGATAAATTCTTTAATGGACATTTCCTTATATTCCTGCTCTGTCATCGTAATCGTTTGCCCCTTTCTCGGTTAGCTTTGGCTAATATTTTACCATAAGCTTTCATTATGTACGCTGTTTTTCTTATAAAAAACAAAAGGGACTGGCCCTCTTACAGGAAATGTAAGAGGTTTAGTCTCCTTTTGGAAAAAGCTCTCAGTTTATAATAAAATAGACAGCTAATCTTCTTAGTTGCCTACCCGCCAATGGAATATTTGGATTCAGGCGTTACCCATGCCTTCCTACGGTCTATGATTATATTAGTACACACCATTTAAAATATCAACAATTTATTTAAAACAGCTCTTGCTCTCCGTTGCTTTACTCCTAGAAGTTCTGCAGCCCTGGCAGTTGTAATCGAGCCATTTTCCAAGACATCTTTATAAATATGCTTCATCTGCTCATTATCCGGCAGTCTTTCAATAGTATCTGGCACATCATCGACATTATATGGCACTTTTTTATCGGTATCTGGCATATTATCAGTAGTATCTGGCACTTTTTTATTAATATTCGGCATTTTCGTATTAATAACCTGTATTTTATTAATACGATTATCATCGACAGGCTCAATCTGCCCTCTATAGATATTAATACGTAAATCAACATCACCACCGATAAACTCTGGCTCCCTCAATCCGGCTGCCTTCACTTTACCAATAATTCTAGGAATGCCACTTCCCCAATGTTCAATTAAATTCATATAAGAAAACGCATGTGCAAGTGCTTCATTTCTGATTTTGGAATACCCTTCTTTCATACGCTCCAAAGTTTGTCCCATTGGTAATTTACCTGAAGAAGTGATTTCCAGCTGGTTATCATAAACGGCAATCTGTATTGTACCATGATCCAGATAACTGCGATGCACCATTGCATTGATAATCAACTCACGAATAGCATCTGGGGGGATTTCGTAAATATCCTGACGATAAAGCCCTTCAATGGTTGCACCCAAATGAATGTTTCGCAGGACAAATTGGAATGCTTCTTCTATTTGTTCCCAGATTGGACCAGTATACTCCCTCCGATCAACAAAAATTTCTTTGGTCGTTCCCTTGAATACGCCACACTGTGTTGCAATATGAAGTTCTCCGCACCCTGTTAAAATAGCATAAACATTGGTGGGATAATCTTTTCCATCTCGCTCAATTAATATGCCCCAGGAACGAAGCTGCTTTCTTCCAACATCTTTAATAGATGCTTTTTGCTCTTTATTATGAGAGATTATGAGAGTTTTTAACTGCCTGTTCTTTCATGACTTTACAAAGAGCATCAATATCTTGATCCGTGATAATCAGCACGGTACACAAAGCCTAATTAAAATAGCGATTACTTCCTTCAAACATCAGCTCTTTTATCATATATTCATCAGCAAGACGAGTAGTTCCGGCAACGCGGACATATACACCACCCTCTCTGCCAAGAGCCTTGATATAATATGGCCTCTATCTGCCTTCTGAAATTTCCACTACAATGATTGTTTTACCTTGAATTGTTTGTAACGTAATATCTGGAATAATCGCCGGTTCACAGCTATCCGACACAGCATTAGCGATAGTATCCATTTTTTTGAATATATCTTCCTTATCAAAGCCAACCACCTCATTGGTTTTATCGGCAATTCCAAAAATAATTTTTCCTCCGGTTCCATTTGCAAAGGCAACTACCGACTTCATGTATTTTATACTTCTCTCCGGCAAGTTCTCTTTGAACTCTACATTCTTGGATTCACCTGAAAGAATTTCTTGTATAATCATGCTGAGAACACCTCACTCTCTATTCTCCAATAAATGCTATGCATAATCAGCCTCTTCAAGATACTCTCTTAGCTCAACCTTTCTTTTATACTCCTCAAGGTTTCTTCGGTATTTCTCGATATATTCCCTATGTTCAATATAGACAAAACCCTTCAATTTTTCTTTAAGGCTTTGCAAAAACTGAATTTTATCTATAATCAACAGAACTTCGCTACCTGACCACGAAGCCGACATTGGAAACAAGTTGATTTTCCTGAAATCTTCAATATTTTGATTATCTTTTAAATACTCAAGAATAAAATCCAGTTTCCAATGGGGCATAACATTAACAACCACATCAATTAACTTACTCCTTTTAGATGTATCCTTACAATTCTCATGTAAACTATCAAGAAGCCATTCCTTTTTTCTGTTTTTTACAATATCCGATTCTTGTTCTGCTTCTCCAAAAAGTAATTGAATCGGAGACTCTATTAAAAATAACATACCACCATCTACAATAACCGAGTACGCGTAGTCGATACATTCTTTCCACTTCTCAGTGGACCAAATCAACTCAAATATCTCTTGCTCATCTCCATCACAATGTGAATGGTTCTTCACCCAATCTACATATTCTTTCCATATATTTGGGTATTGTTCGAATATTCTAATAAACAGTTTTCCGCCATAATCCACATGGTCACTTATTTCAAGAGCATTCATATAAATTTGAGATAGTGTACCAAAATCATCTTTGAAAAGTTTCAAAAGGACTTCTATATCATCATCTCGGTACACATATCCCAAAAAAGCTGCTGATAGAGTCTCTTTTTCCGCTATTTGTTTAAGAATGCTATTTTTTAATCCATTATCTCTTTCCCCATACCTTATCAGCAATGTAACTGAAGGTACTATCGGATTATCTCCAGCCAAATTTCTTTCCGAAAAGCTGCTGTAATCACGAACAACTGTGTCCGTGATATCACGCTCGTTAATACACTCCCAAATCAGAGACAGCCATGTATCTTTCCTACAATACTCAACTCCATTCAGCAAATTATATGTTTTTTCGTAACCAATGTTAGAAAGCAAAAAATCAACTTGCCTATAGCCGTTTAATCTGAACGGGGCATCACTTTTAAAATACTCTTCAATCACATCTACATAAAAATTCGGATTTGTTTCTAGTAGCTCAAAAACTATATCCAGTCCTCTGCTTAAAGACCAGAGATTTCTTTCACCAACCGTATCTTGTAAGAAATTACATGTTTTAAACAAATCTATATAATCTTTAAGACCATATGAATCAAACTCCGCAGCTATATTAGCCTTTCGAATTCTCTCATCTTCTTCAATGGTCCTTCCAAGTAAATGCTCTCTTGATAGAATCCTATACAATCTAAAATCATGATTATTCTCAGAAATCAAGTATCTCTCATCAATTGGACTATTTATCCGACCAGCAACTTCTCTGTATCTATCAATTATTCTTGCATCGAAGAAATCAATGTTATCTTTTTTTATCACCTCAGCAAAAATCGTATCAAAATCCGATTGCAAATAGGCCATGGAATCCTTCTTTTTTAATCCCTTAAAACGGACTTCAAAAAGAATGTCATTAACTATATCCCGATATTCCTGTTTTGTACGCAGAACTCCCAGTGTCCTCCAGATTTTATTACGCAATAATGCTATTTCTTCGTCAAAACCTATCGTCATTCTAATAAAGTTGAAAGCTCTGCTATTCTTTACTTCTTCCGTATAAGAAAACTCTGTCTTCAACGCATATTGTGCGACGTGAATATAAAGTATACTGAAATTATAGTTTTCGCCTTCATTAGTTGCTTCCCAAAGCCTGTCCATTAGCACATTTTCATTTTTATATTTGTTATTCCAAGAATACTTATCATAAAGAAGATAGTTACAAATCCCAAAGTAAAAATCCATTATTAAATCTGGACGCTTTTCAAAATATGACATAAGAAGTTCTATCGAATCATTAAATGATTCCGTATACTTAAATCCTCCAAGAATTTCTATTTCTTTTGTAGAAATATTCTGATAATTCTTTTTAGAATTCACATCCAAACTATGCATATCAAAATCCACATACTTTTCTAGTTCTATCTTCTTTTTTATGATATACAAAGCTTTATCTGGATTCACCTGGTGAAAAGCCTCTAAATATTCCATGTCTTGCCCGTCTGGAGCATTATTCCACGCAGAAATAATAGAATTCTCTACATAGTGAACAGTATCCTCGGAATTAAAAATGTTTATTATAGTTTTTAATGCATAAACAGCTTTTTTCTTATATCGCGGGAAAGCAATAGCTATTAGATTTTCAATGCTTATCCATCTTTTTTCATACAAAACATAGTATAAAATGTAATTCCCAAGGCTTTGATCTGAAACCTTAGTTATTTCGTTTTTAAACCAATCAACAAGCTCAAGAGAATAAAGTTTTTCTACTGCTTCATCCTCCCTAATTTCAGCGCCATACTTTCTCTTCAAGTCGATATATAGCTGGTTTTCTTCCCCTTTTACAGGCCCTGCAACCGTAATTAAGAAAAGCATTATGATATCATCTTTAGTTAGACTAGCTTCACTTAAGATGCGACCGTAATAATTTCTAAATATGTCTTCAGCATTTCGAATAGCCTGATACCCTTCATCAACAGATCTGATTCCAGCCAAGAAAGCCAGTCTTGCATTACCATTAGCTATCTCTGATATTTTTTTTAAAAAATCAGGATTTAGAATCTCCAAATCTACTTTCAGAATATCCTTGATTTCTTCATCTGTAAGTCTTTCTATCTCTATAACTTTAGGTACAGTATACTTCGATACAGTATTAATTACTCTTTTCCTTGCATAATCACGTACGGTAATCAAAATTTTAATCTCGTACTCAGGCGGAAGCATCAAAAGAGTTTGTAACACATTATCCATGCTGACCACCATATTAGCATCATCAAAGAATAGCATATATTTGCCGGGATTATCGATATAATACTTTATATCTTCATACAAAAAATTACCATTACTTCGAACACAATAAACCTTATATTCTTTGTCATCCCATTCACGACATACTTCTATCGCTAATCTTGTTTTTCCAATTCCAGATGGTCCAGTCAAAACCGTAACTGTATTATTTCGTATGCTCTCACATGTATTATCTATTTCTTTTTTTCTATGCAAAAAATCACAATTAATTGGTGCATTGATACCGTTTGCATCATAAGCTTTGACAAAATCCTCAATATCAAAAAACTGATTCGTATCAATCTCAACCCCAAGTTGATTCTTTGCAATATGCGGATATATCAGCGCTAAATCATGAGAAAGTGTGTCAATCCCAATAAGTTCTATCTCAATACCTTCCAACAGTTCTATAATGCTGTCAAATTGCTCTATGTGTATATTTGTAGAACAATGTCCACAGATAATCTTCTTGATTTTGTCATTCTCCAATGACAGTTTCGCTGTATTAAAACATGACAAAATATCAGCCTTTATCTTATCTGCCGGCTGAGAACTTACACTTCCGTAATTTATTAGTATATACTTTCCATCTTCTGTTAACACATAAGCATCTGGAGTCCCTTTTGTAGGCTTATTAGTCGCCGTCTGTACCCCTAATGTTTGAATATTTGTAAACTTATATTTTTTATAAAGATACTCATCAAACAGTGACTGAAAGGCCCCTCCTTCCAACTGCATGACTTTACTTTGTATAAGATTCACATTGCTCAATTAAATACACCTTCTTATACCACTACAATCTTATCATTTTTTCTTTCTATAACTCTTCGGATTCCCAGCCAGACATTAAAATTCGTAAATTTTTCAACCATGCTTGCCTGATTCGTGAACGGAGATTGCAGAAGCATATGTAATGGGCCGCCCCTTTTGTTACAATAAAAAATTTCTATTTCTATCATGCTTTTTTAAAGCATATCTCGTATAATCTCCACTGACAGAATTCCACCTCCATGCTGACTGTCACTTCCAGATGCGGCCATTGTAAATAAATACCTACTATCTCCTTTATAAATTAATTTATAATGCCTTCCCTCTTTTTCGATAGCAAAACCATATGCTTTTAAATCACATTTTAAGCTATCGCCTACTTTTGTATATCCTTTTAAAATACGTTTAATATCCTTTCGCTTTTTATCCACTGCCCCTGTAATTTCATTACATTCCAAAATCTGGTTTTTTATTTCCCCCTTATACAGCTCATCTTCTACACCATAATATATAAGTGGTATTTCTGTTACCTGTTCATATTTTGCTCTTAATCCTTGATTTTCTGCCTGCAATGCTATAACACAATTATTTAATTCCTTAATTGTGCGCTCTTTTTCTTCAAATTTAACATTTCTTTCCATCCCACTTTAAGTTAGAAATTTTATTATGAGGACTCCCTTGATTCCATTCAATTACAAGATTAATCAAAACATCTTGTGATAACGATTCCTTTACTGGAAAAATTGCTAAATAAATCTGCATTTAACAAAAACCTTCTTTCGTTTGTGTCTTACTTTTTTACAGTATCTAAACAAAATATTTTCATGTGAGAAACTCTATTCCCCATAGACTTGTAGGGTCTGACCCGCTGTCATTTATTTAAGCTAAATATATGCCTTTTAGCATACTTCGAAATATTATTATAGAATACTTTTTAACATTCTCTTAATCTTTTTTCTTCAAAAATTCAATATTATTCTTGACAAATTCAACCAAATATGTGGCGAAGCCTCTTGAATGAAATCACTATTCAGGAGGTAGCCCATTTTAATTAACCCATCTAAAATTAAAAAAACTCTTTTTGATATCATTGATGATATGGACAAACATGCTTATCTTTTCTCTAAAAGACCAGGCATTGATTTTTCACGCAGGACCAAACTTCCCTTTGGAAAAATGCTTTCCCTCATAATCAATATGCAGGGGCAGTCAATCAATAAAGAACTCCGAAGATATTTTCACTATTCTTCTCAGGTTCCCAAAGCCTCTGCCTTTGTCCAGCAACGCTCTAAGATTCTTGATAGAACCTTTGAGTTTTTATTCAAAGAATTTAATCAATGTTTTCCATCTCCTCATCGTTTTCACGGATATGATATCCTTGCAACAGACGGTTCTGATTTTGATATTCCGCTTGATCCTTCTAATCCTGATACCTTTATTACGAATTGCTGTAATACTGGTGCCTTCAACCAATATCATGTCAGTTTCCTTTTTAATACCTTTGACCGTCGCTTTATTGACTGTGTGATTCATCCACGCAATATTTACAATGAAAACACTGCTTTGTATGATATGATGAAACGATATCATCCGAAAAACAAGACGATTATCATTGCTGACCGAAACTATTCCTATTTCAATACCATCGCTCATTTCCAACAGTCAGATTTCTACTATCTGATCAGAGGGAAAGATGTTTACGACACAAACAGCATATTTAAGTGCTGTGATCTGCCTGACTCTGAGAAATTCGATGTTGATATATCTTTTGAACTCACAAGAAACCAACGAAAGAAATATAGAGAACATCCCGAACAATATAAATGTCTTAATTCCAAAGTTTTATTCGACTTCATAGAACCTGATGACAGGAACAGTCTCTTTCCTGTTAAATTCCGAATGGTCAAATTTAAACTTTCTGATGATTCTTATGAGTATCTGCTTACAAACCTTTCAAGGGATGAGTTCTCCATCCATGATTTAAAAGAGCTTTACTGGAAACGCTGGAAAATAGAAACTGCCATTGATAAATACAAATATGATATTGGTGCTGTTAATTTTCACTCGAAAAAAAGAGAATTTATCATACAGGAAATCTGGGCAAGGATGATTCTTTACAACTATTGTATACTGCTAGCTTTTCAGATACCAGTCAATCATTCAGTAAAACATAAATATGAACGCCAGATATCGTATACGGATGCAATTGATATTGCAGAAAATATCTACATCCACATACGAATCTGAACAATAAAACTTTAATACAGCTACTCTTACGGTATATCCATCCTGTCCGCCCCGACAGAAAGGAAACCAGGAAAAAATGCCGTTCCAGAAGATGTATTCCCTTTACACACAGAATAGCTTAAGTTTTTCAATTTAGAATAACGTATTTTTGACAGATTTGCAATCTGCCTTTTTGTGGTACCCGAAAAAGCTTTTTCACCTAAAAAACCATTCTTTGATTTGTAAATTCCTTCTAATGAGTACCATGACACAGCCTCTCTCCTATGAGATAATAACCCCAGGTGGTGCTAGAATATAAATAGTACAAAATAAACATGACCATTTTCAATAAATATTATATGATAGTCATAGATCAGGAAGGAGAATGGTTATGGCAAAAGGTACAAAATATTCACAGGAGTTTAAAGAAGACGCCGTACGGTATCGATTGGAACATTCGGATATAGCACTTCTCAAATGTGCAGAAAATCTTGGCATTAGTGAATCTGCATTGAAGAAGTGGATAAGGGCAACAAAGGAACATGAAGGCAGTGTTCCAACACGTGGATCTGGTAATTATGCAAGTGATGAAGCAAAAGAGATTGCACGGCTACAGTGTGAATTACGAGATACAAAGGATGCATTAGAAGTATTAAAAAAAGCAATCGGTATTCTGGGAAAATGACAAAAACTCTTTACTCTGCCACATCAAAATTTGTGAAGGAAATTAATAACCTGCCAGTGAAACGCCAAGTTTCTGTCAGTGGAATACTGAAAAAATTAGGCGTTTCACGATCTGGCTATAATGCGTGGAAAAAACGGGTTCTTTCGGACACGTCTGTCCGTCGAACCGTTTTAAAAGAAAAAATCCAAAAGATTTATGATGCTTTCCATCAAAACTATGGCTCACCTAAAATTACTGTAGAATTACGGAGATCAGGAGAATGTGTTGCTGAAAAAACAGTGGGAAATTATATGCGTCAAATGGGAATAAAAGCACAGTGGGTAAAGCCGTATACCCAAACAACCATAGATTCTGATCTTAGCCAAAAACTGCAAAATATTCTAAATGAAGAATTTAATCCGGAGCATCCAGATGCTGTATGGTGCTCTGATATTACGTATATTTGGACGTTTGAAGGATTTGTATATCTTACAAGCGTTATGGATCTATATTCCAGAAAAATCGTTTCCTGGGTTCTGAGCAAGACGCTGGAAGCATCCCATGTAGTAGAATGTATTGAAAAAGCAAAAAAGAACAGACACATAAAAAATCCATTGATATTCCATTGTGATAGAGGATGTCAGTATGTGTCAGAAGCATTTCGTAAAGCGACCGCCGGAATGATCCACAGTTATTCAAAGAAAGCTTATCCATGGGATAATGCCTGCATAGAATCATTCCATGCTCTTTTAAAAAGAGAGTGGATTAATCGATTTAAGATTTTTAATTACACGCATGCATATAAATTAATTTTTGAATACATTGAAGCATTTTACAATACAGTTCGAATTCATAGTCATTGCGGGTATTTATCTCCCAATGATTATGAGGAACAATATTTAAAAAAGTTGGAAATAACCGTAAAAGACTTGGCAAGCTAACAATTACATAAAAAGAGAAAATTGGTTACATTTAATTTGTATTTTTTCTTGACATAGGACCAATATTACATTCGTAAGATTTTGAAGCAAAAAAATTTCCCTTTTTGTTCTGACCTACTCTGCATCCCTCCTTTTTATTTATTACACGTGTAAGATTTCACACCAAAAAAATTATTTTTGAAACCCGCTACACTTGTGTAAATATTATATCAGTAAGATTTATAAGTCAAGTTATCTTTATATAAAAAGGCTCCTGTCAGAAGGTATCACACATTTTCGCAAAAGTGATACCTTTTAACAAAAGCCTATTATTCAGCAGAGTCTTGCACCACCCCACTGTTTCAATATTCAAATGTTTCTTTCAAAAGACCGGAAAACACACATCCATTTTTCTTTCTTAATATCCCATAAACCGCAGAAAATCAAGGTTTCTTTGAAAGCAGACAAACGGTTTCAATATTCCTCTGAACCTTGATTTTATACTGCATAGCGAAAGTATGCAATAGATTTTCAAGGTGGGGTAATGGTTTTATCCCCATATCACGAAATAAAATTCAAGATAACATACGGATTACTTTCATTTGATATTTCTCTAATTTTTTCTTTTCTTCCCATATACAAAAAATTCATAATATCATTAAATTCCGTTGCTTCCAAATCATCTCCTGTTAATATTCCTCTTGATTTATAATGTGGCAATGCACTTTCAAAATCCGAATATAACACACCTCTACTGTTAACCATGTCTCCGACTTCTGAAATCTTCATTTTACATAATATGTACATATTAGCAGGTGAATTATTGCGAATAAGTTCAGCAAACTCTATGCCTTCTTTTTCAGCTATCTCATTAAAGGCTTTTTCCGTCACTGTTCCCATCTTGGTTAGTGCGTTCTTCTCTCTTTCAACCCATTCAGTTGCCTCATCAACACTTAAAGCTTTCACAGTTGCCAAAACCAACTTATCTATGACCGAAATATTATCCGGATATTTTTTATACAAAAAACTTAACACCTTATAACGTATTATAGGTGGCAGCATTGAAAAGGAATATAACACGTCATTTCTTGATCCAAATTCGTATTTTTCAAAATAGCTTATCAGGAGATATGATAACATATCAAATAAACCATCTACCACATTATCAAAGTCCTCTGAGTCAAACCCCTCTAAATATTGCGTATGTGTCGACTGATTTCCTTTGCCACGAACAGTTTCTACAGCTGCTTCAATAAATTCATGGTTAGGTAAATTTTTTATTCTATTTTGAATATTCTTCGCTCCTAAAGTTACTGCCTTATTTGGATCAATATCTAATATTTTTCGAATAACAACCTCTGCATATTTTCTAACAAAAGATATTCTTCCGCTAACAGAAGTATCTTTATAAAATGTATCTCCAATTAAATCCGTAACTAAACTTTGATATGCGTTATTATTAAAATTGCTCATTAGCTTATCCTCCTTATCACAAATTTACTTTTGCAAAAAAGTATCCTTTCGCCAAAATGTATATTTTCCGTTCCCAAAAGCCTATTCCCTGGGGTAAACCTCCGAATATATCCTCACTCTACGGAAACAGAAACACACATCTATTTTACTCCCCAAATGGCGAAACCCCTTGATTTATTGGGCTTGCCTTGACAGAAGGCAGACTGTTTCCACATGCACCGTTCCAGGGAACATATCAACTAAACAGCATCTCTTTACCTCATACCCCGCTTCCCTAAATACAAGCAAATCACGCATAAGGCTGGTAGGTTTACAGCTTACATATACCATTTCATCTACATTGAAATTAATGATTTTTCGTAAAGCTTTCGGATGAATTCCGTCACGAGGAGGATCGAGTACGAGAATGTCCGGCTTCTGGGTTAAGTTATCCACAACTTTGAGGACATCGCCGGCGATGAATTCACAATTGTCTAAGTGGTTGTCCACTGCGTTCTTTTTGGCGGCTTCCACCGCTTCTTCTACGATTTCGACACCGACTACTTTACTTGCTACGGGTGCAAGCATCTGTGCGATCGTTCCGGTTCCGGTGTAAAGGTCGTAAACGAGTTTATCTTTTGTTTCCCCAACGTATTCTCTTACCTGATCATACAGGACTTCTGCTCCTAAGGTGTTTGTCTGGAAGAAGGAGAATGGAGAGATTTTGAAACGCATGTTATAAAGGTATTCATAAAAATAATCTTGTCCGTAAAGTGTTTTTGTTTCATCGCTTTGTACTACGTCTGCAAGGTTGTCGTTTAATGTATGCAAGATTCCAACAACTTTTCCATCAATTTTCTGGGAGAGAATCATATTGACAAATTCAGATTCATCCAGTCTGCTCTGTGTCGTAGTGACAAGATTGATTAAAATGTCTCCTGTTTTTACAGAGCGACGCATTACGAGATGGCGGAGGAATCCTTCGTGACGAATTTTGTGGAAGTAGGTTTCGCCTTTTTCTTTGAAGTATTTTAAGATTGCCTGGAGAAGTACGTTAAAATCAGGGTCTACGATGCGGCAGTCCTCTAATGTTACGATATCATAGAAACTATTTTTCTTATGCATTCCAAGAGCAAGCGGGCCATCTTTTTCTTCGTCACCAAATGTGAATTCCATCTTGTTTCGGTAGCCTTCTGTGATCGGGCTTCCATAAATATTTTCGATAGCAAAGGAAAGTCCGCTTTTTTCGATTAATTCTTCTACCTGGCGTTTCTTTAAATCAAGCTGCTGCTCATAAGAAAGGTTCTGATAACGGCAGCCACCGCAGATACCGAAATGTTTGCAAGCTGCTGGCTGTTCTATCGGAGATGGCTCGATGACTTCAAGAAGTCTTCCTTCGATTTTATCTCGTTTCTTTTTATTAATGGAGAAGCGTACTACCTGACCTTCTAACGCATTTTTTACGATTACTTTCTGCCCCTCAATATCTATAATTCCTTTATTAGGGAATTCGGTTCGGATGACTTTTCCCTCAAAAATATCTCCTTTTTTCATAAAATAATTCCTTTCTATATACACAAAAAATGGAAAGGATGTTGCAATGTACATCCTTTTCCATTATATTCAAGAATGCCCCGGCTTTCTTGCACGAGTACATTTATATTATTTTTTAAATTTTCAGTTCGGTAAATTTGGATTTATAATATCCATGTCCGTAATGGGCCTCGCCTTCATCATCGATTTCCATAATGAGAAATGTTGGCATATGATCAGGTTGTCTTGGGTAAGAAACGCTTCCCGGATTTAATATCGTTACATCTTCATCGATTTCGATGTATGGTTTATGCGTATGACCAAACATAACAATATCGATATTATTTTGAAGTGCATACTGTTTTAAGCGTTCTACACCGCGATATACGTAAAAAGTATGTCCGTGAACAACCAGTACCTTATAATCGCCAATATTAAAAATGTCTTGTGCAGGAAGATCAAGATTATAGTCGTTGTTTCCGGAAACCATATGTACCGGACAATCTACCAATGAACGGATATAATCGTCTCCTCGCTCTACATCTCCACAATGGATGAGCATATCGATTGGTCCAACCTGCTCGATTACTCCTGCCACATCATCATTACGTCCATGCGAATCACTGATTACCAAAATTCTCATTTTATTTTCACTCATCTATTTATAAAATCTCCTTTATCTGGCGCAATGCCTTTCCACGATGACTGATTTCGTTCTTTTCCTCTGCTGAAAGCTGGGCCGTTGTCTTTCCTTTCTCTGGAAGATAGAAAATAGGGTCGTAGCCAAAACCATTTTCTCCGGCTGGTTCCTGTGCGATTCTTCCCTCAATCGTTGCCCGACGTGTCTCTACTCGTCCATCTGGAAATGCTGCTGCGATTACGCAGACGAAACGAGCACTTCTTACGATATCAGGGACGCCATGCAGTCTGTCTAAAATAATCTGATTTTTAATGCGATAAGATGTATTCTCTCCCATATAGCGGGCCGAATATACTCCTGGCTCTTTATTCAGATAATCCACTTCTAAACCGGAATCATCTGCTAATACAAGACTGCCTGTTGCTTCCATTACAGTTTTGGCCTTGATGATTGCATTTTCTTCAAATGTTGTTCCATCTTCCACGATATCAATATCTACTCCGGCTTCTTTCATCGAAAGAAGCTCGTAATCCAAATCTCCGAGAATTTCCCGGATTTCCTTCATTTTTCCTTCATTTCCTGTGGCAAATATCAGTTTCTTTTTCAAAATGCTGCCTCCCAAAAAACTTGTGCTTTTTATATCACTTCTAACATTTTCGATATCTTCATATTAAATATTTTCTGCTAAGTATTCTCGCATTAAAGTACACTTGAAAAAATACTCATACAGATTATTCTTCCGGCTGTACCATTTTCTTTCTTCTCGGTGGTTTTGGGCCTGGAAACATGTAGAAATATGTCTTCATCATTCCGTTATAAATCTTTCGGTTCTTCGCCGCTTTCTTTCCGATGTAACGCTCTGCATCTTCATAAGCAGTGATGACATACTCAGACCAGCCGTCAAGTCCTGCGAAAGCTTTTCCCATATCACGGTAAAGTGCTGGTAAATCTTCTTTTTCCTCTAAACGCTCGCCGTAAGGAGGGTTCGTGATTACAAAGCCGTACTTCTTTGGATGGCTTAAATGATGAACCGGACGCTGCTGGAAATGAATGAGTCCGTCCACGCCTGCTCTTTTCGCATTTTCTCTTGCTGCTTTTACAATCTGCGGATCAATATCATATCCTTGAATATCCATCTCCACGCTCGTATCTACTAAAGATTCTGCCTCCTCAAATCCTCTGGCAAAAAGCTTTGGAGACACGATATTGTCCCAATTCTGCGCCTGGAATTCGCGGTGCATTCCCGGTGCGATATTCGCTCCCATCATTGCCGCTTCAATAGGAAATGTTCCACTTCCACAAAACGGATCAACAAGGATACGGCTCTTATTCCACGGAGTGAGCTTGATAAGTGCAGCCGCCAATGTCTCCTCAATCGGTGCCTTGCTGACCATGCGGCGGTATCCTCTCTTATGAAGGCTCTCACCAGAAGTATCAAGACCAATTGTCACAATATCCTTATAAATAATAACTCGAACCGGATAATCGGCACCATCTTCCTCAAACCAATTGATGTGGTAATGCTCTTTCATTCGCTCTACCATCGCCTTTTTTACAATGGACTGAATATCAGAAGGGCTGAAAAGCTTACTCTTTACAGAAGTTGCCTTTGTCACCCAGAATCTCGCATCGGATGGGAAATACTCTTCCCACGGAACCTTTTTCACATTCTGGAACAGTTCCTCAAAAGTTAGTGCCTTAAACTCTGCCACTTTTAAAAGGATTCTCTGCGTTGTTCTTAAGAAAATGTTTGCTCTTACCAAAGCATCCATGTCTCCGGCAAAAGTTACCTTTCCATCTTCTACCTTCACAATCTCATATCCCAAATCTGCTATCTCTCTTTTACACACTGCCTCAAGTCCAAAGTGACACGGCGCAATAAACTCATATTTGTTGCTCATCTTACCTCCATTCATTGCATCTTTCTTCTGTTTTTATACAAAGACACGTTTCTATATCTAAAGCAATATTTATAATATTACTTCATCTGCCTAACCTCATTTTTCTATATAAATTACTACTTAAAATACCACGATACACATGTACTTCATCCTATTTTTTCATAATCTACATATTTCTCAATAATTATAATTGTACTTAGGAAATGTTGCTATGTCAAGAAGTACGCACCATCGTCCACAAATCGTTCTTCTCCTTTTCTAAGTATCCTTTATAAAACATAATGCCACCAACCACACTGTATGCGTGAATTCCCACAGAATCAAGCTTCTTCGCCGCCAGCATACTTGTGGAACCTGTATCACAATATAAAAAAACTGGCTGTTCTTTTTCTATATTAAAATCTTTCTCTATTGCCTCTATATCGAACTTTTCATCCATAATTTCTTCAAATGGGAGATTGACTGCCATTGGGAGATGCCCTTTTTTAAATACTTCCTCTGAACGCACATCAACGAGTAGGCCTTCTGAATCGTAGCTTCTTTTTATCGCTTCCGATATCGAAATTAAATCAAACATGATTGAAACCTCTTCCTTCCTTTGTATCAGAATATGTTGGTTTTCCCTAAAAGTGTGGCAAAGAGACGCCCAATGCAAGAGAAAAAAAAGCATATTTGTGACTTTAGTCGCGGCGGTTTGAATGCTCGCTTATGCGCTCGCATCCAAACCTTGCTCCGAGGCCACAAATATGCTTTTTTTCTCTTGCATTGGGCTGTCTTTGGCAGCTCAGGAGATTCAAACTGTAGTCTTTTTGCTTAAACGGAAGGAAGATCGGATGTAGAAAATGGGGCTTTTTAATTTTTTCTTTGGTATGACAAACGCGTGTTTAAACTTTCAGCAATTCCATTCCCAGCCAACCCAGCCAAAGAATAGCTCCCGAGAAAGAAGGCATCCTATATTTGTGGCCTTAGATCAAGGATTGAATGTGAGCGTGGAGGCGAACATTCAACCCGAAGTGATAGAGTCACAAATATAGGATGCCTTCTTTCTTCGGGAGCGTCTGTCTTACCTGCGGCAAATCCTATTCAGCTACAATCTTAATGAATTTCTTCTTTCCTCTCTTTAAGACTTTTCCTTCGCCTTTAAAGTCATCAAGTGTATAAGCAGCCTTAAAGTCCGTTACCTTTTCGCCATCCAATGTTACACCACCCTGTGTTACATTACGTCTTGCTTCAGAACGTGTTCCTGCTAAACCGGATTTTACAAGAAGTGCAAGGATATCTACTGTGCCATCTCTTAAGTCTTCTTCTGTAACTGCACATGCTGGCATATTTGCTGTGTCTCCGCCGTTGCTGAATAATGCTCTGGCGGCATCCTGTGCTTTCTGTGCTTCTTCTTCGCCGTGAACTAATTTTGTAAGTTCAAACGCAAGAATTTCTTTTGCTTCATTTAATTTGCTACCTTCCCAGCTATCCATTGCATCAATTTCTTCTAACGGAAGGAAGGTCAACATACGGATACACTTCATAACATCTGCATCTGCAACATTTCTCCAGTACTGATAGAAGTCAAACGGAGAAGTCTTATTCGGATCTAACCATACAGCACCGGACTGTGTTTTACCCATTTTCTTTCCTTCGGAATTTAAAAGAAGGGTAATTGTCATAGCGTAAGCATCGGCATCTGGTCCTAATTTACGACGGATCAATTCTGTACCGCCAAGCATATTACTCCACTGGTCATTACCACCAAACTGCATATTACAGCCGTATTTCTGGTATAACTCATAGAAGTCATAGCTCTGCATGATCATGTAGTTAAACTCTAAGAAAGATAAACCTTTTTCCATTCTCTGTTTGTAGCATTCTGCACGAAGCATGTTATTTACTGAGAAGCATGGGCCTACTTCACGAAGTAATTCTACATAGTTTAAGTCTAAGAGCCAATCTGCGTTATTAACGAGCATAGCTTTTCCATCAGAGAAATCAATAAAACGGCTCATCTGCTTTTTGAAGCACTCTACGTTATGGTTGATTGTCTCTTTTGTCATCATCTGACGCATATCTGTACGTCCGGATGGATCACCGATCATGGCAGTACCACCACCGATTAAGGCGATTGGCTTATTTCCTGCCATCTGCAGACGTTTCATCAGGCAAAGTGCCATGAAATGTCCTACATGAAGGCTGTCTGCTGTTGGGTCAAATCCAATATAGAATACAGCCTTTCCGTTATTGACAAGTTCCTTAATTTCTTCTTCATCTGTTACCTGTGCAATCAATCCTCTTGCAACCAGTTCGTCATATACTGTCATAAAATCCTCCTAAATAAAATAAAAAAATCCCGTCCTAATAAAAGGACGAGATATAACTTCGTGGTACCACCTTTTTTCGCAGAGTAGATGCTCTGCCTCAAATGAGCGTCAAACAACGCCTCTGCGGATAACGGCCGCCGCTCCGTCACAGCCTACTAAAAACAAATCTTACCTGTTCCATCACATTCAGCAATTTCTAAAATCTACTCACGCTTAACATGATAAATATCTGTCTCATTCGGTGTGCGACTCAGGAATGTATTCACTTGCTATCTGGCACATGACCTCCCACCAGCCGGTCACTCTCTGGAATGCATGAATAAAAGCTACTTGTTTCCGTCTTCGTCTTTCTCATTTTTGAAATTCATATTGAAATTCACATAAAAATGATGCTCCTATACTGTAAATTCTATATTATTACAAATATAAGTGATACAGAGCATCCGTCCTGTGCGGACAAACATCATGTTTCTTATTGTAGTAAAACCTGAAAATTTTGTCAAGTAGGATTTTTGATTTATTCTGTTCCTGTTCGTTTCTGTTTTCGTTTGGATATATCGCATATACCAAAGCTTTATTTGCCATTGTGCCTGCTTCGTTATTCAATGAATAACTATGAATACTCACTCATTCTTACTTTCTCATTCAGCGAATCAAAATATAACCGCCCGTATTCCTTTTTCTGCTAAAATATAAATGCGTATCCCCCACATTTTTCTGTGGAAACATATAGGAAATAAGTTCTGGCAGCTTAGCCCGTTTTAATCTTTGCTGTTCTCCTGCCCAGTCTCTTGTTGCAGAATCAGTAAAGACTATCTGCCCCTCTTCATCCACACCTAACAGAATCATCGTATGATAGGATCCCGCATATTTTTTATCAAAAAAGTGAACGATTCTTTTTCCTTTTCTACGCATTCGGCTTGTTTCTATAATGACGGGCTTTCCCTTATATAAATGCTCCATCATCTGTTTTTCGGCAGCTTTATCCTCAAAATCTCCTATATATTCGCAAGAAACACCCTCTTCTTGCAAAATAAGAGAAATTCCATAAAGAGAAACCGGCATCTGCCTTGCCATCACTTTCCCATAATTCTCCGTATATACTTCTTCGGGGAAATGCTTTCTCTCCACCTCAGAAATTGTTCCATTTGGTTTCAAATCTGCATACTTTTCCACAAAAGCCGCCAATGCTGTTGTCAAAGAACAGCAGGCACACCCATGCCTGGTCATGTATTCGCTGTAATCACCATAAATTCCCGCTTTCTGTTGAAAAACAGGATATATTCTTTGTGAATCACCGTCAGTAATTACTACATTAAGTGTTTTTTCGTTCAAACCATCTTGAGGAAGCATGGGGGAAAGGAACTTTCTTCCCTCTTTATCACTCACAAAATTTAAATGTATACAATTCATAAAAGTCCTTTCTATTCTGGGTTGCGTAACAAGGGAGACGCCACCAGAAAGAGAAGATACCTTATATTTGTGACTCTATCACTGCGGGGTGAATGTTCGCTTCCCATGCTCACATTCAATCATCACTCTAATGCCACAAATATAAGGTATCTTCTCTCTGGAAGCTGTTTTTTGCTGTAGAAGTAAAATCAGAATTCATATTGTAGGATTTGGATATCATTTATAAGATTATAGCTTTCCATGAAATGAAATATTAAGGATTGACACGCAAACTATTATTATAATATCACAGCAATTTTACAACAACAAGCCAGAGTTCCTATTTCTTCTGTCCCCATCCTCAATTTTTTTCAACTGATTTGTAGGATTGAAATACACAGCCGCTGTAAAACACTTTCTACCGGATTGCACAAAGAATATGAGAAAAAGAACCCCTAAAAAATTTATTGAATTTTGTGACTTTGTGCTGCGGAATTTTGACCATAGAAACTTCGCATTCGTTTCTGCTGCCTTAGCAGGTCGAAAAAAGCTCCAGTGGAGGTTTTGAGAGCAAGTTTCTGCTTTACTGGGCAAAATGGAGCGTTTAGCACAACGAAACAAAATCAATAAATTTTTTAGGGGCTCTTCTCAACAATCTTCTGGCAATCCGGCTACAGATTTCTTTACAGTGGCGTCTCCCTTGCCTGCGGCAAATTAGAACTTAAACACCGCTACCCCATATGCCGGCAATTTATATCTAAAGGAATACTTTCTTCCATCACACTCTTTCTTCGCTGGTTTATATTCTTTTGGTCTTCTCTTACCAGTTCCGCCGAACTTTTTATCATCACTGCTGAGTACAAGTGTGTGCTTTCTTCGGCAAGTTGTTCCGACACGGTAATCTGGACGTTCTACTGGTGTGAAGTTGATGATGAAGAGCATATTGCTCTTTCCGCTTTCGGAATGTCTTACGAAAGAGAATATACTTCTATCACCGTCATCGGCATTGATCCATTCGAAGCCTTCTGGATAGCAGTCGTATTCGTAGAGACATTTATTATTTTTATAAAGATGAAGTAATTCTTTTACAAATGCCTGCAAATGGCGGTTCGGCTCTTTATCTAAGAGGAACCAGTCAAGTTCTCTCTTTTCACTCCACTCTCTATGCTGTCCAAAATCCTGTCCCATGAAAAGAAGCTTCTTGCCTGGGTGTCCTGTCATGAACGCATAACCTGCCATAAGATTTTTGAATTTATCCTCGTAGCTGCCTGGCATTTTCTCTATCATAGAGCATTTCAGATGAACGACTTCATCGTGAGAAAGGACGAGCATATAGTTTTCGGAGTATGCATAAACCATTGCGAAGTTCATCTTTGTATGGTTATATTTTCTAAAGTAAGGATCAAGCTTCATATACTCTAAGAAATCGTGCATCCAGCCCATGTTCCACTTAAGGCTGAAGTCCAATCCGCCGTATTCTGCCTTATCCGTTACTTTTGGCCATGCGGTAGATTCTTCTGCAATCATAACGATTCCTGGATTTCTCTTCTTTACGATTGTATTCAGGTGCTTGAAGAATTCAATTGCCTCAAGGTTCTCGTTACCGCCGTAAATGTTTGGAACCCACTGTCCGTCTTCACGTCCGTAGTCAAGATATAACATAGAAGCAACCGCATCTACACGAAGTCCGTCTACATGATAATGTTCTAACCAGAAAAGCGCGTTACAGATAAGGAAATTCTGCACTTCTGTCTTGCCGTAATCAAATACCTTTGTTCCCCAGTCTGGATGTTCTCCTTTTCTTGGATCTGCGTATTCATAGAGGCAGGTTCCGTCAAACTCTGCTAATCCGAAAGCATCTCTTGGGAAATGTGCTGGCACCCAGTCAAGGATAACACCGATATTATGTTCATGCATATAGTCCATGAAATACTGGAAGTCTTCTGGTGAACCATGACGGGATGTTGGAGCAAAATAATTTGTTACCTGATATCCCCAGGAACCATCAAATGGATGCTCTGCAATACCCATCAGTTCCACATGAGTATATCCCATATCTTTCACATAAGCTGCCAGCTCATGTGCAATCTCTCTGTAATTATAGAATCCATCCTCATCTTCTTCTGTCTGTTCATGCTTTTTCCAGGAACCCGGATGTACTTCATATACAAACATTGGATTCTTTTTATCATCAAATTTCTCTCTCTTCTTCATCCATCGGCTGTCATGCCACTTAAAATCAGAAATGTCTGTCACAACAGAAGCATTGTTCGGACGGAGTTCTGCCTGAAATCCATAAGGGTCTGCTTTTAATGTTTTTTTGCCATCCTGTGCAGTAACACAATATTTATAAATATCTCCCACTTTTATCCCTGTAAGAAATATCTGATAAATTCCAAGTGGTTCTAAACGTTCCATCGGTGTCGCATTCTCATCCCATTCATTAAAATCACCAACAATGGAAACCGCTGCCGCATTCGGTGCCCACACAGCAAAATATACTCCCTCTTCCTCATCAACTGTCATAGGATGCGCGCCAAGTTTATTATATAAGTCATAATGTGTCCCCTGACCAAATAAATACTGGTCAAATTCTGTAATAAATCTGGTATCTGGCATAAACAGAGTCCTCCCGCTTTCATAATCATTCATAAAATATTTTTGTTTATTATATCATAAACTGGTAATTTTTTCATCATTTTGTTTGAATTAAATAGTAGTTGTGGGTATCTGTAAGATTCATAAAATCTAATCTGCAGGCTTTAAAGGAAACAGAACCCAAGAAATAACATAGTCCATATTTGTGGCCTCGAAGCAACGTTTAGATGCGAGCGCATAAAGCGAGCATTTAAACTGCCGCGACTAAAGCCACAAATATGGACTATGTTATTTCTTGGGTTCGTCTGTTTTATCTAACCCTGCAATTAGCATTCACCATGTTTACAGATTGTTTTAATCCATCCCTCTGGTGCTTCAATATGTCCCATCTGGATTCCTGTAAGTGTATCATATAACTTCTTAGTTACAGGACCCATCTCTTCCATTCCGCTTGGGAAGCAGATTTCTTTACCGTGGTCAACAATCTTTCCAACTGGAGAGATTACGGCTGCTGTTCCGCAAAGACCACATTCTGCGAAGTCTTTTACTTCATCGAAACGTACTTCCCTGTGTTCTACTTCCATTCCAAGATAATGTTCTGCAATGTACATCAAAGAACGACGTGTAATAGATGGAAGGATACTGTCTGACTTAGGAGTTACAAACTTTCCATCTTTTGTGATGAAAATGAAGTTTGCTCCACCTGTCTCTTCAACCTTTGTTCTTGTCGCAGGGTCAAGATACATATTCTCATCATAACCCTGGTTATGTGCATCTACGATAGCATGTAAGCTCATAGCGTAGTTAAGTCCTGCTTTGATATGTCCTGTTCCGTTAGGTGCTGCACGGTCAAAGTCTGAAACTCTGATTGTGATAGGTTTTGCGCCACCTTTGAAGTATGGTCCTACAGGTGTTACGAAGATACGGAACTGATATTCATCTGCTGGTTTTACACCGATAACAGGATTGGAACCAAACATATATGGACGGATATATAAAGTAGCTCCTGAACCATAAGGTGCTACATAGCCTGCGTTAGCTTTTACTGTCTCTACAACAGCTTCAACAAACTTATCTTCAGGGAATACTGGCATTTCCAGTCTTCTACAGGAATCTGCCATACGGGCTGCGTTTAAGTCAGGACGGAAACAAACGATATCTCCGTTCTCTGTTGTGTATGCCTTTAAACCTTCAAAACATGTCTGTGCATACTGAAATACACCGGCACACTCGTTCAGAGTAATTGTAGCATCTTCTGTAAGAGTGCCTTCATCCCATGCACCATCTTTGAAATTAGCTACAAATCTTTTCTCTGTCTGCTGATAGCTAAAGCCCAGCTCGCCCCAGTTAATATTTTTCTTTTCCATTACGAAAACTTCCCTTCTAAATATGAAATAAATCTTACAGAAAACTTCATTTCATCTTGTTATAAATTTTGGAGTTATTATAACACATCATTTTTTAATTTTCCACGAAATTACAAAAAGAAATGTAAGAAAATTGCGTTATTTCTGTTATTTCATGATTTTGTACAAAAAAGTGGCTTTTTTCTCTTTATTTCTCCGCATTTTTTCACCTTTTCCTATCAAAATATCTTGCAAAGAAAAAGTGTAAAAAAGAATGAAAACTACATTGAGGCTTCATATTAACAAATACATATTAATGATTCAAGAATGCCCCGGCATTATGGATTCGGATTTACGAGGATATAGCCACCACCGCTGGAACTTCCAAAATAACAGTTCGCAGACTTCGCGCCGGATACTGAACATGCAAACATGTGTTTTATGAGATTAGATACGGATTCGTACTTCACTCTCTGCTTACTACCAAATCCTGTCCTATTTGCTGAATCTGCAATGATTGCTTTCCCTGTATCCGTTAAGCCAAGAAGTACCATCGTATGATAACTGTTCGCCCATTTACCCTTTTTGGCTTCTATGACAACCGGATTACCTGTTTTTAAATGGCTGATAATCTGTTGACATGCCTCGGCATCGCTAAATCGTCTTACATATTCTGTCTGGATACCGTTATTATTTAAAATCTTATTAATACCGTAAAGAGATACGGGCATCTGATCTTTTAATTCTTTTTTATAATTTTTCTTCCAGATTTTTTTCCCAAATACTTTATATTCTAAACCATTCTTATCCGTAACCCGTTTCGGTGTAATATTCTTTCCAAAACCAGTCAATACTGTCGCTGCTGCACACGCCGCGCATCCATGATATGGCATATAGTTTTTGAAACTGCTGGCATTCATTGATGCTGACTGCCTGTATACCGTATAATGACGTACATTTGGATAACTGTTTACTGTCACAGTAAATCGGTCCTGATTACTGCTTGTTGGAAGTGTACTCATATTTGTAATAATGTTATCTGGGCTTACTACAGTTAATTTACAGCTAAGAACCGCTTTTCCACTCTTACATGTAAGCACAGAAGTTCCTGAAACTGGTAATGTTGTAATATTTCCATTAGAATCTACTTCTGCAACTGACGGATTTGAAGATGTCCATGCTAAAACATCGCCGGCATGTTTTATAGAAAGATGATAGGAACTTTCTGCTTTTAGGCGAAGCGTACTATACTTTAAAGAAGCTACATATACTTTACATTTTAACTTTCTTCCATTTGTGCGGCACACAATTGTTGTGACTCCGCTTTTTTTAGCCTTAATCACACCGTTCTTACTGACCTTTGCAATCTTTTTATTCTTGCTTGTCCATGTAGTTCGGTATCCATTCTTCACCTTTAACTGAAATTTATCTCCCTTTGCCAGAGTAATCTTTGTCGTATTCAGTCCGACAACCCGTACTTTACAATGAAGTTTCTGAGAGCCCACCCTCGCTGTGATCGTTGATGTACCGCCCTTTAAAGCCGTAAGCTTTCCATTCTCTACCGAGACAACTCTGGGCCGGCTACTCGTCCATACTACTTTACGGCCTCTTCTTCCATAAATCCTAAGTTTCTCTGTCTTTCCTGGAACAACCTTAAGAGAGGTACTGCTAAGTCGTGTTCTTGAAGCTGCCTCTGCATTTCTGCCTTCCTGTGGCATGAAAAGAAATCCCAGTGCAAAAATAAGACAAAGTACAAAAACTATATTTTTCTTCTTCATAAAAATAATTCTATCCTCCCTGCCATTCATTCTTATTTACAAATGAACTTTTTCATTTCCCTGATCCACATCCGGGCAAGCGTATGCATTCCTGCTTTATTCGGATGCACTCCATCCACTGTTTCATATTCTTCCTGAACATTTGCAAGATCCGCAATATATACTTGCGCTTTTTGGGCATTCTCTCTGATAATATCAGAATACACTCTCTTAGAAATCGTGCTGTCAATATTAAAAAATGTCTCCCCCTGCGGCTGTTTTCCTTCTGGAAGTGTCGCACAATAGATATCCGCATGTGGATATTGCTCCTTTATTCTGTGAAGCATCGTTCGATACGCTTCCTCAAATTCTTCTGGAAGGACACAAAATCCCCAGTCATTACAACCTGCGCTGATAAGAATAATATCCGGTATACCATTAGCGCCCAGCTTATCTATGCGCTCATAAGACATCGCCGATGTTGATAAATTACCAGATACCATACTTCCAGCCAGTGAATGATTCGTTCCAAGCTCTCCATCTAAAGCCTTTATTACCTGCATCCACCATGTATCCTCCACAGATTTTACTCCTGTCTCCCACTGTACATACGAATCATAAAAGACAGCTTCTTCTGGTGTATAACCTGCAAAGGTACTGATAGAATCTCCCAGAATGGATATTCTTCTCTTCTCCATAAATGTACCCCCGTATTACGTCCCTTCTACTTCACAAAGTCTTTAACCCTGTAAAAATTATTTCTTAACATCAAATGCAACACCGACAATTCTTGGACCTGCATTCGCTGCAACTTCTGCACCAATCTGGAAATAACCTGTCGGGCCATATCCAAGCTTCTCTGTCATCTTTGCTGCCATCTCTTCTTTTATCTTCTCATCATTACCATATTCAATCTGATACTCGGAACCTGGCTCCATATCTGCAATTGCCATATCGCAAATCTTGGATACGACCTTCTTCTCTCCTCTGCATTTACCAGCAGTAGTAATCTCGTGATCCCAGATTTTCATGATTGGCTTAATACCAATCTTGTCACCGATAAAAGCAGCAGCACTCGGAATACGTCCGGACTTTCCAGCATATTTGAGATTGTAAATTCCAAAATAAATGCGGCGGCGTGCAATGCTTTCTTCCAGATAAGCGTTAATCTCTTCTACGGACCTGCCTTCCTGGGCCATCTTTGCTGCCATTACTGCAGGCTGTCCGTAACCAGCACTGTAACTTCCACCGTCATGACTGTAAATGTGAATCTTTCCTTCACATTCTGGGTGTTCCTCGATAAGCATATCCATCGCCATTAAAGAGTTATTATATGTTGCAGAACCTTTTCCATTAATCAAAATAAAAATAAGATCTGTACAGCCTTTCTGATAGTAATCATAATATAATTCCATAAACTGGAATGCTGTGATCTGTGATGTCATAGGAAGACTCTCGCTTGCCTCCATTAACTCATAACATCCCTCATTATCAAAATCTACACGGCTTGTATAAGTCTTATCTCCTATCACAATGGAATAAGAAATAACATCTAAATTGTATTTCTGTTCCATCTCTTTTGAAATGTCACTTGCGGAGTCTGTGATAATCTGTATTTTACTCATAAAAAATCTTCCAATCCTCTCAATAAATAGTTTTATTTTTAATTGATTCTTAACAGATTTATTATAAACAAGCTTCAGAATCCTGTCAACTTATGCAGCCTTTTCCTGCTGTATCTATCAAGTTACTAGAGCGTTTTTCAAGCACGCTCTAGAACATCATATCACTGAAATATGCTGCAAATATGTTCCTTGTAAAAATCATTTTCTGACAAAATGCAAATAATCCCACAAGACTTGCTTTCACTTATCCTGTGAGATTATTATGTAGATTACTTTTTCAAGAATGCTTTCTGCAAATTATGACCCGCAAATGCAGGAATGATTTTTCAAACACATTCGAATCCAAATTCTAGTTTTCCTGCTCAACACAAGCCATAGCAAGACCTGTAGCAACTGCATTACGAGGACCTTCACAACCACGGATATTACCACGGCCGGCAACGATCTCATAATCAGCTAATGCATCTGTTACAAAGTTTGGAATCTCAAAATCAAGAGCCGAACCGCCAACCATTACAACGAACTGGATATCTCTTGGATTGCCTGTAGGACTTACCTTTGATAAGGAACGAATCGCATTGGTAACAAATACTTTCTTCTTTGCTTCCATACGAACTGCTTTAACCTTTTCTAAAGATTCCACACCGTCTAACGGTACAAGCTCATCATTCTCTTTTACAAGAACAACTTTTGCAAAAATGGATGGATCTAACGGTTTATCAAAGAACTGTACAGTTCCATTCTCATGACGGATATGGAATAAACTCTCTACCTTAGCCAGTGTATACTTCTTAACATCTTCTGCGAGTTCAAAGTCATCTAAACCAAGTTCAGACTGAATTAAGAGAGAAACCATATTTCCGGCACCTGCCAGATGAATCAGCTTAACCTTACCTTCTCGGTTGATAATAGAAGCATCAGTAGAACCAGCCCCCATATCAACGATAGCTAATGGAACGCTTGTACCAGGAGTTGTCAATGCGCCCTTGATAGCCATGTCTGCTTCTACTCCGCCAACATATACAGGAACTCTTAACTTCTCAGTAAGCACCTGTGCGATCATCTCCATCTGAAGGCGGTCAGACTTAACCATTGCAGCGATTCCAACCGCATTCTCTAATGCAAATTCATCAGCAATACCACCAACAACCTTCTGTGGATTAAAAGTATCTACTGCAAGTAAATCCTGAATCTTAATATCCTGTGGACTCTTATTCGTAAGACCAGCCATAACACGGCGAACCTTATTCAACATGTTACCAACATTCGTGCCTGTCTCACCCTGAATATCGTCAATCTCCTGAATAGAAGAAATGGCTTCCATAATCTTATCTGCACCTTCGTCAACGTCAACATCAACTTCCTTTTTAAGACCGATGATATTGATTGTTCCCGCTTTGATGCTTCTTTCCTGTACATCACCTGTAGGTGTTTTAATCACTACTCCGGAACGTGCACCAATCAAAGAACGCGCAATCGGTACCACGCGCTTTGTCTCTTCAGAACTCAAATCAAACACTGTTGCGATTCCATATGGATTAGAAAGAGTTGATAATACAGTTCCCTGCTCTGCTACTTCAATCGCACAGGTCATTCCCAAAGGAACTTTTTCAATCATGGCAACTTCATCAATAATTGGAATCTTTTTATCAAGACGATTGTTCAGTAAAACACCATCATCTGCCTGCACGATTGCACCTGTAATATGTATATTCTCCTTTGCCTGATTCATAAGAGCTGCTGCCTGCGCGAATCTAACTTTATTTGGAACAATTACGATAACATCCTTTGCCTCACGAATCTTAGAAAGCTCTGTTACAAGGACAGAAGTTCCAACTCCGATTCCTGTTCCTCCCGGTGTACTTGGATTATGACCAATTACTGTTGACTCTGTAATAACAGTCTCAGAAATCGTCTCCATCGCTACATCACCGATAACTGGCGCAGCCTCATTAATACGAATCTCTGCCAAATCACTGTAATCCATGCCTGCCTTCTCAAGAGCATTCTTTAAAGACATGAAAACCCCGCTGATATTCTGCAAAGTTCCTTTGATTCCGGTTGTAGGTCCAATACCACTGGTCAAAAACTCAATGTCCTGCCCGTCAATCTTTGCAAGAGCGACTTCTGTGGTAGCGTTACCTATATCTACACCCGCTACATACTTCATATCTCCCATCCTTTCTTCCACCCAAATCATCTCTGGATTACCGGATATATTCCTCAGGCGGTCTTTTTATAATTCAGCTATCGTGCACTTGTAAAATCACACAATATTATGTATAAATTATATCACTGGCCAAAAAGAGGGTCAAACACAACCATTACGACTTTCTTGATATTATTATGTAATATTTACAACAATTTATGATATTCCAACTTTCTATTGGTAATATTTTGCTTACTTCTTTCTTTTCTTGACATTTGACTTATAAGCGATTAAGATTTAGTATGCAAGTTTATTAAATAAAAATACAGGAGGAATCATGAAAAAATTTATAGGACAACTTACTATCTTTTCCCTCATATTTATTATGACTTTTGGCGTAGGTTTTTCCTCACAAAAGGGAATAAATGTGCAGGCAGCAACAACACAGACTACAACCACAAATGATGGAAAGCTCCGTAAGAACGGCGTTTTATTTACCGGTATCTCAGATAATAAGTATTATAAACGTGGTGTTTTCACCAAATATACCGGATGGAAAAACTGGAAGGGTAACCGCTACTACTTGAAAAAAGGAAAGGCTGTTACTGGCTGGAAATATCTCCGCGACTACAGCGGCAGCAGAACAAAATACAAATATTATTTTAAGAAAAATGGCCGACTTTCTAAAGATCTTTTCAAAACATTTGGTTCCAGCTACAAAAAGAAAAGAATGAAACTCGAATTAAATCTGGTAACTCACAATATCACTTTCCTTCTCTACGATGGAAAAACAAACAAATATGACATTCCAGCCAAAACTGTTGTATGTTCTACCGCAAGAGACGGCCGCAGTACTTATGTTGGAAACCACTATCTTTCCAAAGGAACTGCCCGCTCCTGGTTCATTTACAAAAAAAGCAACCCTTGGCATTACTACCAGTGGGGAGTATTCGTAAAGGGAACACGCAGCTGGATTCATTCCGAGATGTACCGCGGCACAAGCAACAAGAAACTTATCGCAAGTACTTATAACGGACTTGGAACAAACCAGACCACTGCATGTATCCGCGTACAGGCAGGTAATGCAAAGCTTATCTATGACATTGCAAAAACAAACCGCTATAGTATCCCTATCCGCATTTACCGTTCTTCTAATAAGGGACCATTCGGAAAGATTACTTTAAACGATACTACTGGAAAAATTCCTGGCAACCAGAATTACGATCCAACAGATCCGGCTTTTAAAAACAAGAGGTAATTCTGGGGAGTCTAAAACAGACGAACCCGCACCAGTTGTAATATGTAAAAATGCGCCTTTGAGCAAGTCCAAACTACGGTCGAGTAGTTTGGAGGCAGTGAAACGAAGCATTTTTGCATATTACAACTGGTGCAGGTTCGTCTGTTTATCTATCCCCCTGCAAATTAGCCAGCATCCCCGGTATTAACACACATGCCGGATAGATGTAGCGGAGATTATCATTTCGCGGTGATAACAGGCACACGCATACGATAAGAAATACTGGCAGGAATGCTGCCATGTCAAAGTATTTTCTTTTTATCCATAAGGCAAAGAATGCGATAAGGATAAGCCATGTAATAACTCCCGGGTTATATAGCCAGTTCATAATTGGAATTTTGTAGGATATTCCCATTAAGAACTTCATCCTCTCCCGTATTGGTGACAAGATTTTAGGTTCTTTAAAATCTACTTTGTCACAAAAAGATTCTGGAATCATTTCCTGTGCCCATTTTCTATTGGAACGGTAAAAACGGACGGTACTAAGACCCAGATACAATCCGCCACGGCTATTAAACAGTGGAGCATAATAGCCGTAAGTGTTAGCGAAGAATGCCTGGAAGTATTCATCTGGATGTTTTAGTCCCATCTGAAGCCAGACTTTAAAATAGTTCTTTAAATCCGTTGATGTAGCTTCACTTTTATAAGTACCTTTTACCGGATCGGATAAAGCTGGCTGGTATTTTTTGGCTAATTTTTTATAAGCAAGAACTTTTTTAATAGCGGCTTCTTCTTCCCCGGTCACCTCGTCCCCATGATACTTTACATATCTGGCTGTCTGCTGAAAACAAACAGATAAGGCTTCCTGCTTTCCTACTGTAGAAACACGGGCCGCTTTAAAAAGCAGTCCTGTATAGGCAAACTGGAAAATAAATATCGGAACAAACATTGTCACTAATATTTTTATTCTGTATTTTTTCAGACAGATCACACAGAAAACTAAAGTAACTAAGGCAATATAGATTCCCTGATTCTTTGATGCTGACATGAGAAAAACAATTACCGCAAAAAAGATGTCAAACTTTATATTCTTTAGAACATCTCCCTGTGTTTTAAAAATCCAGAGGATTCCCACCATAAACCACAGGAAAAACAGAGCAAAAAAGCTGTCTCCGCCCACCATAATTGCATACAGAGGAAATACAGGGAATAGCGCATAAGCTCCTAAAGCAGCTTTCAAAATTCTGTGATTTGCCCCAAACTTATATAAAGTCGTAATGATCGCGCTAATACCGCCAATATAGGCTGTCATCTGAAGAAATGTATACATTCCATATCCCAGCGCTTTATTATTTATTTTTATACCAAATTTAATAAAAAGCCCTACAAGCTGCGTATGTAAAAATGGATGATCATTACTGTAAAGTACATTTACTCCGTCAGAGGTAAGCTGGTGCTGAAGCATTGTAGGATAATGAAAAAGCTGTAATACCTGCATCAAAAAATCACCATGGATTGTCGCAGGCCACATACTGATATAATAGGGCAGCCATAAAACAAACAGTACCAATACACAAGTAAGAAATACTCTCTCTAAGCTATGCTCTGTCTGATTATCCGTCTCAGATATCCGAAGAATGACACGACATAGCAAAAGCAATATTCCAAATAAAATGATTGCATTTCCAAGCATATAGAATGCATTTAACAGCATGACATATTTATTCCGCAGAAAATAGTCCCAGGATTCTCTATGAGAAAATACGGTTCCTATCCACATGCAGAATCCATAAAGAATTGATAATATTGCGGCACTGATTACTTCTCTTACTGTATATTTATAAGAAAATACAATCAAAAACAGAATAAATAGTCCTGCTGCCATTAGCTGATAAAAAATCCCATTCCCCTCTTTATTTGTAATACTGACTCTGAATACTGCAATAAGCTGTGTCAGGAATGACTTGTACTCTATATGTTTGGTTATCTTATCTGCATTGGTATGTAAGATAGATATGTTCGCACCTACAACGCCTAGTAGCGCAATAATTGCTGCATAGAGAATATATCTCTTCTTTTTTAACTCAATATGTATCTTCATACTTTATTCTTCTGCACGCCTTTTTCATTTTACGCTTTCCCCTTCTTTTACACCTTTACCCTCTGCCTTTTATCCTCTGGTAGTGTTCTTGCTATTCTATGCTTTTTTCTGCTTCCTGCTCTTCTTCTTTTTGACACTTCTTTTGTGTCTTCTATTGCATTTGCTTGTTCCTCCCGCAAATTTCCAAAGGCGGCAGCAAGAAGTGCCGGAACCATACAGCAGGCCGGATATAAGTACCGCAGATTTCCATTCTTCGGCGATAGCAGGCAGACTCCAAAGATTAAAAATACAGGTAAAAATTCAAGTATAGATGTGTATCTCCTCTTTGTCCAAAGTGCAAAGAATCCAATAAGCATCATCCATGTTATTACACCTGGATTTGTAAACCAGCTGACAACAGGAAAACGACGCACTGTATCCATTGCAAGCACGCCCTTTTCACGGACTGATTTCAAATTTTCTGGCACATGTACCTGAAGCTTTCTTATCAGTTTCTGAATTGCTTCACTTTTCTGCACCCACGGACGCTTTCTAATGTAGAAATCCATAATCTCCGGCTTAAGATACAATCCTCTTTTATTACGGAATTCCATATAATAATACTGATAGGTATTCGCTATGAAAGACTGAATATACTCTCCCGGATGCTTCAATCCCATCGAAAGCCACACTTTAAAATAATTTTTTAAATCTTCTGAAGTGGATTCTGTTTTAAAAGTCTTTTTCACCGGGTCTGAAAGATTCGGATCATATAAATTTCCAATATCCTTATAATTTAAGACTTTTTTAATTGCCTCTTCTTCTTCCTGTGTAACCTCATCTCCATGATATTTTACATATCGAGCTGTCTGTTGGAAACAAACTGATAATGCTTCCTGTTTTCCTACACTGGCAATCTTCGCCACTTTAAAAAATGCTCCACAATATCCAAACTGGAAAAGAATAATTGGTACAACCATGCATACCGCAATTCTTGCCCGGTATTTACTAAAGTAAATGATGCAAAACAGGAACATTGCCGCTGCGACATACACTCCCTGGTTCTTAGAAGCTGACATAAGAAAAATTTCTAAAATCATTGCCAGTATGAATTTATTATTCTTCAAGACAGCTCCCTTTGTTCCAAAAATCCATAAAATTTCCAGCATATAATACAAGAAAAATACTGAGAAGAATGAATCCCCGCCTATCAAAAGAGAATATAACGGAAATACTGGAATAACCGCATACAAAACCAGACTTATTTTTAATAATGTATGATTTACTTCAAAACGGTATAATGTTGCTATAATACTGCTAAATGCTACTATAAAAGCAATCATTTGTATAAATGTATAGATAGAATATCCTACATTTACATTGTGAATCTTAAATCCAAACTCAATGCATAATCCAACTAACTTTGTCTGGAAATATGGATGGTCATTACTGTATAAAATATTCACTCCATCCGTTATATCATGTCCCTGAAATCTGGTCGGCACATGAAAATACTGTAACATCTGTGTCGGAAGATCTGTGTGCTGGAATCCTGGCCAGAATACGATATAATACGGCAGCCAGCAAACAAGTAAAACTGCAGCACACATAAAAAATACTTTCCTTGTATTGCGAACCGTTTTGTCTTTTGTCTTGGCTTTCGTTTTTACTTCTGCTTTTTGTTCTGCTTTGTTTCCAGATGCAGCCACAATTTTTCCAATGATGAGCAATGCGCCAAACATCAGTAATGTATACGCCAAAATATATCAAATATCTAAAATCTTCACATATTTATTCCGAAGAAAATAATTCCACGACTCTTTGTTAGAAAATACTGTGCCAAACCACATACAAAATCCAAATATAATAGAAACAACGGCGGAACTTACTATTTCCCGAACACAAAAACGATAAGAAAATATAATAAGAAACATCAGGGTAATCCCGACAGCTACTAACTGATAAAATAGTCTTACATCGTTCTTCCCTGATATACTTGTTCTGAATACAGCCATAAAGTTATTCCATGTAGAACTATATTCAAACTTTTTTAAAAGCTTATCCGCATTCGTATTCATTAAAGAAATATTCATCCCCACCGTAGAAAAAATTGCAATTATAATCGCATAAATAATATAGCGGTTTTTCTTTGGCTTTATAAGAATATCCATACTTTACTCCCAATTCTTTAAAAATGCTCTCCCGCAATCTTTTTGCAAAATCAAGTGCGTAAAAGACTCCGGGAGAACACCTTATTTTTTATTCTGCTTCTTTAGCCTCTTTTAATAATTCTTCTTTTTTATTTCTCGCCTGATGACGGGTCATCTCAAAGTCCTGTCTGTTCTTCCAGGTAATTGTCTTAAGAATCGCCCCGGAGAATAAAGAAACAATCGCTGTCAGAATCACAAAGCAGCATACGATAAGCGTAGGAAAACGTTTCACTAAACCTGTTGCAAAATAATCCTTAAACACAGGTATGGAAAATCCACCGCCTAAAACTGCTAATACTCCTGCGATAGAACCAAAATACTTCATCGGCTGATAAGTACGGAATAAACGTGCAATCGTTCTAAGAACTTTAAAACCATCAGAATATGTATTTAACTTACTCTCACTTCCCTCAGGTCTGTCCTTATAATCAACAACGACATTCTCCACAAACATATTTTTATCTGCCGCATGGATACTCATCTCTGTCTCAATCTCAAATCCTCTTGAGATTACAGGAAAAGTCTTTACAAACTCATAACTAAATGCTCTGTAGCCTGTCATAATGTCCTTAATATCTGTGTGGAACAGATGATTAATCGAACTTCTTACTAAAGAATTACCGAAATTGTGGAATGGACGTTTATTTTCCTGAAAATATGTAGAAGATAATCTGTCACCAACGACCATATCAACATTTCTATTTAAAACCTTGTCCACCATCTCCGGCGCATTCACAGCCGGATAAGTGTCATCGCCATCTGTCATAATATAACATTCTGCATCAATATCACGGAACATACGGCGAATTACATTCCCTTTGCCCTGCTGATATTCATATCTCACGATTGCCCCGTTACGTCTGGCAATCTCGTCTGTACCATCTGTTGAGTTATTATCGTATACATAAATCGTAGCATCCGGTAATACTTCTTTGAAATCTTTAATTACTTTTTCAATTGTCTTGCTCTCATTATAGCAAGGAATAAGAACTGCTATTTTGTCCATGTTATCCCCCTTTTTCCTGAAAATTCTACATAATTCAATTTATTATACTTCATTTACATAATACCGTCAATAAGATGTGTGATTCTGGGCTGCCGCAGGCAAAGAGACGCCCACTGGGAATAAAAATAATCCCTCTTTGTGACTTTCGTTGCGTAGTGTTGAATGCTCGTTCCTATGCGCTCGCATTTAACACTTGCTCCCAGGGCACAAAGAGGGATTATTTTATTTACTGAGGGCGTCTTAATGTCTCCTTTGCCTGCGGCAAATTAGAAGTATACCAACTCCTCTTCCGGTGGTTCTGCCGCTTCAATTCGTTTTGCATAAAGCACCGGACCTTTATCCTGATATTCTTCATTATATTCCACTTTCACTTCTGCGGTAAGAGTTACCCACATTTTATTTTTGAGGGATTTAATCGTGGAAGACTTTGCATGATTTGTGTGACAAAGATAACCGATAAACTGGATATCATCTGCACAGCAAGTCATAGCATGACGGCCTGGAACGAAAGTTCCCTTCGGCATACGCATTGCCTTAAAGATTCTTGTTTTCATTACCATAGTCTTTCCGTCATAAAGTTCCGGACGTTCCATCGCATCGATGAACCATACACCGTAGTCATCATCTTCGAGATGAATTTCATCTCCGCTGATATCAAATGGAAGTTCATCCTCTTCTTCCTCCATGTCCTCACCTGGAACCATGGAATCAAAAACGACCTGTACACGACGGTTAACAGCTTTGATACTTCTTCTGTAAGTTGCTCTTGGTGTTGCCTTAGTACAACGGTTAATGATAACAAGTTCTGCCATCTTAAACATTTCTACAGCAAGAGAACGCATATTGTTCATATACAGATCAAATGTTTCCGCATTGGCACTTACGATTGTCTGGAAAATCATAAGTGGAGTTCCCTCCATCGCCTCTACTAAATGATCAATGGTCCACATACCATTATATTCTATAATAACACGGTCTGGATAATACTGTAAAAGCTTGCTTGTCAGGAATTCTGTATTGAAATCTTCCTGCTCTTCTACATAAACAACAGTTGTATTTGTTCTCTTTAACAGTTCTTCGTCGTATTCTTCCATTCCCTCTTCACAGGCAAATAAAAGTGTTCTTTCTCCGTCGTTAAAATAATCTTCTTCCAGTGTTTCCTGAATAAAGGTTGTCTTTCCGGCTTCTAAGAATCCCATAAATAAATATACAGGAATCTCCAGCTCCTTTTTCTTACCTAACATAAATTTTCCTCCTGTGGGGTTTCAAATACACTCTCAGAATATTCTTACAAAAGCAAATGCAAGAAAGACTCCGAAAGTACATTTTCTATAAACCAAAAAGTTCTGCAAGTTTGTCCTCATTAAGTTTAGAACCGATAACACAGATTCTTCCCGTGTATTCTGCAGAGCCATAACGTACCTCGTCCTCACCTGGCACGAGGTCAAAGTGAATCCATTTACCGTTTTCATCTGGAACAATACCTTTTGCTCTTAAGATAATACCGTACTCATCGGAATCCTCTTTAGATAAGGTATCAAGAATTGCACGAATTCCTTCTTCTGTAAATTTCTTAGGAGTTTCCTTACCCCAGCTTGTAAATACTTCATCTGCATGGTGATGATGGTGATCATGTCCACAGCAGTCATGATCATGATGATGCTCATGCTCTTCATGGTCATGTTCATGATGATGCTCATGCTCTTCGTGGTCATGTTCATGATGATGCTCATGCTCTTCGTGGTCATGGTCGTGATGATGCTCATGCTCCTCATGATCGTGATGGTGATCATGACACTCTTCGCCATGTTCATGATGATGTCCACATTCAGGGCAAACCTGTGCTGCTTCCATTAACTCTTTTGCGAAGTCATTTTCCCCTTCCATTACTTCAAGAATCTGTGCTCCGCTAAGTTCTTCCCAAGGAGTTGTCACGATAGGGCATTTATCATTCAGGCTGCGAAGTAATTTTACTGCCTTCTCTAACTTATCTTCCTTTACATTCTGGGAACGGCTTAAAATTACTGCACTGGCAAATTCAATCTGGTTACGGTAGAACTCACCAAAGTTCTTGAGATACATTTTTGCTCTCTGTGCATCTGCAACAGTGATATGGCTGTTTAATACAACATTCGCCTCTGCATCTACAACCTTCTGTACCGCTTTCATAACATCAGAAAGCTTGCCAACTCCTGAAGGCTCGATGATGATGCGGTCTGGTGTATACTGCTCTAAAACATCTTTCAATGCTGTATTAAAATCACCAACTAAAGAACAGCAAATACATCCAGAATTCATCTCATTAATCTGAATACCGGATTCTTTTAAAAATCCACCGTCAATACCAATTTCGCCAAATTCATTCTCGATAAGAACAACTTTCTGTCCTTTCAGTGCCTCTTCGATAAGTTTCTTAATTAAAGTCGTTTTTCCAGCTCCAAGGAAACCAGAAATAATATCTATTTTTGTCATTGTTCCATTCCTTTCTTCATAAAAAATAAAATGAAATTCTACCATCTGCTATCTCATTGATATTTCACTTCTCGATGAAATAGTAAACTAAGTTAATCAATCTTATATTATACAGTCCTGACTTAAAAAATGCAAGTAATGTGCACTTTCTTCTGCATAAAAAAAATCTTCCGAAAGCGATCACTTCTTCGGAAGACTCTCTTACTGTTTTGGGGATTTTCAATATGTCATTTTGGGGAACTAACATATCTTGAAATAAAACAGTTATCTATATAATACGCCCCCTATCTATATTTGTCAATTTATGTCCTTGTCAAATTTTTAAGAGTTTTTCTGGTGACATTGTAACATTATATATAAAATATTATATTTGATAAAATAAATTCATTAGGAGAGACGCCTAGGAAGAGAGGCACAATATAGGCTATCTTCTTTCTTTGAAATCATCTGATCTTATGGACATTTCAGGCTGCTTATCATATATATAACTATATAAACTTAAGGAGACACCGCCATGATGGAAAATCATTCTTCCTGTTCATATAAACAGGAAAAAGAAGTGTTAAAATTAGATTCCATGCCGCTTGCTATGACCTATGTTCCATGGCAGAAATGGCAGAATATATATAAACCTGAAAATGCTCTTTGCGCCGGAACAATCTTTCAGGAACTTGACCTGCCTTTTACTGGAAGGAGGTGCCAGAAATGATGCAGAATATGCATTCTTCTCAAAACTACACTACGCAAAACTGTAACATGAACTCCTGTCAGCATCATTCTATGAACTGCAATTTTAATGGTAATTCCGGTTGTAATTCTAACTCTGGCTGTAACTCCGGCCGCAACTCTAATTCTGCCCGCAACAACAACCGAAACCAAAATTGTAACTGTAACATGAATCGGCAGAATTTAAAATGTTATATTGATTTTGTAAGCTTTGCTGCCTTAGACTGTGCCATGTTTCTTGATACACATCCTAAAAATGCTGAGGGTTTAGAATATTTTGAATATTATACAAACGCAAGAAAACAGGCATTAAAAGAATATAGCAGCCGCTTCTCGCCTCTGACGCTTGACACTGTACCTAAAGGTACTGACTTCTGGGCATGGGCAAATGAACCGTGGCCTTGGGAAATGGAGGGATAAGATTTATGTGGAATTATGAAAAAAGATTGGAATATCCGATTAATATAAAAAGAACCGATGCTGCTATGGCAAAAGCAATCATCAGTCAGTTTGGGGGTCCTGATGGTGAGACCGGAGCGGCAATGCGTTATCTCTCCCAACGCTTCTCCATGCCATACCGACCGGTAATGGGAGTGCTCACCGATGTAGGTATAGAAGCATCAAATAGGAATTTGCCGCAGCCAAAGCACAGCCCCCGAAGACTCTCTTCGGGGGCGTCTTTTTGCCTGCGGCAAATTCCTATTTATTCAAACGCAATTACTGCACCATCATATTTCTCATCGATGAATTTCTTGATATCATCAGATTTGAGAACTTTTACTAAGGCTTTGATTGCATCACTGTCTTCGTTGCCTTCTTTTACTGCGATGATGTTTACATATGTTTTTGCAGCTTCAGAATCAGATGCTTCGTATGCAAGTGCATCTTTCTTTACGGAGTATCCTGCCTGAAGTGCGTAGTTACCGTTTAATACAACAAATGCTGTTTCGCCTGTTACACGAGCTACCTGTGCTGCTTCTAACTCAACGATTTTGATGTTGTGTGGGTTTTCTGCAATGTCATTTACTGTTGCTGTGAGTCCGGCACCATCTTTTAATTTGATAAGTCCGTTGTCCTGAAGAAGAAGTAATGCTCTTGCTTCGTTTGTTGTATCGTTTGGTACAGCGATTTCATCACCATCTGCGATTTCGTCAAGACTCTTCTTTGTTCCTGGGTAAATTCCAAATGGTTCGTAGTGGATGTCTCCTGCATCTACTAACTTAGTTCCTTTTTCTTTGTTGAACTGTTCCATATAAGGAGCGTGCTGGAAATAGTTCGCATCGAAATCTCCGCTGTCTACAACTTCGTTTGGCTGTACATAATCATCAAATACAGTTACCTGTAAGTCGTATCCTTCTTTGGCAAGGAGTGGCTTTGCCTCCTCTAAGATTTCTGCGTGTGGTGTAGCAGAAGCAGCAACTTTGATTACCTGTGTATCTGTGCTTCCTGTTGAACTTTCTGCTTTCTTGTCTGTGCTTCCGCAGCCTGTTAAAGCTCCGATTGCAAGTACACCTGCTAATAAAAATGCTCCAAATTTTTTCATTTTTGTTTCCTCGCTTTCTCTTTTTTGATAGTGTCAAAAACTATCTCTTTTTTCTTTATTATAACTATTTAGAAAAGTTTTCAATTTATAAGCGTAAAACACTTGACAATTGAATTACTAATGTTTTCACTTAATTTTCTAAATAGCCGATAATTATAATTTATACCATTTGCAATCAACTTCGGATAGTTTTGTAGAATTCTATCTAATTACTTTTCCATTTTTACGAAACTCTATAAGTCTATTTTAAGCTTTGCAGTGAAAAATATTCAAGAATGCCTCGGCATTCTTGCTGCGAGGTGCGCGTCATGCAATTGCATGACATACTTCTACTGCGCACCTCTGCAATCCTGCCGGAGGCTATATCAGCTGGGGGATTGACTCCCACCACTGATACCAGCTTGTTTCTCATCACCTATAGAGGTGGGAGTCATCTCCCAACTGATATACTATTTTCTCTTATCGAGCTTGGCTGCAAGGAACATACCAATGCTCTGGAAAATCTGTACGAGTATGACAAGCAGTACAACGGTTACGATCATAATACTTGTCTGATAGCGGTAATATCCGTAACGAATGGCAATATCACCAAGCCCGCCACCGCCGACACAACCTGCCATTGCAGAATATCCAAGAATGGTTCCGATTGCGATAGTTGCTCCGGTAAGTAAAGAAGTTCTTGCTTCTACTAAAAGGACTTTCATGACAATCTGCATATTACTTGCTCCCATAGAGCGGGCTGCCTCGATAACACCTGGGTCTACTTCTTTAATAGAAGATTCTACCATTCGTCCAATAAATGGAATCGCTGCGATAACAAGTGGAACAATGGTTGCAGTGGAACCATAACTCTGTCCAACAAGAAGTCTCGTAAATGGAATCAGTAAAATAAGGAGAATCAGGAAAGGAATGCTTCGCACGATATTTGCGATTACATCCAGTATCTTATATACAACTGCATTCGGTGTTAATCCTTCTTTATCCGTGATTGCCAAAAGTACACCCATCGGAAGGCCAAATACATATCCTAAAACCGTGGAAGCTACTGTCATGTAAAGTGTCGCCCACACACCGTTGATGATCATATCTGTGATTTCTTTAGTCCACATGCTCACTCACCTCCTCGATTTCTAATCCTCTGTCTAAAAGATACTGTTTCATTTCTTTATTCTTTGTACAGTCTGGAGCAAATTCAAGAACCATCTCGCCCTTTGCCACGCCGCCGACATTCTTTGTATCTGCCTTTAAAATATTTACCGGCTCGTTAAAGTTGAGAATCAGATTTGCGATAACTGGCTCAAATGCAGAGTTTTCAGAAAAGACAATCCGAATCTTTTCCCCGCTCTTAATAATTTCTTTGCCGCCTGCTGTCGTTCCTCTTTTTTCCTCTCCGTCATCACCGACATCATTTTTAAGAAGTTCTCTTGCCACAGCAGTTTTGGGATGTGTGAAAATGTCTTCCACTGTTCCCTGTTCTGCAACTTCACCACCTTTTACGATTGCTACATGAGAACAAATCTCGCGAACAACGGACATCTGATGTGTAATAATTACAATTGTGATATTGAATCGCTGATTAATGTCCTTCAACAATGCTAAAATCGAAGAAGTAGTCTGAGGATCAAGTGCACTGGTTGCCTCATCACAAAGTAAAATCTTCGGATCAGAAGCTAATGCTCTCGCAATCGCAACTCTCTGTTTCTGTCCACCAGATAACTGAGCCGGAAATGCTCCCGTTCTGTCACCGAGTCCAACGATATCTAAAAGCTCTTTCGCTCTCTTTCTTGCATCCTTCTTGGACTTACCCTGAATATACAGTGGAAAACAGACATTTTCTAAAACATTCTTCTGCATGAGCAAGTTAAAATGCTGGAAAATCATTCCGATATCTTCTCTTTGCTTTCTTAACTCTCTTGAAGTATAATCGCCTAATGACTTTCCATTAATAAGGACACGTCCCTTTGTCGGCACTTCAAGGAAATTAATACATCGTACCAGTGTACTCTTACCAGCACCGGACATACCGATAATCCCGTAAATATCACCAGATTCAATGCTTAAATTGACATTCTTAAGAGCTTCTACTGTTCCATCTTTTGTGTCAAAAGATTTATACAGATTCTCTATTACAATTTCTGACATTGCCTTCCTCCCTTTCTTGAAAATGTACTCTCTGCCTGAACATTTTGTATATCTATTCTATGTCTGACTGTTACACTTGAGTTATTAACATATTGCATTTTGCAGAAAAGAACTTAATATAAACTTCTATCAGATTTAGAGTACATTAAAACTTAATGTTAACTATTATAAGGTCATATTGAAGCATTGTAAACCTAAAGAAAAAAGCAGGTATCGCTACCTGCTTAAAACTCATCTTTAGTGCTGTGTAAATGCAATTCTTATTCAGGTGAGAATCTTTCTTATTTCTTAAATTCCCTTACCCTTTCAAAAAACTTCATCTAAAATCTATGAACACGCATTCTGATAATTATGTGCAGGCAAGCCAGTCTCCTTCTCAGAAGACATATACATCTGCGAATCTTCGCAGCTACAAGTTATGCAATTCATTGGCATGACACACATCATCATCATAATCTTGCTCCTCAATTCCCATTTTCTTACTAGGACTCATCATATATTACTCTTTTTCATTTGTCAAGAGTTTCTTTTGTAAATAGGAATTTACCGCAGGCAAAGAGACGCTCCTGAAGAGAGGCTAGACTCTCTTCGGGGGCTGTGCTTTGGCTGGGGAGGGAAATTCTATTTTGCCCGGAAAAGGTCGCATATTCTTCCTTTTCACAAGATAAAGCAAAAAACTCCGGCCACACGATACTAAGAACACCATTTTTTCTCATTTCAATATCGTTTACTTTCTTTTGCAGACCTGCATAACTTTTCATTACCGTGCGAAAATAACTATATAGCTCACCTGCTTCTGCTGTCGGCTTCACTCCAGATACAGACCTCTTAAAAAGAGGAAAGCCCACCTCTTTTTCAAGATTTGCGATGGACTTGCTCATACCTTGCTGTGAAATATATAAATTCTGACTTGCTACAGTAATATTTCTATCTTTATACAATTGTAAAAAAAATTCTATCTGACGTAATTCCATTCCCCTATACCAAAATTCCTGCGTACTATTCTTAATTCTGTTATTGCAGTACACTGGGAATAATCAGACCTACAAAAAGCCAGATATTTCCATGCATTAATATCATGAAAACATCTGGCTTTTTATGTTAGAAAATGTATGAAAATTGAATAGGTAGCAACTACAATTTCTAACTTAGAGAAGGTAAGTATTTTATTATAATTATGAAATGTCTTAAAAAATGCTTTATGCTAATAAGTTAATATTTAACTTTGTACAATCTGTACGATTTTATTCACGTTTTCCTGTCCCCGCTTTAAGGCTAGTCCAATGACTACACAGCCAATCACGCAGGCAGTTACAAGAACGATACTGACACCACCTATAATATTGAACATCAATCCTTCCTGAATTTTTATTGCCCAGTATGCGATTCCCATACCACAGGAAGAAAGAATAATCAGATTACGAATCCATTTTTTCAGGTTATTCAACATACGGGTCTGGTATTCGATTTCTTTTAACTGCTGCTTTTTTGTCTGTGCTGCCATTTTTTATACTCCTTTTTTAATACTGTAATCCTGGATTAAAGAATCCAACTAATACACCAACAAATGCTACTGCAACTAAGATTAGCATTGTAATAACAGGGGAAACTTTTTTCTTAGCCATAAGCCACCAGCAAAAGATAACTACTGCGGCTGTAAGACATCCTGGATATACAGAATCTAACTGTTTCTGAAGATTCAGGAATTCTTCACCTGCATCATTTACTAAATGGAAAGAGGTTGTTACTGATACCCATGTTGCTGCAACAGAACCAACTACCATTGTACCGAGTGTAACAACGGCTTCACGTATCGCCGTAGCTTGTTCACCGACCAGTACGTCTACTGCTTTTCCACCAAGTTCATATCCTTTGAAGTAAAGGAAGCGCATTCCTAAAGTTACGATTAAGTTCCATGCTACGATATAGAAAATAGGACCTACGATAGAACCACCAGAAGATAACCCTAATGCAATACCTAATAAGATTGGAATCAGAGTACCAACTAATAAGGAATCTCCGATACCAGCGATTGGTCCCATCAAACCTGCACGCAGACCATTGATTGTCTCACTGTCTACATCTTCATTTCCGTTTGCTCTTGCTTCTTCAAGACCTGCTGTGATACCTACAATTACCGAACCAACCTGTGGCTCTGTATTAAAGAAAGCCGTATATGTATCCATTGCTTTCTTCTGTTCTTCTTTTGTTTCATATAATTCTTCTACTAGTGGAAGCATTGCACATAAGTAACCAAATGTCTGCATATGCTCCTGGGAGAAACAGGTTAAATGTCCATAATACCAGTTCCGAAATGATTTATTTAAGGCTTTTTTAGAAAGCTTTTTCTCTGCCATGATTATATTTCCTCCTCGTCATCGTCATCATCAAAAGACCCGCCGCTGGCAAGAGCTGCTTCTTTTGCACGAATTCCAACCATCTTGATGTTGTAATGGATAATTGCGAACATTCCTGCTACAACTGTAACGGATACTAAGTTTAATCCAACACCGGCTGCTAAAGTAAATCCAACAAAGAATGGTACGAAGTCTGTTACTTTGTTTACTACCTGTTTTAAAAGAATGGCAATACCAACACAAGGTAACATACTACCAACTGTGAATAAAGTCTTCATTGCAAGTCCATCCATAGGTAATGTTGCTTTGATTGTTTCTACTACAGGAACACCTAATTTACACATTACAACCGTTGGGATGAAACTACAGATTAAATGAGAAATCCAAGGTAATACCATATCTACAAGATATAATTTCTTGAATTCTCCTTTTTCTACAGCTCTCCATCCGATATGCTGCCATACAAGGTTGATTGTTGCTGTTCCGTAAAATAATACTGTACCAAGAGTTCCTACCATTGCACCGAAAGAAGTTGCCATTGCAACACCTTTTGTAGATGCAGGGTCTAATCCATAAGAATTTAATGCAAGCATTGCTAAAGGAATACCGATATAAGATACGGCACGTACATCGGCGGATACAGTTCCACCTGGTGTTACTAACGCGATATATACAACCTGCATTGCTGCACCTACCATAATTCCGGCAGGCACATTTCCAAGAATAATACCGCAGACGAGACCGGCTACTAATGGACGGCCTAATGTATAGTTACCAATGGCACTACCACCCATACCAGGCATACTGGCAAGACAGGCGAAGATACCTAAAATCACTGCTTGTATCCAACTAATTGTCATGACTTTTCCTCTCTTTTCTTATCATGTACTCACTGAATCTTTCCGTAGCTGACTTTGTGGGTACACTATTTTAATTTTAATTGAAACCGAACTGTCCTCTGAATTTACTCCAGCTTCCGATAGAAGCTTCTTTTATCAGCGCAAACTCGATTTCATATCCAGCCTGATAAATTGCCTCAAGAGCTTCTGCTTCTTCCTGAGTGATAGACTGATTATTTCCAAGTTTTGTAGCACCTGGACGGTCATTACATGGTCCAACGATTACTTTCTTCACATCACTTGGAACAAATCCATCATCAACCAAAATCTTTTTCATCTGAATTGGATCTTTTGTAATCAGGAAATACTGATCTTTACTATCAAGTACTTTCTGGTTTTTCTGTTTCCATGCTTCATAAGTCCACACGAAAGTTTTCTTTGTACTGGCACTCTTATATGCCATTTTTAATGCTTTTGTGTTGGCTGCTCTGTCATTAACGGCAATCAGTCCATCACATGGATATTCTAAAGACCAACGAGTTACTGTCTGACCGTGAATCATACGGTCGTCAATTCTTAAAAATGATACAGACATGTTTTTTCCTCCCTCTCATGCTTGTAATTTTATGCTTATTTCATATTTATAATATTGAATATAAGTCAAATATAGAAAATAAGTTAAATGCAATATGCACGAATACTAAATCTCATCTTCCTCATCATCAGCTCCATTGTCTAATACAAACTCTTTAATTGCATTTTTTGCTTCACTGATTAAACTGTCTTTTAATAACTCTGTGTCAACATCATCTTTCATAAGAGTTGCTGTTAACGCCATTGCAAGGTTCATTCCGCCAAATACTACTGTCTGTTCTTCCAGTCCTTTTTTAGAAATCTGCTCTAATGCGTTTGTCATTGGAGAACCTCCAATAATATCTCCTAAAAGAATGATTTCGTCCTCAGACTTAATACCACTGATTGCATTTCGGAAATTCTCTGCAAATGTATCTGCGCTCATTCCATCCTCAAGTCCTACGCTGATAACATCCTCTCTCTCCCCGCCTGCAAGCATTGCCAGAACACTTTTCAGACCCGGTGCAAAAGTTCCATGACTGACTAATACTACATACTTCATATTGCTCTCCTTTGTTTGTTTTTTTGATGTATTTATTGTAACAATTACACAAAAAAATAACATCTGCAAATTGTCACTATTGACCTTTTGCAGATGTCACCACTTCAAATTACAATTGTATATTGTTTAATATTTATAAATGACAAATGTCATATATAAATTTATTCTATATTTTCTTTCAACATCCTATCAATTTTCTTTTTCAGATGCAGGAGATTCATATCAAAGTCTCCCTCTTCCTGAAAAAGTCGTAGAATTTCTCCATCCATATAGTCGATTACGGTATCATATTGCTGAAATTTTTCTTTTCTTGCTGCACTTTCCATAATCTGATTCAGCATGGAAACCTGTACGGTCGTATCATCTCCTATACTATTTTTCAGGATTTCCTCTGTCTTTTCAGAATCAGTCACCTTCTTTAGTGGAGAAATTCCTTTAGAATACTGAAAAATCTTCTGTTGCACTTCTTCATCATAGGTTAGTTTTTTTAGAAAATTCCATGCCAGTCCACCATGCTCTGACCTCGCATTAATTCCCATTAACATTGTCTCTGTTTCTGACAGATTTTTACCATCCGGTCCTTCTGGAAGTGGAATACAATCCCATTCAAAATCAAAATATTTATTGATTCTCCACGGATATGGTTTATATGTACGAAATTCAGAAAAAGTAACTGGACGGAAAGCAATATTCCCTTTATCAAAATCTTCTGAAGTCGGACTTTGTCTCCCTGATAACTGATAAATATTTCTGGCAAAAAGAATCGCATCTTCTACAGAAGGATTTGTAATATTGCAGGAAGTTCCGCTTCCATTAAAAATTCCCCCTCCATTACTGTAAATAGCATCTATCCAGCTATAATCATACACACCAAACTGGTCTGTTTTTCCATCGCCATTTGTATCTTTTGTAATTTTTTTGCAAATATTATAAAAGTCGTTCCATGTCCATCTGTTATCTGGCAGAGAAATATTATTCTTCTTAAGTAATGTCTCATTCACAAGCATAAGGCTCGGGACACTTTCATATGGAAGAGCGTATTGATTCCCTTTATATGCCCCTGCATCATAACAGCCCTGATAAAATACATCCTTTTTCAAAGATGCGTCTGCCTTTAACATCGTTTCCAGATTTTTCAGTATTCCTATCGAAGCAAATGTAGTAAAGTCTTCAGGAAGAACCATAAATACATCCGGCAATGCACCATTTAAAGCCTGATTAGAAAGCCATTCTGAATAATCCTCCTTTAATATTCCGCTGGTATACTTCACTTTAACATTCGGATATTCTTTTTCAAATTCTTTTATTGTTTCGTCAATAATCTTATAGCAGTCATCATTAGGCACATCGGATTGATTCCCAGAAAACATACCAAACGTCAAAACTATTTTCCCTTGTTTAGGTACTAGAAAAGAGACTCCCAAATGCAGACTAATTAATAATCCTGCCAGACAAAGCATTCCCCATACTTTTGTCATTCTTTTCATTTATCTTATCCTCTACGCTTCTGTGCACCGGACTGCACTTCCCAGATAGCTAACTGTGTGCGGTCACGCAGTCCGATTTTCTTTAAAATAGTACTAATATAATTTCTCACAGTTCCTTCTGTCAGTCCAATATGGTCTGCTATTTCTTTATTGGACATTCCATGTCCTACATCCTTTATAATATCCCATTCCATATCGTTAATCTTCTCGACATTCTCTGCCTCAATCATAACATCATAATTTTGCTGTGCCATTTCCGAAAACAACTCTACTACCTTGCTGGCAATTTCCGGATTAATCATCGCTCCTCCGCCGTATACCACATGAATTGCTTTTTCTAATTCATCCACAGAAATACCTTTTAACAGATAACCACTTGCACCATACTTTAATGCACTGAATACATATTTATCATCATCAAAAGTTGTCAGCACGATAATTTTTATCTCTGGATATTTTTCCTTTACTATCTTGGTACACTCTACACCGTCCATAGTCGGCATACGAATATCCATCAAAATAATATCCGGCTTTTCTTTTGCTATAAATTCTAAAACTTCTGTTCCGTCACCTACACCTCCAACAACAGAAATCTCTTCTTTTAAGCCAAGAATAATACTCAGACTCTGCCTGATTAATTCCTGATCATCTGCAATAAGTACCTTTATCATCTTTCCTCATTCCTCCATCGAATTGGCAACTTTGCTACAACCTGAAATCCATTATTACTGCTATATGTTACTGTTCCATGCAGCATATCCACTCTTTCCTTCATATGTGTAAGTCCAAAACCTTTGTGAATATCTTTACATCCTATTCCATTATCTCTGATTCTTATCACCAGCCAGATATCTACTTTTTTAAAATTAATAAAAATCCTGCTGGCATGGCCATGACGAATGGCATTTGTAATACCTTCCTGAACAATTCGATAAATGGTATCTTCTTCATCATCTTCAAATACAAGCGATGGTAAAAATGATTGAAATTCTATAGAAACCTTGGAAGTACTCATCATCTCTGTAATCAGCTTCTCAATCGCACTCTCTAAAGACTCTCTCTCTAATGTATCGGGACGGAGTTTTTTCATAGAACGTCTTACATCTTTAAGCCCCTGCCTCGCCACGCCGGAAATAATATTTAACTGCTTTTTTGTCTCGTCTACCGAATAGTCAATTAATGCAATACAAGCATCAATTCCTGCAGAAAGCCCCGTCATCGTATGTCCTAATGTATCATGGATTTCTCTTGCAATACGGTTTCTTTCCTCAATCTCTCCCATCTGTTTTTGCATTGCTGCATAATCCTTTAACTGATTATTCATTTCAGAAAGCTGTGCATTTGCCTCCGCAAGCTGCTGATTTAAAATCGTAACCCGCTCCTTTTCTTTTATCTGGCTTCTCATATAAATAATCATATACGCTATAAATGCAATCGCATTCACTGATGAGAGAAAATTCAATATTCCCGTCATCAGCATATGCTGACGCACTGTATAGACATTTAACAGTTCCTGAAAAGAAACCATCTTTATCCCCAATGATATAATATCATAATCCGCAAAAATATAAATAAGTCCCATAATAACTAAAAATACCTTCTGACTTGTTTTATCACGAATTAAAACGACAATATCCGCTATAACTAAAAATATAATTCCTTTATATTCCATGTAGACACAGCAAATAATTATACCACAAAGAATAATTTCTAAAATGTAAATCGTCTGATTCAAAATGCTATTTTCTGACTGCTGTCTTAAATTAATAATTGCCACTAAAGTAAATAATGCCACATACATCACTATGACTGTTTTTACCGGATTCATTGGTAAATATGTAATATGATTTAAAAAGCTTCGTGCAGTATAAGTTGCCCTCACCATACCTATTGTATATAAGATGATAACTGCCAAAAAAGTCAAAATTGCAAAATTTAAAATTCCCATCAGCATCTTTAAAAGAATTAAACTTTTCTGCTTACTCATACATCTCTCCTACTGCCACCGTTCAAGGTCATATTCACTCACATTGTCTTTTGTAATTAACTTTACCGGAATCGTCACTGTTTTATCTACATCTTTTCCTGCTAAAAGCTCATAAGCTGCTTTTATGGCAGACGCTCCCATCTTACGAGGATACTGGACTGCCGTTCCTGTCATTTTACTTTCTGAAATCAGTCTCTTCCCTTCTGGTGAACCATCAACCCCATATACAAGTACATCTTTTTTATAGCCTTTACTGTCTAATGCAGCTAACGCTCCCATCGCAGTCGGGTCATTTAACGACATAATTACATCAATATCTTCATGTTCTTCTACCATTTTTTCCACTTTAGGCAAGGAACGCTCAATCTGTCCCTGTGTATCTTCCATTGCAATAATCTTATATTCATTATGGCTTTGTATAGTATCAGTAAATCCCTGTATTCTGTCTCTTCCCGACTTAGTTTTATCATGCGTAAGCAATAGAATGTTGGCTTCTTTTTGTCTCTCCATCATATCCTTCGCACATAACACACCTGCCTGATAGTTATCTGTAACAATCGTAACATCTACCAAATCTGTATCATATACTTCCGTATCTACGACAATAACCGGTATATTTTTCTTTTTCGCTGCCTCAAGACCTTTTTTCACGCCCTTCCAGTCAACAGGATTCAAAATAATTACATCTGCTCCCTGTTCAATCAGATACTCAATCTGTTCATTCTGTTTCTCCTGATCAAGTGCCGGATCAAGGGTAATCAAATGATCTCCCTTTTCCTCCACACGCTGCTGGATTTCACTGTTTAATACGTCATAAAACTGATTATTTAATGTCATATAGGTCACACCAATAATCTTATACTTTCTTCCAAACTGACTTCCATATAGAATAAAACCTTTTAGATAAAAAGAAAAAAACATCCCGACTAAACATAATACACTGCCTGCCAGGAAAAATCTAACTACTTTGCCTCTATCTGTTTCATCCATTCACTCACCTGCTTTATATCTTACTTACCTTCTTTTTCCATTATACACTGGAAATCCTTACATTGGAAGTGGAAAATGCTATCGAATTTTTTAGGAACAACAGACGAAGGCTTGAAACCAAATAATCCATATCTGTGACTTTAGTCGCTGCAGGTGAATGTTTGCAAAAATGCTCGCATCCAACCTTCACTCTGAGGTCACAGATATGGATTATTTTACTTCAAGTCTTCTGATTTTGATAAAAATTTTGATAAAAATTTTATAGTACTTTCTAAAAATAATTGATTATATTGAAAATTCAAGAATGTTGCTCGCCACCTACAGATGTGGGAGTCATCTCATATCTGATATACTGTAAAATCAAATTATCTACATAACAAAATGATAAACAAATGCTAATAAGAATATCATTAGGACTACTATTCCGAACAAAGCCTGTGATTTTCCGTAGCCTTGCCAGTCCTTCTGGAGTCCTTTGGTTCTGTTTTCATCAATAAATCGAAGTTTACGTGTTTTTTCTGTCATATTGATACACCTCATTTCTCTTGTTATGATGTATTACAGCGTTTCTTTATGGAAATATTATATCATAAATTTGAATCTAAAAACAGATAATCTTTAAGCATTTCCAGCATTTCTTCTATCGTCCCCGACAGACTTAAAAATTCCTGCATATTAATCTTAATCACATCATATTGATTTAGATTTTCCCTATATGAACTATCTTTACTAATCATAAGATTCTGAAATAATACTTCTGCTCAGTGTAAAGAACTTCGTTTATCTTTGCAATCAATTCGCTTTTGTCTACATATATTTTAGAACGCAGACTCCCACGAAATGAAAAGCTTCCCAGACGTCTGTTACTTAATGAATCAAATAGTAATTCTCAAACAGCCAGTCTTCGAGTGTATTCAAATTATTGTCGGAGTGTTCCACCTCTCTCGCATATCTCCAGGAAATTTCTTCCACGTCTTTCATGGAGAGTGTTTTTCCATTTTCCAACCAACGTACAATCAGGAATTCCTGTACCCAGCGAATGGAAAACAATGCCATTTCCATTTTGGAACAGACCATATCGTCATAGACTGCTCCACAGAAATAAGTATAGACAAAGAACATCATAAGCTGCTCACCTACGTTCTCCCATTCTTCTTTGTAGTTACTCAATGCTCCATACATTTGGTGAAATTCTTTGCAAATATTTTTATAAGTTTCTTCGTTCTCCTGATAGAGCCACTTTTCGGCTCCATCGAGTATCTGATTCCACTCTGGACGAAGACGTTCTAAGCCTCGAAGTACCTGCAGTTCTTTTTTCTGTCGATTCCATTGATGGAGAGAGGCTGCATCTGCTCCTTTTTCAGAAAGATGTTTTGAGATAAATTCCGAAAGGCTGCCTTCTTTCTGGTGGCGTTCACATTCTCGGAGAAGGTCATCAATATCAAACTGCCGTCCTTCTTCTATACAGTTTTGATAGCTTTCTGTTAGTTGTTCGGATACAGATATCCGCAGTGTCAGTGGAAGCGAACGGTCCTGCAAAACAGCAAAGAGAACATCGCGGGTATCTTCTAACTGAGAAAACATCATAAAATCAAAATCTTCAAAGTCATCTTCTTCCTCAGTTTCCTCTTCTAAAAATCGAACTGGTTCTTTGCAGGACAGAATAATTTTTGCTGCTTTAGGACAGGATAAAGACAGGGATAATTCTCTAAGTCCTTCATATTCTTCTGTGTGTCTTGGATACATGCGGCAGGTATCACAGAGTGCATCTGGTCCCAATGCCTTGTAGAGATCACACAAATTTTCATCATTTAAAAATGCACAGCGGCGATTATTCTGATAAAAACATTCTTCTTCCCAGTCAATCGAATTGCGCAGAATTTTTCCAAACTCTCCCGGCTCGTTTTCATATCGCTCCAGAGACTCTTCATCTATCATAATCTGCCATCCTGCACAGCAGGTATCTGGGCAATCTCCTGCTGTACAGACAAAACTGTCATAAAAATGTGGTTTTACGTATCGCATTATTTTCTTTCCTTTTCTTTGTCTTTTTTAAATGTTTTCAAATTACCATTTTTTTATTCTTTCCCTTGTGTTATGTCATTCCACTCGTACTTATGGACTTTGATAACGGAAAATTATATAAAACAGTATAACACAAAATAAATGCGACACAGCGAACAATTGATTTCCCAATTCTCCCTGTTGCGCCAAGTATCAATATATTTTTCAAACGCCCTCTGGAAAGTAATTCTATTATGAATATAAAGTTCTTCTACATTCTTCTGTTTCAACTCTTTCATAAAATTACTATGAAGCAGATTTCCTGACAAATTCGCCAGTATCTTCAAATATTCCGTTTATTTTTATGTATTCTCAGAATCTTTCTGTGCTTTATTTCGAGAAAAAATCTTTTCCGCTTTTTCAAACATTTCTCTCGAAATAATCGGCTCATGATGATTTTTAATAATCACAAACTCCTCCTCACCCCGATTATATTTTTTCTCATGAGAAAGATAATCCGGTGTAAATGTCTTCTTCTGCACCAAATCCCCACAATATTTTTCATTCTGCAAAATACGCAAAATCACTGTATTTCTCCACTTTTTGCTCCGCATCGGGTAAATACCTTCCTCTAGTAACTCCCTTGCAATAGTATGTGTACTTTTCCTCTCCTCAACAAACTTATAAAATATTTTCCGAACTACTTCAGCTCCTTCTTCATTTACATACATTTTTCCATTTCTCACATCATAACCAAGCATACTCCTGCCAAAAACAACACCCTCTTCCATTCGGCGTTTTTGACCCCATTTCACTCGCTCCGATGTTTTCCGGCTCTCTTCCTGGGCAATCGATGCCATAATCGAAAGACGTAACTCTGCATCTCCATCTAATGTATTAATCCCATCATTTAAAAACAAAACCCCGACTCCCACCTTGCGAAGTTCTCTTGTATAATAAATACTGTCAAGCGTATTTCTCGCAAAACGGGAAATCTCCTTTGTAATAAGCAAGTCAAACTTCCTCTGCTTCGCCTCCGCAATCATCTGATTAAACTGTTCCCTCTTCTTCGTACTCGTCCCCGAAATCCCTTCATCCGCAAAAACTTTATAAAACTCCCATTCTTTCTTTTGCTCAATGTAACATCGAAAAAAATCGCACTGACTCTCAAAAGACTGCGCCTGCTCCTCCTTCTCTGTCGAAACACGACAATAAGCCGCAACTCGCTTTTTACCTGAAAAGGATTTTTCGCTCCTATATTTCTTTTGCTGGTTTAGACGCTCATACTTATTCATATTCATAAAGCTGAATGCTCCTGAAGATGTTGCTCATCCAAATATATGAGGGCAAACTCTAATTGTATTCCCTCTTTGATGCTTCTGTAGGTACTGAAGAGTTAAATCATATTGAGATGGTTTGTACAATTGTTCATCAGCTTACCCGCAATTTGACGGTACAGCAGATTAAGGAACAGGGATTTGCGGATTATTATGTTGACCATACAACTGGTATCTACCCAGTTGCGGCAAGTGGTACTCCATGGAGTGCAGATACAATGCAGTCCACCGGTGATCCAATTACTGACCTTATGGAAAATATGGCTGCGGAACAAAAAGCACGTACTACTTACGACAATATTCTTCGCCTTGTAAAAGATGACCCAGATGTTTATGATGCGATTAAATTCCTGCGTGCAAGAGAAATTGTACACTTCCAGCGTTTTGGTGAAAGTTTACGGATTGTGCAGGATAACTTGAACAGTAAGAACTTCTATGCATTCAATCCGGCCTTTGATAATAAGAAGTGCTAATTTAGCTGATACGAAAAAAGCAAGCCATTCTCCGGCTTGCTTTTTACCATACTGTTTTTTATTAATAAATTGCATTTCTTACAGAAAAACGTCAGCAATTTCTTTTTCGTCAGATTATCTTCATTCTTTATTCACAACCTGTTCACAAATTTCCAGTATCATAAAACCATCAAAAACAACAACAGATTTTTGATAGATTTTTTTCATACTTTCCTCTCTTTTGAAACCGGCTTTATGTCGGTTTCTTTTTTATCTATTAGCTTGGACTGATTTTTCGAGCTGCCAGCGGTCAGAAATCAGGATTTCAATATCTTTTTAATTGTAGAAATCAGTTCCTCTATTTTTATTGGTTTAGTAACATACCCATTCATGCCAGATTCTATCGCTCTTTTCCGGTCTTCTTCAAATGCATTCGCCGTCATCGCTATAATTGGAATCCTGCAGCGTCCATCAGGAAGACCACGAATATTTTTTGTTGCCTCATACCCATTCATATGCGGCATCTGAATGTCCATTATAATCAAATCATAATATCCATCTGTTGCTCTTTTTAACATAGAAAGAGCCTTTTCTCCATCAGGAGCCAGTTCCACATACGCATTTGCATCTGCTAAAAGCGTCATTGCAATCTCTGCATTCAGCATATTATCTTCTGCGAGTAAAATCCTCACATTGTTTAATTTTATTTCTTCTGGTAATTCTTTGGCATTTTCTTCAGAAATATATTCATTTGCCGTTGCAATTCTATGTGGAATTGTCACAGTAAATCTGGTACCTTCTCCAATCTCGCTTTCTACTACAATGCTTCCCTCCATCAAATCTACAAACTTTTTAACAATCCGAAGGCCAAGTCCGGTTCCTATAATACCGCTTTCTGATGAACTTTTTTCACGGCTAAATGCTTCAAATAGATGAGGGATATATTCTTTGCTGATTCCGATTCCTGTATCTTCAACTACGGTCTGGAATAAGGCATAGCCTTCTCTTTCATACGGAAGTTCCCTGATAGTGAAATGTATCGTCCCACCTTCTGGTGTATATTTGACAGCATTGCTTAGAAGATTCATCGTAATTTCCTGAATTTTTAGTACATCGCAATACACTTTTGGATGCTGAAGTTCCATATTTTTCTTCAGGGTAAGTTGTTTTTTATAAATATCCCTGTCTAACAAAAGATCTAAAGTATCCTCAAGATTACATAGATTCCATGCTGTTTCTGTCAGTGTTTCCTTTCCACTTTCAATCCTTGCTACTTCGAGTATATTTCCAATTAAATCCATGAGAAAGTTTCCGGCTTCTTTTAGCTTCTGTAAATAACCAGCAGTAACTTCCTTCTCTCCCCAATGCTTCTCCATAAGAGCAGTGTATCCGATAATCGCATTCATTGGTGTTCTCAGATCATGAGACATGGCAAATAAAAAAGACGATTTGGCTCTGCTTCCTTCTTCTGCCTGCTTTAATGCCTTCCTAAGAGTTATCATATCTGAAACATCAAGGAATGTCGTGATAACTGCTCTTTCTCCACTTGGAATCACTACAACCTTTGTTTTGGCCAGGGCATGACATTCGTTCGATTCTCCTTTTCCAATGACACATTCATAATCGACCATATCATCTTCATTACGAAGTTTTTTTAAATGTTTTATCGTATCCGTCTGTGGATAATATACCTTTCGCAGTGCAGCTCCAAGCCGCTGCTGTGCTTCCTCAACACTTTTAAAACCGTACATCTGCAATGCTTTCGCATTCATATGAATAACTCTGTGACCAGGCAATGTATAAGCCATCACACCACAGCTCTGCATATCTAACAAATCTCTATAGTAATTCTCATTACGCTCCGCTTCCTGACGCAGTTCATTATTTAATTCTGCAAGGCGGCGCTCTGCTTCCTTTTCTTTTTCCACTCGTATTGTCTCTGAAATATCCTGATGTGTGCCAATAATGCTGATACCACTGGTAACAGAATTATCTCTGATGCCTGCACACCGCACGAACATTTCCCCTGATATTGGATGGATGTAACGATATACGATTTCGGTCTGTGTTTCTGTTAACTTATCAGAATATTCCAAAAACATTTCCATATCATCTGGATGCACACATCTCCTATGAAAGGCAAACCTTTCTTCTGGTGTTATTTCCTCGGTAATTCCCAAAAGTTCATCCATTACTTCGTCCGCATAAAAACGCGGCAATTTTCCTTCTTCAACTTCAATCCGCCAAAGTCCGATTCTCACATTTTTAAGAAACTTATTTGTATTAATTTTCTGGCTCATGACTTGTACCCCTCATGTTATCCATAATACTTGTTTTACAATATTTTCATAGTAACACATAGAAAATAATTTGTCGAATGCTCAAAAGCCTTTCACGACTGGCTCCTCCATCTGCCTGACAGTAACGAGATTCTTTCTCCCGAAACAACAATAGAAATACTCAAAAATTACATCTAATCTTTACAACAAAACATTTCCTTTCGTTTTTCGTCAGATTATCGTTATTTTTTCCTCACAGACTGTTCACAAATTCTGAGTATTATAGAGACATCAAAAAAACAATAACAAATTTTTTTGATAGATTTTTTTCATACTTTCCTCTCTCGAAACCGACCAGTGGTCGGTTTCTTTTTTGTATTGCATCACAATCACGTTATTGCGTTGACTTTATGACATGATTCTTTTATTTCAAAGTGATTTCTGAAAAAATAAAAGCAATTTACTTTTTTAAGGCAACAAAAAACAGAGACTATTTTCTAGAGCATATTTGAAAATAATCTCTGTCCTGTTTTGTTTACTTATGGTATTTTTCCCGGTAACGTGAGATTGCGATAATCAGCAATCCTGTTCCTGAAACGAGAAGTAAAATGGCAAACAGGGTCGCATTGCTATTGTCACCTGTTTTTACTTTATTTTTACTTTTCTTTATTGAAGTTTTGTTGCCTGGTTTTGTTTCAGGCTTTCTCTTCGTAGTTGGTATCATTTCTGTTGTGCTTTCCGATGTTTTCTTTATAGGTTTATAGTAATTTGTAAATGTAATATCGCATTTTGCATCGGTCATATCTGCATCCGTATGCGCAGCTATCACAGTCTCCAAATTACCATTTTCCCCATTTGTTACGGAAACTTTTACATAATAAACTGTCTGGTCGTAATGCCCACGTTTGTGTGTGCCAGACTGCTGTGTAATGGTGTAATAGTAAATGCCGGGAGTTGTATATTGAATTGGTGAAAAAAATGCTTTACCACTTCCACTAATCTCCAATACATTTTCTGACGGCATCGGTGCATCGTCCACTGCCTGAAGCTCAACCGTATAGTTTTCCTCCGGAGAAGGTGTCTCACCTGAGGTTTGTATACTGACAGGAATTTGTACTTGAACAGCGTCTGCTGCAAAAGTAGAAATCGGAAAAACTGCCAGGCACAACACTGCAAGCAATAACACTGCCGGAATTTTTCTTATTTTCGTTTTAATCTCCTCCTTACTTCTCCGGCGAATAAGGCTTCATTACCGCCAGAATAACGGTTCTTGCATCTGTGTAATCTGACGAACAGGTTGACATGGCAAGAATCTGTGAAAAGTCTTTTGAAGTTCCTATTTTTTTCATTGTATCCTGATGAATATACTTTGCACTCTTTTCTGCATATTTCAGCAGACCGTCTGTGCTTTTCTGCCATTTTTGAGGAATGAAAATGTTATCCTCATTCGCAGAAGTTTTAATGCATGCAAAAATTTCAAGTTTATAAGAACGATCAGGCAGGACAAGAGTTCCTGTCTGGTTCTTATCAAAAAATTTCTGCTTTTCGTATAAGTCAAGATCACCAAACATTTTATGTTCTGCCATATGATGACCATATAGCAGCGAATACTTTTTCTGAAATGACCGGTCACAATTAGAATCAAGAAATATACTTCCTGCCAGAGCAAAGTTGCCATATACATCTTTATTGATGTAGGTAAGATTATCTTCTCCCTGAAGAACCGGATAATCAATCTTTGTTCCATCTAATGTAATCCAGGCACATACATCTGGATTAATTGCCCGAAGTTCCTCAAATGTCGGGCCGTTATCCTCGCCCGGTGTCGGTTTATATTTCAACAACTGCGACTGTATATCATCTACAGAAGCATACACCTGCATATTGTCCCAGAGGGCATATGCAGAGTAGGCTCCCGCAACAACAAGAAATAGCACAATCACTGCGCTGAGAAGAGAGTTGGCTGTTTTTAAAAATATTCTTGAAACATCCATACAGCCACCTCCTTTCTACAGCATATTTTTGTTAAAATGTTTCTTTATCTAGAGTGTGTTTGAAAAATATTTAAAGTTATTTATATTGCCAAAATCAATTATTATATACTGCATATATGTCTTTAAAATATGTCAATTATGATATAAATAATATTTATTTTTGATATTTTCAGTATCAACAAGCAGTAATAACTCTTGTGTTTTGTATAACTTTTATTTTTCAAACACGCTCTAGTATTACTTCGTTTATATTATTATATTCTTTTGATAATTAGTCTTCGAATCTGCGTCTTCTTACAATGAATACTGCTGCGATTGCTAATACGCCTGCGAATACTAAGATATATGGAAGGTTGTCTAAGTAAACGCCTGTATCGATGTCGCCAGTTTTAGTGTTTGTGAATGCTGCTGTTTTAGCTTCTGCATCCATAGTACCTTCCTGACCCGTTGCATTCATTGTATAATCTGAGGGAGTTGCTTCTTCTACTTTGTAACTAACACCTGCTGGCAAGTTCTCAATTGTGATTGTATCACCATGTTTTAATTTGAATGTTGTTGTTCCACTGATTGCAACATTTTCCTTTTTTCCACTTTTATCGGAACCACCTGTTATTGTAGCCGGAAGAGAGTATTCTTCTCCTTCTTTTCCTGTTAATGTTACTGTGAAATCGAAATATTTAGATTTATCACCAAGATTACCTGCTACTGTTTTACTAATACTAAGTTTATTAGCTGTATAAGTATTGTTGAATGCAGCTTCATTATTAGCAAGTTTCTTTCCAGCTTTTGTAAAGCTAACTGCTGCAATCTCAATAGTACCATTATTGTCAACAGCAGTAACTTTCATTGTAACTGATTTGCTATCATAAGCAACACCTGCTGTTGTACCTGTTTTTTCTGTAATTATATAGGAATATACACCTACACTTGTATAAGTTGGTAATGCTACTGTAACCTCTTTCTTATTACCTGCTGTTGTTGCTCCATTCTGAGCATAAGCAGCTGTTCCTACAGTTGGCATGTCCTGTTTTTCTGCATCCACACCACCATTTTCTACTTCTGCTTTTGCAATATTAAACTCAAATGTTTCTGCAGGTGAAATTCCCTCTCCAACTAATTTATACTCTTTTTCAAATGTAACTGTTCCTCCATTCGCAGGTGTCTGAACTTTTTCTGCTGTCTCTGTTGCAAACGCCGTTGCACTTAACCCAAGCATCATTGTCAGTGCTAATAAACATGCAAATAGTCGTTTTACTCTTTTCATAATGTTTCCTCCTTAATATAATAAGTAAATTTGTTATTTCTAAACCCCTTTCGGTAGTTTATTCAAGATAGATAGTTTATTTAGAGTTCCCGCCTGCGGAGTACTGTAATGACTTTGGCCTTTACATCCTCCATTTTAATTGGGCCGTAATCGCGGCTGTCTTTTGTCTGTGTCCTGTAATCTCCTAATAGAAAGACACAGCCTTTAGGCACTCTATATGGATATTTTTTTATTCCTTTTTTTGCATATGTAGGAAATGCGATTTCTCCTGTTTGGGGAGTTCCATTGACAAGAAGTTGCCCGGTGTCATCTATGGTAATGACATCTGTTTCTTGTCCCAGTATTCTTCCTACCTGCAGTTTCCCATTTGCCTTGTATACAACAACATCATTTTTCAGGAAATTTCTCTGTAAACGGAATCCTATAAGCAGGTCACCGCCTTTGATTGCCGGGAACATTCCATTGTCCGGCGCTCTCATAAGTAAAAATCCCTGTGTGAATAATAATCCGCCGCATACGATTACTAATATGATTCTTGCGAGTAGCTGTATGTAACCATTTCTGGTCTCTGCTTCTCTTCTTCGTCTGCGGATTATTTTGGAACAGCTCATATTTTTTGCAGTCCGCATCACCTCCGCACCTCATTTCTGGTTTCTGGTGGCACTTCATTTTCTGTATTGTCCATCTCAGTCTGCTCTGTCGTGCCCTCATTTTTCATCAGTTCTTGTTTATATTTATAAATCTGGGATTCATATGTTTTTTCATGGTCTGTCAGCAAAATGTTATATCTTTCCCGCTCTGCCCGAATCGCAGATTCATAAAGCTGGTTCAGCTCCTGGAGCTTCTTCCAGACATCATTCTCATCCACGCCTCCAAATAGCGTCCTGCGGAACTTTACTGTCTGAAACCACTTGATTATTTCTTTATGTTCCTGATTTATTACCTCTGTAGAAGTACTCTTTTTTGTGTTTGGCAAAACTTCTCTTCCTTTATTTTTTGCTTTGCGCCCTCTATTTAATTTAGCCTCTCTTTTATGTCTTTCTGCCATCGCTGTCACCTTTTAAACAAAGCGCTTTTTATATCTGCAAAACAGGTAAAAGATTCCTCCTGCAATGCTAAGAGCAAGTAATGCGATAAATGGAAGAGAATCTAAGGTAATTCCTGTGTCTGGGATGGCTTCTTTATTATTTGTAAATACAATCTCATGTGCACTTACATCATTTTTCGCCTGTATATTGGATATATTGGCCTTTATTTCTAGCGCACTGTTTCCATTATCAATAACGTAAGAAGTTGTATATCCGCTTCCTGAATAATCCTCTTCTGTAATACTGACATCCGCCCCGACAGGAATTTCTGTTAAAGTACTTTCCTCATCATTTGCTAAATCCACTGTTGCGGAACCTGTTTTAGAAGTATTACCAACTTTAAATGTTACATTTTTATTTTCCTTTTCTATAGAAATAGTAAAGTGGAATTTCTTTTGCTTATCTCCCATACTTCCTGTTACCAGTTTTTTAAGTTTAATGGACGTGGTAGTTGGACTGTAGTGGGCGTAAAAGTTTACTGTACCATTTGCCAGTTCATCAGCTGATGGGATATAATTATTCCATCTATTATCTGCAATTTTTGTACTGCCGTAAGCTCCACCCTCGGCATTCTCTGGGTACCAGCCATCAAGGACATAGGTAACACCATTTACTGTTTTTGTAGAACCGATTGTTGCTTTTGTTGTTCTAGCAACAGGATTTCCTGTTAAATAATTTTTCGCATCAATCTGTCTATATTCACTACTCTCTCCTGGCTCCTTCACCCAAAACTTTGCAGTAAAAACTTTTGTGCTTTTAATACTGAGCGCACAGTCGATGTGATATGGGTGAGTTCCACCATTATCTCTTGAAATTTTACGTGGAGTTAATGTTATTTCCTTAATGTCTGATTGCTGTAATTGATCTGCTCCAATTCCTAAATCAGCTGCCACTGAAGATTTATACTTATCCCATATAGAATTTAATATAAATGTAAAATAACTTGCTGTGGAACTATCTCCTTCTTTTACTGTCCAGGTACTTCCTTTGGAACCGTCTGGCCATGAAGTAATATAACTTGCTACATTTGATTTAATATTTTTATTTTCATAAACAATATCGTCTACATGACCATCCTCCCAGGTTGCACCACTTGTACTAATATTTGCCAGAGTATTACTTGTGTCTTGTGATGGTGCCCAGGCTCCTGTATCGTTTGTCCATGGATCACCAGCTGGGTTAGCGAGATAGTATATAGCTGCTTCTCCGCTATAATTATCTGCAAATTTAGTTACTTTTACCTGATACGTTTCTGTTCGTGTATTACCATTCCATTGGGAAGAATATCTATGTGTGATTGTAACAGTCCCCACAGCCACTCCTTTAACCTCTGCTGTTGAACCATTACCTGTTACGGTTGCTATATTTTTATTACTACTAGACCAACTATGAGAATATCCATAGCTACCTGATGTTCCCGTTAACCTAATCGTCTTTCCAACCTGCACTTCCGTAGGTCCACTAATACTAGTTACCGCAATCTCTTTATTTTTATCATCCTCTGCCTGTGTCTCTTCCTCAGCCTTTTCCTCGCTTGTTGCTTCTTTGCTGTCTTTCCCTTCGGGTGTCTTTTCTGTTACGGCTTCTGTCTTCTTCTCTGCAGCCTCTGTTGTTGTTTCTTTCGCTGCCGTTGTTGTTGCCTCGGATACATCTGTTGTCTCTTCAGACTTTTTCTCTGTGTTTTTTTCCTCTTTGGTAGATTTCTCTTCCTTGGAAATGTTCTTTTCGGAGTCCTCTTTCGCATCTTTTTCTGTGCTATTTTCTTTGGCTCCTTTGTTGTCTGCGTCTTTTGAATCTTTCTTTTGTTCTTCTGAATTGTCTTTTGTTTTCGATTCAGAATCCGATTTTTTCATGTTTTCCTGTCTCGTTTTTGTTTGTGCTTCGGACGATTTCTGTCTGGTTGCAGCAGCTTCGCCCTTTTGATTGTCTGTCATCTGCACAGATTGTGTTGTTTCATTCTCTGCCCGGCCGATACGGTTCACCGCAAATGCCGAAATAGACATGCTGCAGACAAGTATCAAAGACAGGCACATCATGATGACCCTTTTTAATAATCTGTACTTCCCAGATGAATGATGATGTTTCATACTTAACCTCCTTACTCTGCCCGGCATAATGGTCGGGATTCAGATTTATATTTCCCTTATAAATACTTTTCTGAAATTCCTCTACAAAAATAAAATGGCAGGCAGACACCTTGGGGATGTGTACTGCCTGCCCTGTCAGATATTTTTCAAAAACAGCGGGGAAAGTTGCTTTCATTTCTGAAAAACACCTGACATCTATCAACAGACATATGCCTTGGGGACGCATTCTGTCTGTCTCTATCAAATGCCTTTCCAAAAATAGCGGGGAAAGATGCATTTTTGAAAATAACATATGATATTCCTTCTCACGCAGCACCTTCATTATGCAATTCTTTACCTACCACATAATGCTTATTATGCGGTAAAAACGGCTCTTTTCATTAGAGCGTGTTTGAAAAATGCTCCAGCAAAACAAAAATTTTATCAATAAGCGCAAGAAAAAAGGCGCGAAAAACAACCTGACTGATTTTCAAAATTTTTGTCAGTTGTCTTTTTGCACCTTTTTTTATCTGTATACAATTATTTATTACAAAAAGATTGATTTTTTCTAATTTTATGATATAATATGTAAGCAAGTAGAGCAGATATGTCTAATAGTTTTTACCGCATAATAAGCATTATGTGGTTTTTTTATTTATATTAAATTTTTATTTCATTATATTTTTATCCACATCGTACAATCAAGCCCAGATTGGATAGTTGTTTCATTTCCTCCTCTCCACTTCCCATCGTATAAATTCTCGTTGTGTTGATACTTGAATGTCCCAATATATCTGCCAGATGTGCAATATCTTTTTCTGCTTTATAATATGTGTAAGCAAATAGATGTCTTAGATTATGCGGAAATACTTTTTCTCTTTCGACTCCTGCTGTCCCGCACAAATTTTTCATTTCATGGAGAATGTTACTTCGGTCCACAGGATTTCCTCTTCGTGTTATAAAAATCATTCCCGAAGTTATTTTTTCTTGTTTACAATAGTCTTTCAACAAGCGACAAAGCTTTGGCGGTAATAATATCGTTCTTGTTTTATTTTTCATAAATATAACTGCCCTGCCTCGCGTTACTGCTTTTACCGTAATATATTTTAATTCACTGACACGGATTCCGCTTCCGCATATTGTCTGAAGAATACAATACAAACGATATTTTCCTTCTTTTTGTGCCGCCCGCAATAATCTGTAATATTCTTCTTTTGTCAGTTCTCTTTCTTTTGCCCGAAAAGTTCTCTGCTGTATTTTCAATGATTTCACAATACATTCATACCAATGATTTACTTTAAAAAAATGATTGAGTGACGCTAACATAGAATTTACACTGGAAGGTGCATACTCTTCTATCAGACTTCTTTTATAAGAAAGTACGATTTCTTTTGTGATGCCTTCCTTTTTCCCCATTTCTTCTACATATTGAAAAAACTTTCGAACATCTCGCATATATTTTTCTATCGTTGCCTGACTTTTTTCCTCTTCTATAAGAACTTTTTCATAACATACAAGCATTTCCCGCTTTAAAATATACTTCATTTCCCTGTCCCCTTTTATTTATATTTTATGTAAAATTATTATAAACCTAATGAAATAATTTATGCGAAAAACACTTTTTTCTTCTAATTCTGCCACCCTTTATGTTATAATTGAACCGAAAAAATAATAAGTGAGGTAAAATACAATGGACAAAATCAAAATTGGTATTGTAGGTTATGGTAATATTGGCCGCGGTGTAGAGCAGGCTATTAAACGTAATGATGATATGGAATTAGCTGCTGTATTTACAAGAAGAGATCCTGCTACGGTATCTATCCAGACAGAAGGAGCTGCTGTAAAGCATTTTGATGATATGGTATCTATGAAGGGGGAAGTGGACGTAATGATTCTCTGTGGTGGTTCTGCTACAGATCTTCCAGTAATCGGACCGGAAGTTGCTGCTTCTTTTAACACAATTGACAGCTTTGACACACACGCAAAGATTCCTGAGTATTTTGCAAATGTAGACAAGGCTGCAAAAGAGGGAAATAACATCAGCATTATTTCTGTAGGCTGGGATCCGGGAATGTTCTCTTTAAACCGTCTTTATGCTGAATCTATTCTTGTACAGGGAAGTACTTATACTTTCTGGGGTAAAGGTGTAAGCCAGGGACATTCCGATGCTATCCGCCGTATTGATGGTGTTAAAAATGCAATCCAGTACACCGTTCCTATTGAGGATGCTGTAGAACAGGTTAGAAGCGGAAGTGAACCAGAACTTACCACAAGACAGAAACATTTAAGAGAGTGCTACGTTGTAGCTGAAGAAGGAGCTGACAAGGCAGCTATTGAAAATGCAATCAAGACAATGCCGAACTACTTCTCCGATTATGATACAACTGTAACATTTATCACAGAAGAAGAATTAAAGGCAAATCACAGCAAGATGCCTCACGGCGGATTCGTTATCCGTACTGGTGAGACAGGCTGTGAAGGTAACAAACATGTTATTGAATATTCCTTAAAACTTGATTCTAATCCAGAATTTACAGGAAGCGTTCTCGTTGCTTATGCCCGTGCTGCTCACAGGCTTTCTAAGAAGGGAGAATGTGGTGCAAGAAGCGTATTTGATATTGCTCCGGCAATGTTATCACAGATGAGTGCAGAAGAACTTCGAGCACACATGTTATAATTTAAATTCTGGATTGCCGCAGGCAAAGAGACGCTC
>ULPS01044651.1_pt1 | contig 70655 bp, 77 predicted proteins | sample 1953711 | NCBI WGS metagenome assembly ULPS01 (sample SAMEA4835635, study PRJEB28245) | human gut metagenome | biome: gut microbiome; material: fecal sample | place: Denmark | collected 2008 | reverse complement strand
TCCCCATAAAATCCCTTCTATATAAAAATGTCGTTTTATATTTTTTAAAATTAATGTCAAATCTGGAAAATAAATCTTTTCCGATTAAAAATCTCCTTTTTTAATCGACAATTTATATAGATAGTTTTTTTGACAAATGGGAGGCCCGCTGTGATTGTTTCCCAATTTAAAAGGAGGATAATTATCATGAAGAATCTATCTATCAGCAAAAAGCTTTATAGCACCTTTACCGTTGTTATTCTGCTTTTTCTAGTTACCGTAGTTTCCGGCCTGGCCAGTATTTTCGTACTGCGCTCTAATTATGAGAATTTCTATCTGAACGACCATACCGTCGCCACGCAGGTAGCAACCGCCGACAGTACTTTGAGAAGCGTTTCCGAATATCTGTCCTATGCGGTTATAGCAGAGGATCCGGAACAGGCATCAGACTATATCGACCAAGCTTCCAGTTCCTATGCGGAGTTTGACAACAGCCTGACCTGGTTTCGGAACAATCTGCAAATTCAGGAAGATATCAGCATTTTGAATTCCTTAACAGCCACCCTCAACGAAGCGAACAGCAGCTATGAAGAAATTACCACCCTGGCTGTCTCATCTTCTTCTGTAGATAAGTCTAGGGCTCAGGAGTTAATCGTTAACGAGTATGCTCCTCTGCTGGAAGAGGCCGACAGCCTACTGAACCAGTTGGGCAATAATACGGTTAACGAAGCTGCTTCCTCATACGCATTTACGCTGAGAACTTCTACAATCTCAATCGTTTTCATAATTGTATTTTCTATCGCAGCAATTATTGTAACTATCCTTCTTTCTCTGGTGCTCCTGAAAAACCTGCTTCTTCCCATTCAGGAAATCAAAAAGGCATTATCCGACATGGAAAACGGACATCTTTCCGTTTCCATAGCATATACCTCAAAGGACGAACTGGGACAATTAGCTGACAGTATCCGATCCATGAGCGAAAGAATTTCATATTACATGAATGCAATCAGCGATAGTATGAGCCTTCTGGCATCTGGAAATCTGAATGTGCATCACTATCCTGATTTCCTTGGTGATTTCCAAAAGGTTCAGCTTTCTATCCGTCGCCTGATTGATACCCTTGACAGCACTCTTTATCAGATCAACCAGTCAGCAGACCAGGTTGCTTCTGGAGCAGACCAGATATCCTCTGGTGCACAGGCACTTTCACAGGGATCGACAGAGCAGGCCAGCTCAGTTGAAGAACTTGCCGCAACAAGCAATGATATTTCCCATCAGCTTCAGGAAACGGCCCAGAATGCCCAGGAGGTAAAGAGCCAGGTTACCACAGTCGGTGAAGATATGACTGCGTGCAATGAAGACATGAAGGAACTTTCCCGAAACATGGATGACATATATGAGAAGTCCCGGGCAATCGACCAGATTCTCAAGACGATTGAAGATATTACTTCGCAGACCAATATTCTGGCTCTCAACGCTGCTGTAGAAGCTGCCAGAGCTGGTACCTATGGAAAGGGATTCGCAGTTGTAGCTGATGAAGTACGGAACCTTGCGCGTAAATCGCAGGAGGCTTCTAAAGAATCATCCGCTCTGATTGCAAGTTCCAATAAAGCAATCGAAAGAGGAAAGGCCATTACAGACGCAGCTGCCGAAAGGCTTGACAAGACAGTAAAATCCGCACTGGGAGTTACAGATCTTATCATGAAGATTGTGGATTCCACCTCTGCCGGTTCCGATGCCGTTACCCAGGTTACACAGGGTATTGACCAGATTTCAAGCGTTGTACAGACAAACTCTGCTACTGCGCAGGAGAATGCCGCGGCGAGTGAAGAGCTTTCCGGCCAGTCCCAGATGCTGAAGAGCCTGGTTGGACAATTCCAGCTTACTTCGAAGGCCGGAGAGTTGTCCATGGCCCGCCATAATGACGTTCCTTCCACTCCCGATATGGCAGCGCCTTCCAGTTCCAGTGATTATGATTTTGACTTTTCTTCTGACAAATACTAAGTGATCATCTCAAAAAAGAGGCTATCGGGAAATAGATAGTCATAAATGAGGAGAGCGTGACTCGTGAGTCACGCTCTCCTCTGAAATTCATCTGCCAGTCAAAAGGAGATTCAAGATGGAGATAGATAAAATTCCACAATGGATACTTGCATTGGATCCAGAGGACGCAACCTTTCTAAAGAACTTTGTTTTGAAATCAGGTTCATTGAAAGAAGTTGCACATTTGTATGAGGTATCTTATCCCACAATTCGTTTTAAATTGAATAAACTCATTCAAAAAATCGACTTGAACGATCAAAAGGGAGAAGAACCATTTTTGACATTTATCAAAAAATTAGAAGTTAACTCCCGAATTGATTTGGAAACAGCAAAAATCATTATCGAAAAATATAACCGTGAAAAAGAAAAAACACCTTAAATACAGTCATTACATCCGGCGGCATTATCCTTTTTTGCGGATAGCATTTTTGACCGAAAATACATTCGTGTGGGAAAGTCTTTTCTCGGCTTTCCCACACTGTTATTTTTCTTTACCAAATTTCAAAAAATATACATAGATATCCACAACAGCCTGATATAATTCCGGTGGTATCTCACTTCCCAGATCCAGCTGAGTTAAAAGCGTTGCAAGGGAGTTATCTTCATAAACCGGGATTCCATTCTCTTCTGCCAGTTCCACGATTTTATCCGCCATATATCCCGAACCAGATGCTACTATGACAGGAGCAGCATTCTTTTCCTCATCATAGCTTAATGCTACCGCCTTCTGGGATAACTTTCTGCTAAACTCTGACATTGATTGTATTTCTCCTTTCATATATTTCCGGAAATGCTTCTGACAGGGGAATCGAATTGTCTGAATTATCCAGTACCAGCGTATTACAGTCGATACCACATTCCCTCATTATTCTCCGCATATTTTCCCTTATTTCTACCTCTTTTTCCTTTAGTCCGTTTGGATAATTCAGCTGTATTTCTGCTTTCCCATCGAAAAAATAAAGATACAGATCAAAGAAGCCGACATCCTGAATATCAAACTTAATTAAAGCTTTTACAGCTTTCTTATTTTCTTCCTGCCTGCCCTGCGGCTTTGCAGCGTCTGGATCCACCCACATTTCAGAATATATTAGCCTGTCATCAACATTCATGGGAAGAAAAAGATGTAGCAGCGGCATATACACGCTTTCGTTAAGAAGCAGGGAGCGCAGGACATTTCCAGCCAGTTGTTTCACCTGGGATCCCTCCTTTCCTGTCAGTCCTCCCTCTATCACATCAATAAATTTTTGATTCTCTTCATTATTCTGTTTCTGCACCTCTTCCATGCGTGTCAAAAGCGCATCAAACTGCGTTTTATCTACCTTGCCAAAATATTTCTGAAAAACCGCATAGTCCTGAAGTCTTGCATAGTCTTCCAACAGACTGGCCCTGTCTGCATTTTCATACCTCGAAATAAGAAGCGCCAGCCTTGCCGTCAATTCGCGCAGACTTCCCCTGTCATGAGAGGCGGTAATATATGCGTTCAAAAAAGGGAGAATCTCCCTTTTCAGTTTCCCCACCTCCTCTACAATCTGTCCGCCATTTCCATCAAACATTCCCTCCATTTTCTGATTCAGTGTTTCAGCTGAATTTTTTAACATCCTGCCGCAAGCTTCTTCAAGCGTATTTTCTATCTGATTTCTCAGATGTACGGCTGACGTAACATCCACATATTTTTTTACAAAACGAAGCAATTCCTGCTGAAGCCCGGGTGAATCAGTCTCACCCAGAGCCTGCCGTAGGAGATCAAAAAAAGGATTTCGAAATCGGCTCGCTGCCTCAAGCTGGTTTTTCATAAGTCCCGGCAGTTCCCCTTCGTTTGCCTGAACCATTTTCAGAAGAGCAGATATTTCCTTTGCCGTGTCCGTACCAATCCCTGATTCTACCTGGACGTTCTGCATCAGCTGCAACAAAGGCCCAAGCATTCCCGGATTTTTCCCAAGGCTTTTCACAAATGCACTAAAGTTTGATTCATAATTCAGCCGCAATTTCTGTCCGTCACCCTCCGGGGCTGCATCATTTCTGACATCTGGGCGGGTAACTTTTTCCGTAGATACGGGGTTCTGAATTTTCAAGTCTTGAGGCTGAAGACTATTCTCAGTACGAACCGGATTCAGATTTGTTTTTTCTACTGTTGGTGTCGTTACTTTTAAAATATTCGCCATTTTTTCTCTCCCATCTTTATTTTTTTCTTTTTTTTACGACATTTATTATAGAGGCTTTTTTATCAACATAATAAGGTGGTGCTATATGGATAATTCTATGGATAACTTACTTGACGCATATCTCTTTGACACAAATTCTCTCCTTGACCAAATGGATGAAGTTTTGATTAATGCGGAAAAAAACGGAGACTTTACACCGGATGATGTAAATGAAATTTTCCGCTGTATGCATACGATCAAAGGTTCCTCCGCAATGCTGGAATTAAATTCACTCATGACCATCGCTCACCATGCAGAAGACCTGTTTGGATTTATCCGCGAAAATGGTACCGAAAGCTTGGATGCTGAACAAAAATCAGAACTTTTTAACCTTATGTTCGAATCCACTGATATTCTCCGCGATGAAATTCGTAAAGTAGAGAATAATGAACCTCTCAGTAATAATGTCGATGAAATTACAGCGAAAATTAACCTTTTCCTAAAAAAAATTCAAAAAAATGGTTCTACGGATGAAAATAATGGTATATCCGCCTCTGAAAATACTTCTTCCTCGAAAGAAGGAGTTCCTCAAAGCAGCCAAGAAACAGTCATGGTAAAAGGCTCTGTCTCCAGTCTACCATCAGAAGTACAGGCTTCTCCTTTTGCCATCCGTGTATTCTTTGATTCCGGCTGCGGCATGGAAAACCTGCGCAGTTATATGCTCCTGCATTCCCTTCAGGAAAATGGTCTGGAATGCGGCTACTATCCTCAAAAAATTGAAACGGATCAGGATACTGCTGCTTTTATTGTGGAGAACGGTTTCTATCTCCTGTTTTCATCGCAGGAAGATGCCGACAAGGCAGCCGTTCAAGTCAGTCAGGCTGTAAATGTCAGTTCTTATGAAATCCTGGATACTTCCAAGATAGAAAGTGCATCTGCTTCACCATCCACGGCTTCTGTCCAGCCGTCCGAGACAACTTCCAAAAAGGAACCGGCCTCTTCTGTTCCCCGGCCAGCTTCCACACCCAAAAGCAGCACCGCTTCAGGCTCTGCGGCGAAACAGAATCTGATTAATGTCAGTCTTTCCAAACTGAACAGCCTTATGGCACTTGTAGGAGAAATCGTCATTACAGAATCCATGCTGGTTTCCTCGCCCGATCTGAAAAATCTGAAACTTGACAATTTCATGAAATCAGCCCGACAACTCAGAAAGTTGACCGATGACCTGCAGGATATTTCCATGTCGCTGCGGATGGTATCCGTAAATGGTGTTTTTCAAAGGATGAACCGTATTGTTCGGGATATGAAAAAAGATCTGCACAAGGATGTTCGTTTGACTGTAATCGGCGAAGATACTGAAGTTGATAAAAACATCATTGATAACATCAGCGACCCTGTCATGCATATTGTGCGCAACTCCATGGATCACGGCATTGAGGATACCGAAGAGGAAAGAATTGCGGCCGGTAAAGATCCCCAGGGAGAAATTATTCTCAGTGCAAAGCTTACCGGTAATGAAATCGTTCTTTCCGTTTCTGATGATGGACGCGGTATGGATCCCGATGCCATTCTCGCAAAGGCGAAAGCCCAGGGTATCCTTACCAAACCGGAAGAAGAATATAGCCCGAAGGAAATCCTGTCCTTAATTATGCTACCCGGATTTTCCACCAACACAACGGTAACAGAATATTCCGGAAGAGGCGTAGGCCTTGATGTCGTCAAGCGGAATGTGGAAGCGCTTGGAGGCTCTGTTATCATCACAAGTGAGAAAGGGAAAGGAAGCTCTACCACCTTAAAGCTTCCGCTTACCCTTTCCATCGTGGACGGCATGGAACTGTGTGTTGGTGATTCCATTTTTACAATTCCCATCTCCAACATCAGGCAGTCCTTCCGGGCTACAGATGCGGATATTGTATATGACACAGAGAATCACGAGATCATCCGGTGTCTGGATCACTTTTATCCAATCGTGCGTATTGCAGAGCTGTACGGTATCCAAAGCAGAGCGTCTTCTCTGGAGGAGGGCCTTCTCATGTGGGTGGAGGCGAGCGATCTCTCATACTGTATCTTTATTGACGAACTAATCGGTGAACAGCAGGTTGTGGTAAAGCCCGTTCCCTCATATTTAAACCGTTTTGGAATCAAGGATTCCGGCATCAGCGGCTGCACCATCCTGGGGGACGGCAACATCAGTATTATTCTGGATATTACCAACCTTTACCAGGCATTCCGCCGTACCCACTAAACTTTGATGGCTAATGGAGGTATTTATGGAAGCAACATACATGGAAGAAGAAAATCTGACTTCTGAAGAAAATCATCACTATTTGACCTTCTTTTCAGGCAGGCTTACCTTTGCCCTGAATACGGAGCATGTGGTCGAAATCATTACAAGCTTTTCCATTACAGCAATTCCTCTTGTACCAGGCTACATTAAGGGAATTATTAATGTACGCGGGCAAATCATCCCTGTACTTGATATGCGTATTCGCATTGGGATGACAGAACTGGAACGGCCAGAAACTGAGTGTATCATTATTCTGGAATATCAGGATGAACAGATCGGCATTATGGTGGATGCTGTGGATCAGGTAATAGAATTTGATCCCGCGGTATTGTCCCCGGTTCCTGTAGAAAACCACCAGGAACTGGCCACTTCCCTCTACACTTCAGCCTCGGGAGATGTCATTCTTCTGTTAAATCTGGATGCACTCATGCAGTAAAGTGAGGGAGACGCCATGCTTTCTATTTCTGATAATGATTTTCACAGACTTGTGAACTTTGTAAAAACAAGTTATGGGATTGATCTTTCCAAAAAGAAGTCCCTGATTTCAGGCAGGCTGTCTGGCTATCTGTATGCGCTCGGATATGACAATTTTCACGACTATGTCAATCACCTGCTTACTGACCAGGTTCCCTCTGACATCGAGGAGATGCTGAATCGCCTGACCACAAACTATACCTATTTTTTGCGTGAAGAAGAACACTTTAATTATTTCCGTAACACTATCCTTCCCTGGCTGAAAAAAATCCATTCAGGAGACCGGGTTCTGAGCATCTGGAGCGCCGGATGCTCCAGCGGACAGGAGCCCTATACGATTTCCATGATCCTGAAGGACTATTTTGGCAGGGAAGCCCCCTTATGGGACACCAGAGTGCTTGCCACAGATATTTCGCAAAAAGTCCTTTCCACGGCAAAAGAAGGGATCTACGATGGAGAATCTCTGCAGAATCTGCCGGCTTCATGGAAGCAGAAATATTTTACTCCTTCTTCCATTCCCGGTATGTTTCAGGTGAGTAAACAGCTTCGATCCAATGTCATTTTCCGTACCTTTAATTTGATGGATCCTATTCACTTCCGCCTCAAATTTGATGTGATCTTCTGCAGAAATGTAATGATTTACTTTGAACAGGCAACCAAAGATGCATTGGCGGAGCGCTTTTACAAAGCCACCAGGCCTGGCGGCTATCTTCTGATCGGCCACTCAGAAAGCCTGAATAAAACCTCAACTTCCTATTCTTATATTATGCCTGCAGTATATCGAAGAAAGGAACAGTGATACCATGTCTAACCAGAAACTCAATATTCTTGTAGTAGATGATTCCCTTGTTTTCTGCCGTTTTTTAACAGAAACCATTCCTACTTTAAATCCCAGGTTTCATGTTATGGGCTATGCCATGAATACAACCCTTGCCATGCAGGCAATCCAGCGCCAGAAACCTGATATTATTACGATGGATGTGGAAATGCCCGGGGAAAGCGGCCCAGATTTTCTAAGGCGCCTGCTTCCCCAGTATCCGATCCCTGTAATTCTGATCTCCTCTACCAATATGAATGTGCTGGAGGCATTGTCCTGCGGTGCAGTGGATTTTCTGCATAAACCAGATATGTCCGCGGGAAGCTCCATGGAAAGCTTTGAACGTCAGCTTCATTCCAAACTTTTAATTGCTTCCAACGCCCATGTGAGATGTCCTTCCACATCTCCGGAAAGTACTAAATCTGGACATCGTTCTGCACTCTCCCCAATGCAACTTCCGAACACTTCCACAGTGCTGGATCATACTATTATTGCAATCGGCGCTTCAACGGGCGGTACAGAGGCGACACTTGAGGTTCTGAAGGATCTTCCTTCCAATACCCCGGGCATCGTAGTGACGCAACATATGCCGGAGGGCTTTACAGCAATGTATGCAGAACGTTTGAACCGGCTCTGCAAAATGAAGGTTAAGGAAGCCGCAAATGGTGACCGGATAAAGCGCGGCCAAGTGCTGATCGCCCCAGGAAATAAACAGATGCGGGTAGTCAGGGTCGGCCAGACATATACGGTTTCCTGTTTTTCCGGTCAGAAGGTAAACGGCCACAGCCCTTCCGTTGATGTCCTTTTTGATTCCATGGCATCCTCTGCGAGGACGGATGGAATCGGAATTATCCTTACAGGCATGGGGGCAGACGGTGCAAAAGGGCTCCTTAAAATGCGTCAGGCAGGTGCTTATACAATCGGTCAGGATAAGGCCTCCTGCGTCGTCTATGGAATGCCAATGGTCGCAAATAACATTGGAGCAGTGACCGTTCAGGCCTCCTGCTCCAACATTCCGAATGTTCTTTTAACCTATCTGCGCAAACGCGTCTGAAAGATGTGCTTACGGCTCTGCAGGCAGACATTCATTCCTGAGCATTTCCAATCCGTCTGCCTGTCCCATCGAGCCGATACCCGTCAATTACTGTATTTGTGGCTTTGCTTCCATCGCTGTAATAATAGTAAAAGTTCCCATCCGCCTCTTTTCTCCACCCCTCAGCCGAGTTTTCTTCCGGCACAATGGCAACACCATACACGGAAAAATGAGGCACGAAAGCTTCCGCTGTTCCTGTATCAGTCTGATATTCCGTATCCTCTATCCAAGTAACCCTGTTTGCAGTTCCCACATAAACCATGCCGATCTCTTCAGCCCCGGTTCTGCTATATGGAATTTCCAGTTTTACCTTACCGCTGCCAAATTCTACATTTCTGGCTGTAACCGTACCGCCGACATCCTCGCTGATCTGGATATCATAAACCGGTCCGTTGCCAATAAGGGTACGGGCATCTTCAAACTCTGTGCCGGAAAGAGAAAACGGAGAAATCCGAATCCTGACATCCCCCTTTGTAGCGCTCTGTAATGCTTTCAGAGCCTCCGCATCCATTTCAAAAGCCAGATAATCCGTTTCCAGCCGGAAAGATGCCTCATTTCCTATTATCTTTCTCAGAACAGAACGCGGAAGTGTCATTTCCCTCGCATTTCTACTTCCCGCCTCCAGGCTGACTGTATAAAGGGAACCTTCACGGCTGTTTATCTGCCCTTCTGCAAGGCTTTCCCCGCTTTCCAGCGTTATTTCATAGACTCCGCTGCCTGTTCCCACATCATCGGTACTTTCTTCCTGTGCTTCCCGGTTCTCCGTCGGTGTGCCGCTTTCCGCGCCATCCCCGCCTGTCAGCGTAAGGCTTTCTCTGCCTTCTCTTCCCCGCAGGGACAATATTCCTGTTCCGATGATTGTCAGCGATGCGCCTTCTTCTATCTGTACTGCTTCTTCATACTGCCCTGCAGTCAGGGAATTTTCCCCGGAAAGAACCAGCGTCACATCTGCATTCTCTCCAACCACAAGGGCAGCCTCGCCATCCGGGGAAGAGATTGCAACTCCATCCAGTTCTATCACTGCTGAAACGCCATCTGCCACCGTAACCGTACATTCCTTATTTTCACCGCCATGCAGAATATAGCTTTCTTCTGCCAACTCCGTCAGAACGCCATTTTGCCTGTAGCCTTCCTCCTGAATAAAAACATCCCCCTGTGAAAGAAGGATTCCTCCCTCTTCCACCAAAACAGCCCCTTCCCCGGCTATATTCTCTTCCCTCAGGATACTGCCGCTTTCGTAAAGATAAATCCGTCCCTTTGTATTATCCAGCTCCCCACGTACATCCAATATACCATATACTGCGATCTGTCCCAGATTATTCAGGGTCAGCTCCTGCGGTATGGTAAGCCTGGCTCCCTCAAGGATGGTAAGACGCTTTCCTGTTGATAAAGGCAGCCTCTGTTCCAATTCTACATTTCCATACACATCTATCCTGTTTCCCTGTAACAGAACCCCTCTCTGCCACTCTGTCTCTCCGATAATCTCGTCAGCTTCCAGCACTGCATTTCCATTTAGCACGATAGCGTCCTGATGATGGTTTCCCATGTCTGCAGCACCAGCTCCGCCCCTGGCAGTCACATGGCCTCCCATTATCTCAATACTGCCTGTTCCGCCTTCACTTCCGCTTCCAATTCCCGCACCTGACCTTCCACCGGCTGTGGAAACCGTTCCTCCGGAAATCACAATTCTCCCAAAATCATCTGCCTTTGAAGCCCCTATTCCAGCCGATTCCGTTCCACCACGTACAGAAAGGGAGGCATCTGTATCTCCTTCTATCTGCAGGACAGCGCCATCCGGGACGCGAATCCCGGGACAGCCTGCTCCGGATGTCAGGGTATTTTTCCCCTCCAGCCTCAGTGTAAGGCCATCTCCCTGAATATCCAGCGCACATCCGTCTGCATTGATAGTCATCCCGTCCAAGACAAGCTCCGCGGAAATATTTTCTGCCGTTATAATTCCACCGCCCCTTACGCTTCCGGACACCGTCAGCTGCGTTTCCTGAAGTATCGTAAGGATTCCATCCTCGTAGCTGTAATCTTCTCCATACCTGCCGCCCTCAACCTGAAAATCCCCAGTTTCTTCACTTCCGCCGCTTTTTTCGCTCTGTAAACTGCTTCCATATACGTCAAGTTCCTGCATGGAAGCCAAGCCAAGTAACGCAGTTATCAGCAGGATCGGGACTGCGAAATTTCTTTTCATGAATTAAGTATCCTTTCTTTCAAATGCATGCAGAAACTTCTCCAGATCTGCGCGGCTGTCTACCGCCGATTCCCTGTTCGTTTCCGCTGCTTTCAAAAGTTCCTCACGGAACACACGTACATCCTGTGGAGCATCTATTGCAAGACGCACTGTATCATTCCCCACTTCCAGGACAGTAATCCGGATATTTTCTCCGATTACAATCGTTTCCTTTTCCCGTCTCTGTAATACCAGCATTCCCTTTTCCTCCCATCTGCAGGATAGAGACTCAGGTAAAAGCTGTAAATGCTTCTCCCATTTTGTGCCTGCCCTGCTTTCCTGTTGATTCAGAATCCATTAGGTAAAACTATTCTATCTGGTGTAAATCATAAAATCAACCTTTTACTTCCTTTTCTCAAAACACGTGGGGACGTACAATCTGGCTGGTTTCAAGGGGATTCGTCGGCCTGTTCTTGCAGTTAGAATTCTATTCTTTTGCCGCTTCCGGCTTATGGCCTTTTTTCCTCAGGATCAGTTCCATCGAGCCATTGTACCTGTTGCTGACCGTATATTCCTCCAGCAGAAAACCGGTTTTCTCCAGGATCTTCAAAAGTCCGTCTTTATTAAAATAGGTAATATGTTCCGGCTCTCTCCACATAGGATCGTTCACCTTCATCAAACGTGAAAAACTGCTTTTGAAATTGGGGGTAGACAGCCAAAGCACACCATCATCGCGCAGAAGCGCATATGCCTTTTTCAGACCCTGCACCGGTGCCTGAAGATGTTCTAATATATCCCTCATTGTAATGATGGAATACTGTCTATCCTCCGGGAGTTTAAGAAAATCCGCCTGTATGACGGGAATATCCAGGACATCCGATACATGCTGTGCAATCTCTCCAACCAGTTCCACTGCAGTAATCTGAAACCCCAATTCCTGCGCTACCGAAATCATTTCTCCCTTGCCCACACCTACTTCCAGGAGATCTCTTCCATCTGTCAGAGAAGACAATTTCTTCAGTATCTCTCCCCAGATATGCAGCGTGATCGAACTGGCAGGCTGCATAACCATTCCTTCGGGACGAGGAGTCAGCTGTCTTGGGGGGGCGTCGCTCATGGCAAGAAATTCCGTTGGGAAGAAACGCGTATACAGGTTTCCGCACCTGGAACACTTCATCCACAGTTTGGCCGGCAGAAATATTGGTTTAAAAGAAGTAATCAGGCAGCTGCATGCCGCACGGTATGGTACGCTTTCTTCACTGTCACAAATAGGACATCCAAGAAATTCTGACTGCGGATGTGCCCCCGGTTGATAAACATACCCGTGCAGATGGGCATTCTGATTTGACGCAAACAGATCCGGAGCAGTTTCCATTGCTTCCATCATGGTCTCCCATGAAAGCTGCGGAGCACTGGCCTGACATTTGAAGGCGGTTTCCATAAGAAGATTCCCTCTGGTTTTTGCAGAAATGACTGTCAGCTGCCTGACAAAAGCCACGGCCGATTCGGCTTCACCTTCAGAAAACTGATTTGTCTGTTTCAAAATTTTTACATATGGCTGTAGAAGAGGTGAGGAAAAAACTCCTTCCCAGGCATCCACCAGAGCAGGCAGTTTCTCTGCTCCCGCATCTGCGATTGCTTCTGCCAACTCCTGCAATTTTGGAAAAGACGCCATCATCTCATCCGGATAGCACGCCCCAGCCTTTCTCATCAGACTGGTAATACCCTCCTGGCATAGTCCGCGCATTTCCTCCAGCGACTGCGGCACGGCTGCACCCTGGTTTGCTGCCTCCCTTACAGTATCTGCCAGCTGAAACATCGGCAGTACCCCGTTAATATACTGCATTAGTTCCATAATCTATATTTCCTTTCTGTTCCAATTTTCACCGACGAACGAATGAACAAACCGGATTCCTTTCCATCGCCTGAATATTCACTCTGTTCGGCACATTTACCACTATCGACAGCATATTAATCTCTCCCTGTATTCCCGCTTTTATTATTGTTTTTCCTTTATCATACTTTTCTTACTTTTCTTCATGTTGCTTACGGCTTTTTTTCAGGATCAGTTCCATCGAGCCTCTATACAGACTACTGTCTGTATAATGTATCACCTGGAAGCCAGTTCTCTCCAAAAGTTTCATCAGTCCATCCTGTTTAAAATACGTAATGCGTTTCGGATCCAGCAGCACAGGATCCTCCATTTTCATCAAACGCGCCAAACCACTTTCATAATCAGGTGTGGCAAGCCACAGGATACCATCCTCACGGAGAAGTGAATATGCTTTTTTCACCCCTTCCACAGGGTTCAGTAATTGATCCAGACTATCACCCATGGTAATAATTGAATACTGATTGTCCTCCTGAAATGCAGGAAGATTCGTGTAGAAAACTGGAATATTAAGAAGGTTCGAAACATCACTGGCAGCCACTATGTCACTTTCCATCGCCGAAACCTGAAATCCAAGTTTCTGAGCGACTGCAAGCATTTCGCCTTTTCCCACACCTACATCAAGAAGGTCTTTGCCATCAGTTAAGGAAGAAAGCTGTTGTAGCAATTCCCACCTGAGATGGAGTCCTGTTGCATTCACACGTGGTATGGCTCTTGTTTTTAATTCAGGAGTTATATGATTAATGAAGTTGTTTCCAAGACTTTCTATTGTAGTATAGCGGGTATACAGATTTTCACACTTTGGGCATTTCATCCACAGCTTCACTGGCATGTGATCATATTTAAAAGCGGGACTCAAATAGCTGTGGACAGCTATATATGGTTCTCCATTTTCATTGCCGCAAACAGGGCAACTTTGTATTTCTATCGCTTGAATTACTTCTGGACGATAAACATAGCTATGTAGACGTGTAATATTCTCTGCTTGAAGCATAGTAGGGGCAGTCTGCAGTGCCTCCATCATAATTTTAAATGAGAGCTGCGGAGCACTGACCTGGCATCCGTCAGCAATCATCATAAGCAGTTCTCCTACCTCCTGATCAGTCAGGTTCATAAAATAATGGGTAAGCGACATAGCCTCTTCGATTTCTTCTTGGGGGAGCTGTTTTCTATCATGAAAATATGTCCTCAAATAACTAAGCAAAATATGGCTAAGACCGTGCTGCCATTCACCCACCAGGGAAGGCAGCTCATATACTTCCGCTACTGCTACCGCATCTATAATATCCTGAAATTTTGATTCGTAAGGTTGAAGGAAAAAAAAATTAATCTCACGTACGATTTCCGTCAATCTGGCAATTTCCTGACAACAGAATTCACGCTTTTCCCCCAATGCCTGTGGGTCTGCTGCTGCCTGAGAAGCCAATTCTTCTAGCTCATTTGCTTGCTTTAGCATATCCTCAGCAGTATGCACAAAATCAAGAAATTCATTATCCATTTCATAAACCTCTAATATTTTTCCTTTTCCTAACTTTATCTCACTTTTTCTTTTATTGCTGTGTTTTCCCCAATGGCTGCCTAAAAGAATATGACGAATCTCTCAGAACCACCTGAACAGCCTCCCTGCTTTTTACATTTACTACGATTGGACACCGAAGATTTACCCGGCACTCTTCCGCGTGAGCTTCCATCACGCACAAAGCATAGTATGAGAGTTCATTATCCTCCTGTGTTCCAAGCTTGCTGTAATCCCCGTTCTCCAACTCTGGCTTATATTCCGGGAAAAAAACAAATGGATTCACAGCAATAAATGACAGATGCCTGTCCTCCAGATTCTGAAGACACAAAAGGCTGTCACTCTTCTCGTCAAAAGAAACAGGCAGAAAGAGATGGTGCGTTTCAAATCCATACAGGCCATTCCTGAAGGTGATAATATCCTCTTTCGTATATTCAATCTCACCAAAATACTCTGTTTCTATTTTCATCCTTTCTCTCCTTCCTGCGCTGGTCAACAGGTACTTGTCCCATTTCTGTGCAGAAAACAGGCAGACGGCCATCTTAACCTGGCTGTCTGCCTGTATCTCTTATGCCTTTCTCTGCTTTACGCCTCCATGCTGAACTTCGGTGCTGCACTTGGCGGCACATACATGGGAGAGCCCATATATTCAATTTGAACATCCGGATATTGTGTGATGTCAATTTCAATATTTCCTGGAATATATTCAAGACTACCATTATTGATGCGCCAGTCAAAAAGTAACTGATCCATTTGATAACGCATATCTATAGATCCACGGGTCGCACTGATATCCGCACCGATAGCAGGAATAAAACCAAGCTGGAATTCTCCGGTTGCCGGATTGATTCTGTTCGCTATGATCTGATCGATTGCCTGGCTCCCTTCTCCCGGTTTTGCCTGCATCAATATCCTGGCCTCGCTGGCATATCTTGCGGTTATTTCCTCTGCATTCTGCATTCCCCGTCCTGCTGCCTGATAGATGCTGGTTTTTGTGGTCGGAACTACGGAATTGCGTGCATTATATGTATCAATATGCAGTCTGGAAGGCTGTGTACGAATCCGCATTCCACCACGCTGTCTGTGTATCTGCATCTGAGCATCGCCACGCTGCAACTCCAGCCTGGCATTTGTAATCTTCATCTCATAATTGAGAGGAATTGTTGTAATCTTCAGCAACTGTTCCATTCTACACCCCTTCCTTCCTTTTATATCAGTTCAAAAAATCAAGAAGCGACTGCCCAATAATCCCCGTTCCTACCTTTAATGCCGCATTATATGCATACTCCGCATAACTGTAATTCATAATGGCATAGGCAGGATCCTCATTTACCAGACTGTCAAGCTGTTCCGTCATTGTCAGATCCATATCAGCCAACCTGGTAGCTGTTGTTTCCAGAGACTTTGAACGAATTCCCAGGCTCGCGCTCGAATCAATCAGTTTCTCAGTCCCCTCCTGAAACTGATCCCAGAGCTTTTCATACCGCTGTGCATCAAAAGTATCCGCCTCCAGCACATCTGCCATTTCACCAAGCAGGAGTACCATATTTTTGCTGGTTCCATCCGCCGTTGTACCATATCCCACAAGGGACAAGCCTGGAAGCGCATAATCAAATACAGTTGAAGATGAAATATTTCCGTCATCATCAATGCTCATCCCGTATCCAATATCCGCATAAGTGGATTCAGATGCCAGTCTGTTCAGCTCATCCGGATCTCCGGTTTCCACATTTACCCCTCTGTATATGAGCTCTCCATTTGCATTCAGCTGAAATGGAGCTTCCAATGCACTGTTTCCCGCTAACACAAAACGGTCTCCATACTGTGCATTCAGACTGTTCAGCATGGATTCCTGGAGCTCCCGAATCGCCGTAGCATAACTTTTCCTTCCATCCTGCCCCCCGACATCATTCATGGCGCTTACAGAGTAGTTTTTGCTCACTGTTTCTGCGATATCACTTAATTCTGCAACTGCATCCTCCTGCGTATCAATGATAGACTGAAGTTCTTTCACTGTATCCATATAATCCTTATTTCTAAGATACTTCCTTTCCAGGTTTGCCGCACTTGAGGCGCTGAATGGATCCTCTGAAAAACGAGTATATTTTCTACCGGAAAGTACTGTATTTCTGGTATTTGCCGATTCCTGAAGAGCGGCGCTGAGACCAGACATATAATTTCTTCTGATCATATTTGTAGTTATCCGCATCGCAATTACCTCCTATGTATCCGCGTTTCTCATCCGTTCCATTTTAAATGGATTTGTTTTGATTGGTATATCAGTATTCCTTTTTTATCTCACCTGCCAAATTTTCACTCTCTTCAGTAATTTCATTCGTTGCAGAATTATTTTTCTCTGTCATTTCCTCTTCGTGAATATCAGAAATTTTTTCTCCAATCATTGATGTTAAGCCATCGGATCTTGATTCGATCTCCCTCAACCGGTCACGCTTGCTATCCAAAGCTCTGCTGCCATCTGATCGGATTTCTGATTTTAGGATCCTCGCTTCACCATCCAACTTCTCCTGTACAGAAGAAATAAATTCAGCCTGATCCATTCCAGCCGCCAAATCCACCATCCGGCTCTGCATATATTCCTCTTTCGTTTTCAAACCACTGTTATTCTCGGATTCCTCCTGGCCATCCTCATCCCCAGCCTCCCTTACTAATGCTTCCGCAATCTGCTTGTCTATTTCCTTCAACTGCTCATCATATTCATCTATTTTCTCCTGGTTAATATATCCTTCTTCCAGCCCCCGTTCCATTTCAGCATCCCGGCTTTCCTGGATGAGTTGCTTCTGATCCATCAGCTGCTGAAGTATGCTCTTCTGTTTTCCCTGCGCTGAGATCAAAACAGAATCTCTGTTTCTCTGGGAAATTGCCGGGACTGCCTGAGACATGTCTTTCTTCTTTCCTCTGTTAACCGCCTGATTTATGACTGCTGCATGAAGCAATCTGCTTCCACCCTCAATCCCTGATAATTTCATGATGTCCTCCTCCCGTCCAATCCCCTATTTTTCAGCTTTTATCTTCCCACCACGCCTGTATTATTAATCAATGTGTCAAGTGCCTCATCCATTGCTGTCATCAAGCGTGCTGCCGCGCTGTACGACTGCTGATATCGAAGCAGATTCATGACTTCTTCATCCAAGGATACGCCTGTAACAGAATCCCGGCTATCTGCGATTTCATTCATCACAGATACACGGTTAGCCAGAATAGATTCTGTGGAACTTTTCTGCATACCCTGCATATTCTGGATATTGGTATAGGCGCCGGGCATTGTGCCTGTATAAAGCACCCTGTTCTCATCCGCTATCCCATTATCATCCACATAAACGAACTTAAGATCATTTTTTGTTGAAAGAAGGTCCTTCATCTGAAGAATCAGATCATTACCAGTAGGGTTATTCGACATATCAGACGAATTTGTGAGAGACGTAGTCCCATTCAGCCACCCATCGGATATTTTAATGGTAGATGCAGTAATTCCACCACCGTCCGAAGATTCAAACAATTTATATATCTCTGTATTCTGATCAGTCGGAACATAACCGTTCAGCCGATTCATTTCCGTGGCAATCGTATAGGCAAAGCTGTCAAGCAACGCTTCATAGTATCCGATCCCCTTTGTTTCTTCACCTGCTGAAATTCCATCGCTGTTGAGCATTTCCAGATTTCCATAAATAATACCTTCAGTAATTTTCGGATCGTCAGCATCATCTCCATAGAGCACTTCCTGTCCCGTTGTTCTGTCTATTACCGTAAGGGTCATATCCAGTTCTCCCGGATTACTCTGACTCTCCTTAAATTCGACGCTTCCCACATGATCATGTGTTATCAGATATTTATCACTGCCTTTGATTTTTACATCCAGCTCTTCTACCGTGACATTTCCACCGACATCAACCTGTCTGGTAGATACCTCAATCGGAAAATAGGTTGCCAGATCATCCAGCAAAAGATTTCTTGTATCACGTAGCTCCAGTGCCGGATCTCCCAAGATCTCAGAACGTTTGATCTGATCGTTCAGATCAGCAATCTGATCCAGAATACTGTTTACCTGCGGCCCGATATTTTCTGTCATTTTGGTTATCAGACTATCCCTGATGTCATCCAGTCCAGTCGAATTCTGGTGTAGGAAATCAATCAGCACCCCAAATGCTTCCCTCACAAGCCCATCTGCTCCATCCTGCCCAACTTTTGTAGACAGATCCTGAAGCTGGCTTACAATATCATCCAGGGCTTCTTGGACATTAGTTGTATCCGCCTGATCGAAAATTGTTCCGATGTCTCCCAAAACCAGATTTATGGCATCCTGCGTTCCTACCTTGGCTAACTGTGTCCGGTACTGATAATCCAAATAGGGATCTCTCAGCTGGCTGACGGACTGCATCATGACACCCTGTCCCACCTTGGTTTCCGTGGTGAAAGAAAAAGCATTTGGCCCCGGTCCTTTGATGCTGTACAGATCAAGCCTTTGCCTGGTATAACCTGTTGTATTCATATTTGTGATATTCTGTCCGACCACATCCAGTGCTTTCTGGGACGCATTCAAACCGGACAGCGCTGTATTAAATCCTGAAAATGTTGAACGAATCATTCTTTTTCCTCCTCTGTGCAGCAAAAGTACGTCTCTGAGCCCTATCCCCTCCGTACCCTGCCTTTATCCCATCTTTCCTTATACCGGCCATCTGCAGAGTAGATTTCCCCGTGTTCTTCCAGCTTCCTTTTTATATTATACAATTTCACATTTAATAGTTCATTTACCGTCATCCTTATTTCCTGATAGGAAGATAATTCTTCTTTCAGCTTTTCATAGTCAGGAAGTAACTCTTCTCTTTGATCCCGTCCCAGCGAATCCAAGACTTCCTTTAAGTTTTTTCCCGTCTGTCCTTCCTGACAAAGCAACTCTTCTACTTTTTTTTCGCAGGACTTAAAACGTAGTGTCAGCGCCTGCTCCTGTTTCATGATCTCTTCCACTTCCACCGGACGGTCCTTCAGAATTGCTTCCTTCTTTTTTTCTTCTACACGGTTCAGTTCTTCAAACATTTCGACAAGTTCATGAATCACTTTCTTCAGTTTCTGCATTCATCCATCCCCTTTTCAGAATCTCATCTGCGATGGCGGCTGCATCCACTCGATACGTACCATCTGCAATCTGTTGCTTTATAACTGCAATCTGTTCTGCTCTTCCTTCATCCTGCTGCCTGAGATCATCCGTTACCAGATTCGCCGATTTCCTGATAAAATCATTTTCAGCAGCCAAACGATAATCAGACTGTAAGACCATCCTATCCTCATTCATAATCTTTCTTTCTTCAACGGTTCGCTGAACCTGTCTCCCGGTCCCTATGGGCTGTAGCTGACGCTGAATTTTATAATCTTTTCCTGACCAGTTGATGTGATCCATTATTTTCATAGAATCCCCTTCTTTTACCCTCAATTACCCTTCTATAATAAATGTCGTATAAAATCAGAAAAATTTAAAGTTTTCTTTCCTTTTTTATCCCTAAAAATTTTTTTCGTTTCCTTTCTGGCTCTCTCAATTCATCCTCTTCATCTTTTACGCTACCGCGCGGCAAATCTGCACGTACAGTATCCCTTCCTTCACGCCCGCGACTAAACAGGCAATGGGCAAGTTCCAGACACTCGTTCTCCTCCTGTGCAGGAATCTGTATTCTTCCAAACCAGAAGGCAGTCAGACATAATATATGACCGGAAAATCTGGAAAGGCGAAATTTTTTCAACCTTTTTATCAATGTTCGGTAGTCCAAGGTCTGATTATTACTCTGGTAGAACAGCCAGAAATTTACAAAACTTCTTAGTCTGGGAAAACCTTCTGCATAATCCGCAGCAAAATCACAGATCTGACGCAGATAGTCATCTTCTGCATTCATACGGTGAATATAGCGGAATCCTTCCACCATCGGATAGGACGACAGTGGGCGGGAAAAATATTTTTCCGTCTTTCGGCTTATATTCCTCCACTTTTCTATAAATTCCAGCCGAATCATACCTCTGGAATAAACAGTGCGATCCGTGCCACGATATTCAGGCAGGAAGTCCAGCTGATACATCATTTCCTGTATCAGGCCCCTCTTTCCTTTTTCCACAAAAAACTCTGCACTTTTTGTCTCTCCCATCTCGCTCTTTTTGTAATATGGAAGATAGGAATAGCTTCCAGTGAGCAGAAGATGTTTCTTTTCTTTTTCAAATTTCCATATGACAGCTTCTACCACATTTTTCAATTCATCTACATTTCCAACTGCCTGGCGAAAGCTGTCCTCAAACATTCGCCTGCATTCCGGCGGAATTCTAATATCCATTCCCAGTATTGCAAAATATACCATATTTGTCACTTCATGATACTCTGCAATTCGAAATACACTTTCCCAGTGAAAGAGCTTTACATTCCGAAATGCTTTATGTGAATTGATAACAGCCTCCAGCATTACGATTAACTGTTCCGTTTCATAATAATTTCCGCTTTGCACGCTCATTTAGAATTTTTCGCTCCTCAAATATATCAGATGCCCTGCTGTTATAGATTGCCAGTCTTTCATCAGCTACAATATTTCCTGCAGCCATCGTAATCACCCTTTTCCTCATAAAGGAAACATTCTCCCTGTCATGAGTCGCTATAATAACAGTGGTTCCATGCCGTTTATTCACTTCCTCCAGTAGGCACATCATATCCCAACTGCTGTCCGGATCCAGATTTGCCGTCGGTTCATCCGCCAAAAGGATTCTGGGGTGAAGACTTAATGCCCTTGCAAGCAAAGCCTTTGCTCTCTCCCCTCCGGATAGTTCTGCCGGTTTCCTCGTTTCGTATCCGCCAATTCCCACAGAGGCCAGAAGTGCCGGGATCTCTCTTCGAATTTTCCTTTCAGGCTGTTCCGCAGCCCTCATCACAAATGCGATATTCTCATATATATTTCTGTCCTTTAACAAACCTACCGATGGCTCCATCAGCCCAAAGTTTCTCCGGAAGCGTTGTTTTCTTCCGGAAGAAAGGGTATTCGGATCTATTCCGTCTATCCAGACTTCCCCGGCTGTCGGAGATATTCTGGCATTTATTACTCTTAAAAGCGTACTTTTACCTGCCCCGTTTCTTCCAATCAAAAATACGAATTCACCCGCTTCAATCCTAAGATTAATATGCTCCAAAGCAACTGCCTCATCATTGTAACATACTTCCACATCAAAAAGATTTATCTGAACCATGCAACAGCCCTTTACTTTTCAAAAAAATGTACGACATTATATACAGGAGGTGCTTATGAATTCCCCCAAAAAATCAAAAGAGAAACATTCTTATCAAAAAAAAGACAATTTCCACAGCATTCCAACAGGATTGTTCCTTTTTTCGGCTCTATTATCTGTAGCCGGCGCATTGTTTTTTTTATACACAGAGTTCCCTCAGCCTCTATTTGAACAGTCCCAAGCCGACAGTGAAATTTCGGAAGAGATAGCGGTAGAGACTGTAACTGAATTCACGATTTCCGTAGATCAGGAACCGGAACATGAATTTCTCTTTTATTATCAGACAGATCCCAGATGGAAAGACTACCTATGTGCAGGGCAGGATCCCATGGGAACATATGGCTGCGGTCCAACCGCTATGGCAATGGTAGTGACCAATCTTACCGATCAAATCATCACGCCTCCGGAAATGGCCGACTGGGCAAGCCAGAATGGATATTATTCACCTGGAAACGGTTCCATGCATTCACTGATTCCAGGCGCCGCTGAGGCTTTTGGCCTGCGTACGGAAACCCTTTCTGTCCGCACTCCGGAAGCGTTGCGGACATGCCTTGAAAGCGGCAAGCTGATAGTACTTTTAATGGGCCCTGGACATTTCACTGACGGAGGGCATTTCATTCTTGTCATTGGTACCAACGGAGATGGAAGCGTAAAAATTGCAGATCCTGTGAACCCGGAACATACTCAGATGGACTGGGCCCCCTCCCTACTCCTCTCGGAACTTTCCAAAGCAGATGATAACGGTTCTCCTGCATGGGTTATTTCACGAAAGGACTGAACAGAGTTCCTGTTCAGTCCTTCTTCTGATAGTACGACTTACTTCCGGTAATCCTCCGGTTCATAACCTGATCATTCTGAATAATCCTATCCAGCAATTTTCGAGTATTTTCAGAAACTACCGCAATAATAGCGGCAGCCTTACGGCATTGCTCCGGGAATTCCTCTGCTGTGACTTCATTATGGATCAAGCCATTCAAAAGTTTTGCCTCTGTATGCTCCAGTGTACTGAACAGCTTTTCCTCTTTCTCACGATATCTGTCTGCCTTTTCCATGCACTCACCACGCATGCCAAGTAGCATGCGTGCTGACTCTGCGTCATTTCTAGCAAAAGCCTCCTGCGTTTCCTTAGTTATCTGGTCTATCTCCTGTAAGCAGGAATAGCGTCCCTGTAACTGTTTGGCCACCTCCAACAGTAACTCCGTTTCCATTTTTGCAATTCACCCCTTTTTCAGCCGTGACAATACCGGCTTCTCCAAAAGCGGATTATTCACTTCTTTTTTATCAGCTTCAGCAAAAGCTTCCCTCAAATCCTGGATCAATGGCCTTACTTCGTGAATAATTTGCACGTTTCTGGAGGCTTTCAGACGTGAAAATTCATAAATAAAGAAATCATAAAACATTTTCAGTTCACGGCTGATAGAATATTTATAATTTAGAGTTCTTTCCAGATAATATACGATGTCACAACACTTCTGTATCGACGCCTCAAACAATTCATAGTTCTGATTTTCCAGGGAAAGCTCTGCCTTCAAAAGACGCTTTAAAAGTTCATCATACAATGTCAAAAGAAGATCTCCCCGCGACATAGATTCAGAAACTAAGGTGTTTTTATATTGCTGATACTCATTCCATATATTTGTTTTATTCATTGCTTTTTCTATCCTCTGATTTCTAGCACTTATGCCACATTACATTATTAGGAAAAAGCAGAAGCAAGCCAGCTGCTCTGTGAGTTCATCTGACTGACCAGCGTCTCCAGGGCCGTAAACTGGGAAATATAACGATCCTGTTCTGTCTTAAGCCGATCCTGCAGCCGTTCGATATAATCATCAATCTCATCCAGCTGCTGCTGGATCCGGTTATTCAGGATTGTAGTCGGCGCATGGGAAGAACCTGCCCGTTCTACCAGAATTCCCTTTACCGCACCAGTCATCCCCGCATACTTGGTATAAATCTCCTGAATCCGAACCATCAGTCCGCCTTCGCTTATTACTCTGCCATTTTCATCGGTCTGGGCAGCTCCAGCCAGAAGCTGTCTTACATTATCTGGATCAGACTCCAGTGCCTGCCGGAACGTGTCCTCATCAAAGGTGAGTTTGCCGTTATCAGAGTAGGAGTCAGAAACGCCAATCCCGATATTCCTCAATCCGCTGTCCGAGGAAGCCAGGAAGCGCAGCGCATCAGCCATACTCCTCAAATCTGTATCGTTAAAGAGCATACCGGCGCTTGCCTTTTCGTTCCACTTTTCGATCTGGCTTTCCGTCATCTGCTCTTCCTGGTCAGAAGTGAGCGGGGCGTAATCGCGGTTAGGCTTCGTGGATACTTCATCATTAACCAGTTCAATGATCTCATTTAGAGCATCAATCATTCCTCTGACAGCCTCAACTGTCTTATCCGTATCCATTTCTGCGGTAAACGATACCGCATCCGTTTCAGCAGTCGCCAGAAGCGCGCCGTCATCTCCATATCCAAAGGTTCCCTTCACCGTCAGGTTGACACCGTTCAGGGAAAAAGTATTAGTACCTCTTGTCAGCTCAAGCCGCTCTCCACTGTCATACTGCACCATAACCTTCGCATCCTGGCCCTTCGTTATTGCCCCGTCAGTATCGTTATTAAAGCCGAACAACGCCTTAAAAATGTCCGCAGATCCGGAATCGATCTCTATCCTGCCGCTTGCCCCTTCCTGTGTGGCAGTGAACACAAACTTGTCCACATCCGACTGATAGGAAACCTGAACACCAACTGCTTCATTCTCATTGATTTTCCGCATGATATCGGAAATGGAATCTCCATATTTCAAACCATCAATCGTTACTCCATTGATGGTCAAAGAGAATTCCTCATCAGCTGTTTTCCCGGCGAGGACCCTATCCTGATCCTGAAGTCCCGCTTCTAGCAGCGAAGAAGTCAGGTTCAGCCGATTAGAGCTTCCCGCATTGATCGACAGCGCTGCTCCCGTGCCAAGCACTCCAATACCACTGGAAGAATTGATCGCAAGGACGGAGCTTCCGTCTTCGGCACCATTTGTCCCGGGCAACGTAGTTCTGAAGGAGATACTTCCTCCTGACAGTTCCACAGTAATACGCTCGTTTCCAAATGCAGTATTCAGTTCTTTCTGGAGATTTTCCACCAGCGCATCCACCGTTGTCAGCTCGCTCTGGCTTCCAAGGGTAATGTTTTTGGTAGTTCCGTTGTAGGTAAAGCTGATCGTCTGGCCAGCCAGCCATTCTGCCCGGGTTTTCGTTTCCTCATAGGTAACGGCATTTTTTGCCTTTAACCCTTCCTGGGTAATGGTCAGCTCTTCATCATCCATACCTGCAACTGTTTCTCCGGAGGAAAGGAAGCCAAGCTTATACATCAGACTGTTGCTGTCGCCACGTATCCGGATGGTGTTGCCGGCAGTATCCGTATTCTTTAGCACCATTTTCCCGTTTTCCACACTGGCTTCCATGACATCCGCCAGAGTTCTGTCAGTTCCAATAGTAACCTCGCCCAAAGCTTTATTCAGAGCCGCAGCAATCTCATCCGCACCATTGTAGCTGTATCCGTCCCCTTCTTTCGGCAGGGAAACCAGATAATTCGTTGTACCATAGGTTAATGTCAGGCTGGAGCCGCCGATCACATTAATCGTCACCTTATCTGACATGCTGCTGATATTTCCTGACACCAGCTTCTGCACAGAAGCATCTTTTGCAGTCACACCTTTTGCATTCTGCGCAAGCTGGCTCACTCCAAGAATTCTCACAGATTCCAGCGCACTTGACGCCCCTGTCACACTCACAAACTGGCTGTTTGTGCCAGAGACAGTCGTTCTGGATGGTGAAAACAGAGAAGAACCAAGCAGATTGTTGGAAGATGTATAGGACATATAATTCTGATTAAAATCATAAAACTTATCCGTTATACTGCGAAGCGCTTCCTGTTCCCACTCCAGCTTCTGCTGTGCCTGAAGCTGCTGATTGATCTTGCTTGTTGTGCCATAAGTGAGGTTTTCAATCAGGCTGTCGCGGTCGATTCCACTCGCCAGACCTCCATAACCACGGAGACTGGAGGCACTGTTTACGGTTGAGCTGCTTAATCCACCGATAGTTGGCATAAAAATCCCTCCTGTTCTTCTAAATCAATAAACGATTTCATTTGTAGGGCAAATTAAAGCTTCTATAAATAATGTCGTTTCTATTGCTTGAATATTAACCCATGAAGAACATTTTCTTTTTTTTTAATGATTGGGATGTTTTGCAACCTGAATGCATGCCTGGACCAGAGCCACCAAAATCTCTACTGTATACTTCTTTTCATAAAAGTTGTGCATAGGCATACGCGCCTGTTTTTCCAGAACCAGATATTTGGGGGAAAGATGATTCAAGGCAAGTGCCATAGCATCAGCTTTACATCTTGCGCAGGTACAGGCTCCAAACCTTACCAAATTTTCTTCCACCTTGTCTCCAACCAGATCTTCCATCACATTGTAAAAAAAATACTGCTGTCCCGGATCCGGAGCTTTCACAGCATCCGGCAGCCTCTCCGGTTCAGCAGCATCTATTTGCTCTTTTGTATCCCCGGCTTTTTCCGTTTCTTCTTTCTCAGGCCCCTCCTGCCCAGCAGCCGCATCTTCCAGCTGCTCTTTTTTCAGCTCCTCTTCAAGCTGTTCTCTGATATCTTTGGAAACATCTTCTTCCGTTTCCCTTTTTTCCGGTTCCTTCCGTGCCGTCAGAAGATTAAGTACATGTTCCGTTTTATTATTTTTTGCTGGTTTTCTTGCCATTCCTGTTCCATGCCTTTCCCTTCAATGCATTCCTGTCTTTTATTTTTCTGTTATTTCCTTTATCTCCTGTACAAAAGAAGCATAGTCCGCTGCCACCTTGGATCTAGGCGCATATTTCAGGATACTTTCTCCATGTGCCGGTGCTTCAGAAGCAGCAACTGCGTTCCTGATACGCGCTTCCAATACCCGGCTTTCCATCTGCAGCGCTACCTCTTCCGCCATATCAGCGACATCCCTGGAGAGACGGGTTCTCGCATTATAACGGGTCAACAGAATTCCGAGCACCTTAAGTGAAGGATTTATTTGAGCACGAACCGCCTCTACGGTTTCACTGAGCTGTGTCAGTCCTACCAGGCTCAGGATATCCGCACCCATTGGTATAATCAGCCAGGAAGCTGCTGCATAGGCGTTGATTGTGAGAATGTTTAGAGAAGGCGGTGTATCAATGATAATATAATCATACTGACCTTCGACTGGAGCCAGGCTTCTCTTTAAAATCATCTGTGCAGCGTCTTTTTCCTTCAGCTGTTCCTGAAGGGCAGAAAGCAGCATGCTGGATGGAAGCACGTCACATTCTTCCGCCTGTTGAATCGCTTCCTGTATCTTTCTCTGTCCTGTAAGCACCTCATACACATCGCCCTCTTCCTGATTCAGGCCTAGGCTGAAGCCCAGATTTCCCTGGGGATCCATATCTACAGCCAGAACGCGAAAGCCCTCCCGTGCCAGTCCTCCGGCCAGCGCCGCACAGGAGGTGGTCTTTCCCACGCCGCCTTTCTGATTGGTCAGCACTATATTTACAGACACCGCGTTTCCTCCCTTCACTCCTCACTGTATTCCGATGTCAGTTCTTTCCAGATATGATCCACGTTATTGACACAGTCCACATAGATCTGAACCAGATCCAGGCCTTCAGCCCCAAGTTCCTTTGCCAGACGCCGGCTCTCCTTCCAGTCTGCTTTTTCATAGGAAAGGATCAGACTGTATAACATACCCGCCGTCCCCTTCTGCTCTAAAAGCGCTTCCTTTACCTCATTGCTGACCGGAAGCTCCTGAAGAATTTCGGAAAGCGGCGCATCCACCATCATTCCCATGCAGGAAAACATCCCCATCATATAGGCTTCCATAGGCGTAATCTTCAGAGCGGGAATCCGTTTTGCCAGCTCGCTACAGAATGTCGCGCGCAGGAAGGACAGCTTCAGCACCTCTTCCATGGAGTCATCCTCACTGACATTCAGGCTGAGCATATACACCCACTCCCGGAGGCGGCTGATTCCCATTGTCACAAGGGCATGACGGACTGATGTGGTTTTCTTCCGCAGCGCAAAATAAGTGGAATTTACCATTTTAAGCAGGCTGTAGGTCAGGCCAGCATCCCGGCTGATAATCTCCTCCAGTACGGAAATATCAGGTTCTTCTTTGCTGATTTCCACCACCAGCTGAAAGAAATTACCCTTCATATATTCCATCTTGTTCATCTTTGTGACAAAATTCTCTGCCACATATCTTCCTTCCACATAATCCGCATTCAGCTTTTCTGCCAGAATCAAGTCATCTTTCGATTCAATTCCGGCAAGAATGCATTTCTTTCCAAATCCCTGCGCCATACGGAACACGTTATCCACAGAGTCTTTTTCCTTTCCGGACTCCCTGATCTGCTTATCTAGTTCAACCCGAATAAAATCCGCATATTCCAGCATGGAAAAGAAACGGGAATTGAACTGGAAATTGTTAATCACAAACTGGTAGCCTTCCGCCCTGTATTTCTTTATAATTGGGGCAGCCAGGGGATGGATAATCAGATTTTCTTCGATCTGGATGACCAGTTTGGCGCTTTCAAACAGCCTTGGAGTATTACGAAAGAGAAGAGAAGGCGTAAAGGTGATAAATACCGGCTTATTTTCCAGCATTTTTCCCATATTCTGAACCAGGAAGCTATACACAGCGTCCTCGGCAGCATTATCCGCAATATCGTAAAAATCGCCGCTTCCCCCCTGAAAAATCAATTCATATCCCAATACCTGATGTGTTTTCCGATCCTGTATGGACCTTCTGACCATATACTTGTCCATTTCACTTCTCTCCTTTTTCTAAAAGCTTATCTATGACAGCCACCAGATGCCCGATCTCCGGTTTTGAAAGCTGCTCATCTGCCCCAAGCTCCTTCCCCTTTCTTTCAATCTCCGGATTGATCAGGGAGGAAAAAATAATGACAGGGATCTGCCTGAGTTTTTCATCAGACTTAATCAGCTTTGTCAGCCTGTGCCCATCCATTTTGGGCATTTCTATATCTGTAATAACCAAGCTCGCCTTCTCTTCCAGCTCCGGATCATCTCTCACTTCGCACAGATAATCCCAGGCCTCCTGGCCGTTGCTGAACTTTTTCAAATTTACATATCCGGCTCTTGTCAGCGCTTCCTCAATCATTCTCATCAGAAGAATGGAATCTTCTGCCAGAACAATACATGCTCCTTCCTCTTCCCCTTCTCTGAGTTCATCCACATCAGAAAGCTGAATTCCGGTATCCGGCGCAATATCAGCCACTATTTTTTCAAAATCCAGAATGGTTACAAGCTTTCCTTCGCAGGTTGCAATTCCTGTTGTAACGCTGTCGCCACTGTTTGTGATTGTCTTATCCGGCGTCTGGATGTCCTCCCAGGAAATGCGGAAAATTCCTTCCACCCGGTGAACCCTGAATGCCACATTCAGCTGGTTAAAAAAGGTCACAATAAACAGGTCCTTCTGATGCTTCTCATGCTTTTCCCCTGTCAGATAAAGCGGAAGATCCACCACGGTCAGAAGAACTCCCCTTGGCTTAAAAATCCCTTCCACAGCAGGATGTGTATGTGGGATTGACTTTACAGCCCCGCTCATCATAATTTCTTTTACCTTTGCAACATTGATTCCATAGAGTTCGTTATCGATGACAAATTCCATGATCTCAATTTCATTTGTTCCAGATTCCAGTAAGATACCTGTCTGTGACATTTTCCGCTCCTTTCCTGACCTCACAAAATAATTTCCGGCCGCCCGTAGGTCCGGATACGGACAAGCCCTGTGGATACATCCATGGACATGGTTCTCGCATAATTCTGTCCCACATCCTGCTTCCTGATCCTGATTTGCTGTTCGGCCAGCACCCTGCGGACACTCTCCACGTTTCTCTGACCGATATTTCCCATCTCTCCGGACATTTCAAACATTTTTGCTCCACCGGCAATTTTGCAGATATATCGTTGCTTCTGTCCGCCGAATATCTGCATTTTCCGAAGCATCTCCGGTATTCCCGTATCCGCAAATTTATAGATGTTCATTCCCGCCTGTCCCGCCAGATTCATTGATTCCGGCAGCATAATATGTAAAAGCCCGCCAAGCTTTAATACCGGATCGTACATTGCAATTCCCACACAGGAGCCCAGAGCATAGGTGATCAGGGTTCCCTCACCCCTGACAATTCTCATGTCTGCAATGCCGACCTTTATCTCCTTACCTGTCATTCTGCCCCGTCAGCTTTCTCATCAGATGATTGAGGGATTTTACATCCGGCAGCATGAGCATATTACTGTCAAACTGCCTGTCTCTGATACGGAAGGTTCCACGGATCATTAACAGCCGATCCGTCTCATAACCCAATTCCACAATCGGCACGCTGATCAGGGCTCCCAGCATGTTTACCGATACAGCCGGTACGCTCAGCTCCACCTTCATATCTGCAAGTGAGCACATTGCTTTCACATAAGTGGAAATCATGATATTCCCGACCTCATTCAGAGCAGAATATTCCATTTCTCCAAGCTCGTCATAGCTTTGCAGCGTTTTCCCCAGAAGGTGGGAAAGGATTTCGCGGCAGAAATCCAAGTCAAACAGGAAAAGCATGATTCCCCTGATTTCCCCGTCCATCCTTGAGATCACACCGGCAACCACTTTTTCCGGATCCCCCAGGGATTCCGTCGCTTCATCATAGGTACACACATAAACATGCGGGATGGTCATCCCAACCTCTGTACCCAGAAGCCCGGAAAGTGCTCCTGCCGCATTTCCCGTACCAATGCTCCCCACCTCCCGGATGATATCCAGTTCCATGGAATCCAGGTCTTCGTAGTTTTTGATTTTCATATCCGCCTCACTATCTCAAACTGTTTATCGTCTGCTCAACCTCATCCGCCGTCTGAATCATTTTCAGCACATAGGAATAAGCTCTGGATGCTTCAACCGTTTTTGCCATTTCATTTGCAAGATCCACATTGGATTGTTCCAGATATCCCTGCAGAAGTTTCGCATCCTGGGAAAGCTGAGTCTCCCCATTTGGGGCAGAAGGAATAAATGTGTTATAGCCGGCATTTTGGATTCCCCACTCGATTGGAAATTCAAAAATACCCGGATCCGCCCACTCCGCAGTCTCACCGACCGTTTCCGTAAGCCCCTGCAGGATTTCAGGCGTAACCGTTATTGGATTTTGTGCTTCATCCAATACCCTGAGCTGCCCGTCCGTAACCAGATAGAAAAGGCCGTCCGGATTCAATGACCAGGAAAAGGTTCCATCCCTGGTATAGGTAATTTCATCCGTCACTGGATCCTGAAGCATGAAAAATCCCCTTCCGGAAATAGCATATTGTGTCCTGATCCCTGTATTTTCAATCGTTCCAGAAGAAAAGTCCGTATCCGTCCTCCCAACTGTAACCCCGCTTCCTGCCTGAAGTGCCGTCTGCGTTTCAGGCAGGTCACGGAGATTGTAGTTCAGCAGATCATAAAAAACAGCATTTTTTGCTTTAAACCCTGTCGTATTCAGATTTGCAATGTTATTTGAAATAACATTCATCTTCTGCTGCTGGCTTATGGCAGCCTGGGCAGCAGCATAAAAGCTGGTATCCATTACTTTTCCTCCTTTTGTCTGATTCCTACAGTTAAGCTGGTCCAAGCTGAGACATCATTTTTTCCATCAACTGGTCATACATGGAAAGCACCTGTGCAGCGCTTTGCAGGGATCTCTGGCTTTCCATCATCGCGGTCATTTCCTCTACCGGATCCACGTTGGACTGCTCCAGCGCCATCCAGTGAATGACCGCAGTACTCTCCATCTCTGCTCCCCCGACCGCTTCAAAAACATTTTTTCCATTCTTGAGCAGATCCTGGTCATAATCCGCAAAATCCACGATCTGAAGCTGTCCGATTATGCTTCCGTCTTCCCGGTAAATCGTTCCGGTCCTATCCACAGTAAACTGATCCGTATCAAACTGGATTGCGCCATCGATTCCCTGAACACGGCCTACGGAAGGAAGAATCAGATAGCCCTCCTCATCCAGCGAAAAAGAACCGTCCCGCGTATATACTTCTCCATCGTCGGTTTGTACCACAAAAAAACCGTTTCCCTCCAGCGCAAAATCGAACGGGCTCTCTGTACTCTGAATCGCCCCATCCTCATAATCCGTCGTCGTACTGAAAGCTGATTTAATCAGATACATATTTCCGACCGGAACGGGGGATTTATCCTTGTTTCCAATTCTTGAAATGAGCTCCTGAGCAAACGCACCTGATACAAGAGTATCATTTTTATAACCCGGAGTGCTGATGTTGGCCATATTGCTGCTGATCACATTCAGATTTCTGGTCTGTGTCAACATTTGTCCTGATAAATTGTAGAAACCTTGAAACATAATTGCCTTTCCTTTCTTTTATGGTTCAATAATCATTCAAATATTCCCGTAGCATTTCGACCGCTTTTTTAAGGATCTGATTGACCCTTGGTGTACTCACTCCAAAAACCTCAGCAATCTCTTTCTGTTTTAGCCCTTTCTCATAGTATAGGGAAAGCGCTATCTGATACTGATTCGGCAAAGTATGTATTCCATCTATCAACTTTTGTTTGAATTCCTTATCCATATAACAATCTTCCGGCTGCTCACTGACACTGCTGTTTCTCAGAATACATGCCCCTTCCTGAACCTCATCACCTTCTAACATATGGTCCAGAGAAGTGTTCGATATGACACCTGTACCCTCAATCATTCTTTCCAATTCTGTAAGTGTTACCCCAAGATACCCGGCAATGTCCGCCTTAGTAGGAGAAACGCCCGAAGTTTTCACCAGAACTGCTTCTGCATGATTAATCTTTGCCAGATCGTACTTAGCCGTAGTTCCCTTTCTGAGATACTTACGTCTCAAATCCAGAATTTTCCATTGGATACGTTCATAAACAAAGGGGAAAAAACGCCTGTTCCTATTCGGATCATACTTTTCGATCAGTTGGATCAGCCATATGATGGCTTCATTTTCCATATCTTCCTGATCCATGAAAAAGGAATAAACACGCTTACAGTTTACTGCCAACGCTGTTACCACGCTGACATAACGAAGCACAATTTCATTCCGGACGGAAAGATCTCCTGTCTTCTTATATTCACACAGAAGTTCTTCGTCCGTCATATCCTTCCGCTGTTTTTCTTCTGTAACATTATCCGCTCCCATTCCATTTTCTCCTCTTCTGCAACGCAAAAGCATGTCATACAGTGATATTTCCAATCGTCTGAATCTGCACATTATCTCCCAATTCGTTAAATGCGAGCACGCAGATGCTTGGATAGAATGGCTGCAACAGGCGATAAACATAAATACGAAGAACCTGATTGGTCAAAATAACTGGCTTTTGTTTCAGCTCTGAAAACTTTTTTACAGCCTCCCCAACACGGACCAGCAGAGTCTGCACCTTTTCCGGGCTGAGTGCCATATAATACCCCTGATCTCCTTTGGTAAGACTTTCCGACATCGTCTTCTGCAATTCCGGATCCAGAGTAATTACCCTGATCTGGCCTCCATCACAGAATTTCCTTGTTATTGTTCGTTTCAGAGCTTCTCTGACATTTTCTCCGATCTGGATCAGATCCTTGGTACGGACAATCGAATCAGAAACACTTTCCAGTATTGTTTCCAGATCCTTAATGGGAACATCCTCACGAAGCAGCTCCACCAGAATTTTCTGAAAAGTGCCATAGGAAACCTGTGCCGGGATTGTCTCCGAAACCAGTTCGGGGGAAGTTTTCTTCACATTCTCCACCAACTTTACCACCTCCTGCCTAGTCAACAGTTCCCAGGTATGCTGACTGATCATCTGGGTAAGATGGGTAATCATGACGGAAAGAGGATCAATGACGGTATATCCGTAAATTTCCGCCAGTTCTCTATTCTCCGGTCGAATCCATTTACTTGGAATTCCATAAGCAGGTTCCACTGCATCAATTCCATCAAGCTGACCGGTAGGTTTTTGGGGTTCCAGAGCAAGATAATAATCCACCAGAATTTCCCCTCTTGCCACTTCTTCCCCTTTTATCTTGATGGCATACTGATTGGTACTTAAGGAACTGGAATCCCTAAAGGTCACAGATGGTATTACGAATCCCATCTCCTGCGCGTACTGTCGCCGGAAAATGGCAAGACGCTTAAGCATCTTACCCCCTTCCGATTCATCCACCAGAGGAATCAGACTGTATCCAAACTCCATCTCAATCGGATCAACAGAAATCAGGGAATATACGTTATCAATATCCCTGTAATACTCTTCCTCATCGGCCTGCCGTTCCTGCTCCTGTTTCTGCGCCTGTACGGCCTGCTGGCTTTCCTTTTCCGCCGCTTCTTTCATCCTGGCAGAAAGCTGGGAACCGGCAAATACCAGCAGCCCTCCCACAATAATGAGCTGGATTTTCGGCATCCCTGGCACTACAACCAGAAAAAGCACAACAATGCCGGCCATCATAATGGCTCTGGGCTGTGCCATAAACTGTCTTGACACATCCTCATTCAGGCTTCCCTGTGCAACAGACCTGGTGACAACCATACCTGTTGCCGTCGAAATCATCAGCGCAGGGATCTGCGAAACCAGACCATCACCAACTGTGGCAATGGAATATACGCTCAGAGCTTCATCCAAAGGCATACCTGCCTGAACCATTCCAACAACCATTCCCGCAATCAGATTGACTGCAGTTATGATGATGGACATGATTGCGTCGCCTTTTACGATCTTCGTTGCACCATCCATGGCACCATAAAAATCTGCTTCCCTCTGAACATTATCGCGGCGCTCCCTGGCCTGCTGTTCGGTAATTATGCCAGAGCTTAAGTCCGCATCGATCGCCATCTGTTTTCCTGGCATGGCGTCCAGAGTAAATCTGGCAGCCACTTCTGCCACACGTTCTGCACCCTTTGTAATTACAATGAACTGGACAAGTACAATAATCAGGAAAATAACAAATCCAACGACTATATTTCCCTGAAGGACAAAGGTACCAAACGCATGGATCACCTGTCCGGCACTCCCCTGGTTCGTAAGGATGTTCCGAGTAGATGCCACATTCAGGCCCAGCCGGAAAAGGGTCGTAACCAGCAGCAGAGAAGGGAATATGGAAAACTCCAGAGGATTTCTTATATTCATCGTTATAAGCAGGATGATCAAAGAAATCGAAATGTTCAGAATAATCATGACATCCAGCAGGAATGTATTTAGCGGTATAATCATTAACAGAACAATGACCACCACAAATAATGAAACGGAATATTGTAATAATTTTTTCATCAGTTTACAGTTCCCTTCTGCCTGATCCGATAGACATAGACCAGGATTTCTGCCACTGCCCCATAGTATTCCGCCGGAATTTCTTCATTGATATTCACAGCAGCATAGAGAGCTCTGGCTAACGGCTGATTTTCAATAACCGGAACCTCATATTCCTCACCCTTCTGCACAATTCGTAATGCCAGCTCATCCTGTCCCTTTGCAATGACAACAGGAGCACTGTCCTTCCCTGCATGATAACGAAGCGCTACCGCAAAGTGGGTCGGGTTCCGGATAATCACATCTGCCTGAGGGACGGCCTGCATCATCCTGCTTTTCGCACGCTGTCTTTGAATATTCCGGATTCTATTCTTTATTTCCGGATTACCTTCCAGCTGTTTATACTCTTCCTTCACTTCCTGCTTGGACATCTTCAGACGTTTTTCATAGTCCCACCATTGATAGAAGAAATCGAGGGCAGCAACAGCTGCAAAAACCAGGCTGACCCGAAGTACCATGGTCATCACCATGTCCAGCATATAGGAGGCAGCTCTCGCCGGAGACACATCCATCATCCTGAGGATGGAAAGCATATCGGTTCTCAGGAGCTGATACACAACTACTCCAAGGACTGCAATCTTGATCAGATTTTTAATCAGATCTACCAGATTCCTTAAAGAGAGAAGCTTTCGAATTCCTTCCACCGGGTTCAACCTGCTGAATTTTGGCGCAAAATTTCCCGCTGTAAAAATGAATCTGGTCTGTGCGCCCGTTGCGACTATGGCGATCAGTGTGCACAGCAACAGGACAGGAAGCACGATTACAGCCGCTGTAAAACATAATTCCCCCATCAGCTTCATCATTCCACCAGTGGAAGAATCCGTCCATGAAGCGATATGTTCCATACATTCCGTGAGATATTCCACCACACGCTCCAGACCGCTGGAAAAAAATGTCTGAATAATCAGAAACGATCCAAGCAACATTGCCAGACTGATCACATCCTGACTGAGAAAAATATTTCCCTTTTTCCTCTCATCTTTCCGTTTTTTTGGTGTGGCTTTTTCTGTCCTGGAATCATCTGCCACGTCTCATCACCGTCCTGTTCCCTGAACCATTATCCCAATCATCTCAGTCAACGAATTCATCATATCCGTGATAATATCCCCGATCATGTCCCCTGTAGGCCCTATCAGGAAGATAAAAACCAGAACACCGACAACAATTTTAATCTGAATGCTGAGTATAAATATGTTAATCTGCGGAATCACTTTCATCAGAATTCCAACTGCCATTTCCGTCACAAATTCAATGGCTATCATGGGAAAGGAAAGCTTTACCGCAAGAAGCACACATTCTGGAAATACAGTCAGCATCGCCTGTGATACACCATTCCACCGGACAGGCGCGCCATAGGGAAGAATTCGCCCTGAATCCGCCAATATCTTTATCAGCGCCAGATGGCCGTCCACCGCGAAGAAGGAAAGACCCATATACAGATAAAGCAGAGTGCCGCTTAAAGCCGACTGTGAACTGGTTCCCGCGTCATAAACTGTCGCCATGGATAATCCCATTTGGAAATCAATTAAAGCTCCTGCCATGGACATAATCGACAGGAACAGCTCCATAAGGAATCCCAGAACTGCGCCCACTGCAAATTCCTGCAGGAGGGTGCTACCGAACACCAGAGAATTTTCCATTACCGGAATCTCCTGCGGTGTTGAAGAAACCAGAATAAGCGTCAATAAAAACGCAATACCTGCCTTAACCATGGAGGGCACTTCACTTCTGCGAAAGAAAGGATTCAGGAAAACGCATCCGCTCATCCGCATCAGGATCAGGGAAAACAGCACAAGCATTTCCTCGTTCAGCACATTCATAGCCCTTCACCCCAGATCACAGGCCCATGACCATATTCATCAGATCCGTAAAGAAATCCTGGAGGATCACCAGCATCCCTGTTCCCGTAAAAACAAGAATGACAGCAATCACGATCAGCTTTGGCACAAAAGTCAGCGTCTGTTCATGTATCTGTGTCGCCGCCTGCAGAATACTGATCAATATCCCGACAAGCATACTGATAATCAGGACCGGGCCACAAAGCCGGACTGCCAGCAAAAAAAACTGATACATCAGATCCGACACTTCTCCATTCGTCATTTCAGCTTCTCCTTTCTTTCCTGCCTGTTCTATTTTTGGTCTTCTAGGAAGCGCTACTGGAAACTCTGTGCCAGCGTGCTAAACAGCAGGCTCCATCCATCCACGGTTACAAATAGCAACAGCTTAAATGGAAGGGAAATTGTTGCGGGCGGGAGCATAATCATACCCATGGACATCAGCGTTGTAGAAACGATAACATCAATCAGAAGGAAAGGCAGAAAAATCAGGAATCCGGCCATAAACCCTCGTTTCAGCTCACTTGTCATAAATGCAGGAATTACTACTGTCATGGGAAGATCTTCCACATTTTCCGGCACTTCGATTCCTGCCAGCTCTTCGTACATTTCCAGCGTGGGGATTTCTGTCTGCCTGAGCATAAAGCGTTTCAGAGGAACCTGTGCCCGGGAAATGGCTTCCTCCTGCGTTATCTCCTCTTCCCTGTATGGCTGAAATGCTTCCGTATTGATCTCTTCCAGCACAGGGTTCATGATAAACAGTGTCAGAAAGAGCGCGATTCCTACCAGGACCATATTGGGAGGCGTCTGCTGTATGCCGAGCGCATTACGTGTAAATGAAAGCACAATGATAATCCGTGTAAACGAAGTCATCATGATCACGATTGACGGCAGCAGGGCTATAATTGTCAGCAGAAGCAGAAGCTCCAGAGTAGGGACACTTCCTCCGTTAATGCTGACCAGCGAATCATTTTCCATCTTTACTTCCTCTTTTTATCTGTTCCAGCAGGCTTCTAAAATCCACAGAGCTTCTGTGGGAAAGATGATTTTCCCCATCTCCATCCTGATTGATCTCATCCTGCTCAAGCTGTTTCAGGCAGGTAATTCCGGCCGGTGTAATACCCAATAAAAGAAATTTCCTGCCAGCCCTGACGATTATCAGAGACTCATTCTGTCCCAGGGGAATCCGATCCAGCACCTTTAAATTAGGAGAACTGTTTCCCCTATAACCCGCAACGGTTCCAAGCTTGCGTGTCAAATACCAGGAAAGGAACAGAACCGCCACAACAGCCAGAAGCATACCAATTAGCTGCAGCATATCCTACACATTCCCTTTCTACATCGGGATTTCCAAGTTTTCCTGGATGATTTCCGTGATGCGGATACCGAAATTATCATTCACTACAACAACATCGCCTTTTGCGATGCACTGACCGTTCACAAACAGGTCAACCTGCTCTCCTGCCAGTTTATCCAGTACAACAAGGGAACCCTTATTCAATTCAAGCACATCCCTGACATACTTCCTGGTACGGCCAATTTCCACCGACACTTCCACCGGTACGCCAAGGACAAGATCCATATTGACTTCCCCCTGTCCTGTGGAATGGACATCCTGCAGGTTGGGAGACGGGGCCGGATGCACACTGATCTGCTTTGGCCTGGAAGCTTCCAGCATTTCCTGCTGCATCTGCTGCATGAGTTTCATCTGCTCCTGCATGATTTCTTGCATTTTTTTCAATTCTTCTGTCGTATCCGGAATTGTTTTTCCCGGCACGTCTTGCCTGGGCATCTTCTGATCCTGTCCACCGGAAACATTCTGTTCTCTTAACCTGTCAATTTCCTCTTGGGACATGGAATGTCCGGAGGAATCTCTGTCTGTATTAACGTTCTGAGTGGATGCGGCTGCTGGAGCGCTATCCGTACGTTCTTTCCCTGTGGCTTCCAGTCTTCCCGTTTCATCCTTCTTTTCCGTCTGTTGTATACTATCCCCCGTTTCTTCCTGCGGCACCCCGTTGGGGAAAAATCCTGCCACAAGCTCTTTCGCCAGCTTCACCGACATCAGATTGACGAATTCGCTCTCCATCTTGTCAGCGATGCGCAGGCTGAAATGGACCACCACCATAGGATTGCTATCAGCGAAGTTTTTTTCTTTAAAATCTTCCCCGTTCTCAATTTCCTCTGACCTGGGTGTGGAAATATTAACAGTCCTTCCCAAAAGCTCTGAAAGAGCCGTCGCCGATGCGCCCATCATCTGGTTCATTACTTCGCAGATTGCGCTGATGCTCATTTCATTCAGTTCAAATTCATCCTTTGGCGTCTCCACGCCCATCAGCATATCCACGATTATCCTTACGTCATCCTTCTTTAGCAGCATGACGTTTTTGCCTTCCAACCCTTCCACATAGGTGATCTCCACCCCTACTGCAGGCTCCAGTTTTTCAAATGTGAACTCTTCTTTTGTCACCACAGTGACCACTGGAGTTGTAATATCCACCCGTGCATCAAGCATGTTGGATACAGCTGTCGCGGAAGCGCCGAGACTGATGTTCAATATTTCTCCTATGGCATCTATTTCCATAGGGCTCAAAAGATTTGTACCCATCTTCTATCCTCTCCTGACCAATCGGTCAATTTTCTCATCAATTTCCAATATCGAGGGCTCTCTGGGCCATCAGCCTCAAAGCGTTATATGCTGTAATATTCGCTTCATAGGATCGCGTTGCCGCCATTGCATCCGTTGTCTCTTCCACCAGATCCACGTTCGGCATCCATACGTAGCCTTCCTCATCGGCATCCGGGTGCTCCGGGTTATACACCGGCTTCAGTTCAGTAGCATCGTCAACGATCGCAGTTGCTCTTACACCATATGTTGCCCCTTCTGAAGTTCTCCGGTATACTTCTGCGAAACTGGAATCCACCCCCTCTTCCAGAACAACCAGTTTCCTCCGGTAGGGACCTCCATCTTCCGTCCTCGTTGTCTCAATGTTAGCGATATTTTCTGCTGCGACATCCAGTCTCAATCTCTGTGCAGTCATACCGGATGCACTTATATTAAATGAACTTAAAAATGACATGCTGCCATCTCCTTACTACTTCAAAATGCTGCTGACAGTTTTTAAAATCCTGTCCGGCTTAAACGGTTTCACAATAAAATCCTTCGCTCCGGATTTGATCGCATCCATTACCATGCTTTCCTGTCCCATTGCTGAACACATAATGACAGAAGCCGTCGGATCGAAAGCCCGGATTTCCTTCAAAGCCTGCAGACCATCCATATTCGGCATGGTGATATCCATGATGACAAGCTCGGGCTTGAATTCTTTATATTTTTCTACCGCCTGTACACCATCTGCCGCTTCTTCCACATCCGTATAACCACCCTGCTTCAAAGCTTCCTTTACCGTCATACGCATAAATGCTGCATCATCCACAATCAAAATCTTTGCCATCTTCTGTTTTCTCCTTTTTTATATTCAGCCAGCTTTCTCTGCCTTTTCAGGCTGCTGTTTACTGCCTTCCTCAGATTGTTTTGGATTACCGGAATTTCCTTCTAAATGAGACTGTCCATCTGTTTCTTTTAAAGCCTCATCTGCGGCCTCCGGACAATACGTTTCAAGCGATCCCTGTCTCCTGCTGATCCTGACAGCCATTTTCTTCTCATGAACGCCAAGCTGTCCATAAAACCATGGCTGCCCTTCCACATATATTCCAACATCCGAATCCTTCTTATGATTCAGATCGATTACATCCCCTACTTTCAGTCCGCATATATCACTCAGATTCAGCTCTGCACTGGCAAATCTCGCATCTACTTTAAACAGCGAATTTTCCAGCCTTTCCAGAATTGCTTCTCTTGCACCGCTCTGAGCGTAATCATAACCTTCTTCTGTTGCTTTCCCCTTGTCGATTGTACGGAAGATGGCAGACATCAGATCTCCGGGCATACAAATCGCGATTTTTCCGGAAATCTCCTGCATATCCACATTCAGCATGACAATCAGTACAGTTTCATCCACACTGATATCCCGAAACAGACTCGGGTTTTCTTCTACTCTTGCCAGGGACGCATCCAGCTTAACGTAGCTTCCCCAGGCATCCTTCAGAATTGTGATCAGATACCTCATGATCTTTTCGTATAATGGCATTTCCAGATCCGTGTAGGAATAAGTAGAATCCACACTGGTATCATAGACAACACCGCCCAACATCCGGTCAATCATGTTAGCCATCAGAATCTGGCTGATATGGATCAGCATGGGAGGATATTTCCCTTCCTCCGGCAGACGGATATTGATCAACGTAAAAATATCGTTGTCACTGAGGGCATTGCTGAATTCGTAGTAATGCTGCTCTTCAATGGAAACCACATCCACTTCGCAGCTGACCCGGAACAAGCTGTTGATCTGGGATGTAGCTATTCTGCAGTAATTGTCGTATATCCCTTTCAGAATCCTGAGCTTGTCTTTTGTGAATTTCTTCGGGCTGTAAAAATCATACAGCCTGTAATTTTCTTCCTTCTTTTTTGTCTCTTCCTCTGCCAGCTCTCCATTTCTCATGGAGTTCAGCAGCATATCGATCTGATTCTGAGATAAAACTTCGGCCATAGTCCTTTTCTGCTCCTTGTTATGTATCTTCGTCAGACGCATCCGGAAGATCGCCATAGATCTGCTGATAATATTCCTCCAGGCTGCGTTCCACGGAGCCGTCCTTGGTAATCAGTATTTCTGCCCTTCTGTTTTTGGCCCTGTCCTCTGTGGTATCAAAGGAAGCAATAGGTCTCCATTGTCCATAGGCACAGCTTATGAGCTTTTCCGGAGAAATAATATCTTTCTCCTGAATGTAAGCGACCACCTGTGCAGACCGTTCTGCAGACAGGACACGGTCGGTTACCACTTCATTGGGAATATTGGGATCTCCCTGTGAAGTATGTCCAAGCACTTCCAGTTCCTTAATGCTGTCAGCCGCCGGCGCAATGGCTTCACAAAAGCTGTCCAGTACCGTCTGGCCTTCCGGTTTTAACACAGAACTGTCTCCATCAAAAAAGACCTGATCCCGGAAGGAGATAAACGTGTAACCATCTCCCTGGTAAATATCCGCCTGTCCCTGAATCCCCAGCTCTTCACTCATGGCAACCAGATTCTGATAAATGGTTTCAAAGGCTTCTGTTCCGGAAACCTGTCCACCTGTTTCCGTTCCTTCCCCTTCTCCTGTTCCTGTGCCGGAACCCTGGGCAGCCTGCGAGGCCTCCTCCATCTCTTCCATCACGCTGGGATTCAGGCTGGCCACCAGCGCATTAAATTTGTTCTGATCCACACTGGAAATGGAGTAGAGCATAACAAAGAAACACAGAAGCAGTGTCACCATGTCGCCATAGGTATCCATCCATTTTGCGCCACCCTCTTCCCGCTTCTTTCTGTTTTTCATTGCCTGCCCCTCCTTCCTCTCTGTCTGCCGCTTCGATCAGAACCACCTTCGCCTGAAATACGGCCCTGCTGGCGCTGCTCCAAGAAGGAAGCAAGATGCTCCTGAAGGATTTTGGGATTATCTCCGCACTGGATCCCTATCACTCCTTCTATGATAATCTGCCGGTACAGCACTTCCTCGTCGTTACGGATTCGTAACTTTTTGGCAATCGGCATGAAAACCAGATTGGCCAGAACACAGCCGTAAAAGGTGGTGATCAACGCCACGCCCATGTTATATCCCAGGTCAGAGGATGCGCCCTCGTCCAGATTCATTTCCTTCAGCATGTTGATCAGTCCCACCAAGGTACCGATCATACCGAAGGCGGGCGCGTAGGCGGAGGCTTTATCGTACACTCCCGCAGCTTCCTCGTGGCGGGCTTCCATAGCCGCCACTTCATCTTCCAGGAAACTGCGTACCTTTTCCTCCTCCATCGCGTCCAGAACCATAAGTACGCTTCTCCGAAAAAAAGGATCTTCCAGTTCCATTGCCCGGCTTTCCAGTGAAAGAAGTCCGTCCCTTCTTGCTACCTGTGCCAGCTCCACCAGCGTTTCAATCGCTTCCTGCGGCTGATATTTTTTCCCCTGAAACAGGAAAACCATATGTTTCGCCACATTCTTCAGCGTCTGGAACGGATAGGAGGCCACTACTGAAAAAACGGTTCCTCCCACCACAATCAGGACACTGCTCACGTCCCAAAAGTTTCCGATCTTATTGATGCCGATTCCATATATGATTACTGCAAATCCCAATATCCAGCCGATCAAACTTGAAAGATCCATCTTCCTTTTCCTCCGGTTTTCTGCTTACTCTTCTGTTTCGCCTTCCTCTGCTCTTACCAGGCTGGCTGCTCCGGCACAAGTGACCAGAGAACCGAGCCCCTGATAGAATTCCTTTACGATATCCGCAATTTCATGCGGGCTTTCTTTCACGATATGATATTTTCCATTCATCATGACGATTTTCGTTTCCGGAATCACCTGAATACATTCCATCTGCATTGGATTAATAAACAGAAGTTTTCCATTCAATCCTGTCAGTTCAATCATTCCATATCACATCCTGTCATTACCGTTTCATGTTAACCAGTTCCTGCAGCATCTCATCCGTCACCGTGATCATTTTGGTATTTGCCTGGTAGCCTCTCTGGGTAATAATCATGTTTGCCATTTCATCCGCCAGATTGGTATTGGACATTTCCAGATAGCCGCTCAGGATGTTTCCGGTGGCATTATTGGTCTGCATGACCGTTACCGTTCCTGCGTTCGGGCCGATGGTGTAGTAATAACCGCCGTCCTTTTCCAGACCGTTTGTATTGCTCACATTTGCAACGGCAAGTTTCCCAAGTACAACGGTATTGCTTCCATCCAGCGTAACGCCGGTGATCGTTCCATCCTGCTGGAAGGTGATGCTGGCATAATCCTGACCATTATTATCCCTTAAGCTAATTCTTGTCAGCTGGTCGTACTGAATCTGTCCACCCTGTGCTGCATAACCATACACGTAATAACCACTGTCATCTACCAGATATCCTTCACTATCCTTACCAAGGATTCCTACTCTGGACAACATTGCCCCACTTGTAGCATCAAGTGTTCCCTGTCCATTTTGCAAACCGCCGGCCGGCGAATTCCCCATCCATGGTCCCACAATAAAAAATGCCGGTCCATCAATCATCAGTTCATTAGCCTTTCCGGTCAGGCTCCGGCTTCCCGTGGTATAATTGACACTGATAGAGCCAATATCCACACCGTATCCGATCTGAGAAGTATTGATTCCACCCAGTTCCCCATTCGCCGGACCACCATTCGCCTGTCCGGTCTTCTGCGTATGATAAAGGGTATCCGTAAAGTTCGCGCTCTGCGCCTTATAGCCCCACGTATTTATGTTTGCGATGTTATTACTGATGACATCCATCCGATTCTGATGTGTCTTTAAGCCTGCAACTGCAGCAAACATTGATCCAACCATTTTCTTTGACTTCCTTTCTCTTTTGTTTCCACAACTGTTCTTCCGGCCGGGAGCTTCAGCCCGTACCGCAGCCTCCTGATGCAGGTCCAGCTTATATCAGAACAGCGCTGTCAATGTTGGTAAAAACATTTTCCTTCATCTCGTCCTTTGTCACTGCCGTAACAATGGTTCGATTAGGTATGTTGACGATATAATAGTTTCTGTCTCCAATCAAAAGGGCGTTTCTTGCTCCCTTTCTCTCTGCTGTATCCATAGCCGCGGACAGTTCTGATTTCAGTTCCTCTGACATAACCACGCCGCGTTCTTCCATCCGTACGCTCGCATGTCTGGAAACCCTGATCTCTTCCCTGCCATTCATTTTTTCTGCCAGCAGGTCCTGAAACCGAAGTTCCTGCCCGGCCGACCGGATTCTTTCAGCCTGGAAATCCGTAATTCCACGGCCTGTTGTCTGCAATATCTGCTCTATCCCGGTCATATTCTCCCCCTTATCTGAGAGCCGCATCGTTTTCAGAAGTTTCCTCTGCAGGAATCATCGTATCCTCTTCCTGTCCGTCGGCTCCGTTGCTTTCTGTTTCCTCAGCGCCACCGGTTCCAATGCTGCCTTCTGCTCCCTGTGTTCCATTTCCATCCTGAACGGTATCGGTATCGTCTACTTCCCCTCCGCCTTGAACGGCATCAGGATCTTCTGTTTCCTCCCCATCCTGGACAGCATCAGGGTCTTCTACTTTCTCTCCATCCTGAACAGTATCGGAATCTTTTACCTTCTCCCCATCCTGGACAGTATCGGGATCTTTCACCTCGTCTGTAGATTCACCGGTTTCTCCGCTTCCTTCCGTCTCCGGCATTCTTCCTACTACCATAAGCTGGGACAAATCGTAGGCCTTACCGTTAATCATAAGGACCGGCGAAGATCCGGCCAGATATACGCCTTCTACAATGCCTACCGTGCTCTCACCCGTATAGGTGCCGGTTCCATCCACTTCCGCAACCGTTACTTCTCTCCCGGCCATGGAAGCTGCATATGTGGTAATTGTCACCTCTGACAGCTGACTGATGGTCTGCATCATCTGTGTCTGAACCATCTGCCCCATCATTTCGCTGGTATCCATCGGATTATCCGCATCCTGATAACGCAGCTGAGCCGCAAGAAGCGTATAGAAGTCAGTCATGGTAAGCAAACCACCGCCAGAACTTACTGAGCCCGCTGTATTTACACCATCCCAGCCGGATGGCGAAGTGCTTATACCGCCCTGCGTACTTTCATCCTCGCCTGACCTGGAAGCAGACTGGTAAGTTGCCAAACTGTTGTTGTATCCATTAATTCCGGAAATCATAACAACCTCCTTTCTCTACTAAATCAGCCCCAACCGAAGTTGCTGTAAAAAATTCTCATTGGAATCCTTCTGCTTCTTTCTGCTTTCCTCTTCCCGATTCTGGCTGCCGTTATGGGCATCCGCATCGGTATAGTTCTCCCCTGCATGCTCCTGCGCTCCTTTTTCAAGGACGATCTCAGTTGGAGTTCCAAGGTTTGTCTCCATAATTGAGCCCAATGAACCAGCGTGGGAAGAAAGGATTTCTGCCGTCTTCGTATTGCTACACAGAATGGAGACCACCGTCCTTCCTTCTTCAAAAGATGCCTTGATTGTCAGTTTTCCAAGCTCCGCCGGTTCCAGGCTGATCTCAATTTCCTTTCCTTCTTCCGCGACCATGGAAAACAGTCTCTGCGGCAGTTCTTCCAGACTCACCGTTTTTTGTGAGCTGACCTCTGCTGCCGGCTTTGCATCCGTCATCTGAGGCAAAGAATTTACCTGCGACAGCATCTGGGATGTTGATCCTGCGGCAGCATTCATTCCGACTTCCGCTGATGCGTTTTCCGGTACTACATTTTCCCGCGCTGTATCCTTGGATACAGTATCCGGTTTCCCGCTGTTCATGGTTCTTCCGGAAAACCCGTTTTTCTCTCCCGGAGCACTACCCTCAGTATTCTGCTCCTGTTTTCCTTCGTCCGGCATGAGGACTACTTTCTGCTCTTCTGACATGGCAGGCATTTCTGTTGCCGGCATTTTCCGTTCCATTGCCGCCTCTGGCTGTTCTTGTGGAGAAGTGCTCTCCACCATTTCCGTCGGTATGTTTTCCAGATCGAGAAAAATCTTCGTCTGAACTGATGTTTCTCCATCTGTTAATAGGGCATTCTGCACTGGCAAAGTTTCTTCCGGCATGTTTTCCGCTCCTGGAAGAAAAACTGAAGCTTCCGGAGCTGTCGGAACCGTCTGCCATATCACCATCATGGACCAGGCTGTATTCAAATCCGGAGCCTGTTCCGCATCCGCCTGATGATCTGCATCCTCCTGCTGGCCGTTTCCGAAGGCCGCACCGTCTTTCAGGCCCCCCTCTTCCGCCGATGTCTTCTTCAGGATTTCTCCAAAATTACTTTCCACCGTATCTGGGGATTGCCCTGAGGGATTGACAGACAAACTGATTATGTCGCTGACTGAAACCATACTCACCATCGTTATCACCTCCTTCTGAAAAAAATATCTATGGTAATCCGCCCATTCAGGCGGCTTTACCCTTTTTATATCATGCGGGCCGATGAATTCTGGTTGGAAACAAATTCTTCCACCATGCGTTCTTCATCCTTTTGTACTTCCTTCTGATATTCCTGCTGCTTTCTTTCCTTCAACTTTTCGATGGAAGCGGTCTCCATTCTCGCATGAACCACTTCCTGGCGTTTCCGCTCTTCCTTATAGCGGAGACTGTCGATTTCCTGTTCTTTATGCTTCACCTGGTTGGCCAGTCCATGAAAAAAGTTGTCGTAAACAAGAAAAGAACTGATTTTGCAGCTTCCTGTTTCTTCTTCCATCCTTTTGGCAGTTTCCGCAAACTGTCCTTCCAGCATCTCCTTCTCTTTTTCCCTATCAGATATATTCTTGATAATCTGTGCATGTTCGCTTTTCAGACTATCTTCCACCTGGGCCTTATAATTCAAAACCCGGTCCAAAGGGAAATTAAATTTTTTCATTCTCCCACTCCTTATAGTGTCAAGCGAGGATTTCTTCCATCCTGTCCAGCGACTGCTGCATCGTAAATGTCTCTTCGATTTTCTGCATCAAAAAATCATTTACATCATTTATTTTGGATACCGCATAATCCAGCTTTGGGTTGGATCCCGGCTTATAGGCTCCGATTGAAATCAGATCTTCGTTCTGCTGATAAATACTGAGGATATCCCTCATCTTCGCGGCCAGGTTTCGGTGTTCCTGTGGGACTATATCCGTCATAAGCCTCGAAATACTAGCGTTGATATCTATGGCCGGAAAATGGTTCTGGTTCGCCAGTTTTCTGCTCAGCACAATATGTCCGTCCAGAATACCCCGGACGGTATCTGCAACAGGCTCGTTCGTATCATCACCTTCCACCAGCACAGTATACACACCGGTGATCGACCCCTTTTCGAATTTTCCACTTCTCTCAAGTAGTTTCGGGAATTCTGCATAAATGGAAGGAGTATAGCCTCTTGCAACGGGCGGTTCTCCATTTGCCAGTCCGATTTCTCTCTGCGCCATTGCAAATCTGGTCAGGGAATCCATCATCAAAAGAACATCCTTTCCCTGATCTCTGAAATATTCTGCAATCGTGGTTGCAACGAGAGGGCATTTCATCCGCAGCATAGCGGGCTGATCTGAGGTCGCCACAATCAGGATCGAACGTTTCATTCCTTCCGGGCCAAGATCCTTTTCAATGAATTCTCTGACCTCACGGCCTCGTTCTCCCACCAGAGCAATTACATTAATATCTGTAGTGACATTTCTTGCTATCATACCCAGAAGCGTACTTTTTCCCACACCGCTTCCTGCAAAAATACCAATCCTCTGTCCTTTTCCGATGGTATTCAAGCCGTCTATGGCCTTAACGCCAAACTGAAGCGGCTCCCGGATAGGCGGCCTTGTCAGCGGATTGATCTCCGGGCTTTCCACATAGTAATGACGAGTAGATTCAAACTCTCCCCGTCCGTCAATCGGACGACCCAGCGCATTTATTACCCTTCCCCGTAAGAATTCCCCCACAGGGATTTTCAGACGTCTTTTGGTATTCCGTACAAAGCTTCCTGCACCGATCCCGCTCATGTTTTCGTAAGCCATGAGCTGGATCCGATCCTCCCGAAAGCCTACAACCTCAGCAGGAATCTGCTTTTTCTGATCTTTGTTGTAAATCATCACAATATCGCCAATGCTTGCCGTCCCACCGGACGCTTCCATGGACATTCCAACAATATTATCAATTTTTCCTATGTAGCTGACCGTATCCGCAGAAGCGATCAGTCCCGGTAAATCTTTCAGCATGCCTCTGCCTTTCCTCTTACAGACGAGCGTTGTTCAGGATATCCCTGATATTTTCCATCTGTGTAGAAACGCTTGCATCGATGATTTCATCCGGCATTTCTACGATGCAGGTTCCCGCTTCCGCATCTTCCATCATAACGATCTTTACATTATCGGAAATGCGGGAAAGCTCATCCAGAAGCTCCCTGTCACCATTCAGTTTCCTTTCCTGCGAGCCTTTTCCGACATAGATCTTTACCCATGCTTTTTTCTTCAGCTTCTCGGTGGCAGCAAGAATCATCCGTTTAGTCACATCCGCACTGTCTTTTAAACTGATCCGGATGATTTTCTCCGCAACAGCCAGACTGATATCCTTCAGGTCGTCTAGGTACTTCTCCACTACTTTGTCCCTCGCATAGTCCATTTCCCGGACATACGAAGCGATCTGATCCTGAAAAGCGTCTGTTTCTTTTTTCCAAACAGCGCGGCCTTCAGCAAGGGCTTTTTCTTCGCCCTCCTTCTGCCCCTTGAGAAGCCCTTCCTCATATCCCTGAGTCCGGGCCTCTTCCTTAAGCTTATCGCCCTGTTTCCGCGCCTCTTCCAGAATCTGTGAAGATCGCGCGACGCTCTTTCGAAGCGTTTCTTCCGCTTCACGGAGCAGCCAGTCCTGCCTGCGTTTTTCCAGAGAACGCTGTTTTTTTGCCTCTTCATCCTCCAGCTCTTTCAACCTGAGCTTCTTTTCCTGGCCAACCTCTGTGGAAGCTCTTCCTGGCCTATTTTCATCTACTTTATCCAGGGCAGGAAACACAAAATCAAGCACCGCTCCTCCATCCTTCTCAGGTAGGTCATGCAATAATTTCATCCTTGCCTCCCTTACTCAGGACAATCTGTCCCTCTTCCTCCAGACGGCGGATGGTATTAACAATCCTCTGCTGTGCTTCTTCCACATCACGCAGCCTTACGTTGACCGTAATCTCCAGATCGGAGCGCACAGACTCGGCCATACGGCTGGACATATTCTGGAAAAACAGTTCTCGCATTTCAGCGCTGGCGTTTTTAAGCGCATAAACAATATCCCGCATGTCGCATTCCCGGATGAATCTCTGTATGGTAATACTGTCCATTGTGAGAATGTCCTCGAACACCAGCATCCTCTTCCGAATTTCATCCGAAAGATCCTGATCCTGTTTAGCCAGGCGGTCAAAGATAATCTTCTCGTTACTTCTATCCATGTGATTCATAATATCGGCAACATAATCAATACCGCCTACTGTTGTATAATCGGTGGTCATAATGCTGTCAAAGTTCCTGCGCAGACGGGCCTCAACGGCTTTGATTGCTTCAGGCGATGCACTTTCCATTTTGGCAATGCTTGTTACCACCGCGATCCGCTTATCCTCCGGGAGTTCCTGGATGATTTCAGCAGCTTTGTCCGAATCCGTATAGGACAATACCAGCGCTATGGTCTGCGGCCGCTCATGCTGTAAGGCTGAATACAGGTTCTTCACATCGGTCTTCCGGATAAATTCAAAAGATCGGTTTTTCAGATACCTTGTGACCTTGCCCAACAGCTCATTGGCCGTACTTTCACCATAAGCGCGCTCCAGCACGCTTCTCGCATATTCCAGGCCACCATCAGTAACAAATTTCTGAGTCAGGCACGTTTTGTAGAACTCATCCAGTACCTCTTCCGACTTTTCACCATCCAGACGCCCCAGCTTTGCAACTTCAACTGTGAGCTTTTCCACATCTTCTTCTCCCAGATATTTATAAATCTGGGAGGCTTTATCCGCACCGAGGGCGACGATGACGGCCGCAGCTTTCTGTTCAGGAGTCAATCGTCCTGTTTCACTCATTTCCCTCGCCTCCATTCAGCCATTCTCTCAACAGCTGTGCCGAAATTTCAGGATTCTGTTCCGCGAAATCACGCACATTCTGTCTCAGATTTCTACTTTCTTCATTCTGGAACTTAGCAATCTCCGGATTAGCTGTTTCCACCGGGGGCTCAGCCATCACCTCTTCTTCCTCTTCTTCCTCAAGCCTCCTGAGTTTTCTCCTGTGCCGGAGGGCCAACACAACAATGAGAGTCAGGAGGAGCAGAAGAATCACCCCGCCCACAACCGCATAGAAGTACCAGTTGGACAGAAGGCTGTTCAGGAAATCCTGAACAGGCTGGGAAACCTGTATGTTTTCTGAAAGGAAAGGCGCCATCAGAACGCTTATCTTCGTCGTCTGATCTGCTGCGGGCACTCCTGCCGCATTCCCGATCAGTTCTCTTAGTTGATCTGTCGTAACCTGCATATCACCGCCGGCATCGCTATTAATCACAACGGCCACGCTCAGATCATCCAGAACGCCCGGATCCACTTCCCCCTGTTCCCTGATCTGATTGACCAGATATTCTCTGTCAATCGAACTTGAGGAATAGCTTTCTCCTGCTGTTCCATCCACAATGTTATAATCTGTAATATCAGCGTTGGTTTCCGCGCCCGCCACGCCACCGTCCACCTGTCCGCCCTGGGACTGTTCCTGTGCGATGGACTCCTGGGAAATGATTCCCTGCTTGTCGTTTTCATCGATCTTATCCGGCGTAGTATAGGTAATGCTCTCCCGCACCAGCCGTTCCATGTTTACGCTTGCCCGTGCCGATACCCGCACATTATCATTTCCATAAATAGGAGAAAGCAGATTGATTATCTTGGCTTCAATCTGATTTTCAATAATCCGGGTGATTTCCGCAGAACTGCTACTCTGATCTTCCTCTGTGGCTGCTGAAAGCTCCAGTCCGTTCTCATCAAACACGGAAACATTCTCCGCACTCATCCCGGAAACGCTTCTCGCAACAAGATTCTGAATGGCGTGTGCATTTTCCGCACTCAGACTCTCACCGTTTGCCATCTGTACAACAACAGAGGCTGAGGCCTGAGCGGCAGCATCCTCCTGAAGCACATACCTCTGCCGTTCTCCCAGAGCAATGGTAACCTTCGCATCCTGAACCCCATCGAAAAGGCTGATCGTTGCACCAAGCCTGTTCTGCAGATCATAAAGCTTATAAGTCTCCGCGTCCGAATCCGTTGTCATTCCGCTAGTATTATCAATGAAGATATCATAGGAAAAACCACTGCGCGGATACCCTTCATATGCCAGAGTGGCACGAAGCTGATCCTCCTGCGCCCTGGGCACCAGAATGTCACCATTCTGTCTGTATTGATAATCCACTCCCATTTCCTGCAGCATGGCACCTATGGAAGAGGCTTCCTCCTGATTTACCTGTGCGTACAGGACGGAATATTCTGTATGATTCAAAAGAACCGCTGCCACAACCGCAAAAATGACCAGTGCCGCAGCGCCGATAACGATCCACTTCCTTGCAGAAGCAGGGATCTTCTGGACATACTCTCCGGCTTTCTGTTTGATCTCACCAAACTTTGTTTTCCAATTATCCACTTTTGTCTACACCTGTTTCTTTATTACATACTGATCCGCATCAGCTCATTATAGGCATCCAGCGTTCTTGTCCTGACAGCAGACAGAAGATCTACAGCCAGCTGCGCCTCCGTCACCGCCGTAGTCAGCTCATGCGGCTGATCCAGCTGTCCTGTTGCCAGAAGATACTGCTTCTCCTGCACTTCCTGTTCCGTTCGGTTCACCTCATCTACCATCTCCTGAAACAGGTCTGCAAACATACTGCTCCCCTGGACTTCACGGGTATTATTTCCCTGCTCTGCTGCACCAATCAGGCTTCCAAACCGGATCGGCGTAATAAACTGTTCAGACATATCCTTCCTCCTATCCCTGGATCACTGTTCTCAACCGGCTCACTTCTCCATTAAAAGCATTCTGCGCATACTGGTACTGGAGCGCTGTCCTGGTCATTTCAATCAGTTCGGAATCCGCATTTACGTTGTTTCCATCAAGCCTTGCCGTTTCCGGATCTGTGGAATGAATCTGATATTCCGTGTCTTCAATCGCATCTGCGACCGCCGTTTTCCCGGAGCCGGCCGCTTTCTGGAGCTTCTGTGCAAATTCTTCTTCAAACGTTACATATTTTGCTTTATAACCAGGGGTATCCACATTGGCAATATTTGCAGCGTGAACTGTTTCTTTCATCCATAAAAAATCCATGGATTTTTTCATCAGACCCATGGAATTTCCAAAAATACCTGCCATACTCAACTCTCCTTCCTTCGTTCCATCTGCTCAGACATTATTATTTGCCGTCTTCTACGGATGCGGATATATATTGAAAAGGACAACATAATTTCTATTATGTTGTATTTAAAAAAATCCCTCCGAGAGTGCATGGACTGACAAAAAAGAGCTGACGTTTATCCGTATAGGCTTGGAAAGTAAAAGAAAAAGAACTTGGAAAGTAAAAGAAAAAGAACTTTGCACTTGACGATAACAGAGGAATAATGACATAATAAGCAGGCCGGAATAACTCCCGGCCTGCTTGACGTGAAAAAATAGCTGATTCTACACTCACAAGTCCGCCAAACATACGACAGAAAAGTGTTATATTTCACACTGAAGGATTTTTAACGTATGTAAAGCAAATGTAAAAGCGAATGTAAAAAGAAAAAAATTGTTGTCAATTCAGCACGATTAGTGTAGTATAAATAAGATAGAGCGGGAATACAACATAATAGAAATTATGTTGTTATACGAAGACTAGTCCCAACTGCTCCAGCAGTCGTTCATGAGCGCGACCGCTTTCACGTACATAAATGCGAGTTGTATCTATATTAGAGTGGCCGAGAATATCAGCCAGTTTGGTAATATCGTGTTTTATACTATAGTAGGTTCTGGCAAAGAGACTCCGAAGGTTGTGTGGAAACACCTTCTTCTTTTCAACTTCAGTCGAAGCACATAGCTTTTTCATTTCTCGCCAGATATTGCTTCTGTCCATGGCTTTTCCATTTCTTGTAATGAAAATTGGGCCGGACAGAATTTCTTTTTTTTCAGCGTATTTCCGCAAAAGATTTACAAGCTTTCCCGGCAAAAAAATAATCCTCTGCTTCCCTTTGCAGTCGATCTCTGCCCGTTTTTGTTTCAAAGATTCAATCGTTATATATTTCAGTTCCGATATCCGTATCCCTGTAGAACAAATCGTCTGAAGAATCATTGCCAGCCTCTCATTTCCCTTTTTTTCAGCAGCATCTACCAACTTTTTGTATTCATTTTTTGTAAGTACCTTTTCCGGCATCAAAAAAATAACTTTCTGGAGCTTCAGAGGCTTAATTATCATCTCCTGTTCTCCCCTGAATCTAAGGAATCCGTTTACAGCCGCTATCATGCCGTTTATGCTGGACGATGCATAGGATTTTTTCAACGCTTCCTTCCAGTCAAGCAGTAGATTTTTCGACAATACCTGGCCCCCTGCAAATTCCTTCAGATGCCGCAAAGCATGTCCATAGCTTAAAATTGTATTCTGGCTTTTTTCTCTTATGTGAAGTTCCTGCAGGTATTCCTGGATCTGTTCCTCAGTCATAATTTTCTCAGTCCTGCAATTCTCTCCTAAAAAGTCTGCCTGAAACGTTTTTCTGCTGCTATAATTTTTCATTTTTTTCCTCCTGATGTCTTATTCAAACTGTCTTCTTAAGTAAAATGTAAATTTTTTATAAACAGACTAAACATCTCCTTATTAGTTACGACATTTTTATTAGATACTATTTAATTTGAAAAAGGAGATTCCGTTCATGAAGAAAAGAACTCTTATAATAACTGCTGCTCTTTGCGTCAGTATTCTGTCAGCAACTGTTGTCATTGCCGCACCGATAATCCGTCAAAACCTTTCTGTTACCGGACAGGCACCCGCATATTATCTGGATAGAGAAGAAAATCTTGCCTCAGTTACTGCGGTTGTTGGTGACCGTGCCTATGTCCGTCTGGACAGGGCAATCGCACAGGGATTGTCTGCAGGGCAGACAGAAAACAGCACGGAAGAGGCCGCTTCCGCAGAATTTACAGAAACCGAATTATCTTCTGAACTTTTTTCAGAAAATGAAATCTCTTCTTCAGATTCTTCAGAAAATGAGATATCTTCCGCAGAATCTTCTGATGCCAGTACCCCAGGAGCTTCATCGTCCGGCCCCGTGTACATGTACTATCCGCTTGGGCAGGTTGACGACGATGTGACCCAGTATATTTCATACCTGACATCAGAAAAGTCATTTCTCAATATCACTGATATCGATTCCAGTCTCCTTTCCCAGGAACCGGAAACAGCTCCTGCTGAAAACACATCCGTTTCAAGGGAAGATACCCCATCTGCAGACCAGCCCGAACAAATTTACCGGTTTGCAGGCCCTTCCCAGAATACTTCCGATTACCTGCTTGTTACAATCGAGACGTTTACAGACCGCTATATCATCATTCCCAGAACGGAAAGCGGTCCATGGAATGCCTTCGTCTCCAGACTCTGGGAATCCACAGCTGAGCAGCCCCAGAAGCAGGCTGAGTCCACCAGCTACCAGTCCGATGCACAGCTACAGGCCGTAGATCCACAGCCGTCCCTTTCCCTAGCCGAACAGATCGTCTCACAAACAGATTCCGAAACCCTTGGCTTATCTGGGCCTCTCGATCAATATACCTTTATTGCGGACCGCGGGCTGGTTCAGCTCAATACCAGAGAATTTTACCAGATCAATACCTATCTCCGTAACACCAGTGGAACGCTGAATTATGTCTGCACATTTCTGGTAGATAGCGCTTCCGAAAAAATTGTGTACCGTTATGATACTTCACCCGACCAGCTCGTTGCCCTGGGTGATACCTAAAATACAAGGATTTATATCCCTTTTCACAATCAATCTATTGTACAACTTTTATTTATCGGAGAAGCAACTTTTCGTTTTTTTATATTTGGAAGAATCATTTTATATATAATATATCGTTTATTTTTTGAATAATTATAGGTTTAAGGCAGTAATTGGGGTCATATATTCCCGTCAAAAATATTTCCATTCAAAGAAAATAATTGTGCCCCTTAACTCTTTATTGGCATCTGGCAGAATATTCACTTGAGGGAACACCAGAACCTCTTAAACATCAAAAATGAGCCTGTGAAAATTTCATTTTTCTCACAGACTCATTTTTCTTTCATGGCATTATTTTTCAGCCACATTGTCCATATTTCAGATTTCCAGTTTGGGTTTCATGAATAGATTCTTTTTATAAGCTTTCATCGATACCGGGGCATACCAATGGTAAATTATTGGATTTTCTCCGGATTATTAACTTTAATATTCAAAACTTCTCCACATCTGGCACAATAGGTAAAAATAAGATCCGAACCGCCAATCCCAACACGCGAATCCAGAGGATGAAGCGCTGCATAACCAAACAATTTTCCCTGTTTCCTGTCACTGCTGCCGCATTCAGGGCAGATTTTCACGTTTTCCATCACTGATCCTCCTCAAAAATAAATATTTCTTCAATCGGGGCATCGACTGCTCTTGCTATATCAATGGCGAGTTTCAAAGAGGGGTTGTATTTTCCTGCTTCCAGTCGAATAATTGTTTCCCTTCTGACAGAAACTTTCTCTGCCAGTTCCTCCTGGGTCAGATGTGCTGCCTGCCGGAATTCTTTTAATCTGCATATAAAGTCTGCCATACTCTCTTACCCCCGCTTATCAATAAAATATGCAAGTGCAGGGGCAAGAGTAAAAACAACAGCATATAAGATGGAGCCAAAGCGCAAAACCACTTCATCTGGAACCTGCTTATCCAATGCAAAAAGCAGGAAAAAGCAAAGCACAAGAGCAAGGCGGCCGGCTATACTGACAGCTCTGTTTACATTTTCTTCCAACCTTTCATCAGATTTTTCTCTACTGAGAAGCCCCCAAAAAAAGAAACTGAAAAAAGCAAAAAAGCAGCAGAATATTGGGCTGTAGAAAATACCGAGAATTCCCAAAAATCCCAAAATCCCTAAAATGGGAGAAATTCGAAATGTACGCTTCATGATAACCTCCTTGTGTTTAAAATGTGATGTATTTGTAACGTGATAAATATATCACATCACATTTCATCTGTCAACCCTCAATGTGATTTATTTGTAACTTTCTAATATTGAAAACCCTTCTGTACCGATAAAATCCAAACATCCATACGCACATTCGAATCAACCTCTAAATTGACATTATATGCTTTTTGCAGTATCCTGATGATAAAGATTGATGCCTCAATTCTAAAAATATATTCATGATCATTTAAAGGAGAAACCTATGCCAAGAGGAAGAAAACCCAAGGACACCGCACCCAAAGCAAAAACTTCCACGGAGGAAGTAAAAGCCACACAGGAAAATCCGTCAGACACAGTCTCTGGACAGGATGTTACCGCAATCGTTCCTGATTCCAGGAAGGAACTGATGCATGTACGCCATATAACGACAGAGATAGTCAAAGTCCCTGCAAAGAGAGGAAGAAAGAAGAAAACCGATCCGGTTAAAACTGTTGCTGAAAACACTTCTTCCAAACCCAGAACCCGCAAAGCTGTGAAGGAGCCAGAGACAACAGCAGAAATGACGATCCAATTCTCCGGGAAATCCTATTCTACTGCTGATCTGGTAAAGATTGCCAGGGATGTCTGGAAATATGATCTGGGAAAAGAGGAGGCTGATTTTCGATCAGTAGAACTGTATGTGGTTCCGGAAGAGAACACAGTATATTATGTCATCAACGGAACTGTAAAAGGGAATTTTGCAATCTAATTATTATCCTCCCTGGAAAATGGGAAAAGACAAATCTTTTGATATCTGCCATTTGTTATGGAAACAATGCCATTCAGGAACGATAATAAAAGGACGGACTTGCTGTCCAGCTGGTCCGTCCTAAATATTCTCCTAAATCAATGGTAGGCTTATTCTATCTTTTTGTCAACTTCTGTTTTTGTCTGCATAGCCAGTTTTGATTTTTTCTTTCTTCTGCGGAAAAAGAAATAAATCAGCAGGTAAATAGCCGTAGGAATATTTATGTGGCAGAACACATACAGGACAGCAGATAAATCATATGGTATTCCGATTATAAATAAAATCAGTGAAAAGGAAAAAGGAATCCCAGGCAAGATCAATCCTGCCCATGAATTTTTCATTCTGCTGAGAAAAATCTCTAAAATAAGACTTCCAACAAATAACAGGATCAGTATACCGAACATAACCCATATTAGGGCATTAAGAATTATTAAAGTTAAAAATGCCATTCTTCCCCCCCTCTGCTTTCTTTTCCAGTTGCTTGAATACAGCCTTCTTTCTGTTCTGGTCGAATAAAACCATATAGCCGCATCCCGGCTCTGCCTGGAAGGATAAATGTTCCCTGAGTTCCTTATGCCGTTTGACTACATAATAGTCATCTGTCCAGGATGCAGAAGCGTCCAATTCTACAAAACCGGGGGCAATATAGCAGGCAACTCCATTGGCTACGCCATATTCCGGTGCATCCTTCGCATTAAAAATCAGAGACACGGTTCCCCTTTTACTGACCACTTTTCCACTGTGATTGGGTATGCCATTGATAGTGAGATAAAGGACCGCCGCTGTTGGATACTTCTCCAGAAAATCCGCTGCAATTCTACGGGACCGCTTTCCTGACCACCACAACAGTGCCAGAATAAAAAGGATACAGGCTGCAGCAATAACAATCATTTCAGATGTATCTAGTGGACGATTCCAAAAATCTTTCATATCCTCTCCCCATTCTTTCTATATATCCTTTATAACAGATCTTCCCTACAAATACAATTTGAGAAAAGGCGCTGAAGCTGCTCTCCCGCCTTTTCTCAACGTATCCCTTAAACTCTGTATTTTAAATAATTATGAAATACCACCTAAAAGTAGTGCCACACCAATGCCGAGGAAGGTCTGAAGAATCGTAGCGATTATAAAAACCACAATGACAGGTGCCGCTTTTTTCTTTTTCAGGAACATATTGAAATACAATGCTCCAAGCAGCGCTCCTATACATGCTCCCACCCAGCTGTTCATGAGGAATCCAAAAATCACGCTTATTGCGGCAAGAACGGAAACCCATACCGGAATATTTCCAACAGGCTCGTAGGGCTGTCCACTTCCAAGGTATACACCGTCTACAGCAAGATCCACCTTATTGCCGATTACTACAAGCCTACACTCCTTATCTCCAAAGTGAATGGAATAATCGATCATCTGGATAAAAAAATTTGCACTTTTTAATTTGTACTTTTCTCCATCCACGATCAGCCAGTTTCTTTTATACTCAATGGTATGGTTTATTCCATCAACATTCAATGTCCATGTTTTTTTCATCTCTTACCCCTTTTATCATTTTCTTTGATTGCGTAATCTTCATTTTATGAAGCAAAAACAGAATTATATCTGTTGATACAATCGGAAAGCACTTCTCCAATATGTGCGATCGATCCGAGCTGTGCGAGTGAAGGATCATACAGAGGCTCCTGGTTTTCCACCTGATCCATCATCCACTCAACTGCCTGCAGAAGGCTGTCGAACAGCCCGTCAAAGGGCGGGGAACTGAGGGATTCATTTATCAGCTGATTGTTGTCGCTACAGGCTTCATTATAGCTTTCTACCGTCAATTTCAGCTCGTTATACAGCGGTTCGATCTGTGAAAGATCAAGCTCCAGAAGATTATAATCATCCACTCCCTGTTCGGTGCAGGCATTCAGGATCTCATTCGCCACCGTTATAGCATGACTGGAATAGTAGGTGATCATCCTGCCTTCTTCCACCATTTTTTGTTCGTCTTTCGCCACCATCTGATCCGACAATGTGTCCACTGCCGCCAGATATTCATCCGCCACTGAAAGGAATGCAGAAACATTATGCTGAATAATGGGATGAATTTCTTTCGGAAGTGCATACTGATTTTCCGCATAGGTATACTCTGCATCGCTTATCTCGTTAAAGGCATCCATCATAATCCGCATTTCAGGAACAAGCTGCGATGCGAGTTCATCCACTCCTTCAAATACCGGCTCTTCATTCACTACCGCTTCTGCATTGTCAAGGACTTCCGTATTCAGATAAGAAATATCATAGCCATAACTCAATCCCGTATCCGGAAGAAGGGAGAATTCCTCTTCATCAGCCACAACCATATAGTAGCTGCTGATGTTATTTATAACTTCTATCGCATAGTTATTCAACTCTATGTAGATATTGTATTTGATCAGTTCCATTGTCTCCAGATCGATTTCAGGTTCCGTACTGCTTTCTGTGACTTCCGTCTCCAGTTCTGCCACAAGACTTTCTGTGCCAGGCTCACCCGTTGCCTCCTGCTCAGTAGCTTCCTGTGCTGCGGAATCAGAATCGGCCTGCTGTGCCTGTCCGCATCCGGCAAGGAAAACAGCCGCCATTCCAATTCCTAAAATTTGTTTCCACTTTTTCATTTTTTTCCTCCTTCAATAAAAATAAAGAATTTCTGCCAATCAATACAGAAATATCTCTATATAAATTGTCGTATATTCCTCCTCAAAATTAATATAACTTGATCTTCAAATTAAAATAGAACTAGCGGCCATATATACGTTTATCCAGTTAGATAAAAAAGACGGAGGCGCACTCTCGGCCTCCGTCCAGGAATTTGTTTATTCTGGCAGCTTTACATCCAGATTGTTAAAGACATTTTCAATTTTACAAAATATGGAAGTTCCTCCCAGCACCTTATTTCCAGCGAAATGAAGGCCAACCAGTTTGTTTTCCTCTTTCAGAACAACCGGAGATCCGGAATCTCCGGAATTGGAAAACAGCTTTCCGGAATCCGCTCTGACAACCACACAGTCATACCGCAGGGTTCCGTCGACGTTCACCGTAGCATGGATGCTTTCAACTGTCCCTTCCGTCAGACCGGTTGTCCTCCCTCTTTTGATTACCCGCTTTCCAATATCCTCCTGTCCCAGATTTCTTTCCTCTGTTACCCTGCCAATTCCTTCTATTATATTGACAGCCGCATCATCAGTCCGGTTTACCATGGCAAGCGCCGCATCCGTATTTGGGAAATCTTCAGCCCGGGTAACCACTCCAATAATATTTTCATTTCCATAATATGGCTGGCATACGGCCAACCCTACAGATTTTAGCACGTGAAGATTGGAAAGCAGATAAAGGCCCTGATCCGTATTATTTTTACTCTTCACAAAGGTACCAAGCGTTCCCAGCCAGGCGCCCGTATTGTCCTTGAGGAACAGCTGAATTCCTCCGATCATGGGACGGTACCTTCCTTCATCACTTGACAGGGCATCAAGATCCTTCACATACAGGATGTCCGGCTGGAATGCAGGCCCTTCCCAAATACGATATGGAGCTTCCATGTCCAGCGTGTTTACGATCTTCTCGGCGTACTGCTTTTTTTCTGTATAGATATATATTTCATACCCGCCCTTCTCTTCTGTACTTTCCCCGATTCCCACGGCGTATACGCCTTCTATGGACAGCAGATCCTTTTCATATGTTTCCTTTGCCGCTTTGCTTTCTTCCCACGTCATTCTGCGTTAACCTCCTGCTTAATCTGGCTGTTTTTCAGCTCTGTCCACTTTATCAGTTCCTCCAGCAGCTCCGGCTCCAGCGGCTCCGCCTTATTTTCAGGTTCTTCTACCGGATCCGCTGTTGTCAGAAAGTCACCAACCCATATGTTTTCTGCCGATATCAGTCCGCCCTGCTCCACTTCCAGGCTGTACACACTATCATGATAGTCCAATACTTCCAGATACCGGATGTCCCTGAAACTGCCATCCTCCATTCGAAGCCTGTCAAATGCAGTAAGGTCCTCCGCGTATATCATACCTCGTTCTGTCGCTATGGGATGCTTTTTGGTAATGAAAAGTGTTCTGTCATCCTCTATCCCTACTGCAACTATCCTGTCTTCCCATCCCCTCACCACGTTAATTACCCTTTGCACTCCACGATCCGTAAGAACGAGTCCTCCGATCCGTATTTTACAGATTTCTCTCTGGGAACCATCAGCCATGGTAATCCGGGTATCTTTTCCCAGGCATCCCCATAAGATTTTGGACTGCTTCACCTTAACGCGGTTTGGAGACTGCGGCGTATCTTCGCTGGATATTACAATATCCGCAGCCAGATCTGTTACATCCCCATATCTATAATGAACCTGGAAGTTCAGATGAAAATCAAAATAGCCATCTGCCTGCTTGGCAGTAAGAGGCATCTCCACTCCCCAGTAGTTTTTATCGTCCTCTGATGAATAGGAAAAATCGAGCCTCAGGACATTTTTATTCACAACAGTTCTGATCTGATCCACAAACGCTGTATTAAAATGCACCTCTCCACCTTTTACCACGTCACTGAGTATGCTCAAATTAAAAGTGGAATCAAAAGTCACGGGATTGTTTTCCTCAAAAACAAAGCCCTCAGCCAGCCTTATCTCGACAGAAAATGGATAGAATACTTTTACATAACGGGTTCCCCCGCTGCTCCTGTCCGTGGCGCGCTTAAAATTATAAGCGGCATTATCATCTTTTCTGCCATTATAAACAACCCTGATATAGGTATCTGCACCATTTTTCGGCCTTGGCTCGTTAACAATGATTGATTGTATGGTTGATCCGGTTTCATTCAGGTCAATGCTGATTGATTTTTCCTGAACATCTGACAGGCAGACACTTTTTCCATTCACCTTTCCCACAGCCAGAAAGTCTGTTGTTACTTCCACTCTTGGATTTTTGCTGTAGCTGAGAAGGGAATGATCCACCATCATATTTTTTTCGATTTTGTTCTGATTTGTATCATAAACCGCATATCCGTCAAAGGTCTTCTGATACTTGGGATCCCTCAGAGTGCTGGACATATGCAGGAAAGATGCCTCGTTAACCAGAGACATATAGGAATCTGCATATACCGATGGCATCAGTGCATTCCCAGAGTCCAGCGGAAGCTCATAAACACGGAAGGTATCCTCATATCCGTCCTCAGAAGGCTCCTCTTCCCCCCGGCTCCTGTGGAGTTCTCTGGTATCATAGAGCATCTGAAGGATGCGGGGAAAATTCCCCCGCAGAAACTCCTCCCCTCCGAACCGTTTCACCGCCATTTCAAAATGAGCGTCGTTTGCATAATTCAGTCTTTTTGTTTCTGCCATATCTTTTCTCCTTTTTCTTTTATTTCACTTCATGCCAACAATAGCATGATTTATTCCAGCACTATGCTTGCCCTTCTGGAACAATCGGCTTATACTGCTCTGCCTTATCCCATCTCCACCCATAATTCTCTTTATATATCAGGAATAGTGCATCATTATATTCTTTTCTGTACTCAACCGCATATACTATGTATATCCTACCATATCCGTCCTTTACTTTAAACATATTTCCTCCTTAAAAAAATAAACTTTCAACTTTCCTATACGATGTTTATAATATGCCTTTACAATTTCTTATAAATTACTTTCAATCCGGACGAAAAAATATCCAAAGAAACACAAAAACAAAAGAAAAGGTATCAGACCTGCTGCGATCCTGCCACACCTGGGACGCATATCTTTCCTGACTGCCGCCGCCAGCTCCTTTATGCTCAGGCAAAAGCCGGCCCCTGCCGCTGCGCCCCAGACATTCGTTATCAGATCATCCACATCAAAATACCCCAGCCGGGTGACATACTGTGCGCATTCAATCACGAAGGAAATCCCCGCCGCCGTGAACACAGTTTTCAAAAAGCCGAATCTTTTGCTTCCCAAAGGAAGCAGGATTCCAAGGGGGAGCATCATCATAAAATTGACCACAATCCCCCAGAAAATGAAATTGTGCTGCTCATTCCAGGCACGCTGGAAGGAGCCGAAGAGGGTCAGCCATGCCATCCGCTCCGGCTCCGGTTCGCGGCCGAGAAAGGTGAGGGCAAGAAGGCCAGAAAAATATAAAATAAGAACAATAACCTTAACAATCTTAAAATACTGCTTTTTCATTAGTCACTTTTCAAAAATAACAATCTCTACTCCGCCAAATCTTTTCCTTTACTACCTTCTATATTATCGAAAACGTTTTTCATGCTCCTATCCATACATCATCGGTATACAATATTCCACGCAAAAGAAAAATCTGACCACTACTTTCTTCTCTTCATATTATTAAATCGTCTTTTAATTACATCATGTAATTTCCATACTAAAAACCATCTTACCAAATACGTCTTAGTATAAACCACTCCATTTTCCTGAATTAACTCTATACGCTGTTTATATCTATAATTATATATATTCTTTGTGACAGAATTAATTGTAATTTTATCAAAATTATTTGCATCATCTGGGAGATAGGTATTTGTAATTTTTCCCTGCGTAGCAAGTAATTTTTGCTCCATAAAATCCATGTCTTCAACTTTATTTTCATCAAAGAAAGCATATCTTCCACTCTTATCATAGAATACGCTAACCACTATATCGAGTGTTTCATTTTTCTTTATATATCTTGTCAATGTATCATGTTTCCAAGGCCTCAAAGTGAGTATATTTCCATTCTTATATTGAATACTAATAGACCTTATCTTGAAAACTATGAAAGGGAAGCCAACATTCCTCATATTCAATTTACAATAACCTATTTTTCTTTCTGCCCTTTCATAATCATCATCTTCTGTGAGATCTAAAATTATGGAAGTATATGTTTTCGCCACATCTATTTCTTTAGGAGCATTTTTCTGTAAAAATCCCTTCGCATGACCCACTATAGTTTCTTCAAAACTTCTTTGGTCGAAAATGAATTTTCTATGAGGCAATTTAGGCGCATATTTATCCTCAAACCATCTTTTCTTATTTATTTCAAGAGTTTCATTTTCGACCAAGAAGAGCGGAGCATTAGCCAGTCGAAAATCTCTTTTATTTTTTAAACATCCTATAAACGCAAAGATCAGTGAAATTATGGATAGAACTATTGCGATATAATCTACATTACCATTTAATACTTCATTTATAAACTCAATTACATACTGGCTAATATAATTATTCAGTTCTCCCATAGATAACTCCTCCTTTGTATTGCTCCGTCAACATCCACTCTGAATAATACACCATTTCCAAGCGCATGTTACTCTTTCAGTTCGTCTCTCACGCAATTAAGCGCTTCTTCAATAACCTGATGCATGTCATAGTAGCGGTATTTTCCAAGACGACCGCCGAAAATCACGTTGGGACATTTTTCCGCCAGAGCGGCATACCTGCGGTACAGTTCGTTGTTTCTGTCGTCATTGACCGGATAATAGGGTTCCTCCCCCTGCTTCCATACGGCGGGGTATTCTCTGGTAATCACTGTGCAGGGAGTGGCTTTCCCTCCCTGACAGCCAAATTCAAAGTGCTTATGTTCAATCACCCGCGTATAGGGAATTTCATACTCCGTGTAATTCACCACCGCATTTCCCTGGTAGTTTTCCATATCCAGAATTTCCGTTTCAAAACGCAGGCTCCGATATTCCAGTTCACCCTCGCAGAAATTAAAGTACCGGTCAATATTTCCGGTAAAAACGATCTTCTCCGCCATCTGTTCAAATTTCTCCCGGTCGTCAAAGAAGTCCGTATTCAGCCGCACTTCCACGCCGTCCAGCATGGCTTCCACCATTCTGGTATAGCCGCCCACCGGAATTCCCTGATACTTGTCGTTAAAATAGTTGTTATCATAGGTCATCCGAACCGGAAGCCTGCGGATGATGAAGGCAGGAAGCTCTGTAGCCTGCCTTCCCCACTGCTTTTCCGTGTAGCCCTTTACCAGCTTTTCATAGATATCCCGGCCAACGAGACTGATCGCCTGCTCCTCCATGTTACGTGGTTCCTTAATCCCCTCTTCCCGGATCTGTTCCTCAATCTTCGCTTTTGCCTCATCCGGCGTGATGACGCCCCACATCTGATGGAAGGTATTCATGTTGAAGGGCATGTTGTAAAGCTCGTCCCGGTAGCGTGCGACGGGCGAATTAGTATAACGGTTGAACTCGGTAAATTGCTGGACGTAGTCCCAGACCTCTTTGTTGCTGGTATGGAAGATGTGGGCTCCATAGCGGTGTACCTGGATACCCTCGATTTCCTCCGTATAGATGTTCCCTGCAATGTGGGGGCGGCGGTCGATGACGAGGACAGACCTGCCGCGTTTGTGCGCTTCGTGGGCGAATACCGAGCCGAAAAGGCCGGCGCCGACAATCAAATAATTATAGTGTGGGGTGCTCATTTCTGTATTCTCTCCTTTTCCAGCTTCGCAATTCTTTCCTGAAGCATTTTGAATCTTTCATCCATTTCTGCACGGAGGATTTCTCCATCCGTATAATTCACAGTTTTTACATTAAACAGACTGTTCCTCAGCCAGTTCATAGATTCCGCCTTTAACCGCTGAAGCTCCTTCTCCACTCTGCCATAGTCGATTTTACTGTTTATAACATTCTGAAGCCTGCTCTCCGCCTCATCCAGGTAAACGATCCTGTTTTCCAGCCCCAGTATGGATAAAAGAGAAATAAATCTGCCCTTCGATGCCATCTTCCTGTCAATCACAATGACGAACTGCTTATGAAAAATAAGGGAAAAACATAGGCCATGGAAGGAATCCCCGACAAAATAATCGCAGTTCTGAATATATTTCAGCCAGTCTTCAACCGAAATGGCATCCGTTGCCGGACGGTCAGCCAATTTCCGGCATTTTTCCAGTTCATTCGGATTAACGGTCAATATCACCTTCTTGCGAAGCATTTTCTCGACCCGGCTCAAAACAGCATTTTTAACCTTATTTGGGCCAAGAATATAAGCATAGATATAGGATTCTTTGATATCTGCTTCTGACTGCGCCGCATCCTGTTCATATACAGTTCTGTTACATAAAAATACCGGATCCAGTACCTGCGTTGCTTCCACGCCGAATTTCCCGCGGCAGATACGGACAGCTTCCGTCTCCCGCACGGAAACATAATCGAATTTTTTCAGATAATATTCCGCATGCGCCCGGACATCTTCCGGGGCGTTGTATCCGCTTCCAAAGGAAGACGCATAGGAAATCTTTCTCTTATTGTCATTTACAAAATCAAGGAAGAAAAAATAGCCGCTGCCCTTTCCGCAGATGTCATAATTCCAGACCACATCAGAGCCAACAATAAAGGAATCAATATTATCATTCAGATTACGCCAATCAAATCTGTCCCTCCTGGGATTGCTTACATTACACCTCTTATAAATAAAGGCTCCGGCAATACTGTCCCTTTTCTCAAATTTTGCATTCCACATCTCCGTCGGCTTGTAAAGCATAACCGGTTCCAGGCCGAAGGTTTTTACCACTTCATACAGCGCATACGCGGTCAGAATAGAACCATAGTTTATGCCATACCATAAGTCCACAATAGCTACATCAAAATGAAACCGTCCGGCTTCTTCCACAAGCGCATCAAAATTCTTTACACCCAGGCCGTTAAAAAACCTGGTTCGCGCCGGATGCATCCGAAAAGGAGAGACAATCGGCGGATTGCCCTTTACGGCAGATTCCAACGGCATGCTTTCCGCCCTCTTAAACTGACCGAACACATGCGAGAAAAGTTCGCTTCCCTTCTCGTTATTTATCAACACGACGGATGTCCCTTTGCTGTCATTCAAATCCGGCTTATAATTACTGATTCCCCAAAAATCACCTATTGTCAGGTCGCCCTGCCGCGGCAGCTTTGAAAAAGGACAGGAAGAACAGGATTCCCGCACAGCCATCCCGGACAAAAACGCGCGATAAAAAGAATCGTGTGTGTGGTCATTTCTGTATACAGTTCCGTCTGTAAATTCTATGCTCATATTTGAGGACCAGGGGAAATTTTTTTTGTCACGGAAATTTAAAGAACGGATTTCTTTCCCCGGAAATTTGTCATGGACATATTGCTGAAAAACCTTATGGGATGGTACTCCATGGCAAATCAAATCAATCGTGTATAATCCGTCATACTCTTTTCCCAAATATGCGTACAGCCCGGCGATCTGGCAGGGAAGCCCGGAAAACAGAACCGTCCCGCCGTTTTCCAGAAGCTCCTTCGTATCCGCATAGCAGGTATTCATATCGCTCTGCACATACTTTGTCCCGCGCAGGGGCACCAGCTCTTTTTCATTGGATCCGGAAACAATTCTATGTGCCACGGAAAAATTCTTCTGAAAAGCCGCTCCGCAAACGAACCCTTTCTTCTTCAGCATATATTCAGCCAGAACGGCAAAAACACCTCCTGAAGCGCTGTGTTCGCGTACTTCGTCCTTTCCCACGACAGCCATACACTCCGGCTTATCCAGATTCCTGTACTGAGGATGATTGACAGGGCAGGTTTTGGTACAAAGCCCACAGCCGGTACACTTCTCCTTATCAATGACAGGAGATAAAAAAACATCCCTGTTTTCCTTCATCTCTATTGCTTTCACCGGACAGATATTTTTACAGGCTGAACAGCCGGTACAATGTCCGGGTGATGTAATGTTGAATGGTTTTTTTCCCATTTTCGTCTCTCTTTCTACTTTTTCATGAAAATACCATTTATCTACAATATAGTCCTTAAAGTGTGCCTATTCCTGATACTTCCATGAGAAGCTTTCTTACTATACTTTGTCACAAACAGAAAGCGTAACATCCTTACAATTTTCATAATCGCTGACTGACCGTTGTATTTCATTCTCCATTATTAAGTAGGCTTCTGTACCGATCAGAAACGATTGAGGAAGTTTATCCATGTTTACAACATTAATAATTTGCTGCGCCGCTATATCTCTACGATTTAGAGTTGTTTTTATTTCAGGAGAATATTTTTGCAAATTCATGTATTCAGATATCTTTGTATCAAAAACGAGATGTCTTTGCTTAATTTTCGTCCCCATAGAAACCGGTATTACCGTCATAAAGCGGGCAAATCTCTGACATTCTGACTTTAAAACACGTGTTAATCCCTCCAATGCTGCTTTTGATGCCGAGTAAGATGAGGCTAATGTCCATGGTTGCAGACTTGCAGTTGATGTAATATTTACTATAGTTCCATTTTTCTTTTCCCTAAAGTGAGGCAATACAGACTTAATCAAATATTGAGGAACTGTGAAATTTGTATTAAAAATATCTTTTGCCATTCTGTCCGGACTCTCTTCAAAACTAGCCCAGAAAACATCCGATGCATTATTTATAAGTACATCTACTGAACCCATCTTTTCAATAGCTTTTTGAATAACTTCCTCACACTCATCGAAACTAGCCATTTTAGATTCAATTTTAATTATCTCATCTGGAAAATCCTCAAACTTTGATATTTCCCGGCTTGTAACAGCAACAGTATATCCAAGCGAATTTAGTCTCAACGCTATACTTTTTCCAAAACCGTCACTTGCACCCGTTATCAACCAATTCTGGATTTTAAGCCTTCGTTTCTTTGGTACACAAGATCTTTAAATTATATCAAGTCTCTTTTTCCCGCATCAGCCGCTACTGTCAGAGCCTTTAATTTTTCTGTTTCAGCTTTTATTACAGAGATAGATTGTTGAAATTGCTGATAAGCATCCCAACCCAGAATCAAATCCCTCGGCAGTTCTTTCTCCTTGGTAACATTGATAATCGCCTCTATAATCTTGGCTATATTGTTTTTATATCCTTTTTCAAATGGATAAATTGCTGGTAATTTTGAATATTCTTTCATTCTAGTGTGTATTATTGTTTGACTCTTATTTAAACCGGTATTCATTCCTCCCAGTTCCACAGCCATAACTCTCAAAAATTTTTTACATTCAAATTTTAGAGTCTTATTTAGATTTTCGACTGCAAATTTTGAAGCAACGTAATATGAGCCATAGTTTCTTGCTCTAAAACCACTTGCGGAAGATATATTTATAATTGTTCCATTTTTGTTCTGACGCATATGTGGAATAACAGCTTTTGCCATATTTGAAACTCCCCAGTAATTAGTCGAAAGAATTCGATCTCCTATCTCCATAGGCGTTTCTTCAAAGGTTGAAGTATGAGATAATCCAGCATTATTCACCAATACATCCACCTTCCCCATTTTACTTACAGCAATTTCTATAGCCTTTCTACATGCTTCGCTGTCTGTAACATCTAACTGTATTTTTATTATATCTTCAGGTAATTGTTCTAACTTTGATATATCTCTGCTGGTAGCTGCAACATTATATCCCAAAGCATATAGTCTGAGTACAAGAGCCCGTCCAAATCCTAAGCTTCCTCCTGTAACCAACCAATTTTGTATTTTGGGGCTATCTACACTTTCCGGTAAAATTTTCATACCCCGTTCACATGCCGAGAGACCGAGAGCGAAACCTCTTTATAATCTTCAAATTCCTTCCTGGCTCTTTGAATTTCATTTTTTGCGATTAAATACGATTCTGTTCCAATCAGTAAAGATTGAGGCACTTCTTCATTATTGACCACATTTATTATCTGTTGAGCGGCAATATCTTTTCTATTTGGAATATTATTTATTGACTGAGTATACCTTCCTAAATTCTTATAATCCTCTATTTGAGAATCAAAAACAGGATTATGAATCATTATCCTTGTCCGCATACAAACAAGTTCAACAGCCATAAACCTTGCAAACCTCTGGCATTCTGACTTCAAAGTACGCGTCAGGCCCTCCAGTGCAGCTTTCGCAGCCGAATATGTTGATACTCTAGCCCGTGGTTGTATCCCTGCAATTGAAGTAATATTAATGACTGTGCCATTATGATTTTTCCTGAAATGTGGCAATACGGCCTTTATCATATATCCAGGTAAAGTAAAATTCACATAAAAAACCTTTTTCATGATATCGTCTGGACATTCTTCAAAACTACACCAACAATTACTGGTTGCATTATTTACAAGAACATCTACAGAACCCATTTTTTTAATGGCATTACTAATTACATCTTTACATGAATCATAACTATCTAATTGTGACTCAATCTTATAAATATTTTCCGGAAGTGTTTTCAAGCGCGACATATCTCTGCTGGTTACTGTAACAGTATATCCAAGTTCATATAATCTCAAAGCTAATACTCTTCCAAATCCTTCACTTGCTCCTGTAATTAACCAATTTTGAAT